>Ga0209518_1000334_pt1 | contig 62233 bp, 75 predicted proteins | sample RifGroB1_FD_183993 | JGI IMG/M metagenome (GOLD analysis project Ga0209518, IMG submission 183993) | Groundwater microbial communities from Rifle, Colorado, USA - Groundwater B1 (SPAdes) (version 2) | ecosystem: Environmental > Aquatic > Deep subsurface > Groundwater | place: Rifle, Colorado... | reverse complement strand
CCTTCAACGTGACGGGGTCTAGCGCCAACTGCAGCGTCACGAAATACCCGAGCGGCGCGACGACCTACCAGTATCTGAATCCGGACAGACTGGTGCAGTCGCTCAGCTCCTCGAACGTGGACCGCTGCTACGATGGGAACGTGTCGACCGCAGCGACGATCAACCCCGGCAACTACCCCAGTTTCAATTACTTCGCTGTCGCCAGGCGCAACATAGATGCGGCCTTCAAGCTGCAGTACAGACCTATCAGCGTGCAGGGTGTCGTGGTGTACAGTACATCGGTCTACGCCGGAGGAACCCCTGCACGGGCGGAGGTGCGTAAAGGCGGCGCGGTGGCTTCGGCAATCAGTTTCGCCAAGATCGCCAACCAAGTGGAGGCGTGGATGCCATCCATCTCCTGCAACTCGTGGGAGGAGTTCGACACCATTTCGCTCTGGTGCTTCAACGGTTGGAATGCAGCCTACCCTGTCTCCATCCACGAGTGCTGGTTCTCCGTCGGCCTGGTGTCCGTGTCGCCCGAGGACCATGTGAAATTCGTAGATCTCACCGCCGCGCACCCGACCGGCAGCTACCCGCACACCGCATGGTTCACCTACACCGCGACCGAGACCGCAGGAGGGGTTCCCGCCACGAGCGCCCCCGCCTTGGGGAACGTTCAGGTGCAGGCGCCGAAGCTGCCGCTGGGCTACACGCGGAACGGACTGGACATAACCGCGACAGGCGGGACACCTTCAGCCAGCGGGACTTACTCTTTCACGCTGCTCGGGAGCTACGCCGGCATCACGTCGACCTGGGTGGTGGCCGGAAAGACCCTGAGATTGATCGTGGGTTCGGGAGGCTGCACCACGAGCGGTTACGTACGCATCACGGACTCCGCAGGGGCTTCGATCGACATAAGTATGTCCAGCCTGTACATACCTAACTGCGGGTCGACTCCGCCTACCCCGACGTGGCATCTTATTCCGTTTTGTTCACGGACGTCTATCCGCACACATCCACAATGGAGCAGTTGGCTGACCATTGACGCCGCAGGCAATTACGTCTCGCCTACAACTGCTCCAGTGCTGACCTATGTGTCCAGCGACGGGCGGTATCGCATTACAGGCAACTACGACATTCAGAGCCGGTTCACTCCGCTTTACGTCAACGGCGTATGTACGGAAAATTGCGGGTATGGTTGCTTCTTCTCACACCTGAATGCCGCAACAGGTTACAACTTCGTTCAGGGGGTTTCCTTCCCAACCATGTTTGGTTACATCTTCGACATTCGGAGTTTCGAGGAGTACTACTGATGCTGGACGAAAACGGCAGGCACATAACGGGGACGCTCACAGGCTTGGGCGACCAGGTCGCAGCCGCGATCCACGCCTCAGGGCTGGATAAACTCGCCCACGCCTACACCTCTTTGACGGGGCGGGACTGCGGCTGCGGCAAGAGGCAAGAGGCGCTGAACCAGTTCGGCGAAAAAGTCAAGGAAAACCTTGCAGTTCTGCGCCGGTTAAGATAGTATCGCGCTAATATTTCCGGAGGTGTGTCGATGGCTACTTTCGATGCTTCGGCGGAGGCCACTGCAACCAGAGCCTTCGTCGACCACATGCAGACCCAGGCCGATGCGGCCATCGCCAGGCTCACGGCGCAGGCCACCTCCTGGACCTACACGGCTTTAAGTGCCGTGTCGAACCTGACACTGGACCCGCTCGCCGCAGCCTCCGGGGCGAAGCCCGCGCTCACGGCCCTCTCGCTCCCCGCTTTCGTCGCCGCAGACTTCACGGCACTGGCAGCCCCCGCGCTCCCCGCCGCCCCGTCGCTTGCGGGAGGGGTCACGGCGATGTGGAGCGAGACCTTCTGGACCAACCTGAAGTCGAAACTCGCACTCTTCACCGACTCCATCACCGGCGCCGACGACATCGACAGTGCGATCGACAAGCTCTCCTCGGACACGACCAGGCTGCAGTCGGCGCTCTATGCCAAGGAGTACGAGCGCAAGACCCAGACGCTGCGAGACCTCTACTCCATGGCGGACGCCACGACAGGCGCCGCAGGGTTCAGCCACCCCAACTCCATGACCACCGCGCTGAAGCTGGACGCGCAGCAGAAATACCAGTTCGACCTCTCCGAGGCCTCGCGCACCCTGATCGCGGGAATCTTCGACTGGGCCAAGACCAACTACCAGTTCTCGCTGCAGCAGGGGATCGCCGCCCATGGCGCCGACGTGGAGTTCAACGTGCGCTACCTGGACACCACCGTCAAGGTCTACAGCGCCACGGTCTCAGCCCAGGTGGAGAAGTACCAGGCCGATGTCGTCGCGGCGGTGAGCCAGGCGGAATTGAAGGTCAAGGAGTTCCTGGCGCAGTTCAACAACGAGCTGGAGAAGCACAAGACGCTGAAAGAGATCCAGCTGAAAGAGGCGGCCTTTGATGCCGACGTGGCGAAACTGAACGCGGACATCACGGCCGAGTCGATGAAGCTGGAGATCCAGGACTTCCAGGCGAGAGTCAAGAGTTTCCTGGACACCGCGAAGCTGAACCTGGAAGACCGCGATGCCAATGTCAGGAACCAGATCGCAGCCTCGACGGCGGCGGCGCAGGCTGCACTGGCACTGGCGGCAGGAGCCAGCACGATTACGTTAAATACCGGCGGGGCTTAACGCCCCGCATATCGGAGGTGCATAATGGCGGAAACCGCGAGGTTCAACGCTCGATCCTATTTCGGCTTGCCGGCAAAACTGAACGACTACGAGACCGACCCCGCCAAGCTGGGTGACGTCAAAACCCTTGGGGGAGCTTTGGGCGGACTCGCCAAGGCAGGGGTGAACGGTCTGGTCAACGCGGGGGTGCGAACCTACAACGCCGTCGCAGCCACCGGCACGCCGACCACGACCTTCGAGGAGCGGCAGGCGGCTTTCCCTGCGGCGAACCTCAGACGCTACGAGGCCCGGGGGACCACCCCTGCACAGGCGGCTACGGCTCCGGCCTTGGGGTTGCGACCTTCCACGATCGCCGCGCACACTCCCGGGGAGCGTTTGATCTCCCCCGCCGCTTCTGCGGCATCGACCTCAGCCCCCTCTTACCGCAGGCCTCAGGCTGCAGCGGTCCCGCAGCGCCCCGTGCCGATCCCCACGCCGACCGTCTCCTACTCCGCAGAGGAGCCTGTGGCGGAGTCCGCAGGCAGAGGCTACATCGAGCAGGACGGGGTCAGGATGTACATCGCGGGGAGCAAGGCCTACGACGGGCTCGGCTCCACAGGAGAGGCTCAGTTCGACTCCGCTCCCACCTATCGGAAACGGGCCGGAGACGTAGGCTACACGGGGAGTCAGGAGGCGTGGGAGGATGCACAGGCGTCCACCCCCGACGGAGAGCCGTTCTTCTTCAAGCGCAGGGCTTTGGCTCTGGAGCAGCAGAAGCAGGCCGAGACCGAGGCGAACAACCTGCGCACCTACAGGGTGAGCCAGCAGAACGCGGACACGACCGAGGCGGGTACGGTCTCGCAGATCGCGGAGAGGGATACGCTCCTCCCGGGGAAGGTGCTGGACCAGGGTTCCGACCTCCAGACCGCAGCGTCCTACCGGAACAGCCTGAGGGCAGCCGCCACCAAGACCGATCTGGAGGCTCAGTTCTACCCCGAGGCGACCCGCGCCGACATCGCCTACAAGAATGCTTTGGGCGAGGGAGTCCGGAGCAAGTCGGACGCAGACCTCACGCTAGAGAAGCAGCGCATGATCGAGGAAGGGAAGCTGAAGGCTCTGGAGGCGAGGAACAACTCCCCCATGGTCAAGGCCGACGCAGCCTACGCCGAGTCCCTCGCCACCAGCGCAGGGCTCCTCCCCTCCGAGGCCGCCCTCGCCGTTCGTGGCGGTTACCGGAAAGTCCAGAAGGCGAAGAACAAATGGTTCGGCCCTGATCAGCAGGCGGGGCTGGTCAACGATGCGGGGCAGCTGTTCGACCCTGCCGCGGCGGCGATCCCTGCAGGCTTCAAAGCATCCGGCAAGTTCACCCCTGAAGGCAAGGCCATCCTGGTCGACGCGCAGGGTAAAAAATTCGTTCAGTAAGGAGAGGCCTGTGGCCCTGACCCCCTATGACGGCGAAGAAGTAGACGCGCCCAAGCTCACCCCCTACGAGGGTCCGGAAGTCGGACCTGCGGCACCTCCTTCCCGCCTGCGCCGGTTCGTGGCAGACCCTCTAATCTCCGCGACCAAGGGAGCCATCGGCCTCCCCGAGGCGGTGGTAGGTGTGGCGGACATTGCCACCGGAGGGCTTGCGGGGAAAGCGGCGGAGGCCGTAGGCTTCAGGCCCAAGGAAGCCAAGGCGACCCTGGACACCCTCTACTCTCTGGAGCAGCAGGCGGCGAACGCCGAGGTCTCTCAGGCCGACGGCTTCGTGCCGAGACTGAAGGCTTCTTTCAGGAACCCGTCCACGATCGCTCACACGGTCATCGAGTCGGCGCCCTCCATGCTGGGCGGCGCGGGTGTAGCCCGAGGGCTTATGAAAGCAGGAGTGCCGGTGGTCGCTGCTGCGGCCGCGGGCGAGGGGGTCATGAGCGCAGGCTCCACGGCGGAGCAGATCAGGCAGGAGAGTCCCACGGGCCTCATCACCGGCAAGCAGGCGGCGATTGCGGCAGGGAGCGGGGCAGCCACAGGAGCTCTCGGTGTGGCGGGAGGCAGACTCGCCCGCCGTTTCGGTATCGCCGACGTGGACACGGCTCTGGCCGGAGGGGCGCAGGCGGCCAAGACTGGAACGGTCAAGGCTCTGGCAGGCGGTGTAGCCTCCGAGGGTCTCCTTGAAGAGATGCCGCAGTCCGCGCAGGAGCAGGCGGCACAGAACCTTGCGACAGGGAAACCCTTGACTCAAGGGGTGGGTGCAGCGGCGGCCTCAGGCGCTCTGGCCGGCGGGGTCATGGGCGGCGGGACTTCGGCTGCTTTCAACCTGGCCGCCAAGGCGGCGGGGGTGGGCGGCGAAGCCACGAAGATCAAGGAGGAGCTGGACGAGTTGCAGGACCTCTTCCCTGAGGAGCAGAAACCGGCAGTCGAGGCTCTGGCCGCCCGGCTGAACCCGGAAGACTCAGTAGCTTTCCAGGCCGAGGCTCTGGACCGGCTTGATGCGGGGGACCATCCGCTTGATGCCGAGACGCAGAAGGTCGTCGAGGAGCTGGCAGGAGAGGCGAAGCCGGAGGAGACGAGGGCCGCACTCCTTGAGGCGGTAGCCGAGTCGCTCTCCGTGGAGGAGAACCCTCTGGAGATCCTGCAGGCCAAGGAAGAGGCAAAGGTCGTGGAGGCGTTGAAGCCGGTTCAGCAGGATCTCTTTACTCCGGAGGAGCCTGTCGTAGTGCAGGAAGGGAGCACGAAGGGTCGCGCCATCCCGGCAGAGCCTGTGGCCGACCCTTCGCTCCTGCGCGCGCAGACCTGGGCCAAGGCAGGCAGGACCGTACTGAAAGAGGGGCTCCTCCCTGATGCGGAGGTCGCGGCGCATCTGGACGATCTGGGCTTCACGCTGGTCAAGGGGGAGCGTCTGGACCGGACCGCAGGCGGCTCGGCCAAGCGGCGGGAGTGGAGGATTGAGAAGAAGGCGGAGGCCGCTGTAGAGCAGGCAGCGGCCCTGGCTCCACAGGAGCCTAAGACCCTCCTAAGCGGCCAGCAGATGGAGCTCTCCCCCACGGAGACCCTGATGCGTAAGGACGACAAGGTCATCCTGGTCATGACCGACCCGCGGGGGAAACGCGCCAAGGTGGCGCAGGCGGAGAAGAACGCCAAGGGTGAGTTCGAGGTAGATGCCGGAACGGCTGAGAGCCCTGAGGCGGCGCAGCGCATGGTTGGCGCTTTGAGGCAGGCGGGGCTTTTGAGTCCTGAAGGGGCGAGATTCGCCCGAGTCGCATCCTTCGCAGATGCGGGGATTCCGAAGTCGGTGGTGGGGTCAATCCGAAGCCTCATCGCGCAAGGAGTTCAGAGCAAGCTAAAGATGTCCGAGTCGATTACCGACGCAGAACTGAGCAAAGTCTCCCACGCCGCATGGGAATCCATCGGAGTCCAGGAGTCTCTCGACAAAGAGACCACCCGACTGCGCGAGCATACTTGGAAGAACAACCCAGCGTGGGTGAACCGTTCAGAGGACGCGAAACAGTCGCAGCTTGAAAAGCATTTGAACGCGATACGCCGGAACGCTCTCGCCTTTTATATCTCTGAGAAGCTGAAGCAGGACGCGACAGCATTCTCCCGCACCCCCTCGAAGGCGGACATCCAGGAGGCCAAGCAGGAGACGGTGCGCCGACTGGCTGATGCCAAAGGGATCGCCGCTGCGGCCTCGCAGCAAGGCATCACGGCGGACGACCTGACCTCGCGCCTTGAGGTGCAGCTGGACCAGTACAACCAGATCCTCGCAGGGAGGGCGACGTATGCCGACCTGCAGGCACCCGTCGAGGCGGAGGCGCTGCGCGCGCATCTCGCCCCCATCGTCGCCAAGCTGAAGATCCCCGTCAAGGTGGTCGCCACCGGTTCCGAGATCCCGGGACTTCGCCCGGACGCTCCGGCCTTCAACGGCGTCTTCCACAACGGCACCATCTACCTGAACGCCGAGCACATCACCTCGCTGAAAGAGGCGGAGGATGTCCTCCTGCGCCACGAACTGCAGCACGCCGGCCTGCGCTCGCTTCTTGGCCGCGACGGTCTGGAGAAACTGCTCGCCAAGGCGTGGGGCGATCTGGGTTCGGGGGTCAGGGAGTTCGCCAAGTCCAAGGGGATCGACACCAAGGACAAGGAAGGGAAGCTGGAGGCGACCGAGGAGTACATCGTCGAGCTGGCGAAGACCGATGCCAAGCATCCCCTGTGGGACCGCTTCGTGGAGATTTTCAAGGCGGCGCTGAGGAAACTCGGGTTCGACCTGAAGTACACGGACACCGAACTCCGCTCGCTGGTGGCCCGCGCCGGAGAGGTGATGCAGAGGAAAGGAGAAGAAAATGCACCCGGGACTTCTGTCACTGAAGATGATGGTGGCGCAGGCGGAGAACTCGAACGAGTTAGGGCTGCCGTTGCCGAAGCACTTGGAAAACCTGTCATACCAGGAGGTGTCCGAATTAGCCGAGAGACGGAAGTGGGAAGACATCTCAGCGGAATTGGCGCAGCCTTCAGGAAGAAGGTTGTGGTGTTTGAGAGTTTGAACGGGCTGGAAGTTCCTGACGGATTCATACGAAACACCGACCCTTCGACCATCTACATCAACGCCAACGCCAGTGAGCCGCATCTGGCTGTGTTCGGACACGAACTGCTGCACACCATTGAGCTGAGCGCACCTGAACTGTACGCCCCCTTCGAGGCGTTCGTCCGGTCTCAGATCACTGCGGAAGGGGCTAAGAAGTATCTGAAGGCTTTTCCGAAACCTCGGGCGGGAAAAGAAGTCGTGGCCGACACTGTAGGTGCTCTGCTCGCTGAGAAGGACTTTTGGGTCGAGATGAGCAAGGAGAACCCGACGCTGTTTCAGAAAGTGCTGGCCTACGTCTCCGACCTGATCAGCCGTGTCTTCGAGAAGAACGGCGGCAGGTTCCCGGCGCAGGCTACAGCGGTCATCTACAAAGACTTCAACAAGATCCGCACCGTGACAGCGAAACTGATTTCTGACTATGAGAAGGCGAACCCTGAGACTCGCTTCGCTCGCACTCTCTCTGACCCCAAGGCGCTCACCGCCTTCACCAAAAAGTTGGACGGGCAGGTCGCCAAGAGGGTCCTCTCCGACCTCTCGGGGAACATCTGGCGCGCTGTCATGCCAGTGGACCGGACCATCCGCATGGCTCAGTCCATGCCGCTCTACGCCCCCATCAAGGCGCACCTGGAGACTTATCTCAGGCAGAAACGGGCCAAGGCTGCGGCGGGTGACGAGCCCCCCACAAGAGCGCAGACCATCCGGCTGGAGTTCGAGAAGGCCTTCAAGACCGACGCTGAGCATAAGGCGTTCGACGACCTGACCCTGAAGGCGACCCTCTACGAGCAGCACGCCGACGGCAGGAACGCTGGCTGGACCGAGGCGTCGTGGAAAGAGTCAGGGAAGCTGGAGCAGACCGGCAAGACCTTGGGCGAGGCCCGGGCCGAGATCGCAGCCCTCTGGAAGAAGCTCAACCCTGAACAGCGCCGGGTGCAGCAGAAGATCATCGACCACATGAAAGTCCTCTCCGAGCAGTTCCGCGCGGCGCAGCTGGAACCCCTGCGCGCCTCCTTCGGCGACGAGGCTTTCGACCTGGCGGAGCAGCTTTCCGAGCAGTTATGGAAACTGGACGCCGACGGCATCGGCAAGATGTACGAGAAGCACGGCGCCGACGCCATGAGCCTCGCGGAGCAGATCGCCATGATCAACTCCGACCGCGGGCAACTGAAGGGGGACTACGCGCCCCTCATGCGCTTCGGCGACCATGTGGTGCGCACCCTTGAGGCCGACTCCGAGAAGCGGGTCAAGACCGAGTTCTTCGAGACCAAGCAGCAGGCGATGGATGCCGTGGCTCGCATCCGCGGCGAGGCCGGAGTGTTCCCGGTCTACGATCTTCAGACCGAGGGGGACCGTAACGTCACCAACATCCCGCTGGCCTTCTTGGAGAAGATGAAGATGGCGGCCGAGGCGAGGGGTCTCTCCGGAGAGGCACTGGACGCGCTCATGGACGACTTCAAGGCGGCCAGGCTTCAGACCATGCCCCGCTACTCGGTGGCCGGTCACTCCCTGAAGCGTGAGGGGGTCGAGGGCTACTCCACCGACGCGCTGCGCTCCTACGCCACCTACGTCGCCAAGTCAGCTAGGGCGATTGCGAATCTGAAGTACGGCACCGCGATCGACCAGAGCTTCCGCGACATGAACAACAGCATCAAGGCCTACCAGGACCCCTCGGCCGACTGGTCACCCCATGCCGTGGAGAGGATGTCCAGCCTGAAGGACAACCTGTACCGTCTGGAGATGCAGCATAACGCCGAGAAGGTCAACGAGTTCACCAAGGCTGTGGGGAAGGCGACCTTCCTCTGGTACCTCTCCAGCCCCTCGGTCTGGGCGGTGCAGTGGTCGCAGCCCTTCATGACCACCATCCCCAAGATGGCGGCGCGCTACGGGGTCACCAAGGCGTTCGGCGCCTATGTGAAAGAGGCCAAGAGGTATCTGGCCGGCGAATTCTCCGACGAGAAGATCGAGGCGTTCAACGTGGCGCACGAGAATGCAGGCGAGCGGCTCTACGACCTGATCCAGCAGGAGCGCAAGGCCCTCCCCGCCGAGAAGGCAGGGCTTCGCAAGGCGATGCAGGCGCTCTACAACGGCTTCGACGACAAGGGTAAGCGCCTCCTGATCCTGAAGACCCTGGGACTCCAGGGGATGCTGGACCTCTCCTCCTCGCACGCCTTGCAGGACCTGATCACCGGGGCCTCGGACGGGCAGAAGATGCTGGACGACGTAGTGAACAAGGGAGCCTTCTTCATGCAGAAGTCGGAGACAGGTTCCCGGCGCGCGGCGGCGGTCTCCTCCTTCCAGCTGGCGCTCTCCCACGGCAAGGACTTCATGGAGGCGAACGACTATGCCTCCAACATCATCGACGACACCCTGGCCGACTTCTCCAGCCAGAACCGGCCGGGGCTTCTGCGGGGCAACACGGGGCGCATCCTGGGGCAGTTCCAGTTCTTCAGGCTGCACATGCTGGGCAAGATGGTGCAGCTCGCCAAGGATGCCTACGGCGAGAAGGGGTGGGGTGAGGCCCGCAAGGAGCTGGCCTACATGACCGGCATGAGCATGGGGCTTGCAGGCGCCGCAGGGACTCCCGTGGCGCTCCTCGCCTCCAACACCGTGACCAGCGCGATCTGGGCGGGGCTTGCCGCAGCCTTCGGCGACCCCGACGACCCATGGGAGCCCAAGCGGGAGTTCGAGAACATGGTGCGGGAAGCGGTCGGCGACACCGCCGGCAACGCCTTCCTGAAGGGCCTCCCGGCCATGCTGGGCGCGGACATCTCCAAGAGGGTGGGTCTGGGCGGCATGGCGAACGTGATCTCGGGAGAGCCGCCCCCGGGACTCTCCGGCACGCAGAAGGCTCAGTGGTATGCGGGGAGGGTTCTGGGTCCTGCTTTCGGCATCGCCTCCGACTCCATGCGCGCCATAGATGCTCTGAGCGACGGGGATCTGGGGCTGGCGGTCACCGCCTCCTCCCCCAAGGTCGTCAAGGATTTCGCCAAGGCGTACAACCTCACGGAGCGGGGCGCCGTGGGTGCGGGAGGAAACACCCTGATCCAGCCGGAGGACGTCTCGCCGGTCAGCATCGCCCTGCAGCTTCTGGGGATCAACCCGACTGAGGTGTCGCTGGCGCAGGACGAGCGGCGCGCCATGTCAGGGCTCACCGTGGAGCTCAGGCAGAGACGCTCACTTCTGGTGCGCCGGATGACCGAGGCAACCATGGAGGGGGATTTCGAGGCGAGGGAGGAGGCTCTGGAGGCGATCAACGCCTGGGGGGAGAAGCAGCCCGAGATGAAGATCGCGCAGTCGGAGTTGCTGGAGGCGGTGAAGCGGGGGATCAGAGCCCGCTCCGGCATACTCACGGAGCGGGAGAAACTGATTCAGGAGAAGGTGAGGGGGGAGTAGGCCGAACCTACTCCTCCTCAAAACTGAATCGCTTAACCCTCGGGTTAAGGCAGAGTCCCACCAGGAGCGGGACGTTGGGGCAGGGCTGCGGCACCCCTTGAGGCAGATCGACGATCTCCACCTCCTCGTCCTCCACGGTTCTGGCCTTCAGGATCTCGTCGCTGAAGGCGGAGAAGACCTTGACGCTGTAGCCCGGGCCTGAGAAGCAGCCGCGGTAGCGCCAATCCAGCGCCTGAACTCCCGTCTCCTCGGCGAACTCTCGGCTCATGGCGTCGTAAGTCGTTTCATGCGGCTCGATCTTGCCTCCGACGCCGTTCAGGAGGTCGTGCAGTTCGACCGGCCCTCTGTTCTTCCTGATCAGGACCACCTTCTGCCGGTCTTCAGTGAAGGCGAAGCCTAGGACGTAGTGGATCATGCGAGGCCTCCTGCCAGCTGGACCTGCTGAGTCAGACCGTACTGGCAGTTCCTGCCAGTCTCTTTGTCGTAGAGACGGCCTCCAAGTTCGCCTTCAAGCCGCCCTACGGTGATGCCAGGGTCGGCATCCGAGGCGCGGATGGTGGGCCAGTAAACCTGATCCTCCAACCGACTCTTCTTGTCGTCGAACCTCTCAGGGTTCCCGTTGCCGCCGTTAGTGGTGACTCGGCGAGTTCCCCACGAGTCTCCCGTAGAGAACTCGCCAAGCCTTCTCAGCGGTGGCAGGCACGACGCCGTTTCCAAGCAGGCGCAGTTCATCGACTCGATTGTCACAGGTGCTGAACAGCTCGGCATGGTCCAGCCTACGGGAAGTCCCATGAGAGTCTCGACCCAACGGGGGTTGAGCTTCCCCGAGACTTTCGTCTGCAAATTCATCCCGCCTTCCCGCCCCGCAGTCCCCGCTCCCGTCATCATGTTGCTTGTGGCTGTGGGCCACTGTTCTTGGAGGCTCCCACCAGTGCTGCGGCTCTCCAGGGCGTGAGGGCCATGTTTCACAAACTCCGGCAGCGTCTTGCCCCTGGAGTGTTCCCACCTCGCCTCGTTGTGTTCCGGGTTCTCTGAAGTGTTCTTGTAGTCCCTGGCAGCCGGAGTCGGGTACGACCCCGGCTCTTGCCGCAAGGATGAACACCCGTTTGCGCTGGTGAGGCGCGCCGACTTCAGCCGCTGAGAATACTCCCCACTCTGTGCGGTAACCATCTTCTTCCAGGTCGCTGAGGACTGTGGAGAGTCCAAGCGAGATGTGCCCGGAGACATTTTCGAAAAAGCAGAATCGCGGTTGCATGTCTCGAACGAGAGTACGCACATACCCCCAGATCTTACCCTTCTCCCCGTCGAATCCGGCGCGCTTACCTGCTGCCGAAAAATCCTGACAAGGATAGCCGCCGCACAGGATGTCCACCAAGCCGTGAAATGGTCTTGCCGGAAAGGTTCGCAGATCGCTCCAGATTGGAGCCGGGGGCAGAAGCCCTGCTTCCATTTTCGCAACCAGGTTTTCGATGGCCCATGCTTCGATCTCTGATGCAGCGAGTGTGAGGCACTTTCGGCCAATTGCTCTTTCGATGCCGAGTTCCAGCCCCCCGTAGCCTGTGCATATTGAGACAAGAGTCGGTTTGGTAATATCCACATTCAATCTCCCTCACTAAATGGAATTGGTAAATTGTGCTTGTGCCACTCATGGTGGTGCTTCTGGCAGAGCCAGCGCACTTCAAGGGGTTTGTTGTAGTCGTCGTGGTGAGCCTGAACAAGATTACGCCCGTCTTTAGCCTTACCTGCGAACCCGCAAACCTCGCAGGGCTGGGCAACGATTACCCGCCTCTTCATCGCTTGCTCGCAGAGGTTGTGCGCTCTATCTTTAGGGGTCACGCCTTCTCGGGTGAAGTGATTATCAGCGCCAAACCGTAGTTGGGGGCGGAGCGTCGTCCTGCGCTTGAGGCTCTTCCACATAGACTGTCTGGTAACACCGTAGAAATCAGCTACGTTCTGCACGGACATACCGGCATCGTACATCCGTGCAGCCTCATCAAATTTTGGATCGCGTTTAAATGACATACGGCATCCTAGCTCAAAGGTTGACACGCTGTCAACCTTATTCTGCTCTCCTTCTCCCCTCGTTGATGTCCGACACCAGCGTCAGGACCTTGCGCCCGAGAGCAGGGCAGTTCAGATCGACCACCCAGACCGGCTGCTGCGACCCGGCGATGTAAGTGCCGGAACCCAAGACCCTGCGGGTGTCGGAGCTCTTCAGGGCGCCTAAATCCTGCAACTCGTTCTTCAGGTCGGTGTAGCTCCCGTAGTGCTTGTCCAGGTATTTCTTCAGTGCCTGGCGGGAGATCAGGAGTATGTTCTTCTCCACCATGATGCGGCCCACCAGAGGACCTCTGGGCTCGCGCAGCACCGAGCAGAGCTTGGTGTCGTCGCCGGAGGTGACCATGATGCCTGCTGCGGCCTCGTCCAGGAACTGGCCCAGGACGTCCACCTGCGAGGATACCAGCTCTGCCTTCTCGCCCTGCATCTCCTTGATGCGATCCACCAGCCACACCAAGATAGGTGTCACCTCGAACTTGATCAACCCCAGGCTCTTGGCGATCATGCCGCCGTAGATGGCGACCCCGCTCATGGCGGACCAGAACCTCTCGTCGGCGCTGGCGTTACTCATGGCGTCGATCTTCTTGGTGATGGCGTCCAGCTTGTCCCGGTGCTCGGCCTGGTGCTCGGCAAGGTACGCCGCATAGAGCGGCCCCGCGGTGCCGTAGTTCTGGTGAAAGGTGCGGTAGACGGCGGTGGCCTCGTTCCGGCCGAAGGTCAACACCGGGCGGCAGCAGACCTCCATGATCCTGTTGATCTCGGCCGAGGAGTCGGCCTTCAGCGTGGAGAGCTTGTCCACCAGCGAGTGGTTGGAGCTCGCCACTGCGACGGTGTTCCACGAGTTAAGGACCGCCTTCTCCCGGGAGTCGCGCCCCAGGCGCGCCTTGTCCCTTCCCTGGGTGATGCGGTACAGAAGGTCCGAGAGCTCCTGCCCCTCGATGTTACTCACCTCATCGAGGTAAAGAGGGAGAGAGCCATAGAGGCCCAGGCGGGAGACCAGGGCGTTGACGGTGTCGTTTTTGAGGAGTGAGAGCTGGCGGGGGTCGCCGTAGGTGGACAAGATCCACTCGCCCGCCAGAGTCTTGCCGATGCCTGTATGGCCGACAAGTGCAACGACCGCACCCGCATAGCCAGTAAACCGCATGAGCGGTGCGCCGAAAGCGCCGGCGAGAAACGCGAACGCGAACGGCTCCATGCCGGCGAGACCCAGGGCCGCAGTCGCTTCCGACCACTCTGCGAGGTCCCCTTGGGGGTGGAATGCTTTGGCGACTTCAGGTATGTTCTTGGCAAATCCAGTTACCTCCGTGGTTCCGTCAATTTTGTAGGTGTTCTCGCCCAAAACGAAGGCCTGATCCAGGCCGTCGGCCCGCCACCCCATCTGGGAGTGCAGAGTCGACATGTTCTTCATGCTCCTGAGTCTCGCCATGTATTGGTCCAGATAGCTGTTCATCCGGATTCGTTCCTCCTTTCCGCTCACCTGGACGTGGTTGTCGGCCAGGTGCATGAGCATAGTCTTTTGGTCGTGCAGAAGCGCACTGCGCAGGGTGAACTCTCGATAGTCGCCGGAGACCGGCAACTGGTGCCGGATGGTCACGGTCTCGTAGCCTAAGCTCTGGTCCATGGCGATGCGCGTAGGGTAGATGTCGTAGGGGTAAATCCTGAGGGGTGCTGCGTCGTCGGCGTCGAAGTAGACCCCGTCCGGAGCGCGCCGGTAGCCGTAGGGCTGGAACGAGTCCTCCTCTTCAGTGACGACGGCGGAGTTCTCCATCTCGGGGCGGCCCAAGACGATGGGACTCTTGACCTTGTTGGCGGAGGGGCAGCCCACGCAGAGCTGCCGGTTCTCCGAGGCGAACTTGGCGCAGGTCGTGGGGCCGACGCCGGAGTCGATGTGGTGCTGGATCTTGTTGTCGGTCACCTCCACCGAGTAGTCGGGGTGGCCGGTACTCCACTCGTGGATCAGCTCCGGACCCTCGACGCAGTAGCGCAGGAGGCCGATGGCCGCGTACCACAACGGCTCCGAGACGTCCCCCTTGGTGCTCTTGATCCAGCCGATCTGGGCGCACTTGGCGGCGACCTTCAGGGCCGAGGCGGGAGGCCCTTCGAGCCCTGCCGTGAACTCGTCGTTGATGCCTCGAAACTGCGACGGGATGGCGAGGGCGGGGGCCATCACCTTGGCACCGGCAGCTGCTGCCTCCAGAATCTTTATCCAGGTGGCGAGCGAGATGTCCGTCCCCTCGACCAGGACCTTCACGTCCTTCACCTCGCTGGTCTTCCGGTTGTGCGTCCCTACAGGGCGCAGCACCGAAGCGGAGTCGGAGGTTCTGGAGGGGTCCTGCCGGAACTTGTGCTTGACCAGCACCTGCTTGAAGATGTCGGCCAGAGCCTTCCACTGCAGGGCGGGGATGTCTTCCGAGATGGTCCAGTGGGCGTAGAGGCCGTGGCCTGAGGAGACCAGAGCAGGGAAGGGGAAACCTGTCTCGGACACGAAGCGGCGCAGGTCCTTGGTCGCCTCTACCTGGTTCGGGTACGCCTTGTGCGGGTCCTTGGCGAACTTCTCCTCGCCGCAGTCGATGTCTATGAAGAAGTTCCTGAGGTATGCTGCGTTTTGCTGGGTGCGCTCGCCGGCGCGCTTGGCGCCGCGGTCCAGCCCCTTGTTGGCGCTCCAGTTCTGGTAGGCTTCCATGGAGTAGGATGCCTGCGCCAGGTACATGGTGTGCCCCTGGGAGTCCATGGTCTTCAGGTGCGTCTCGGCTTCGGCGATGGATGAGTGGAAGGTGTGGATGAAACCGCCCCCGGGAAAGAGGCGGGCCGTGCAATAAAGCCCCGCGGTCGGGAGGAGCCTTGATAGAAAATCCATGTGGGGTAATCCTCCGGAAAAGACAAACATTAAAAGGCAGGGGGCATTATGCTACCCCCTGCGGTGCAGCCGTGTCAACTTCTTTTAATCCTCCGCGACGAGCGGGGCCAGCGCCGCCACGACTGCCTTGAACAGGTGGTCCTTGGCCTGTTGGGCTTTAGGCAGCGCCTCGTAGGGGACGAAGCAGGGGTGCTCCTTCTTCTCAGGGTCTTTCACTTCGCCGTATTTCCAGCCATCGCGCGCCTTCTCGGCGAGCCACGAATCATGCGAAGCACTGGCCGGAGCGTCAGGGTTGGCAAGGTTGAACTTTACACCTGTGACGGCGCTCTGCGCCTGCCACTCCGGAGCCTCAGGCCATGTAGGCTGGCTGTAGTCGCCGAGACCAGCGCAAAGGGCGCGGTTTGCCTCGTGGCAGACTGCTGCGATTGCTACTACCGTTAAATGATCCACATTTTGAATCCTCCTTTCCTAGTCTTCCGCCCTCGGGGCGGGTTTCGGGGGCTGCATCAGGTGCTTCTTGAAGACCGCCTTCAAGACCTGCGGACGGTCCTTTTTCTCCACCTCCACCAGAGGGAGATCGCCGGAGGCGACGACTTTCTCAAGGAGGGCTATGACGCGCAGGGCGCGGGACCTGATCAGGGGCTGCTGCGGGCCGTGGTCTTTCATCCAGGCGTAGATGGAGACGCGGGAGACCTCGAAGAGGCCCACCACCTCGTCCACGGAGAGGCCTGCGCGCTCAAGGAGCGCCTTCAGGCCGGTGAATTTTTCTTCGTCTTGGGGTGGCGTTCTTGCGTGTATGGACATTGGGTTCTCCTTTAACTTTGATATCGGCCTTTGTGGTTCTTTGCTAATGTACCTGCGGCGATCCGTTCAATCTGGCTGGCGCGCTGTGACGCAGACCTATCAGCCGGATGCGCCAGAGCCCTCTCCATCGTCCACCCGCGCCTGACTCTATCCCGGAGCACTTCGTACTTGACTCCGGCAAACTTAGCCCACTCTCGAACAGTCAAAGTCTGCCCGCAGTGATCTATGTACTTTGTCAGTGCCGGTGGCGGTCTTCGCTTCTTCTTATCCTTGTCCTGTTCGTTATCTAGTTGCGTTCCAAGCCATAGGTGCGCTGGGTTGACGCATAGCGGGTTGTCGCACTCATGCAGCACCCACATACCTTCAGGTACCTCGCCCTTGTGGTGCTCATAAAACACTCGATGAGCTCGGAGTGTTTTCTTGTGGCGTTTTAACTTACCATACCCGTCTTGACCTGAGCCACCTTGCCACTCCCAGCAACCATTGGCGAGTACCTTGTAGTTAATTAGCTGCGCAGTGCGCAACTCTTCACCCCTCAGCCTGTTTATTTCTGCTAGATACTCACCTTTAGGCATCAGATGACCCTCGGGGCTTTCAGTGTAAACCCGCTGCTGGCCTTGTGGCCTCCGCCCCCGAATGCCTTGGCGACCTCCGAAACATCGAAGCCGTTGCGGGACCTGAGCGAGTAGCTTCTCAGCCCGCCCGGGCAGTCGCAGTAGGACATGGAGAAGGGGGCGTCGGGATAGGCGTGGCAGAGCGCCTCGCCCAGTTCCGAGATGTTCTCGGAGGCGTTGACGACGGGAATGCGGGTGAGTACCCCCAGTGCATCTTTCCGCCCAAAAATGTCGCCGCCCACGAAGACTTCGGATTCGTCGAAGGAGATCAACTCAGCCGCCTCTACCCGCTTCTCGATCTGCTTGTCGCGGAACGCGATGATCGCCTTCCCTGCGTCGTAGGCCAGTGGCATGTAGAAATCCTGCCACGCCTCGAACGTCCACGGCATCGTGGCGATGAAGGCGTTGATCTCCTTGGAGTGTTCCAGTTCGAACTTCCAGAGGTCCCTGTCCTGAACGTAATGCAGGATCTCGGGGATCGGCTCGTTCGGGTTGAAGAAGAGCCAGGCCAGGACGCAGCCGGAGTTCTCCTGGAAGACCCTGACTCCGGAGAAGATGGGCGTTTGACCGCCCTCCACTTCGTGGAAGTCGGCGACCTGGATTTCGGGGAATTCCACCAGATCCTCCGCCGCGCTCTTGTGGTGGTCGATCACCACGGTGGCGGGGAACTGGTACATAAGTTCGCGCAGGACCGGCGCCTTGTAGCTGAAGTCCAGGATGTAGATCTGGTCGGGGTCGAAGGCGTTCAGGTCCTGGTAGGGAGGCTCCTCGCCGTACTGCACGGCTTCGAAGAGCATCTCGTGGGACTCGGAGAGGGCGTGGTGGGCAGCGAATGCTGCCCCGAAGCCGTCGGCATCTGCATGATGAAGTACAGCTATTTTCACTTGATCCTCCTGAACCCTCCCCCGAAGGGGAGGGCCGGTGAAATGTTACAGGGCGAACAGGGCGGAGAGCGCCTCGTCGGAGAGGTTCGGGTCGTCGGCAGCCGTCTCGGCGACCCCGCCCATGCCGAGGTCGAGATTCAGACCCAGCCCGACGTCTGCGGGCTTCGCAGCGGCTGTGGCAGCTTCCTCTTTCGCCTTCTTATCAGCAGCGGCCTTGTCCGCCTTCGCCTTCTTGTCAGCTGCGGCCTTGTCTGCGGCTGCCTTCTTATCCGCCTCGACTTTCGCCGCAGCTGCGGCCTTGTCGGCCTCCGAGGGTCCGGACTGCTGGGGGGTCGCAGCCGGGGCGGCGAGCTGCTGCACCGCCGGGGTGAAGTTCTGCATGATCGCCCTGACCTCTTCGCCGTTCACCAGCGGGAGGAGCTTGTTCAGAGCCGCCTCGGGGAGTACGCCCTGGAAAGCGAAGACCAGCTTGGTCGGGGTCGCAGGGTCGAAGGAGATGGTGGTGATCACCGTGGAGAGTGCCAGGCCGTGACCGGCCAGCTGGCGGGCGTAGGCCGCGAAGTCGCCAAGGGATGCGGGCGGTACGCTGAAACGGTAGACGCCCTGGTTGGCGTAGATGGCGAGGCGCTTCTTTTCGCCGCACGCCTTCCCCTTGCCGGGGGTGCCGTCCTGCAGCTTGGCGCTGCCCCACATGTTCTGCGGGCAACCCGCGCAGCTCTCGCACTGCTTGTTGGGGGAGTCCGCCTTGGGCTTGATGCCGTCCTCGCTGGAGCAGTCGGGGGAGGCGGGCTCGGGGCCTGCGGTGTAGGCGGTGAGGAAGAAAGCGCGATCCAGCGCAGGCTTGCCTGCCAGGATGACGGCGGCGATTTTCGGGGCGTTGATCTTGCCCATGCCGGGGACATCCATCTGGATGATGTCCTCAACCCCGTCCACCTTGGTCTTGAACATGCCCTGGTTCGCGGTGATGGTCGGAACCGCCCCACCGCCGATGCCGTTGGCGGCGTCCATGTTGGCCTGAAGCAGCGCCGGGTTGGCTGCCAGAGCGGCCTGGAGGTAGGCGGGGAGTGCGGACATTCCGGGGATCATGACTTCGTTGCTCATTTGTTACCTCGCTTGGTTTGATGCCTCCCCGTTCGAGGGAGGGTTGGGGTTTGATTTTAAGGATCTACGGCTTGAGCATCTCCACCGCATTCAAAAGTTCTCGCCGGGAGACGGTTATGCGTTCTGCGTGCAGTTCCAAGGTCACCATGTCGGCGTGGGCGAATCTCTCCTCTGTAATGATCAGTTCTTCCTGAGTGTGCCTCCAAGGTGAGAGTGAGTTTTCATCCACTATTTTGTACCCTTCGATGATGACTTTCATGACTTCCTCGCTTCCCTGTGAAGCTCCTCGGTGAGCGGGTTACTCTCGTCGTGGTAGTCCTTCACGTACTGAAGTGATTGCCAGTCGATTGCCTGCATGTCTTTGGCGAACTGATTCATGACTCGCCGTTTAAGGATCTCCACTGCTCCCATCTTGCTGTGGCCTAAGCCTTGCGTACCTATCCGCCGCCAAATCTCTGGAGTCACTTCAGTTACCTCAAGTGTGCCGTTTTGAAGTGCTGCCTTATACATTGGGCGATCCATTGTCCCCTCCTTTTTTGGGAATTTTGTGGAAAGGCAGTAGTGGAACTCGAACCACTGACCGCACGTTGCGTTTTCCGGTTCACGCACAGCGCAGGCTATGCCAAGCTGCCTCAAATCAGGTTTAAGATTTACGGACCCCTACAGTGCGAATAGCACTGTACTTCACCCCTGCCGGCGGCGGCTTCGGGCGGGAGTCGTTCTTCTCATCTTTCTCGCCCATACGCTCCAGCACAGCCGTCTTGTTCACCCCCTTGTTGATGAATTCGAGGTGGGCGGCGGAGCGGAGGATGGCTACCACATCCTCTACATCAAAAATGTCCTCTCCGGGGTGGTTAAGTTTCCCGATAGCTTCAATGATTTCCTCGGCCGCAGGCCGCAGGATCTCCGCCTCAAGGAAGGCGTCCCAGTCCTCCACGGACACGCCCTCTTTTCTCGTCGGGTAGACGGTGCCGAACTCGGTCTTGATCCCTTTGGACTTCAGCTTGTCCAGCATCTTCAGGAGCCAGGCCTCGATCTCGTTCTGCTTCAGGCCGATGTCTTTCTTCTTGGCCTCGGCCGCCGCCTTGCCGTCCCGCCCGTTGATGTAGAGGTCGGTGAGGAACTCGACGAGGGTCGGGTCTTCCTGCTTCAGAAGGTACGCCTCGCGATTGGACTGGAAAGCCTCAAGGGATGCGATCGCCTCGGCGGCCTTCGCCTTGATGCGCTTGATCTTCTCGCGGTCGAGAAGATACTGGTCGATGATCTGCTGGTTGGTGGGGGCTGACATCTGTTCCTCCTTTGAAGTTCGTAATTCAATTGTTAACAACTTTATAGCAGGGTCTGGAAGTGGTGTCAAGAACTTAATTTGCCTTCTTTCAAAAGTTCCAGAACCACGTCCTGAAGTTTCCCCTTCTCCCGCACCACCGAGTAGATCCTGCGCTCCGTGGGGGTCGCCGAGATGTGCATGATGTCGATCTTGGATTTCTGGCCGCCGCCGTCGATGCGGCAGCAGGCCTGGGTGTAAATCTCGTTGGAGGTGATCGGTGCCCCGAAGATGATCAGGTCCGCGGCGGTCAATTCAAGGCCGTGCGCCATGCACTGAGGGTGCGCCACCAGGACGTGGGGGTGCTTCTTTGTTTGGAAATCCGAGTAGATCTGGTTCCGCTTGCCGGCGGAGACGCCGCCGTCCACCACCTCGACGCTCCACTTCTTACGCAGCTCGGTAGCCACGGCATTCAGGGCACCTGTGAAGGGGAGGAACACGATCACCTTGCCGGTGTCGTTCTCCTCGATGGCCTCCTCCAGCACCTTCATGCGGGGGCCGAAGTCCAGGCGCAGGAACTCGCCGTTGGCGCCGTAAACCACCCCGCAGGCAGCCTGCACGACCTTACTTATCAGCACCGCCGCATTCACCGCCGACACCGTCGACCCGTTGATCTCGGTGACCGCCTCCCTGAGGAGCTTGTTGATGTGGTGCTTCTGCTCGGGGGAGAGCTCGGCGTGGCGCTCGATCAGGCAGGGCTCCATGTCGGTGACTGTGGAGCGGTCGAACCTTATGGACGGCGAGAGGACCCTCGCCACGGTCTGCTCGCTTCCTTTCCGCGGCACCCACTTGAACGGCCCGAACTGCTGCATGGTGAGGTCCTTGAAGGCGGTGAAGCTCTGACCCTTGACGCTCTCAGGGCGTACCAGCTTGGCCTGACCATAGGCATCGGTCGGCTCGTTGCTGGTCGGAGTGCCGGTGAGCCCCCAGCACCAGGTGTAGACTCCGCGGTTGTTCACCACGGCGTTCATCGCCTTCCACCTCTTGGTCTTGGCGTTGCGGAAAACCGCCACCTCGTCGATCACGATCAGGTCGATGTCGCCCCGAGCCATAAGTTCCTTCTGGAGGATCTCGACCCCGTCATGGTTGATTACGTAGATGTCCTGGTCCGTGGCGAGGAGCTTGCGTCTCTTCTCGGCCGAGCCGTGCAAGACGGCGAACTTCTTCCCTGGGAAATTCAGGAAGATCTCGTCACCCCAGGCGCGCTCCAGTGTGGAGAGTGGGGCCACGACGAGAGCCTTGCCCATCGCTCCTATCTGCTGCAGGTAGTCGATGGACCAGAGCGTGGAGATGGTCTTGCCGGTCCTCGGGCTGTTGTGGCAGTGTCCCCGCGGGTTCAGCGTGAGGTAGGCGCTGGTTTTGATCTGGTGCGGTCGAGGCTTTCGTCCCGGGATTATGGGCCAGTTGTAAACGGCCTCAATGGGACTCGGCGCCTCGACCCCCAGGTTCCTTAAAATCCTCGCCGCCTCCAAAGTCAGAGGCACGGCGCAGAGCACCCCGACAGGGGACTCCTTGAACCTCGCGGCAGGGATGCAGGTTCGCACCTGTTTCGCCTGCGCGAGGTCGGAGGGCTTGAAGACTATGGAGTTGGAGATGATTCTAGGGTTCATTGTGGTCCTTTGTTAACTGCGCCTGGGGAGTTCGTCACTTCTTCCCCTCCTTCTTTTTCTTCCTCTTGGGAGTGCTGCAAGCGGAACCGGTGACGGCAAAAGCTACACACTCAGCTATGAATTTGAGGAGGAACCCCGGCTTACTCATGGCGCACCGCCTCTGCCGCTTTTGCGAAGTCCACCAGCGCTTGACGGATAAACTCTTCAGTGATCGTCTCCAATTCACAGTTGTTGCTGAGGTGGCAAGCAAAGTCAGCCGCCCCGTCCCTCCATTCCTCCCGCTGCGATTCGGCTGCGGAGAGGGTGAGGCGGGAGAGTTCGGCGCGGAGGTCAGCGATTATTTCGGCCGATGTCACAATTCTCGGAGCTGGTGCCCATTCCGGCGCTGCTGCCTTTTTAATGCGGCGGTATCTGACTCTTTCTCGTTCGTCTGTCCAGCTTTCGTAGGTGTCGCCAGAGTACGATTGGAATTCCCTAGTCTTCATCTTCCCCTCCTCAAATATCCCCAGCCGCACAGGGCAGAGGATGGTTACTAATTTTACTGCCTCGATCATCCCCTTCCCTCATATCGGCGCCACGCGGCCGACCCAGAAGTTCTCGCTGGGGAGTGGTAATGCCTGCTTCTCCTGCTCCTCAAGCTTGTCCAGCACCTGCACCCTGCAGAGCTTCCTCAGGATCTCGCGGGTGAAGGGCCTGGGGCAGACGGACATCTCGGTGTAGGACCCGATCGCGCCCATGCCCTTGCCGAGGTCCACCAGCTCCTTGATCCTGTGGTTCCACCGCTTCGCCTCCTCCAGAGTCAGAGGCTCCTTGTTCTCGACGGCCGAGCGGTAATTCATCCCGCCGGGAACAGGGTACTCGTAAACGACCACGACGTTGAACGGCCCGTCTTCCTCGACAAATGCGTGCATAGATCCTCCTTTGGCTTGAATGTGAAACAGGGTACGGCGAAGATACCGTACCCTGAAATCATTGTCAAGAACTTTACGAGGATTATCTTATTTCTTTCAAACTTGATCCATCCATGCTTCAACTGCGTCCATTGACTCCTCGGAATCCACGGCGAAAGAGGCGGCACCTGTGATGCTGGTCGCGTTCAACTGGTGCCCCTGGAGTGCGGTAGGCTCCTCTCCCGGGCGCTTCGCCTCGATCTCGAAGAACCGCCCTTTGTAATGCCCGTAGTAGTCGGGGATGCCCATCACGCCCCTGAAATTGGGGACCGGCATGATGAACTTGCCGGTGTGGTTGCTCGTCGCCAAGGCTGCGTCTTTGGCCTGAAGCAGGCCGCGGGCGACCAGCCGGCGGGTAATCATTTTTTTGATCTCGCCTTCGGGAGTTTTAGCCACAGGCGCACTCCTTCAGGAAGTCCCTCAGGCGCTCGCTCGGTCCGCAGTCGTCAAAAACCACCTTGAACTTCGTCCGCTCAGTGCCTCTGTACCTGCCTCCCCGCACATCCTGCTCGAAAGCTTCGATGTGTGTAACGTTGAGCGTGCCGATAACTTCCACCCCGTCGTCTTTCCGGAAGGTCACCTCCCGCCGCTGTGCGTTGAAATATGCACAGTCGTGGAGGCAGTGCGTCAGGTCGTGGGCGAACCGAAGCGCGCGATCGTCGTGGCTGTACCCTGAAACGAAAACGACGAACTTCCCCTCGCTTGCGTCGGCCAAGGCTCGTAAGACTGCCCTGTAGGTCTTTCCTGAGAGTCTCATGGGAGCCTCCCACATCCCCTCGCCCCTTCAGGGCAGCGCCCCGTCGAGACGCAGGAAGGGCCGGCATTCTTGAAAAGCGCCGGAGTCCAAGTCTGCACGATCTCCAGGATCTGGTTCGCCATCTCCCTGATCTCCCACTGGGCGTGAGTGCAGCAGCGCAGGTGGAACATGTGGTGCAGCTCGCGGGCGTTCATCGTCATAAGAAGACCGGTCTCGCAGGCGTTGGGAATCGCGAAACGGGCGTCTTCCGCAGGGATGCCTGCCTCTACGGCCAGCTCGTAGAAGGCCGAGATCTCAGCCATCAGAGCCTTGTACCGGGCCAGCTGAGTCGGGTTCGCCGCGATGCTGGGCGGGGTGCCGTATTTGAAACCGTTCTTGAACTCGATGTAGCGCTGCGAGGCTTGAGCAAAGGATGCTATGCGGAACCTGACCAGCTGGTGGCTGAGGGATCTGGAGACACCGTCGATGCTGAAGGTGAACGAGGCGTGCTCCAGGATGGAGTCGTGCCCCATGCCGAGGGCCTTGTCGATGATCCTCTCAGCCCTTGCGCGGTCAAGCCGCAGGAGGAAAGAGGCCGGGTCGTCCAGCGAGACGCAGCGGTGCGCCGCGGTGGCGACGACCTTGACGGCGTCCGGGGTGGCTGCCAGCAGGGAGACTTTAAGAGGCATGGGAGAGCTCCTTTGCAGGGCACGCCCAGTCTTCGACCGGGATACGTTCCCTCGCCTCCCGCAGCTCCTTCGTCAGCTCCATCGCCGCCATCTGACTGTAGTGCGCCGTCTTCACAAGGTCGAGGACCTCCTGGCCGGGGCGGGAGTTCTTGCCGTAGCGGTTCAGGTATTTCTTAGCCTGCACCACGTGGTCGTGGCTCTTGAAGTCACTCGCCTGGTCCTCGCCCTTATCTCCGTACTGCGGCACGGTGTAGTTCTCGATGTGGTCCAGGACCTTCGCCGCGAACTCCTGCCAGTCTTGACCTCGCTTACTTAACTGCTTCTCCATCTGCCCCTCCTCCTGTGGATAAGTTGATAACTTCTGTGGATTACTTCCTGCGCTTCTTCCTCTTCACCGGCTGCATCGCCGCGATTCGGTCCAACTGGCTCCTCTGCTCCGGCGAGACGTTCTCAAGGAGCGGCCCCAGGGAGCGGAGCTCGGCGGTCACCTCCGCTTCGTCGGGTTCAGAGTCGAACTCGGCCATCATCGCCTCGTGCAGGGCCAGGTATTTGTCCTGGTTGGAGTTAGTCATTCATGCTTCTCCTCTCGTAGTAAGCTCCCTCGTAGTCAGGGTGGAAATTGGGGCAGGCAAACTCGCCGAAAAGTTCTCTCGCCTTCTGATCGTAGGCGAACGCCGCCTCTAGGTCTGTAGGGAACTGCCCCAAATAGATAGGCTTGTGGTCGTTTGTGATACGGGCTTCCCACGCTCCGCTGGGCCTTTGCCGCACGCCTTTCAACTTGCTTGGACTCCGGCGCCCGTTCATCTTGTTCTGGCTTCGGGTTGCCCATCGAAGGTTGTGTCTGCGATTGTTCAGCCCATCCCCATCCCGGTGGTCGACCCAGCAGATCGGGCTGATCCCCTAAAATAAATCTATGCATCCACACCTTGTGCGACCCTTGCGCATCCACTATGGTGGTCCGCGCGTAACTGTTTCTCTCGTCGCCAACATAGTGCCATGTATGTCGGGAGACTCTTTCGTAGTCCGCAGCGTCAACCAGTGCAACTTTGCCGTGCGTCAACGGGACCGCTTTCACGCCTTTCGTCCGTTATGGTGACAGGTGAGGTCATCACAATAGTTCTTGCACAGAAAATTAGGAGTGCAAGGGAAGACCTCATCCCGACACGCGATCTCCATGCGGTCCGTGATGCAGTCAATCCGATCCCAGATCCCTGGGATGTCGGCTTTTGTGATCGGTTTCGGGAGCCCTACCAAGGCTTTCGCAGGGTCTGACTCTTTGACAAAGATAAGCTTGCCGTCAGCGGTGTCGAACTGGTCCCCTAGATGCAAATCAGCAAGAGCTACCATGACCTCTACCTGGAACGGGTCGTCTTTGACTTTCCCGAACTTCCAGTCTATGTAGTTGAGTTTGCGGTCTTTTATCGCTAGTACGTCTCCCCTGCCTCGGATGTGGACGGTCTTGTTGTCCCACCATCCGCAAGGCTTTTTGTCCTTCGTGCAGCAAAGCTCCTTCTCGACGTGGATAGTTGCCTCGGAGCGGATAAGGAAGTCGCAGTAACGTTTTACTTTGGGGAGGTACGCCGGGTCTACCGGCAGATTCTGCCCTTGCGCGTTTAGTAAGTAATTCTCAGCGGTTTTGTGCCCGCAGTTCCCGTCCGCCATCGCAGGGGACTCAACGTACTTCACCGTTTTGAAATACTTGGATGCGGCCCACTTGCGCGCGCAAAGCATAAACTCCGCCATACCTGTGTACGAGGTAGCGAAGTGCGGTTGTGGGTCAACGATACGCTTCTTGGGCGCAGGAGCTTGCGGAGCAAGCGCGTCGAGGTTCAGTCCTAAGTCGAGATCCAAAGTATCCTCCTGGGGTGCAAGATCATTAAAAACAAGTTCTTCTTCCATTATTGACGGGTTGACCCCAAATATCTCGGGGTGATGCATGTCCTTGGGCGGCGCCTGCATGTGCTTGGTCCTCTGGAAATACTCCTGCACCTTGGCCGGGACAGGCCAGGCGCCGGGGCGCAGGGTCGCGGTCTGCACGTCGCGCTGCCAGGTGCGCCAGAGGGTGATCGGGTTCAGGGCGTTGGCCCCGCGCCTGTCCGGGCCTGCGACCAGGTAGCCGCAGCGGTCGGAGACCGGCTTCTTGGCCTCCAGGACGTCGGGGAAGGTCAGGGTGTGCAAGAGGATCGCAGTGTTCGGCGCGGTGCGCTCGGGGGGGATGACTTCGATGGTCACGGCTTCGCCTCCCATGTGCACGCCTTCAATTCGCCGTGCGATCGGACTTCGTACCTAAACTTGACTCCTGCACCTTCTCTAAACTTGAACGCGAACTCAGGCTCGCCTGATATGTTGCATGGGACGCGATAGGTTGAGTGGAGGGTGTCAGCCACCCACATTATCTCCATCATATATCCTCCCTCCACTCCCTCGCCACCGGCTGGAAAGGTACGCCGTCGTCGGTCAACATGCTGTACTCGATGGTGAGCCTGCGCCCCTTGAATTTCTCTCGATGCTCGTAGGTCATCGACTTTTCCCACTGGTTTCCTGGTGCCACCGGTCTCACCTCCTTGCCGCTGTCGGTGCGGCAGATGCAGATCACCGTCCCGCTCTTCTCCGCCTTGACGATGTCCTCCACCGTGACCTCGCAGTCCTGGAACTCCTTGATCTTGATCAGCGAGTTACTCCGGACACCGTCCTCGTAGGAGGTGTCGTTGGTGCGCAGCATGAGCCCCTCGAAGCCTTGGGAGCGGGCGTGGGAGAAGAGGCGGGACTGATCCCACGCATCGAAAGGGATGCACGGCAGGAGCCTCGCAGGGCAGTCGGTGTCAACGGCGTCCTGCCAGTCGGGGAGTAAGTCCGAAAGCTCTTGGTACCGGTCCCGAAAGGTGTCCTGCGAGATCAGGTCGTAGACATAGTACCGGAGCTTCTGAGACTCCGGCTGCTGTTTCTTGATCCAGCTCCCGATGGTCTGAAGTTTCGTGCCGTGGTGATAGAGTTCGCCGTCGACGAAGGTTCCCTCGGGGAGCCGCGGCTTGAGGTAGTCGGAGATGTGAGGCAGTGTGATCGCCTTACCTTGCCGGCTGTAGAGCAGGATCTCGCCGTCCTGCTTGGTGGCGAGGCAGCGGTGCCCGTCCAGTTTCAGCTGGAGGACGGCGTCCTCATAGTTGATCTTCTTCACTTTCTTCAGGGGCTGCGCCAGCATGGGGAGCGGCAGCCCCAGCTGGTTCGTCTTCCCCTGGAGCGCCTCCTCGCGGCTGTCGGTGTAGCCTCTGTCCCGCTGGCGGGAAATGCGGGACCGGATTCTCAGGGCAACCTGCTCCTCCAGGGAGCGGCCGGAAGCGTTCATGGTCACCGTCTCCCGGTGGCTTACCTCCTGGCCTCCCTCCACGGTGGCGTGGGAGATGGTGATCACGGCGCCTTTGTGGTCGATGGACCAGGTGCCGATGCCGTTTACGTGTTTGCGGTACATCGTGACCATTTCATTCCTCCTTTATTCAAACCTAAATTCCGACCGCCCTGAAGGACGTACCAATTCCAAGACCTGCCTGTCCTCGTGGATCTTGTAGCCCTCCAGGTTGTCCACGATGTACAGCTTCGCTCCACCGAGAGTTGGGTCGAGTGACAGCAGGCCTCCAAGATAGAGCTGCACTGCGTGCGACTCTGCCATCAGTTTGCGATGCACCTCAGTGCCTACGTAGACTGCGAACTCCGCTCTGGGACGGCCCTCTAACGCAGCTGCATACCTTGCGCGATGCAGATCTTTGAGGATTTTGTAGTACGAGTCCATTCTGCCCCTCCTAAAGATTCTTCAAATCGCCCCAGGACTCCGTGCTGATTTTGGCGTCCACAGGGAACGTAATAGGTAGGTCCACACCCCAAGCCTTTTTGTACGGCAGGTTCGACAGCACGTACTTGAAAGTTTCAGCGGCTTTGCGAGCCACAGCGTGCGGGAAGATGAAGAACAGACCGTCATGGAGCTCGAAGTAGAAGTAGCCGTTGAACTTCGGCAGCAGGTTCCGAGCCACGGCTAGGGCCAAGTATTTCTGGTCTCCGCCTGTACCTTGAATCGGGTAGTTGATAGCGGAACTCTCCATTTGCCAGGCATCCCGCCCGGACCAGTTTCCCGTGAGCTGCACCCTGCGGCCGGCGAAGGTCTCAGCATAGCCTAGCTGCTTGCACTTGTAAATCTGAGTCTGCCAGTAACCCCCCATACCTGCAGGGCCGCCTGACACTTTTATGAAGGTCGCCTTGTAGGTGGCGAGGAACTGTTTGACCGCAGCCTCCTCGATGTCCAACTCATAGTCGACCCGGGCTTTCTTCGTCGCACTTTTTGAGCCGATCCTGTACTGGAAGGACAGGTTACTGAACTTGCCCAACTTTCTCTGCAGGTTCGCCTCGGCATCGTCCTCCGCCACCCTCTGAATCAGAGTGCGGTAGTCGATCTGGGCGATCTGCGCTCCCATGTAGCTGTGGGCATCCTCTCCAGGCTCGCGCAGGCTCAGCATGGTCTCATCGCCGGAGGCTACAGCCATCCAGCCGAATTCCTGACCGGCAAAGTCGAGCTCCACCAGAGAGTAGCCTTCCGGAGGTCTGACCAGTCTGCGGAAGTCCTTACCTCGCTTCCACTGATGTAGAGCTATCCCTGTCGGGTACTCCTCGTTCTTGGTGCCTTGCTCCTTGTCGCCTTTACGTTTCTGGCTGGAGCTGTAGGTCATGCGTGACGAGTAGGTAGAGAAGATCCTCGCACCAGGGCGCACAAAACCGTCGCCGTTGTAGGCCAAACTCTTCAACGTCCCTTCGGCGTACTTGGTGCAGTTACCCTTGGCCTCGCGCACGTCCTTCAGGAGCTTCGCTCGCGGGTCGATGAAGGCAAGCTCGTAGAGGGCGTACTTGTCGGTGCTGGGTTCCTGCGTCTTCTTGGAGACTCCCTGTATCGGCAGGCCCCACGTCTGGTACAGTAGAGTCGCCAGCTGCTTAGGGCTTCCCAGGTTTACGAAATCAGTCTCAGGGTGCTCGGCTTTCATCGTCTTCAACTGCTTGGGCGTGAGGCCGCTCTCCACGAACTCGATCCCCGGATTGGCTGCGCGCAGCGCCTCTTTGGCCGCCTCCCCTTCCTTGATCAGCTTCACCTTCAATGCCTCGGCGTGCTCCTGCGATGACTTGATCCCTAGTACCAAGGTCTTCGCTACCTGCGGAATGCACTGCGCCTCGATGAGGGCCGCACGCCGCTGGTTCGAGGTGAGCATCCCCCAGAACATCTGGCCCAGCCGCACCGCGAAGCGGGTGTCCTCCTGGCATCGGAAGAGCAGCCGTTTCAACTCCTCAGGATCCTGAGTCTGGAAGTTGGTAAACTCCTTGAACCCTGCCTCCGCAGGAAAGAACTCATGCATGGCGGCTTCCAGCTTGTAGGACTTCCGCTTGGTCGCCGGCACGTCGTCAGGCTCAGGCGCCACGACCCAATGCTTCCACATGAGCATGGCATCCAACCATCTGACTCTGAACACCAAATCCTCAAGCCCTGCGGCGATCAGCCAGGCGGCGTCGAAAGCAACGTTCCACCCGCAGACGTAAAGGTCCTTGGCTACAGCCATCTCGAAAGACTGCCGTAAGACTGGAGTCTTGGGGAACAGCTTACCTGTAGTGGTTTCGCCTCTGGTCCACGCTGCGGCGGAGATCCAGGCTTCGCCTGTAAGGTAGCGGAAAGGCTGCAGGGCGTACTCTGGGAGCCGCCCCTGTGTCTCTACGTCGAAACCCAAAACCTGTGTGTCAAAGTCTAGCTCCAAGGTCCTTACCTCTTTCTAACTTATTGTTCAGTTCTTTATACGGGAGTCTTGAGGCGGTGTCAAGAACTTTATCCTCCTAATACTGCCCCTTGATGTTCTGCAGGAAGAACCTGCCCACGGAGTCCGCCGATTTCATCGACTCGAAGACCTCCTCCTGGACTCCCGAGTAGGAGTAAGTGCCGCCTTTGCAGAAGGTGACGGTGAGGGTCTGGGTTTCATCGTCGTAGCTGTACTCCTCGATCATGCTGCTGTCAGGCCTGATTGTCTCATCCATTCGTGGCTCCTTTAGTTGTGGAATTTTAGGTGTCCATCCTTCTAAGCATCTGCAGCTTCAATCGCTCAAGATGTCCTGCGAGCTCCACCAAGTTCTCACAGCCTGTCCAACTGCTCTCGTACTCTCCGCTCTTGAGTTTGGTTATCGCTGTGAGTTCAAAAACCTCTCCAGATCTTGCCTGCGCCAACAACCGCTCTAAGTGTTCTATCACTTGGCTGTTATAGCCTTTAGGTACTACCTTCAGCGTGACTACAGCATCCCTCATCCCTCGCTCCTTTTAGGTTTATGGTCCCGCAGCCAGAGCCGCACTATTACGGATGGCCGCGGTTCGTGTGGAGCCGCAGGACGACAGCGAGGTTTTTTCCTTCTGCCGCGACCCGCCGATCGCTTAGCCTGCGTGCTCTATGTCCGGTTCTTCTCCAAATACTCAATCAGATATTTCGCATAGTCCGTCAACACGTCCTGCCTCTCGAATGTGAAGACTTTGGCCCCGTCCTTAACCGCCTGCTCGTAAGCCTTCTTGAAGGCTTGGAAGTTCTTCTCGGTGACCATTTCAGCATCTCCTCTGAATCGTTTCAGTTCTCTTCGTACCTCGCGCCGCAATGCTCACATGTCGCGTCCGCAGGGATGTCGAAGCGCGGCTTCTTGTCGGGGCCGTAGAGCCGCCACTTCCAAGTATGCCAGCCGATAAAACACAGGATTCTACGCATTCTCAAGCCTCCCTCGTAATGCAGATCAGATACCTGACATCACTTGCGGCGCTGGCACTCACCGCCGTAAACAGACTGACCGAAAACTTCCACCCTTCAAGCACGCTGCCACGTCGAGATTTCGGTGTGTTGATGGTCCGCATTGCGGCAGGGTAACCCTCGTAGGTGGTCTCCACATACCGGCACTCGCCTACTTCAAACGTGAGCAGCCATGAGTTCCAGCTGTCTTTGTGCTTCTTAGACTCGCCTGGTTTAAGACGTTTCACAGCCTCACCTCCCACCGCCCTGAACTCGCGTTCAGGCTCCGTCTCAGGATCTGCTGGGAGTCTCTCACGGTCTCCAGCGTGACCGGCTCGGAGTCGGCCATCCTGGTCGAGGTGTACATGCGGAAGACACCCACGGTCGTGGTGGTGAACCAGTCGTGCGTGCCCTGGTTTCTCTCGCTGCGGACGAAAGTGCCGGCGGGTTCGGTCTCAGTCTTCTGTGCGTCGGGGAACCAGTCGACTCCGGCGCCGCAGCCTGTGAGGAGCAGGGCTGCGATCAAGGCGAGGATCTTTTTCATTTGGGGGTCTCCTTTGGGTTAATCCCGATCCCTGCAGTCCTCGACCTTCCCGGTGTAAGGGTTACGCTCCAACCCGTAGAACCTGTCGCGGTTCTGATCGTAGGCGGCGGTGAAGCGGGAGGGCATGACGTGGGGTGCGGGTTTGGGTTCTTTAGGGTCTTTCATCGGTGCCTCCTGTAGTTCATCGTTTTAAGAACTTTACCATGCACCTCTGTGCTTGTCAACAACTTTACAAATTTATTTTTGCCATGCGATCCTCTTCCTCCCACTCCTCGGGAGTGAGTTCGGCCAGGTTCTCGCTGGGTGCGTCTTCGTCCACGAGGAGGGAGTCCAGAGCATGATCTATCGCGGCGGATGAGATAGCCGGTTGAGTCCCGGGAGTCACCGCCTTGGTGTCCGGGATGAACTCGATGGTTTGGGACGGGCTCAAAGGTGCGGCGTCCAGGCCACGCTTAGGCACGTACTCTCCCACCTCGTACCGGACACAGGCGGCGCCTTTCGCCGAGCCATACCTGCGGATGATCTTGGTGGGGACGGGGTTCTCCGAGTGAGCCTTGGCCGATGCCGCATGGGCCGCGTTCTCGAAGGTGCTGTGAACGCTCAAGGTCTTGCCCTCATGGTGCGAGTCCGCAAAGCGGGCATCCAGAAGGACGAAATAGCTGTCGCGGTCGTCGTAGCTCTTCCAGTTCTCCGAGATACGCTGGGCGTTCTCACGCAGGAACCTGCGGGGATTCGTCAGGAGGAAGCGTTGCTCGCTTAGGCTTAGGATGTAATATTTTCGAGAGGGCGGGTGGACCAGGAAGTTAGGGGCCAGAAGATCCATGCTCTGGACGCTCTGGACAGCCTTTTTAGCCTCTTTGTAGGCGTCCCGAGGGTGGTGGAACGCTTTCAGGTCGGCGAGCCGCCCAAAGTCCATGAAGTTGCGCCTCTCGCATACCTCCACATAATCCTCGGTGCGCATCTTGTTGCTGAACCCTTTCGACTTCTCGCGCCACACCATAGCGTAGAGCGTGTTGAAGTTCAGGTCGTTCTGCGTGGCGTAGAGGAGCAGCTGTTTGCGCGTCATGGAGCAGAACTTGTCGCGCTCCTGCTGGGTGTACTTGGTGCGCTTGTCGTCGGAGCTGTCCACACGCAGATGATACCAGATGGTCTGGACCGAGACGTTGAACTCTTCGGCGAGCATCTGGTTGATCTTGGTGGCTGCGGCCAACGGGTGTTCGAGGATGAGTTCCACGCGGCGGAATCTTATGGAACTGCGGAGTTCGGATTTGGCAGGTCGAGCCATGATTTTGCCTCCTTTTCGGTCGTTTTAAGTTAGATAGCATAAAAACCAATCTAGGGCAAGTAATTTTACTATTGCGTTTGAGAAATAAAGTTGTGCGGGGGTGCGGGTTTAGGTGCGTTTTGAATTTAAATCAAAGTTAAGTAGTATAAAAGCACGCGATTTTCTGACAGAGACCCCAATCGTTTTTGGATTTTACACGTTATTCAAACAGCCTTCTAATGTGTAGTTTGAAAATATGTAAAATCTCAAGTCGATTTTAGGTCTAGTTTTTTTTTAGGATATTAGTCTCTACAACCTATAATAATAATACATCAAAACGTGGACCCGCTTACCGTGGGCATCTGCGCCTGTGGATTCCTTGAACGCAGAGCTAGCGAACTCCAGCTAATTCTACATATTTTCAGTGCATTCCAACTTAAAAAATTACGCATATATTTTACCATTATTCAAAATAGATCAAACTATATAATTTGACCTCTAATGTTCAAGCGCACTATGCTTTGAATAACCCCTCCGTTTGGGCCTCGAAAAAGCGACCAAAACTTTACACAACTCTTTATCTTAGTAATCAACTACTTTACAAAACTTAGGCTTAGTGGTCGACCGACCTCCAGGCCGGGGTCGAGCAGGCCTGGTCCTCCAGGACCGGCAAGAATAAATAAATTGCATAATTACAGTAATGTGCTATAGTTTTCTCAGATCGAAATTACCAGGGAGGGCCCGAAAATGAGACAGGAGACCAAGATGGTTTACATGTTCGACGAGCTGAGTGACGACGCCAAAGAGAAGGCGCGCGAATGGTGGCGCGGATGCGTTGACGATTACAGCGCCGTGATTGAGGACGCCGCCCGCATGGCTGAATTGCTGGGGATCGAGATCGAAACCAGGTCCTGGAAAAACAGCTACGGGTACGAGGGCTCGGAGCCCTTGATCTATTGGTCCGGTTTCTGCTCGCAGGGAGACGGCGCCAGCTTCGAGGGTCGCTATGAGTACAAGAAAGGCACGGTTAAAGCGATTCTTGCCGAGACCGGCGCCGGCCGCGAGGATGCCAGTAAGGGAGACCGCGAGCTTTTGAGAATCGCTCGACAGCTCCAGGATCTGCAGCGCCCCGCTTTCTACACCTTGACCGCGCGCATGGGCCGCGGCCATAACTCCAATTACTACAGTCATTCCGGGACTATGTCCGTCGACGTGGAGAGAAGCGACGAGCGCGAGGTGACCGAGGACCAGGAGGAGACCTTGGCGCAGCTGATGCGCGACTTCGCGGACTGGATCTATTCGCAGCTGGAGCAGGAAAACGATTGGATCTATTCTGACGAAAACGTCGACGAGGCAATCAGAGCCAATGAGTACGAGTTTTACGTGGACGGCAGCAGGACCTAACCAACCGCGCCACGGCGCCAGGAGGAAACAAAAATGACTTACCGTGACCCTAAAACCACTGTCGCAATAAACGACCTGCTGAACCTGATAGCAGACGCAACCCGCCCCGGCGCATGGATACCGCAGGAGGCATTGACCGCCGTCAACCAGGCCGCAACCGGCGTCCGCGCGCTGCTCGACCAGCCGGAACCGAAAAAAGAAGACAAGAATGCAGCTGCAAGAGAGCAGGCAAAAGCGCAGCTTTCGAGCATCAAGGAGATGGTAGCCGCGTACCTATGCGATTACGACCGGCTGGAGGAGTTGGAGGGGGATCTTGACTCACTGCAGGCGCGCATCGTAGATGCAGATGATGAGGAAGATCGCACGGCAGCGCAAACCGACATTGACGAGTGGAAAGAGGAGTACGCCGACGAGCTCGCCGAATTGATCGAAGCCGCCGGCGACTGCGAAGACCCGGAGGAGGCGCGCCGCAGGATCGAAGAGGACGCGCTAAGCGTGCAGGTCCGCAGTGACTGGCACAGCCCCGGCGAGGAGGCCGAAGACAGCGAATTCGAGATACTGCTCTGCACCGGCGGCCCGGCCGTCAAGATATGGGGCGAGCTGAACCAGTACAACGAGCCCGACCGCGCTTTGATCTATTTCCAGGACTGGTTTACCAGCTGGGAGGAGCTGATCTTGGACCGCGAGGACGCGGACGCCGTGCTGGAGTACTGCAGATGTTTCTATTTCGGAGGCTAACCACATGAAAAAACCGCGCCTCATCGCCATTCACAAGCGGATTAACGGAGAGACCGTCAAGATCAAACTGACCGGGATCATAAGGGAGAAATAAGATGGGAAAACTAAGAGCCTACCTAAACAAGCACTTCACAGATCGAGTTGATTACAGCTTGGATATATCGCTTTTTGAGTACGGCATCATCCGGAACCCCGAAACCGGGAAAACCGTATTATGCAGCAACTACGGCGAATCAAAACCGGATTACTGTGTTGACTTCGCCACCATAGAGACCGCCGACGTGATCGAAGCGATTAAAGAGATGCCGGACGGGTTTTTCAGCTACATCGACAGCAGCAGAGAACAGGAGCTTGAACAGGCCGAGAAATGGCCTAAGGACCACGCCAACATAATTAACAGCATGAACAGCTATAATGGTTGGTTCAAAGACACGACGTACTATCCAAGCAGTAACATTTTTTGTTTGCGCCGGCTGATTCCGAAGGAGCCCACGACATGAAACCTGAAAACCGGCACTCCCAGGAGCTGCACAGGATCGTCACCAGGTTGAACAACGTATTTAAAAGGGGAGGGGAGAGATGAAAGTGACAAGCCAAGTATCGGCCGCCGGCCATTACATCGAGATTCAGGACGAGCACGGCAGCATGTCAATCAGGACGGAGCGGGGCGAACCTGCAGAGCTCGCATATTACGCCGAGGAGCTCGAAGCGAAGGCCGCGCGCCTCACCAGGACCGCGAACAGGGTCCGAGCGGCAGCGAGGGAGCTCACCCCATGATTATACTATTTTCCCTCATCATCGTAGGCATCTATATTCAGAGGCATGTGATATAAGGAGATTGAAATGAATATCCCGACAGCCAAAACCATTGAGACCCGCCTCACCTGGTTAAGCCGGGCAGGAGACCCGAAGATACTAGCCAAGCAGGTCCGGGAAGAGCTCGAAGATTTGAGGCGTATCTCAAATTACTGGCACCCGAAAGAGATTGACGTACTGCGCACGCTGGAGAGACTTAACGCGCTGCTATGCTGTTACGGAGTTGAAAGTATTGTGAGCAGGCAGAATGTACGTACCAGCTACCTGAACACCGGCGACGCCTACGCGCCTACTATCTGCTACAACCACAGCCGCGGCACGATAGCAATTACCAGCTGGGGAGACATCGTAGAGCGGCACATGAACGATTACCAGTAAAAGGAGATTGAAATGGACAACTTCCTGCAGCATTACATCATTTGCGCATTGTGGAGCAGCACCGACGATGAAGGCCGGCCGCTGGATGACAACTACAGCTTTGAGGACATAGCGCCGGAGACGCTTGACGCCATGCGGACCGACTGCGAACTGTTCAAGGCCAAAGCGGACGGCCTCTACTCCATCGCCGAGGAGAGCCGCGCTGCTCATGATTTCTGGCTGACGCGCAACGGACACGGCGCCGGATTCTGGGATGGTGACTGGCAAGAGCCCGAGGCGTCCCAGCTCACGGCCTTGAGCAAGGAATTCGGAGAGGTGAATCTTTACATAGGCGATGACGGCATGATTTACGGCGCATAGCGCGCCACAAGCGAAGCGACAAAGCCGCCCGGGAGCTACCAGCCCGGGCTTTTTTGCGTCCGCTTCCCTTCGTCCCTTCGTCCCTTCGTCCCTTCGTCCCTTCGTCCCTTCGTCCCTTCGTCCCTTCGTCCCTTCGTCCCTTCGTCCCTTCGTCCCTTCGTCCCTTCGTCCCTTCGTCCCTTCGCGGTTCCAGGAGACCGCACGAAACGATTTTGCCGCGACCGCTTCGCGGTTAACGGCTCGCCGTAAGTAACAGGCGCTGTCGCGCCGAAGGCTTATGAGTAGCCGCTTCGCGGCGAAAAGGCTCACCCCCCGTTGGGGGGATAAAGTCAACGGCCCCCGGACCCTCTACATTACCTTAGAATTATACGGCTAAAATTTTCCTGAAAATATATAAAGTTGTTGACATAGACCGCCTGCGCTTGTAAACTGCGGAAAACCTTAAAGGAGGATCTTAAATGGTTGTAAAAATCCCGATCTCAAGGGGCAAATATTTCGCACTGGTAGACGAAGCTGATGCTGAAAGGGTGCAAGCATACAGCTGGCGCCGCATCCCAGGCGGAGCCGCAGGTGCTTACTACGCCGAAGGTACGGTCCGAGGGGTACGCGTGAAGATGCATAGGTTCATACTGGGCGACGAAGCGTGGAGCGTCACAGACCACAAAGACGGGGACGGACTCAATAATACCCGCGCGAATCTGCGGCCTTGTACAGCCAAGCAGAACAGTAGGAATGTAACTAGGCTTCCCACAACTAACAAGTCAGGGGTTCTTGGCGTAAGCAGAAACGGAAAGTACTGGAAAGCTTCAATATCTGTAAACGGGAAGCAGCTGTACTTGGGAGATTTCAAGACGCTGGTCGAAGCCGCGAGTGTCCGACGTGGGGCCGAGTTGATGTATTTTGGGGAGTACGCACCGCATGTAAACCGCCACTTGGACCCGCGCCCGTGGTTCCGAATATTACGGACTAAAAAACCGCCCAAACCTAAATATGTAAAAAAAGTTCGCCCACCCAAGTTGACGCTGGCGGAGCGACAAGCATACCGAGCCGCAGGTAAGGCGGAGTGGTTGGCAGCGGCGAGAGAATACATGCAGGACGACCTGATCCCTTTGTAAACTTCCTAAATAAAGTTCTTGACACCCCGCCCCGTAACCGCTAAACTCCCTCGAAACTAAATAAGGAGCCAACAATGATTGAATCTCTAAAGCTGGCCGCAGCCATGATTACAGCCCTGCTCGGCATGTTGTTAATCGGCGCATCTTTCTATATGGACCACATGCCGTGGTGGGGGATTGCCCTGCTTTTCGTCGCAGCCATAGTTTACGCCGCTTTGGCGGGAGCAGTCTACACGTGGGTGAGCCTACCAAGTGGGAGAAAATGAGTGCGGTTAAGGAGAATAAAATGCCCTGGCAATCTTCAAGACAGAAACGCGAAGCCCGACAAGCGACCATCCGCCTCTGGACCACCGCAGTGATCATCGTGGCAGTGCTGCTGATTCAGAGTGCGGTTAAATAAGATGCGCTGCCCCGAGTGCAAATCCAGAAACACCAAAATCATCGACAGCCGCACCAAAGGCGAGCGCAAATGGCGCAGGCATGAGTGCGAGAACGCCCACAGATTCACCACCTGGGAGATCAGGGAGGTGGACTTGGGGGCAGACAAAGACCCTCGGGCGTCCGAAGCACTCGCGAAGGCACTGCGAGACTTGGCAGACCAAGTCTCGAATAAACTTCTTGACACCCAAAACTAGAAATGGTAAATGAGCCGAAGCTAAGTCCCGCCCCGAGGGTCTCCTGACGTGGCGTGGTCTAGGTCTTCAGCTCGCCTCGGACAAGCGGTTGTCATTCATCGGGCTCCTGACCCGGATCGTCGGCCGAAACCTGCGCACCCCTTCAGACTCTTCCGCGTTCAAGGTTTCACCCAAAAGCCCTGCTTCGGCGGGGCTTTATTTGTATAAATCTCTTGACAATAAATAATTAAAAGGCTAAAGCTCATGAGAACCTCAACACGGAGGAACTCATGCCGACACTGGAAGAGCTGTATCTGGAAGACCCGACCCGAGGCAGACACACATTGGCGAGGCTGGCAGGCTGCACTCAGTACAAGGCCCAGACCTTCCTGCAGAGCATGAAGCACCCCGAAACATCTCCTCCGACTCCCGCCGTTTCTCCCCTGGAAGCCCAGATCAAAGCGGCCGGCATCACCGAGAAAGAACTGGCAGTCATCCTGCAGTCTGTCAAATCCACCCCGCAGTCCCGTCCAAAATCGCAGCATGTCTGGAACGGCCAGAGCTTCAAGTTCGCCACCATCTCCGACACCCATTTCGGACACGTCAAGTCACACGAGGAGTGGTGGCTGAGAGCGTGCGACCTGATCAGGCGCGAAGGGTGCCAGCTGGTGCTGCTCCCGGGCGACATCACCGAGGGGATGAGCGGGAGACCCGGGCATGTCTACGAGCTGGACGCCGTGGGAGTCACGGCACAGATCGACCTCGCAGTGCGTAGGCTCTCTATGCTTCCCTGCCCGGTGGAGGCGATCACCGGGAACCATGACGGCTGGGCTTACAAGTCGGTGGGGGTGGACGTCGGGGCGGAGCTTGCGGCGAAACTCCCCAACTACAAGCACCTGGGGCAGGACGAGGCGGATGTCACCATCAACGGGGTCACCATCAAGCTCTGGCACGGCGGCGACGGGTCCAGTTACGCGACCAGCTACCGGACCCAGAAGTTCGTGGAGGGCCTGACCGGCGGGGAGAAGCCGCACATCCTGCTCTCGGGCCACGCCCACAAAGCGATCATGCACGAGTGCCGCAACGTCATGGTCTTTGAGTGCGGCACGCTCTGCGGCCAGACCGGCTGGATGAGGGGGAAGAAACTGGCGGCCCACTGCGGTTTCTGGATCATCGAAGTGTTTCCTGCGCCTGAGGGAGGCATCGAGAGATTGAAGTCCGAATGGGTGCCGTTTTTCAATTGAGGAACTGAGTAAGAAAAGTACTCAGATCTGAGTAAAATCACTTGACTTTTCCAAAACAGTACCTCAGAATGCCGCACCATGGAAACTACTGTCGAGACATGGGGTTTGGGCGATCTACTTGACGACCCTACCCCTGCGCCCGTGGACCCTCTGCTGGAGGATCTCCCACCCGGCTCGGAGGTGTTTCTCCCTGCCACCTTCCGCGACTATCACGACGAAGACGAACCCCTGACCAAGAAGCACCTCTCCGAGTGGCCCGCCCAGTTCCCTGTGGCGCTGGCCCTTGAGGTGGAAGACATACCCTCCATCCTGGACCGCTTCAACATCACCCCCGAAAGATTCGAGCTCCTGAAACCGCTGCCGGCCTTCAGGAAAGCTCTGGCCGAGGCGCAGCGCGACGTGCGCGAGCAGGGCCATACCTTTAAATTAAAGTGCAAAGGGATCGCCGAGGACTTCCTGGACAATCTCTATCTGGAGTTGCAGAACCCTCAGGTGGGGCTGAACACCAAGGTGGATGTCTTCAAGTACCTGACCAAGATGGGCGGCCTTGAGCCGACGGTCGCAGCGGCCGGAACCCAATCCTCCGCTGTCGCGGTGCAGATAAATATCAACCTATAGGAGACTTTAAATGGGGCGGTGGACAGGCGACAAAAATCCCAGGTGGGCAGGAGGGCGCAACCTAACCTCTTACGGCTACATCATGATTAAAGCGCCTGAACACCCCCGAGCCAACAAAAACGGGCGAGTGATGGAGCACATTCTGGTGGCGGAGCGACAGCTAGGGGCATACCTGCCGCCCGGAGCAGTAGTCCATCACATAGATGAGAACCGCCAGAACAACGCTCCTGAGAATTTACTTGTTTGCGAGAACGAGAGCGAACACAAACAGATACATGTAAGGCTGCGAGCGCTAAAAGCGTGCGGACACGAGGATTGGCTTAAATGCCCTTACTGCGGGAAGTGGGATGCCCCTGAGAATATGTACATATACAAGAAGAAACCATCGGTGCATCACCACAGAGCGTGCTCCACAGAGGCGAACCGCCAACATCTCATGCGCCAGAAAGCGCCTGCACAAATCAATCTGTAATTCAATGCCGGAGGCTCCGCCCATGACCCACACCTCCCTTGCGGAATGTTCGCAGACCCAGACCTTCGAGCAGATAAAAGAGACCCTGCGCCGTCTTGACGCGCATGGCGAGAGGACCGCAGTGGCTCTGGAGCATATAGCAGAGCAGGGGGCGATCGTGGCGCAGCATGAGAAACGGTTGGATAAGCATGACCTGGACCTGCGCGAGGTGTTTCATCGCGTGAACGATCAGGACCGGCTGGAGCGGGTCGAGTTGAAAGTGGCCGAGCTGGAGAAAAAGGTGGCGAAGGAAGAGGGGGCCGAGGCGGTCGTGGAGGAGAAGAAGAAATTCTGGACCGACGTCAAGCTGCAGCTGGTCACCCCCGCGCTCGCCGGCAGTTTCTTCCTGCTCTGGCTGATCGACAAGATGGGCTTCCTGACCCGCCTTCTGAGCCTCTGGAGAGAGTTCGCAGGCTGAACCCGAAATAGGAGAGTGTAAAATGTCAAATCTTGTCCGAGACCTGAACGGTCAAATCCTGCAACTCCTCCAGCCAGCAGCGGCGCACCAGGCGGTCGCGGTGAGCGCAGTCTCGGCCCAGTCCGCAGCCTTGGGGGCCTCCACCACTTTCGTGGAACTCTACTGCGAGACCACCTGTTTCGTCGCGGTCGGAGACAACCCCGTTGCCACGGCGGCAGGCATCCCGGTCTACGCAGGCATCCCGCGAACCATCGCGGTCCCGCCCGGGAGCAAGATCGCAGGCATCCTGGCGGCCGGGGCCGACACGCTTAGAATCGTGGAGATGGTGTAATGCTGGGCTTCGGGGGGAGACAGAGGGCCAGGGCCACCGTTACCGACCTCTTCAACGGTTTCAACACTGATGGCACTTATTCCGGTTCTGCGCAGGCCGTGGATGACTATATCGAGGCTAGCCGCAGCGTTCCGGCCAACGTGCTACCCGTGCAGGGCTCGCGGATGGTGAAGAACCTATTGACCTATTCGGACGATATCAGCAACGCAGCATGGACGCTTTCCGGTGCCGCTGTCAAAAATGAGGGGGCATCGCTCACCATAGGCGACATCACATCGTTCATGCAAAACACAGTAGTGAGCGATGCGCCGACCACGCAGCACATATTCTTTGTCCAGATGTCAGGCACGGAAGGGGATCGCACAGCCATTACGATGATGGAACTGCCAGGGTTCACCAGCAGCAAGGTCAATATTGCACTTGCTGCGAACCCTACGTGGTACAGCGTGACATGGACCCCCCCAGTTGGGACCACAAGCGTAAGGGTCCGCATCGGCGGTAATGGGGGCGGGGCTTACCCCGTAACGGTAAATGTGCATCGCGCCGTGCTCATCTCCAACGCAACCAGGGCTTTAATGGAGTCAATAGGGACAACATCAAGCGCATCAATGAGCGTATATCCTCACGCTGACGGCGGGGTGTTTACGGATTGCGTGGCAATAGGCGACTCTCTTACAGGCGGGGCGCGAGATGACAGTTGGATACCTAGTGCCTTAGACCGTATATGGGGAGTCTCCATCTTGGATAAGGGAGTCGGCGGAAACACGCTATCCGCTATGGCGCTGAGATGGCAGGCCGATGTACTGGACAATACGCCATCATCGGTAGTCATCGAAGGAGGGATAAATGACATTCTCGGCGCGTCATCGTCGCCGGTTGCGACCATGCAGACGAAACTGCAGGAAATGGTGGATTCCGCCCAATCCAACGGAATAGCTGTGGTTCTGTTCAATCTTCCGCCGATAGGTGACCACGCATCGTGGACGGCGACAAGGCAGTTATGGATTGAGGAATATAACGAGTGGCTTGTAACGTATAGCGCGTCCCAGAACATACCGCTGGTCAACATTTACGATGCATTACGGGACGGCATCAACCTCAGGACGGCCTACAGTTCCGGCGATGGGATACACCCCAACCAGCTAGGGAACATTTATATCGCAGAAGCAGCAGCAATGGCATTAGCGCCCACTGCCGTGCCTATATGGGATGCCCTGGCACTTCGGACGCGAAAAGGAAATATTTTCAAATACGCAGCCGCGTATCTTGGATACAAGAACAGCGCGGCAGCATCCACCAATTACACCCGCTCCACTGCAAACGTTCTCCGGCCCAACAATTTCGCCGTGTGGGGTCGCTGCGTCCCTTCCGCAACGGGGCAGGCAACCGTTAACCTCTGGTCGGCCCGTTCGGACGCAAGCAACCTTCTGGAAGTTTACATGAACGCTACCCAGGTGCGGTTTTACAAGGTGGTGGCGGGAGCGTTTGCAGGGCCGGTTGCCACATATACTCACGCGTCGGGAACCGCGTTCGAGTTTCAAGCGTACCAGTCGGCTGCGGGCATGGGTATCAGGGTTAAGGAGGATGGCGGCGAATGGTCGGCATGGGCGGAAACGACCGACGCAACGAGCCTGTTGGATGCCGTGATACCGGCAAGTTACCAGATCGGGGCAATGAACAACGCTAACCATTTTGCGGGCAATATCCCCTTTATCGCAACAGTTCAGCACCCTGATCCAAAGACCGAGATCGAGCGGCTTTCCGCGAGGTATCCATGAACCTGCAGACCCTCACCGGGATTCACCTGTCAGGAGCGGGAGTGCCGCTTGCCGGCCGCGCCGTGAAGGCGATGCCTCTCCCCGAGCAGCACATCGACGATGCGACGGTGGACACCCAGGCCTTGACGCTCACCGACGTGACCGACGAGAACGGCGCCTGGTCGCTCACCCTTCTGCAGGGGGTGGTCTACCATATCAAGATCGCGCAGTGGGGGTTGAAGACGATACGGGTCACAGCCGACGCCGAGAAACAGTTCGCCGCTTACTTGGGCGACAACGCGACCTTGGCAGGCCCCACCGTGGGGAGTATCAAGATCGGGAACAGGTACATCGTGCCGACCCTGACAGACGCCGACGGGAACCCTGTGGAGATGGTCGAGGGGCAGTCCCTGGAGGGGCTCACTCTGGGCTGGGAGATCATATGAGAAAGTTCGCCCTCACAGTTGCACTCCTTCTGGCCGCAAGCCTCGCCCAGGCCGCGCCGCTTCTCACCGACGCAGGGAAGCTGAACGGGAAGCGGGTGCTGGCGCCCACCTCCGGCGACAACGGCAAGGCTCTGGTCTACGACTCCGCCGCAGGGGTCTACGAGCACGCCTTCATCGCGGGTGACGGCGGGGTCCTGATTGAAGGACCTCAAGGACCGGCAGGACCTCAAGGACCCACCGGACCACAGGGTCCGCAGGGGGTTCAAGGTATTCAGGGGGCAACAGGGCCGACCGGACCCGAAGGTCCTCAAGGACCGGCTGGAGCTTCCGGCACCACCGACTATAACGCCCTGAACAACCTCCCCACCTTGGGCGCAGCTGCAGCCTTGGGTGTCGGCACGACCGCCGGCACGGTCGCGGCGGGAAACGACAGCAGGTTCACCTCGGTTCCCCCGATCACGACCCACTCTGCCGTTTTCCTCGCCTCCCCCACCGGCTGCGGGGCGGGCTGGCAGACCACCATGGCCTCGGAGGTGTCGCAGTACACCAGCCGCGGCATCAACGCGAGCTACATCTTCTGCTATGATGCCAGCCTGATCGAGGCGGGGTCAGCCACGGCATCGCTCACCGGGGTCAACGGCACGGGCGCGGTCGGCACGCTCACCATGGCTGCAGGCGGGACGCTCTCCCTTACGGGAGTCTACGGCGCAGGCGCCGTCGGAGACCTGGTCGCTTCGGCCAGCGGAGCGGGGGACATCCTCCTGACAGGCGTCTCCGCAGACGGTGCGGTCGGAGCCCTGACGGTCGCCGGAGACGGGGCGGTCACCTTGGCCGGCGCAGCTGCGACCGGAGACATCGGCACCTTGACTGCGTCCGACGCAACGGACGGGACTGTCCCCCTCGCAGGGATCTCCGGAGCTGGTGCGGTCGGCACGCTTGTCGTAGCCGCAGCAGCATCCGGCAGCACATACACTACCGGCTTAGACGGCGCACCCAACGGAGCTACCACGTTCGATGATTGGACGGCAAGCACGGATGGAACTGGCGGTGCGTCACATGTGGCTACCATCACAGGCAAGACCAGTGCCCCATCATGGAATCTCGGCGGCGGTGACGGCGACACGTCTGGATCTGGCGCGATGTCCCGTACTATGGACATTGCCGCAGGGGATATGACGTTCTGGTACAAGTGCGATACGGGATCACTGGATGCTGGGACGTTGCATGTCTATGTGGGCGGAGTTAACAAGCTAACTCAGCCACTGGGGGGAACATATTCCAACGGGACATGGTACCAGTTTACTGTACCCGTCACTGCTGCGACCGGTACGACAATCATGATCTCAATATCGAGCATAGGCGGCGGCGGCTGGATTGACGATATTTCCATCCCGATACCGTAAGGAGTTGACATGACAACCATACTCCAGAACGCGGTATCGTGGATTGCTTCCATCAATCCGGATCACCCCAATTACGGCACTTCCGCACAATCGGACATCCAGAGCGTACATCACACCGTAATCGACTTCACGCTGGTAAACGACCTTTCCGGCAACCCAATCAACCAGTGGCGGGGATATCGCTACTGGCTAGGCATGACCACCATCGTGCCAGAAAACCCTGTTGTTTACGCGTCGAACGATAATGTCGATTGGGCATTACAGTTCTGGATGGATGACGTTTCGTGGTTCGAGGACGTTGACGGAATCATAGGCCCGGTGGCAGAGGATGCTGAAATCCTCTATGACTCTGTAGGCGACCAAATCGTATGTTATTGGGTCAGGACGGATGAGACGATAGTTGCCGACTATAGCGGCACGGTAAACCCCGGCCCCGGCGTCATGCGGCGGACGTATTCTAACGCGGGGGTGTTATCCGCTCCCTCTTGCGTCATGCCGTGGGTGAGCAAGGTGCTTTACGCCAACTCCCCCGCCGTGGTACGCACTGCTGCCGACAGTTGGCACATGTTCGGAGTGGTGCAGGACGCCAACGCTGTTAAGGGTGCTAACTACTTACGCATCACCTACCACACATCAACGGACGGCATTACGTGGGGTACGACTCAATATCTAGGCACGGTGGCCGAATTCACAGCGGCCTATCCAGGATTTGAGCCCAACCACATCACGGCATTTGCAAATCCGGTGATTTCGGGACAGATAGATTTACTTGTCAACGCGATTGTGACGCCGAGACCGGCAAACTGGCTTGTTGGTCAGGTATTGGTACACGCCGCTGTCAACCTGTCCGATCCGACCGCAATCAGCTACCCTCTGGCACCCACGGCGGTACTTGCTCCTGTCGCTGGCAGTTGGGACGACATCGGTATTTACAGGTCAGGCTTCATACTGACTGCAGCAAGCGGCACCATGACCATGAGGCTCTGGTACTCCGGCATAGCAACGGCGGGATACCCGGAGAGTTGCCGCACAGGATACACGGAAGGGGTGATCTACCAGTATGATGCTGGGGGGATTGTTGCACCTGTACCAACTGACAACACTGCGCCGACAGTTACTTTCAGTATGCCTGCAACATCAAATAGCCTGACCGTAGCCCTCACCGTATCTGCAACGGACAATGTAGCAGCAGATGGATTTCTCCTCACCGAGAACAACGTCGCCCCGCTTGCCGATTTTAGCAATGTGACTACTGACGGTGCAGGAGGCACAGCCAAATCCGCTATGTTGGCGTGGAGTGCCACGCCACCGACAGAGTACGTCTTCACCGCTGAGGGGAGCAAAACCCTCTACGCATGGGCCAAGGACGCAGCGGGGAATGTATCGGACCCCGTGAGCGACAGTGTGACCATCACTATCTCCGCCCTGAAAGACAGCCAAGGCAGCGCCGCGGCATTCAAGAGCGCCGGAGGCGCCGCAGTTACATTTTACGATGCCAGCGGAAATCAGATCTAAAAGGAGCCTCACCATGAAAAAAGCGCACCTCTTTCTCGCAGTACTCATCGTCCTCGCATTCGGCGCCAATGGTTTCGCCGCCTGCACCACCGCCTTCCCGACCTCGGCAAAGAAGGAGTTCCTGGATGGCGTGCATCTCGCCGCCAACACCTACAAGATCGCCTTCTACACCGACACGGCGACCTACGGGGCGGCGACCACGGCCTACTCGGCGACCAACGAGGTGAGCGGCACCGGCTACACCGCCGGAGGCTACACCCTGGACACCCGGGCCAGCAACTCAAGTGGCACCACCGCCTGGATCGACTTCGCCGACGAGGTGGCGGCCGGCGTCACCTTCACCTCCGCAGCCAAGTGCGTGATCATCTACAACGACACCGTGGTGGGCGACCCGGCCATCTACGTGGGGAACCTGGCCTCCGCCGTGCAGCCCAGCGCCGGAACCCTGACCGTCACCTTCCCGACCGCCGACGCGACCAACGCCATCGTGAGGGTGCAGTAATGACCCGGGCGGTGATCGCGGCTCTCTGTCTCGCCCTCGCCGCCTGCGCCGCACCTAAGCGGCGGGACGCCAACGTCTTCCTGATCGGGGTGTCCGCCACCATGCAGGCGCCTCAAGGAGCTAAGCCATGACCCCACAAGGGATCGTCATCCACCACTCGCTCACCAAGGACGGCAAGACCGTCGACTGGGAGGGCATCCGGAAATTCCACACCTCTTACAGGCACCACGGCGAGGTGGTCACCAAGGATCGCTTCATAACGCTGCAGGCGGCGGGAGCCCGAGGGCTGGAGTCGCCCTGGTCCGACATCGGCTACCATGCAGGGATCGAGAGGGTGAACGGCGTGCTCACGCTCATGACGGGCCGCGACCTGTCCAAGTACGGGGCGCACTGCGTCGGGAAGAACGACCATATCGGGATCTGCCTGGTGGGGAACTTCGACCTGGCACCGCCCGACGACGCGATGCTCTCGCTCGCGGCAACCGTCACGGCGAACTATCTGAAAAGGTTCAAGCTCTCCGCCGACACAGTACACCGGCACCACGACTTCGCGGCCAAGAGCTGCCCGGGCAAACTATTCCCGTGGGCGAAGTTCATGGAAAAGGTACGGGCGTGAAACGGCTCCTCCTCGCCTTCATAATCCTGCTCCCCAGCTGCGTAGGATTGGGGGCGAGGAGATCCTCTTTCGAGTATTCGGACGGGCGGAAGGTCGTAGTCTACTGCCAGAGCGACGGGAAGTGTCAGGACGGGAATGTGATCGTGGACAACCGAGGACCTGTAGGCCAGGTCTGGGCGGCAGGAGTGGCGGCGCTCGGCAGGACAGCCGAGATCGCAAAGGAGGCGGCCAGGTAATGGAAGACAGCGAGCGTGTCAAGATGCTGGAAAGTTATGGCACCCGAGGCGGAGCCTACTGCTCCTACGCCATGGGTCACTGCGTCCACGGCAACAACGTCCAGGAGTGCGCCAAGCGTAACCCTGTCGAGTGCCGGAACTGCCGGCAGAAGAACGAGGAGGCGGCGAGATGAAAGTCATTTCAAGCATAAGATTCTCCATCCTCGACAACGGGAAGTACCAGCTGGACGAGGCAATCGCCTACTTCTCACCCCGCTACCAGAAGACCATCTTCGTACCTGCCGGCTACGTAAGCGACGGAGCCACAGGAGCTATGGACATAGCCAGCCGCGCCTGGTGGGTCCACGACATGCTGTGCGACCGCGGCATGTGGGACGACGGTACGAAACTCAGCAACTGGCAGTGCTCTCAGGTGCTGCAGGACATCATGGTCGAGGAGGGGCGCTACTGGCAGAGCAAGCGGTGGTTCTGGGCCACCTTCATGTTCGGGGGCGGCGAAGCCCGCGAGAACGGGATGTTCAAGGTGAGGCCCGCATGACCGCCCCCTTCTACTGCAAGAAGCGGCGGGAGACCATGGACGAGGCCTGCGCCGACTGCGACGACTGCCCGGGGACCGGCGAGAACCTGCAGCTGAACAGCTTCCGCAAGCCCGCCATGAAGATCGAGGATGTGTTTGAGACCATAGGAGGGATTCTGTAAATGGCAGTCGGGGGTTTGAACTATACGCCGTCCAAGACCTGCAGGGAGTTCATGCTCTCGGAGGCTAAGATGCGCGCCCTCATGGGGCCGGTCGGCGGCGGCAAGACCACGGCAGCCATCGTGGAGCTTCTGCGGCAGAGCATCCTCATGACTCCCGGCGCCGACGGCATCCGGCGCTCCAAGATGCTGATCATCAGGAACACGAAGCAGCAGCTGAAGGACACCACGCTCGCCTCGGTGCTGGAGCTGCTCCCGGTCGAAATCTACAAGTGGCGCGAGCAGGACCAGATCATGCGCTTCAAGTTCCACGACATCGAGAGCGACTGGCTCTTCAGGGCCTTGGACTCCCCCGAGGACGTGCAGAGGGTTCTTTCCCTCCAGGTGTCCTGGACCTGGGTTGAGGAGGCACGTGAGGTACCCGTGCAGCTCCTCTCCGACCTTGAAGGGCGAACCGGACGCTACCCGTCGCAGGCGGCGGGGTTCCGTTACCGCTCGGGGATCATCTACACCACGAACCCCCCGGAGACCGACTCCGACCATTACAAGCTCCTGGAGCATCTGCCGCAGGAGGAGGGGAACGACAACTCGATCATCGACGTGGACGTTTTCAAGCAGCCCTCCGGACTCTCCCCCGAGGCAGAGAACAAAGAGAACCTGCGGCCGGGCTACTACGAGGAACTCTCCAAGGGCAAGCGGTCCGACTGGATCGAGGTCTACGTCCACGGCCGCTACGCGAAGAGCATGTCAGGGAAGCCGGTCTACGAGCTCTCCTTCCAGTACGACCGCAGGGTCAGGGCGAACCTGCGCATCGACCCGCACCTCCCGATCATCGTAGGGGTGGACGGGGCGAGGAACCCGGCCATGGTCTTCATGCAGGTAGGTCACGACGGCAAGCTTAGAAAGCTGCGCGAGGCGGTCGGTTTCGACATGGGGATGCGGACCTTCATCGAGCAGAAGCTGAACCCGATCGTGAACACTTACTTCCGCACCAACCCGCTGGTCTTCGTGGGCGACCCCTCATGGACCCGACAGGGTGACGGGGACGACAACTCGACCTACAAGGAACTGAAGCTGCAGTACGTGACGAAGAAGCCGGGAAGCGGCAACAAGGTGCGCCCCGCCAAGACCAACGACCCGATCTCCCGCATCAACCACCTGGACGAGCCGTTCAGGAACTGGTGGCCCGACGGGGAGCCCGGGATCGAGTACGACGTCGAGTGCCGCATGTGCGTCGAGGGGCTCCGGAGCAAGTACCGCTACGCGAGGCTGAAAGGCTCCGCAGGGCAGGTCAAGGACACCCCGGAGAAGAACCGCTGGTCGCATGTTGTGGAGGCGGACCAGTACGGCACCGGCTTCGCGCTAGGCAAGGATTACAACGCCTCGGACTACCGGCGCGACGAGCGCAGCACCGCCAGGGCTCGCGCCCCCCGCCCTGCCGACGGCTATGCAGGATACTAAACGGAGGATTCAATGGTTATCACCATCTCATCTAAAGACGGCGACAAACGTGTCGAAATGACCGGCGGGGTTGCGCTGGTCATACTAGGTCTGGCAGGCATGGCAGCTATTTCGGTGTGGAGGTGGTTTCAATGATCGTCCAGAACAAAGAGAAACTGGAGCAGCTGGGGCTGAGCCTCCGCAAGCGTTTCGATACCTATGAATCCGAGCGCCGCGAGCTGGAGATCCAGTGGCTGAAGAACCTGCGCCAGTACAAGGCGGTCTACGACTCCGAGGTCAAGATCCCCGAGGGGCGCTCCAGGGTCTACCCCAAGGACACCCACACAAAACTCGTGGGCTGGGTCGCCAAGATGATGGAGATGATGTTCCCGGCCCAGGAGAAGAACTGGGGGCTGGAGCCGACCCCCTTCCCCAACATCGCCCTTCAGGATCTGGAGACGATCATCTCCACGCTGAACGAGCAGCAGGCCGAAGCCGGCACGCCGGTCACCTCCGAGATGATCGAGGAGGCGGTCAAGGCTTTCGCCAAGCAGCGTGCAGCGCGCATGGAGCTTGAGATGGAGGACCAGCTGGCCGACTCCAAGCTGGACTATCCGGAACTCTGCAAGAAGGTAGTGCGCCGGGGCGGCATCTACGGTTTCGGTGTCGCCGAGGGTCCTCTGGTCTACTCGACCACCTCCCGCGAGTGGAAACCGGACCAAAGCGGCAACTACGTCGCTGTCTCCACCCCGGTGAAGCGCCCCTACTACGAGCCTCAGAAGGCGTGGGACGTCTATCCCGACCTGACCGCCATGAGGTGGGAGGATCAGGAAGGTCTCTTCGTCCGGAAGGTGCTGCCCAAGCACCGCCTCTCCAGCCTGATCGCCGACGACAATTTCATAGGTTCCGAGATCAAGACCTACCTTGCCAACTCGCAGGGGGGGAACTACAAGGCGCGCAGCTTCGAGAGCGAGTTGAACGAGATCAAGCATATCAGCACCAGCGCCCCCCACATGAGCAGGCAGTACGAGATCATCCGCTACTACGGCTTCGTCTCGGCCAAGGATCTGAAGGAGATCGGCGTCGAGATCCCCGAGTCGGCGCTCCAGAAGGACATCCTGGCCGACGTGTGGCTCCTGGACAACACCGTGATCAAGGCCGACACCGCACCCTTCGGCGAGAAGGTCTCCGACATGTTCCACGTCTTCATCCCCGAGGAGGACGAGGACGGCCCGCTCACCGGCACCGCCAAGGTCGAGATCCTGAGGGACTCGCAGATGAAGCTCTGCGCCATCGACCGCTGCACCATGGACAACATGGCTTCCGCCAGCAGGCCTATCGTGGAGGTGAACAACGACCTCCTCGAAGTGGAGAGCCAGGGGCAGCCGATAACGGGTGGTATGACCGTGTTCCGCCACGGCGAAGGCGCCGAGGCGAACTACCCCGCGGTGCGCTCCGTGGACATCCCCTCGCACATCTCCGAGCTTCTGGAGCTGCGAAAGACGGTGCTGGAGGTCTTCGATGTCGAGTCGAACCTCCCCTCCTGGCGCATGGGTAACGCGCAGCCCCTGGGCGAGGCGTTCCGGACCTCCAACAACATGAGCATGATGGCCTCCGGCGGCGACATGGTGACCAAGGACGACGTGCGCTCCTTCGACCGCTTCGTCAAATCCCTGATCGGTTCGCTGGTGGCGTGGAACATGGAGCTCAACCCGAAGCAGGACATCAAGGGGGACTTCAGCGTGCTCCCCAAAGGGAACCTCTCCCTGGTCGCCAAGGAAGTCCGGGGCGCTGCGCTGGCTCAACTGAAGACCACCCTGACCCCGCGCCAGATGGTGCTGATCAACGAGGATGAGTTCCTGATCGAGGAGTTCCTGTCCCGCGACCTGCCTAGACGCCTGGTGAAGACCGGTAAGGAGGCCGAGGCGGCGCTGGCGGCTTTCGACCAGCAGCAGGCGCAGGCGGCGCAGATCCAGCAGGGTCTGGACCAGAGCAAGGCCGCCAAGCAGAGTGCCGACGCGCAGAAGGCGCAGGCCTCCGCCGAGGAGATCGTGGCGCTGGTAGAGGCCAAGGCGGCGGAGATCCACTCCAAGACGGTACACAACCTGGCGGCAGCCAAAGGAGTCAAAGATGCTTCAGCCCTACAATCGGTCGACCTACTTCTCAGAGCTTCAGAACCAAAAGAAACAGGAGCAGGAGCTGGTAAAGCTGCTAAAGGAGCGGCTGCCAAATAGCGACGTGGGCGAGGCGCTCTTCAACCTGCTGGTGCTGCGCCGCGAGGTGGTCAAGGAATCCCTCGCCAAGGAGGGGAGCGGGGCCAAGGAGCAGGGGGAGGCGAGGGCCTTGAAGGAACTCATTGAATTATTTAAGCACTGAGACCTGAAATATGTAATTTTACACTTGACTTACACGCTGAGTATGGAATACACTCACCCGCAATATATTTAAGAGGTTACACATACTCATTTTCTAAGGGAGGGCCAGGTGGACGAGGAGACTTCGGTAACGGAATTGCTGGGGGATGATGCTTTCAGTGCGGCGTTCGATTCGTTCGTCGAGCCGAAAGAGGGAGACGCCACCCGTTCTGCGGAGGCTGCCACCGACGACGCCGACGAGACCGACGAAGCGAAAGCCGCTGCCACCGACGAGGCAAAGGCGCGCGAGGAAGCCGAAGCCGCTGAAGCAAAAGCCGCAGAAGAATTAAAAGCCGCAGAAGAAGCGGCGAAAGCGGCCCCCCCTCCTGCGGCCAGCGCCGCCGAGATCGCCAAGGCGATCGCCGAAGCCCTGAAGCCCGCCGAGCCTGAGAAGAAACCGGAGGCACCCGCAGCCGAGGAGGAAGACTCCCCCGAGGTCAAGGAAGCCCTCGCTGATCTGGAGAAGAACTGGGGCAGCCACGCGCTGGCGATCAACACCCTGCTGGAGAAGCAGGCCAAGAGCCTGAAGGCTGAGTTCGCCAAGATTCTGGAGCCGCTCCAGGCGCAGATAGCTCCGGTAGTGGCGGCCACCGCCGCGCAGACCCAGGTCCAGTTCGAGACCGCGCTGAAGGCGGCGCACCCCGATGCCTACGAGATCATCCCGGCCGTGGAGGCCTGGATCGAGAAGCAGCCCGCCTACCTGCGCCCCGCCATGAACCATGTTCTGGACCACGGCAGTGCGGCGGAGGTGGCAGAGTTCCTGACCGACTTCAAGACCGCCACCGGCAAGACGGTGGACCCTGCGGTGAAAGCGGCAGCGGAGAAGGCCGAGGCCGAGCGCCTCGCCAAGCTGAAGAAGATGGAGCCCCCGACCGGCTCGCGCACCTCGGTCACCACGGAACCCGACCCGCAGGATTTCGAGTCCGCATGGGATGCGGCATCCAAGAAAGTGGCAGCATAAATAACCAAACCCCGCTCCGCCGGGGAATCTCAGTAGGACCTTTGCGGGAGAACACCCGCCAGGAGGTAGCACTATGCTAAACGTATATGGCGATATTTCGCCGGCGGTCGCGGGGTATGTAAATCCCCAGTTCCTGATGAGAGCACTCCCGTATCTGGTACTGGAAAAGTACCTGGACATGAAGCCGCTCCCCTCCAACAACACCAAAGTGGCGATCTTCCGGCGCTACGAAGCACTCGCCAAGGCGCTCACGCCGCTGGTCGAGGGGGTCACCCCGCAGGGCAAGTCCATGCAGAAGACCGACATCCAGGTCACCCTGCAGCAGTACGGCGACTTCGTCCAGCTCACCGACCAGATCGCCGACCTGCACACCGACCCGGTCCTGCAGGAGTACGTGACCATCACCGCCGAGCAGTGCGCCCAGACCCTTGAGACCCTGCGTTACAACGTCCTGAAGGCAGGCACCAACGTCTTCTACGGCAACGGCACCGCCCGTACCGACGTGAACACGGCGATCACGCTGGCAGGCCAGCGCAAGGTGACCCGCGCCTTCAAGCGCCAGAACGTGGGTTACATCACCAACCAGACCGCCTCCACCCCGAACTACGGCACCGTGGCGGTGCGCGCGGGCTACATCGGCCTGATCCACCCCGACTGCGAGAACGACGTGCGCGCTCTGGCAGGGTTCAAGGACGCCGTCGATTACGGCTCCAAGGTGCCGGTCGACTCCTTCGAGATCGGCTCGGTGGAGGATGTGCGCTACATCCGCTCCACCATCTTCGAGTCCTTCCCGGACGCGGGCGGCAACAAGGGGACCATGGTCTCCACCACCGGCGTCAAGGCGGACGTCTACCCGATCATCTACCTGGGCGCCCACTTCGCCGCTTCGGTCCCGCTGAAGGGCAAGGGTGCGGTCACCGCCCCGATCGTCCGCAACCCGGGCACCATCTCCGACTCCGACAAGCTGGGTCAGCGCGGCCACGTCGGCTGGAAAGCGTACTTCGGGGCCATCATCCTGAACCAGCTTTTCGGCGCAAGGTTGGAAGTAGGCGCGACCGACCTGTAAACCTGACGGGGGCTGCGGCCCCTTCACTACATTTTAACGATAACTTGGAGGTCTCCATGTTTCCTTCTCTGAAAAGCATCACCACCGCGGTCCAGCGTTTCCTGCTGGGAACCCGCGCCTTCACCACGGGCGCTCTTGCCATCGGCACCACCAAGTCGAAGATCAAGACCGCCGCCGCGATCAACTACTGCATCGACGGGATCATGTACGTCAAGGCCGCCACCGACGACCTCTTCGTTTTCACCGACGTCACCGTGCAGGCGATCTCCTCGACCAAGTACTACCTGCTCTGCCTGGACGCAGCCGGCACCGCCACCGTGATCAGCGGCACCTCGACCGGGCTCCCTGATGTCCCTGACGGAGTCTGCCCGGTGGGCTACGTGAAGATCGTCACCTCGGGCGCAGGCACCTTCGTCCCGGCAACCACGCTGCTTGATGCGGCCCAGGTCACGGCCACCTACGTGAACCTCTCCTGCGCCCCTTCGGCGGCCCTCGCTTAACCGTCCGCTGCTCCCGGACGTTGCCCCGCTCTCACGAGGAGCGGGGCTTTTGTCGTATCTGAGATCTTGGGGGAGGCACCATGTATTTTGAATCTATGCTCACAGTCGGGAAAGCGACCAACGGATTCATCGTCGAGTGCCGAGTCCCATTCAAGAAGGACGTGAAGCCTTCGACCAAAACCGAGTCCTGCTGCTGTTCGCCTTGCGGCCCTTCAGGCGCAGATAAGCAGTACATCGCCAAGGACGCCAAGGAGGTAGGCGAGCTGATCGCAGACCTCATGCCGCTTCTCGACGGCGAGTACAAGAACGAGTCCGAATTCGACAAAGCCTTCGCCGCAGCGGCGAAGGGGCTGGAAGGAGACAAATAATGGCGAAGAGAAAGAAAGCGGAGCCGAAGGTTGAGGTCGAGACAGGGATCACCGTCGAGCAGCACCTGAAGAATCTCGGTCTTCTGGGCGGCGAACCCGAACCCGAACCCGAACCCGAACCCGAACCCGAACCCGAACCCGAACCCGAACCCGAACCCGAACCCGAACCCGAACCTGAAGAACTTTTCGAGGTCAACCTGTTCGACGCTGTACCGGTCCAGATCAACGGAAGCCTGCAGCACCTCGCCAAAGGCTCGCAGAAGGTATCGAAGCAAATCTACAACGTCCTGAAGGACGCCAATCTCGTTTAATCAAAAGGAGGACACCGATGGAAGCGCCCCTGAATCTCGACCTGAACCTCGATCAGCTTGGAGCCGTCCGGACCGCAACAGCCACCCAGAAGTTTCACAAAGGCAAGATCGAGTACGCCCCGCCCTTCTACACCATCAACGTGCAGCATGTGGAGCACATGCCTGAGTTCGAGGTGATCGGGGTGAACGGCGAGGTTATCCAGGTAGCGCGCGGCGTGGATGTCCCGAACATCCCGCAGGCTTTCATCAACGTCCTGAGAAACGCCATAACCAGCAAGATGTTCACCAAGAAGAACCCCGACGGCTCCGAGGAGCACGAGTGGCGCCCGGTCGCCGCCATCCCCTTCAGCATGGTCGAAGGGCCTTACATGGAGAGGAAGCCCGAATGAATCGAGCCGAAGTCCTTGCAGAACTTAGAGAGGTGCTGGGCGACAAGGTCGCTCCTTACGCATGGTCCGACCTGCGTCTCCTGAATTTCCTCTCGCTGGGGCAGGACCAGTTCTGCAAGGACACCGGCTTCTTCCGCGACTCGCAGACCTACAAGATAAACACCGTCGCCGGTACCGAGGCATACTCGATCCCCGGCCGCGTGATCGAGATCCTGCAGGTCCGCATCGACGGCAACCTGCTCCGGAAGTTCGCCGGAGACGCGCCGGCAGGCACCTCGGAAGGGACACCTTTCGCATGGCGCACCGACGACGAGACCGGCCTGATCTCCTTCTACCCTACCCCTGACGCCGTCTACCAGGCGAGCCTCAGGGTCTGGAGAAAGAGCAAGATCGCTTTCAGCACCTCCGGCGATCTGGAGATCCCCGAAGACTTCCATCTGGCGCCCGTCGAGTGGGCGGCGCATTTGGCCCTCTCCGACCACGACCGCGAGCTGCAGGACCCCGTCAAGGCGGCCGACCACAAGGCCAAGTTCGACAGGCACTACGTCCCCGAAGGGAAACGAGCCTTCCGCAGGATCTGCGCCGGTTCCGGCCTCTTCTCCCCCAACCCGCTTTACCTCGTCTAGGAGCACCTCATGGCGGTATCGAACTTCACCTTCGGCGGCATGGACAACGTCAGTGACCCGGCCAGCGTGGGGACTCCCGACACCTCCAAGTACCTCCAGGACCGCGCCTACACCGGCTGCGTCGACATCGTGAACTGCGACGTGGACGACGACTTCAACCTGACCCGCCGCGAAGGCTCCACGCTGGTCACCCCCGCCGATGTCACCTCTGCATGGGGTAACGGCACCGACACCTTCTGCATCGCCAATCAGGTCATCAACCGACTGATCGACGGCACGCTCTTGCCGGTGGGTAACTCCCCTACCATGGCCGACGTCACCGAGTTCGTCCAGGTGAATGATATCACGGTGTTCAGCGACAACGCCACCATCGGTTACCTCTCCGAGGGCATCCCCTATGTGGTGAGCTCCCCGGGGGAGGAGACCGACATCCTGGACCTGGAGACCTGGGTCAAGCTCACCTACCCTGCGGGTGCCGATCAGGCCGAGAGCAACATGGAGATCGACGCCTTCAAGCTCGCCACCTTCGCGGGGCGCTGCCTTGAGTTCTACAACGGCGCGCTCTACCTGGCGGTAGACAACTTCATCTTCCGCACCAAGACCTTCAATGTAGAGGCCATGGACATCCGCTACAACGTGGTCGCGGGTTTCTCCGCGCCGGTCACTATGGTCAAGGCGGTGAACGAGGGTCTCTTCGTCGGCACCGAGCAGGCCGCCTACTTCCTGCGAAGTGATGGCATAGGCTTCAAGCAGAAGCGCCTCACCTCTTTCAAGGTTATCTACGGCTCGGCTGTGGCGGTCCCTGTAGGCGAGAAGGGCGAAGTCGGCGCCGCATGGCTCTCCCCCAACGGCGTCTTCGTCGGCACCTCAGAGGGGAGCTGTACGAACCTCAGTGCCGAGAAGGTAAGCATCCCGAGCGGGACGAGCGCCGCGGCGCTCTGCCGCAAGAACGGCGACGACCAGCAGTATCTCGCCAGCATCTCCGGCGAGGGGGTCGTGGTGAACCTGGGCAACGGCGCACACAGCAGATACACCAGCTTCGACTACCAGGGCTTCTTCCAGATCGGGACGCAGAGCTACGGGGCCAACGCCGACGGTGTGATGCTCCTGGAAGGCGAGACCGACTACGACGGGACTCTGGTGGAAGCCTTCGCCGTGACCCCTGTGGCCGACTTCGGTCAGCCGCAGCGAAAGATCTGCTCCCACGCCTACCTGCACGTCCGCACCGAGGGGGAGATGACCCTGGACCTGTTCGTGGACGAGGAGGAGGTTTCAGCCGATCTCCCCTTCACGGGTCCGCACCAGATCGGTAACGGCCTCAGGCGTCTGCGGGCCAAGCTCCCGATCGGAGTCAAGGGGACCAACTGGCAGTTCAAGATCTCCAACGTCGACGGCTGCCGATTCACCGTCTTGTCGCTGAAAGTCGTGCCGGTAGTGACCAAACGATACATTTAAAGGAGCGCCCATGGCTGTCATCCGACACGTAACAAATACCGGCGACCCGATCCTCGGCGCGGACGGCGCCCCGAAAGTCGGGGCTACCATCACCTTCCAGCTGGTCGACGCCGCCAAAAGGCAGCCCGTGGTCCTCTTCGACGCAGCAGCGGAAGGGGGAGACCTGATCGTGGGCGACCTGGTCACGGCGACCACCGACGTGGACGGCCAGTTCGCGGTGGACCTCTGGCCCAACAACAGGGGCGAGCTGGCGACCCTCTACAAGGTACGCCTCCCCGACGGGGTCGCGGGAGGACCCGCGAAACCTTTCTACATCCGAGTCACTGAGGGGGAGGGAGACCTGACCCTCCTCGCCGCGAAGACCGCCATGGAGGCGCTGCAGCCTCAGACCCTGTCGCTTTTCGACGCGCTCCTGGCGAACATCATCTCGATCGTGAACACTGCGACAGCTGTCGCAACCACCACGGTCAACGGCCTTATGGCGTTCGCTGACAAAGCCAAGCTGGACCGCATATATACGGCGGAAGCCTACACGAGCTTGGAGGCCGCTGTAGCAGCCATAGGCGCGACCAAAGCGACGTTGAACTTTTATACCGACCAGACGCTCTCGGAAAATCTGGCCGTGCCGCAGACCCTAGAGCTGATGCCGTTAAACGGTGCAAAGATCCTGTATGGCGCTTACGCTGTCGACTATGCAGGGACCACGTCGCGGTGGCCGATGGCCCAGGTGCTCGAAGGGACCGGGCCCGTCACCTTTAGCGGTATGGTGGATAAAATATACGGGATCTGGACAGGAGACACAGGGACGACGTTGGTCGAAGACATCGCCGCAGTCGACGCCAAGGTACCTGTGACAACCTCCCTCGACCGCGCCTTTGCCAAGTCTCTGCCCATTGGCACGCTCACGCCCCCTGCGGTATTCAACGACCAGTTGGCACTCCCGCGATATTACGACGGCGACAGGGCGGTATACCTGCGCGACCCTTACGACCTGATCGACTTCACGCTGACCCCTGGCATCATACTCAACCACTACTATATTGACTACGTGAACGGCGCAGACACCAATCTTGGCACGTCTGCGGGAACGGGCAACGCATGGAAAACGCTGAACAAGGCGCAATCGGCGGCTGTGTCACCTGCCGTGATTCATCTCATGGACGAATGGGTTGGCTACCAGAACTTTGCCGACAACACAATGAACTATAGCGGGATGTTCAAGTTCGTCAGCGGGCATAGTTCCGGCGTTACGCGCATTGTAGCCATGCGTGAAAGCTACACCAAGACCACATTCGCATGGACCGACGAGGGGGGCGGGGTCTGGTCAACTTCTGCGGCAACCACCACGTCGACAATTTTCGCGGATCTCGGTTTCTCCATGTTCGATGCCAAGTACACCGATGGCGCAGGCGGGGCGATGCCTATCCCCGATGTCGGGTCATCGGCGGCGTGCATCGCAACCCCCGGCAGTCAGTATCATGACGCAGCCAACAGTAAAAAATGGGTGCATCTGCTGGATGGGCGCGAACCCGACCCGGCCGACAAGTGGATTTACAGTCGTACTGCTAACAACTGGCAGATGATCCAGAACTCTGACACCGGCGTAATTTTGTATGAAGGTTTGCACTTTTACGCCAACTCCGGCGCATCGTCAAACGCCGCATGTCGTTATCGCCATATTACGACCGCGACCAACAATAGCAAGTATGGAGCCAAGAACTGCCTAGCTTATGGCTCCAGCGGCAACGGGTTTGAAACGTATGACGCGAAGATTGTCGTCTTCAGCGGGTGCGATGCTCGATACAACCGCTCGGACAACTTCAACTATCACTCGTTCCAGACCACCGGCACAAAGGGCGAGTACATGACGGTCTACGAATACAATTGCAAAGGAGGGATGTCGGGATACGACAGTTTCACCGGACAGCCTACACTCGGAACGTCCTGCAATAGCTCGACCTGTCATGACTCCATCCATATCGAGCGGATGAACTGTCTTCACGGCGGGGGCAATGGCGCAACTATCGCGGATGTCAACGGTTGCGTTTCGGTGGCCTGGAATGTGTCGGCTGGCCCGTCAACGGGCGGGAACTTTAAGAGCTGCTTCTGGCATGACAACTATCTGGCAGCGGGGGCGGCCAACGGGATGTACTTATGGGGCTGCTCCGGCCATGACGGCGACGATGACACTGTGCGGCTGCTCAACAACGAGGCACAGGGAGGCGGCGCAACCGGCCAAGTCTATGTCAAATACTGGCGAGGGCAGACTGACGGCAGCGTTACCGGCACGCTCAAGGATTGGGCGGGGGCTGCGATAGAGTGACAACACGAGGTGACAAATGACCAAGAGAAGAAGCCATAAAATGGCGGGGAGTAAACCATGGGAAAAATGAGACTCACCGATGCCGGCGGTCTGGACATACTGAACACCTACGTCGCCGCCGGCGGCTTCTCGCTTGAGTGCTTCACCGATTCAGGCGCTCTGCAAGACGGTCAGGCCGTGCGCGAGCTGGCAACGGGCGGAGGCTACGCCGAGGTCGATCTGGATCTGGTCGCAAGCGCCGGGAGCCTCGTGGGCGGCGTACCGACCATGGAGTGGGAGGACGTGACCTTCACTTTCTCCGGCCCGCTGACCAATGCGGTCAACAAGACGATCAAGGGGGTCATGCTCCTGCGCGGCGCCACCATCATTGTGGAGCAGCTTCTGGCAGCACCCTACACTCCAGCCAATGCCGGAGATGAGCTCACCATCTCGCCGCTCATGAAGCTCGGGAACGTGCCGGGATACGTCGCCGACCCGGCCTAAGCCGTGATACTTCAGCCGCTCTGCACATCCCCCAATCTGGGGGAGGCTCTGGCCTTCGCCAAAGGGCGGTACGCCGCGCTCTCCAAAGGCTCGCGCCCTGCGGTCCACGCCGTGCCGTATCGGGGCGGTTCGGACACGCTCCTGTGCAGGTTCCTCCTCGCCGCCACGCCTGAGGCCGACATACTCCAGATCCTGAAGGTGGGCGCTCCGCAGGAGATCCAGCTGCTGGTCTCTTCGTGGGACACCCCCGCCGATTTCGTGGGAAGCAGCGTCCCGTTCTACGGCCCCGAGGCTTCCCCCTCGCACACCGTCCGAGCCAAGCATCTGGGGGTTACAGGGACCGTGATCGCCGCAGGAGGCGAGTCGGGGCGGCCGGTCCTCTTCGCCTCGTCGACCGACTGGGTCGTCTCCGCAACCTCGACCGTTCTCACCATTGCCGAACTGGCGGCGCTCGCCGCAGGCTGGCCCGGCACCCTGATCTCGTCCTCCCCCAATTTCATCTACGACCCTGCGGTCGGCGAGCGGGTCACCGTGACTCCGCAGATGCCGATCCACAAGTTCACCTTGACGCTGGAAGCGTGGGGCGAGTCGAGTTTCCACCTGGATCAGGCAGGGGCGGGGATCTACGCCGCAGCACCTACGCTCTTCGGCGGCGACTTCAGCTTCCCCGAGTACGGTCCGGGGGTCGAGCCTTCGTCTCCCGCACTCTTTGAGGGGGGAGGCTGCGTGGGCGGCGAGATGATCATCTTCACGGGCAACAGCCTGAATCTGAGCATGGAGGGGGGAGCCGTCTTAGGTGGCAGCCTGTCGCCCCGCACCGCCAGAAGTTTCGTCATGGAGGGGGGCATGTGCCTCTCCGGCGAGATCACCACCGTCACCCTCAACCAGGGACGAAGGACCTTCCTGGACGGCGGCGGTAGCCTGGGCGGCAGCTTCGGCATCCGCACCCTCGTGAAATCCCCCATGATCGGAGGCTTGACTCTGGGCAGTGCGATGGGCGAGACCTACCCACCGCCGCAGGAGGGCGCGGTAGCCATGGAGGGCGGCATCGCCGTCGGCGGCAGCTTCGGGATGATGTCCAAGGCGACTCTCGACCTGCAGGGCGGCGCCTGCGTAGGAGGCTCGATGACGCAGTCGAGCTACTCGACCTTGGCAGCTCCCACCATCGACATCCCGCTCTCCGTGGTGGTCCCCTATGCCGAGAGGCTGAATTTCCCGATCAAGCTGACTGCGACCAAGAAGCGGGGCGGCACCCTCACCTTCAACGTGACGGGGTCTAGCGCCAACTGCAGCGTCACGAAATACCCGAGCGGCGCGACGACCTACCAGTATCTGAATCCGGACAGACTGGTGCAGTCGCTCAGCTCCTCGAACGTGGACCGCTG
>Ga0209518_1000332_pt1 | contig 62290 bp, 120 predicted proteins | sample RifGroB1_FD_183993 | JGI IMG/M metagenome (GOLD analysis project Ga0209518, IMG submission 183993) | Groundwater microbial communities from Rifle, Colorado, USA - Groundwater B1 (SPAdes) (version 2) | ecosystem: Environmental > Aquatic > Deep subsurface > Groundwater | place: Rifle, Colorado... | reverse complement strand
TCTAGTGATCGTCTCGACCAGTAGTTTGACTAAGGCTTCATAATCGGAGGGATGTTCCTTCGACAGACTCTCCCGTAAGGTGTCTTTCCCCGCCTCAAACCGTTCGACAAACCGCCTGATCATGCTTCCGAAACCTCAATATCATCAAAATAGATCTCTTCATCTAAATCCATATCAGTTAACGACACTTGTATTGTCTTACTCCCAAACAGTTCTTCGGCCTTATCATAGGCCGCATCCTCATTCTCCGCTTCGATCTCTCCAAGAGGAAACGAACCGGAATAAGACCCAAAAATTTCAAATACTGGCATCTTTTTTCTCCTCAACTGAAACTAACTCGATCAGATTACCACACTCAAACTCAGGAAACTCCTCATCACATAACTGCTGGATAAATAAGCTTTTGTTGCAGTCACAGGAGAAGTTTCCCTCTTTGTACATATATCGGACATGATCCATGTCGTAGTAGCCCGTCTCCGAAAAAATATAATCTCGCTCAGCATAGCGGAGATGAACTTGAATAGGGAACGTCGGAGCCTGTCCAAACTTAGACATTCCCTTTCTCCTTCAGATTGGCAATCGTCTCGGCGTGCTCTTCTTCGAGCACCACAAGATCCCTCTCAAAATCGGCCAACCCCTTTAATCCAATATGGGGACCACTTCGTCCGTATTTAGGTACGTAATGATCTTTTGCATGTTGAATAGATTCCAGAACACTCTGTCTTCTCTTCTCGTAGCTTTGAGTGTGAAGACGAATCATTTCCTGATAATCTCCTTTGTAAAGAGCAATAAAATAAGGGGTCATCTTCTTCTCAAACTCACGAGAAAAGTAGTCAACTAGTTGATCTCTACTCACCTTGAACTCCCCACAGTTTCTGGGCCCGCTCAGGTTTGATCATCTTCCAGACAAAATCTCTGGCTCTCATGTCCTGCCCATCTTTTAAGCAGAAGAGGACAGTTGAAATCTCCTTATAATTTTTCATCACATAAAGAGCAAACTCTTTTCTGTCCTCTAGCCCTTCTACTTGAGTCTGTGTAAAGGCAGAATAGACTTTCCACATGATTTTATCAAACTCATGTTTTAACTGGCCCTCCACAATCCTCACTGAGGCCATCAATTCATCTGGAACGGCATCTAAGGTCTCCCCTATGGGTCTGCCACCTCTAAGGGCCTCCCAGAGGTCTCTGTTTGAAATATCCATTTTTTTGTGTAGCCGGACGTACTCGAAAAATTTTGCTTTGATCCTGAAGGGACGCCGATTAGGTTGTCCCAGAAAGAACATGACAACCCCTTCCTGATTAGCGAACGCTTCTCCTAACTTATCTATTACCACAGAAAGTGGGGAGTTTAATGTCTCGGCTACCGGAAATCCTGCGAATATTCGATCAGCCGGGCCCACCTCCCATCCACTCTTTATATTAATCTGGGCAAGAAGAATCAGATCTCTCATCTCTTGATAATTGACTACAATCCTATTATCCGGATGAATCAACTCAAAACAATAAGTAAACCCCGGTTGAAAATTCCGACGGGGATACTTCTCTCGAATAATTTCCTCGGCCCAACCAACATGGGCCGAGGTAAAAGAGCCAGATGAAGTAATAATCAAGCCATACTTATCATTTTCGGTGACTGTAATTAAGGAACCGTCGTATTTAACAAAAATATAATGATAATCATTTAAATTTACCGATTGATCCAACTCATCATAGAGTTTCCCGTTTTCCAACCTGGTAAAGTTGAAGAACTTGTCAAACGGTCGGGTGACTCGATTTCCCTCATCATCTAAAACAACCCCGCGCATCTGCCGAAGGGTCGGATTCCAAGCTTTCTCGTACTGACACTTCTCTGAATATTTCCAGATGGTCAATGGTAGAGTTGAGTGTCTCTGACGGCGTAGCAATCCTTCGGAGACATACTTCTCTAGCTCTTCTAGGTCAAACTTTAACATTATTGATCCGTTTTCTTCAGTACATATCTTGTGCCGCCCCCACAATCGTCAAAAGACTGTTCAAGTACCCACTCTTTCTCATTCTCAATAAGAGGGGCCTGAAACTGTTTAGACAAGTGTTGCATTATCTTTAGCGCCCCCTCCCAATCTTCAGCTTCTAAATAATCCGGAGGAAACCACTTATCATTATCATCTCGACCCTGAAAATAAAAATAAGGTTTCAACAGGGGCCGCCGAAGTAATTCTAATTCAGAGATCAAAATGCAATAACTCCCGCCACAACAGACCCGCTGGCCGCAGTAAGTGTGATTGAGGTAATGGCAACCATTGCACTGTAGGCGGCTCCTGTAACATTGGCATCAATCTGATCCGAACCTAAGATAAAAGACTCTCCTGCGTCTACCTGAATGAAAACAGTGTCCGTTGCCGATACTAAGCCTACCCTTATGGCCACGGAAGCGTGGGTATTTTTCACGGCGAAGAAGTTCAATGCGGCGAGAGCGTCCCCGTCCACATTAGTAGCATCAATGACAATAACAGTTCTGGCCGTGGTATCAACTGAGAGAGTCCTCTCATACACCCCCGCGATACTAGAGTAAGTCTTCGTGTTGGTCAGTCCTTTAATCGTTTCGCCGTTACTTGTAGTCCCTGATATTGTCAATGCACAAGAAATATCACCATTTGCCAAGATTTAATCTCCTATAATTTTCACATTTGGATCAATTTGATAAGTGTCCCGGCCCTCTTCATCCTCCGAAATCCGGATCAACCCATACTTCTCCAAATTAGCAATTGATTTGTTGAAGTGGTATTGCTCCAGAGATTGATTAAAGTAGGCGGCGGTGATCCCTTCTGGATAGGCTTTGGCCATCGCCAGACTGTAAGCACGCCACTCTTCAACATCATCAAACGTACCTCCGAAATCTAACTCCTCTTTGAGAAAATCTTCAGGAGTCGCTGTCTGGATCACCTCTACGTCAAATTGAAGGACGTGATCCGGTTGAATCTGGCGCATCAATCACCCCTAATTCGGTAGCGTTAGAGCTACGTTCTTAACCTACTCTTTGTCCACCTTGGTCTTCAAGGTTTTATGCTGGAAGAACGACCAGAGCACACCAACCCCAGACAGAATTGAGACCGCCGCCTTCCATAGCGTGTCTAACGTCGCCGGGTCTAAATCAAAGCCTAGCATAATTTTTCTCCTTTAAATATAAACATGACCAGAACGAGTCAAAGACTCCAGGACGTACTTCCTCACGTCCTCTATTTTATTTTCCATATAGGTGACTGGCGAATCGATGACCTCCAACTCTGCCGCCAAATAAGCCCTTCTTACTGTATCCGATATATCTGAATAATGGGGCACAGTTACACGAATTGATAGAACCTCTCGGCCAAAAAATGATCTCTCATTGGGCTTGAAAACCACGTCGTACAATTCGAGCTTTGTCATACTCACCGGCCCGAACTCCCAAAACCAGAAGCCCCGCGTTGAGACTTCTTCAGATGCTCGACCTCATAGATCCGTGTCGGAACATAGGGAATCAGAATTAACTGTGCAATCTTATCCCCTGCTTTAAACTGATACCCAGAACCAGAATGATTAAACATCACGACCTTAATTTCTCCGGAGTAGCCTACATCAACCACGCCTGCTCCGACATCCAACCCTTTCGCAGCCAATCCCGACTTACTCTTGATCAGACCCCAGTACATGGGATGAAGATCCACAGCAATACCTGTCGAGATAAGCGTTGGGGCTCCGCCTACAGGGACAAAGGTGGGGCCGACACAGTAGAGATCCATCCCGGCATCTCCAGGATGGGCAATCGTCGGTAACTTGGCCTCTGGAACAAGCTTCTTAAACCCAACTGGAATTTCTTGCATTTTATCGAACACTCCCCAATCCACTCGCGCCCGAGCGGGCACAAGCTTTCCTCTGATCCACCTTATCAGACTGCTCACTTTTGATTTTAGCATATACTAAATTCATAATCGTACATAAACAATCTAACGATGACAGCTCCCAATCATCGCCCCAGACCGCCGCCCCCGTTTCGGTATCAACAATCAGCTTGCCCTCGATATGCCACGCGGCGGGAAACTTAGGGCCTCCCTTTTTAAGCTCACTGTATTGCTCAACGATACTATCCAGTAACTTTTCTGAAAATATCGTTCCGTATGGAGTTGGGTAAAAATCTCGCATGTCTGTGGAGGAGCCCAGTTCTAGGTTATACTTTCCCCCCTCGATTTTATACAGCCTCACGCCTAAAACCCTCCCTCTCTAGAATAACGTATATTACATTTTCTGTCTAGACGCCGCACACCCCCGACTTACACGCCTCCTCGTTTTCCTCGTAGACTACTCCTTCTTTACCCCTAGCATAAGAATACGAAACCTCAGTAATTGGCTGGCCCCCTCTAGCCCCATCCGGATAGGCAGTAAACCCACGCAAACGATGAGCATACTTAGCTAACAGCTCAGCAAAATCTTTTGCCGTGTCATCATTATTCATGGGAGTTCCCCAGGCAGGTAAATTAATTGTGCTTGAAATTGCCATGTCCACGTAGTCCTGAACATCTGCTTGAAATCTAATTCGCCGCTCCGGATCTCCTGCCAAAGAGTAAGCTGTCTCAATCTTGTCTGGGTCTGCCCCAGTTTCATTAATGAGCTGTTGAGCGGTAGCATCAATGACATATTCATACTTCCAAGTGTTTCCTTCTACAATATAGCGCCGTTTGTAGGCCGTGGCAAAGAGAGGTTCAATCCCCGTGGTAGTAGAGGCCAAAATAGAAATTGTGCCGGTCGGTGCGATAGACCGATAAGCAATTGGTCTAGAGATGCCCAGATCATCGCAAAGCTCTTTAGCCCCGTACTCCGAATGATACCTATATTCCAATAACCAATCATGCAGCTCTGGCACTACCTCGTATTTATACCCCCGCTTGATTAACCAGGCATGTATCCCCATCAGCCCTAGCCCGATTCTCCTATTCTTCTCCCTAACTTTATAAACCTTCTGATACGGCAAATCGGCTCGAACCGTCCCGCAAACCAAAAATTTCGCCGCTAGCTCAACAACATAGACAAGCTCCCCTAAAGAATCGATTGCCCCGATGTTAACACTACCTAAATTACAAATATCGCTGTCATCTGCTGAGACCACCTCTGCACAGGCATTTCGACAGTTATAGATTTCGTTCTTGTAGAAATCATAAGAGTGGCCGGGCTCTGCCGTTTTCAGCATTTGTTTCACACTGTCGTACCAAATTTTTGGAAGCTTTCCCGTCTTCTTATAGCCTTCAATGAAGGCGGTATCCCAGCAAACACTAATGTTTGTCATGTCGAGTTGAGCCGGAAAGTTAAAATCTTCCTCTTTTAGGCGTCTCACGGCCTCTGACCAATTCTTGGCATAGGTGAACTCAAAAATATCTCCGTGTTGCCAGTTCAACCCGGCCCAAATGGCAGATCTTCTTCCGCCCCCCTGTTTTACATTTCGCCCTACCTCATTAACTGAGCACATTAAAGGAACAGGCCCAGACGCGGCTCCCCCCGTACGAATTAAGGGCGTTCCTCTAGGACGAAGAATAGAATAATTGACTCCTATTCCCGCCCCCGCCATCAAACAATCAGAAGCTCGATGAATTAGCGCCCCCCATTCTTCTCTTGTGTCCTCCTCCGCTTTAAGCAACAGACAGTTATTGAAGGCGTGGGAAGCCCTTCCGGCATAGTATAGGTAGCGCCCCCCAGGGACAAACTTCTTCTCTCGAATAAGGCGCTTCAACTCCTTGATTTCTTCTTGCGAGAGAAGAGGAGTCGTAAAGTCCCGACCGTTCGTTCCACAAACGTCGTCTACTAACCTATCTGCCAAAGCCTCCCAGGTGTCTCTTGGTCCATGTGCGTACTTAGTATAAAAAATATTCTCTGCAAACTTAGTATGAAAGGATGAAAGAGCCTGTACCATAAGATAGCCTCCGAAGTTGAAAAAATGCTTGTAAAATACCTCAGAAAACAAAACCGGCCACCCTGGTAAGGGATGGCCGATTGACCCGGCAGACAGGCTATAAGAATATAGTAAGGATGTTCCGACCCTTTAAATCCATATAGCTCAGTCTCCTACTGTTTATTTTCTTGTTCCTCTATCCTAGCACTTTTTTGAAGCGACTTCAAAGCAATTTTTTGTTCCGCTAACTCCAATTTGAGTCTTAAAATTTCCAGTTCCAGCTCCCGACAGTCAAGACAGGGGAGGACACACCTTCCGGTCTTGAAATCCTTTGGCTCTTGAGGATAGTAATTAAAATTAACGCTCACTTGTTACCACTTTCGTAAACTTAACGGCGGATTCCGGATCAGTCAAAATTGATAAACACGAAAGAGCCAGGGCATAACTGTCCGCTATCGCCTCCTGAACCTGCCTACTCCTACCCTCTTTAATAAGCCGGGGAGTGAGCGAACAAGCAGCAACCATCTCTTCCTTCTTAGCGTTTCCTTTCCCCGTCATAAACAACTTGGCGGAAAGCGGGGAAATTACATAGGTGGGTATCTGCATACGGTACAACAATAATTTAACAACTCCCGAACATTCGCCCGCCTCCTCTCTCCTATGTTGAGAATTTCTTGAGTACCCCTCCATGACCACCACCGAGGCTCTGTGCAGTTTCAAAAATCCCACCAGACGAGATTCAATTTCTAATAGCCTTCCTACGCCCAAAGTCTTACGCGGAATGATTGTGTCATAGACCATTCCAAGCCTGTCTACGAAACAAAGGCCCGTACAACTGTACGATTGATCTATCGAGACAATCCCAAAGTCCTTTGGAAGCAACGGAATCAGGGCTTCAATCTCTTCTCGGCTCTTAGGCGTAGCGGTTTGAATCCGGGCCTTCTGGACCATCTTCCCTGCTCTCAAACTTAGAACATGACGACCAACAACTTCGGCTTTCATCCCAGACTTTGCACAGGCCCCTACTTGTTAAGTTTCTACATCCTAAGCATACTCTGCCGTTGGTAAATTGTATATTAATAAAATTTTTCAACCCTTCTGCATCTGAGATCAAATTCTTAATCGCCCGCAGATCTAGCTGCTCAAAATGATTATTAAGATTTTTTAACTGTCTGGGTTGATCGTCCTCTGCTATCCACTCAGTCATCACTTCTGAGCAAATTGTTATCAACTCCCGAATCAGCTTTCTCTTAAGGTAGGGAAGGAAATCTACCGTCACGGTCGATAGCCCCTCAGAATAAGACCCAACCTAGCTAAAATTCCGCCCGTGTTCCACTTACGATTTTCAGCGTTTTTCCTAGCCACGACTTCTTCTACATCAGCCCTAACTAAATCAGTTAATTCCTTCTCGGCCTCCAACATTCTTCGTGCAGCCTCTAAAATCCTATCAACCGTTGTCATGAAGTTTGTGTAGAATTGTCTATAGAACTGTCAATAGGAGGGTGAAATTTTTTCAGAAGATGGTCGTACTCGTTGGGCCAAATCTCTCCTTGCCGAACCCGATCCCTCAGCCCGCAATATCTACAGATTCGGTCTTGCTGTGCCGGAGAAGAGGTCAAAATACGAGAGGAGTATACCCAGTTATGATTACACGTCATCCTTGACATCCTCTACAACATACCTGGGGAAATAAGAACTACACGAAGAACAGAAAACGCCCTCATTGCCGCTCTTTTGGTAATAATTTTCATAATGGAGCTTGTCGTATTTGTAAAAAGTTTGTAATTCCCCCGCCCCACAGTGACACTTAGTTCCTCCTTGATCGATTACTCTCTCTCCGCCAGAAAAAGTAGCATGGCCTCGAACTAGATACTCTAATCTATCGGCCAGTAACAATGCCTGAAACTGAGTTAGAATAATCGTTCCCTCTGACGTATAGATTTCGATCAGTTCTCGGTCATTACTTTTGATGTTCGCAATACCAACATCTTCAAATTTAATGCTCATGGCCTATAACCTCTGAATAGAAGTATCATCCGTGTCACAATACCGCCTGTGTTCCATATGTAATTCTCAGTGTTCTTTCTTGCCGCTACTTCTTCTAAATCGGCTTTAATCAAATAACTCAACCTATCCTCAGCCTCTTCGAGCCATAGTCTCAAATCTTTCACCCTCCTAGTAAGAAATAAAATCTCACCTTGTCTATTTGACATTACTCTTGCCCCCTAATCTTAAGCGGTGCTCTCTGCTGTCCGTGTAATCTAACAGTCACTGTAGGACTACACCCAACGTCTTTACTAGGTTCTTCTGCCCTAAAAGGATGACCAAGCCGGAGGTTTGAATTACCACAAGCACAAATCTTCTGCTCAAATGTTGGACTGTCATAAACTCTTCCGCATCCAGGTACGTCGCACCACTTAGATTTGATTCCATAGCCGCCGCGTGAAAGTAGGAATTCCGTGGGACGGTATCTCGTTTGGGGATCTCGGAAGTAGGAGGTGGCGAGGCCATTGGCGACCATATACTTGAGGAGCTTCTTCCCCTCAACCGCCTCCATGGCAAACTCAATCTTGATATTGCTCAAGGCAAAATTCTTAAACTTCCTGGCAAAAGCTCTCAGCTCTGACAAGTAGATACCAAACAAGTCAACTAACTCATCGTCAATTTCTACCCTTGTTTTTTGACTGCCTGATCCAGGATCTCCAGCAGTGGGCGGGGATGTGTTCGAGTTCAATCTTCCCTAACTTATCTACCATTTCTGCTGCGTCTTTTACCCCTTCCTTTGCTATACAACAAATATTATACCCCATCTTTGAAATTTTGTCACCTAATTCAAGCCCTGAACGGTCTGAATCAAGAACTACATAGATTTCCGACCCAAGCTTATTCAATAATCTAATCTGGGGCTTAGAAATACTAGAGGTAAAACTAGCTACCGCCGGATATCCACATTGGTTTAATAGTATACAATCAATCGGCCCCTCAGTAACATAGACTCTCTTAGGCGCTTTTAAATAATGATACCCCCAGAGGAGTTTGCTGGGCTCCAAGCCGGGGGTATTTTCATATCGCTTAAAACTATTAGGGTCGGTGTACCGATAGATCAATCCGACGGGTCTTCCTTTTGGGTCGTGAACTGGAATGACAACTGCACCTTTGGTCTCGTCATAGCCCAGGCGATAACGAAGTCGAGAAATCTCCGAAACATATCTAGACTCCCAATATTCTACGCCTTGATCAACAGAATAATGCCCCAGAGTAACGTCCCAAGGCCGAGCGTTATGAGAATCAGACCTATGAACAGGGCGACTATCTCTTCCTCTGACAAGTTGACGGGCCTCCTTTCGAGACTCTGCTAAAGATTTTCCTGTTATCCGACTAATTAACTCTGGTAAGGTAGAACGATGGCCGCAAGATTTGCAATAACCAGAATTTGAATCCAGGAAAAAGAGCCATGAGGGCCGAGAGTCATTATGGTACGGGCAACAGGCAGAGACATACTTTTTAAACGATCTAGGTTTGCTTAAATTTTCTAAAACCCACCCTCTAACGTCCATAATAATATACCGTAACCTCTATAACGCCCATTAGCAGTTACCATAATGGCTCTAGACATCTGAAGGTAACGCCACCCTCATCTCCCTTAAGTACAAAACTCCCTTGTCATAAGGTAAGATTATAACCCGTCCCGTAAATGTATAATAGACCAGCAACCCCTGGTAGACTTTATCATAGACGATCGGATCGTTAAATTCAACCACGACATGCTCTAGCTGGTTCTGATATATAAGTATCAATACTTGGAGATCGATCTTACCAAACCGAACCAAGTTCTCTTCATAATAAACATTGAAGACGGCAGCACTGGCATCTTTGATTTCCTGCTTGCTCTGTACTCTGGCGAAATTAATCTCGGGCAGAGCAAGGAGTTTATCGACAATTTCAGGAGTGACCCATTGAACGGGAGGAGGAGCCGGAGAAGGAATAGGAGTGGGGGACGGTCTGGGAGGATTAGATTGTCCTGGCATTCCACAGGAGGACAGAATTAGAAGCAGACTCAAGAGGTATTTAGAGGAGAGCCGCATGGAAGAGCCTCGACAATTACGTGTGTAGTTTTACACAAATCAGATGCCCTTCTCAATGCTGCCGCGAGATCAGAGAAGATCTGCGGTTTGGTATTCCCGGAGGTCGCCACCCTCCAACGTTTCTTCTCCTCTGTTTCTTTCTGGGGTGACGGTAATAAAGATTTCGCCCGGTCGGGCTTCAACATTATAAATCAGTTCCTTTTCTATCACCGGCAGTAGTTCCAGCTCGCTCTCAACCTGAACAGTCGCTTCTCCTCCGCCGCTGATAAAGGTAAGGATCTGCAAGGAACCGCCCCTGTCGTGAGCAACCCAGAATCGCTTACCGTTAATCGTCCTCTCATCGACTGCGTTAGAAAACTTCCGTTCAATCGGCCCCATAGCGAGAAGCAGATCGTAATGCTCATTTTCGGAACTGGCAACCAGCAGCCCCATAGGTTGCCGAACCAACGGTTTCACTCCCAGGACAGTTTCAACCGTTGCTGAAACTTGAAAATTTGTTGAAACTGGATAGGACGGACGAATCCCAAACAAAATAACAAGCAGAACACTTATCAACACAAAAAGTCGTGTCCAATTATTCAAGTCTCTACCTCCATCTTAACTCTTATTCCCTACATTTTTGTTTTCCGCCCCTCTTCGTCCGATTCCTGCTGTCCCCATCCCTCCTCCGCAGCCCACCGCCTCTGTTCGTCCTCTGAGACGCCGGTGACGTCGTGAATATCAGCCAAGGAGATACCCTGCTCCCACAGTTGCCGCACGAGCGGTCGTAGAGGCTCGCGCCGGGATATGTAACACCTCCGCCGGTTCATGCCGCATCTGCACATCCTAGCCCTCCTCACGCCTTTTCTTCCTGGACCGCTCCGCTGCACCTCCCAGGGCTCTACCAACCGCACAGAACGACGAATGGCCTTTAGCCTCCTCGAAATAGCAACACGGGCAAAGATAGATTTCCTCATCCGTCATGTTGGCCCTCACGGCCCACTCGACAGCCTTCAACGCCGCCTCCAACTCTTTGATGCGGGCCTGCAATGGAGAGGGATCAACCAATCTGGGTGTGTCAACCATCTGGCGATACATGGCGAAACCCTCATCCCCTAGCAACTTCCGCGTAATTTCCTCGTCCACCGTTCCTCCTTCTATCTCACTCACTCACTGGGAAGATGCTGCATCAATCAAACCCAAAGCCTTTACCAGACGAAACTCCCGAGTCTCACACAGGGTGCAAGGATTGTCGTCATAACATCCCGGCTCATGTGCGTTGCTGAGGATAAAATCCCTAGAGGCTTTCTCAATCACCAAAAGGCGATCTCGCTCCTCCGTCAGCCTTTCGACCTCCAGCCTTGACCGCTTTAGTGCCGCACTCGTCTCCTCCTGGAGCGCGCGGGCACTATCAAGCACCAATCTCAGTTCGTCCCGCTCTCGTTCTAGAGCTTGAATCAAAATATCTTGAGTCACATCTTTCGACATTCTTTACTCCTCCCAATTTAACGGTTTCACTGAGGTTCCCCCAGATGTATTTGGTTTCCACACATTCACGGGGGCCGTACCAAGTTCTTCACAGATACTATTCTGAGGCTCCCATCTTAAGGGGATAACCCCTCCAAAAGCTCCGCGTCGATTCCGTTCAACCGTAATTGTCTTCAATTCAGTTGGGGATTCTGGATCTTTAGAAAGCCTCAACACTTTGTCCGCCGCCGCCTCAATTCCATCAGCATAAGCCGTAATTCCCTTCCGGTTATCTTGAGTCAAGACCAAGGCGGGAATCCCCGTCTTCATACAGACATCATTCTTCAACTTATAAATTTGCTTCGTTACAACCTTCCAATCCAAATCGCCCGCAAAAATCGAAAGCTGATCTAGAATAAAGAGATCCGGATTGTGCTGATCCAGGTAACGAAGAATATCCAACGTCGAGGAGACATTGACGTGAGGGACGAGGATGTCTCCTGTTAGCCCTTTAATAGCTTGAGTCTTCTGAATCAAATCAGAGAGTTCCTGCTGCGAGTTATTGTTACGGAGAAACCCACGAGAGGGCATCTGAGCGAAGTAAGAATAGAAAAGTTTTAATGTCATCTCTACATTCTCTTCCAGAGCGAAATAAACAGTTCTCTTGTTATCTTTGAGGTTGTTGATCGCCACATGCCTAGCCCAGGTGCTCTTCCCTGCCTTGAGCCTTGCGCAGAGAACAATCACATCCCCCCGTTCAAAACCATTTGTCTCATCATCCAGAGTAGGGAACCCAAAGCGAGCTACGTGCGGAACGATCCCCTGAGCACGTTGATGCCGGTAATCATTAAAAAATTCATCCATCCCGTCCCGGACAGCAGATACCTTATCTTGGGAAGCCCCCACCTGATCCATAAACTCCCTGGCCTTCTCCAGGAGTGCTTCCATGACTTTGCGAGGATTTCGTGTATCCCCTAGAATTCCCTCAATATCTTCAATCGCCGCCGCCGCCTTGAAATCTACCAAGGTTTCTAAGATTTCATCATAAGGGTCAAGATCCCGCAAAGGGACATTAAACTTTTCAGAGAAACTTTCAGGAGAGGGCTTCTTTCCATATTGATTTTTATAAGAGAGTATCCACTTGCGGGCGGTCATAGCCTCTTCTGACAGGAGATGGTCAGGAACCTCTACATCTTTTATCAGATGAGATAAGAGGATTTGACTCTCCGCATACAACATAGACAACCCCTATTAACTCAAATAAATGTCAGAAAAACCACTAGATTTGTAATCAAGTTTTAGTTAGAACTCCCCCAACCAGAATTTCTTCAGACCAAAAAAGAGCTGCCTTTGCTCTAATTCCGCAATACTTTTTTCATCTGAGTATAAAATCAAAACACTGCATCCTGTAGCCGTCAACCTGCCAAGAACCGAGCGAGCGGCCCTCAAATTGGATGCCTCCAGTATACTTACGATATCACCAGAAGCGATTAAAGTAAACGGCTCCTCTCCAATTTTGGTATCGAGGACATGCGCCGGGCTAAACATACCAGCCCTTCTCCACTCCTCGTAAGTAGCGGCCTCATTTTCTTTCAGCCATTCCACCGCCTGAGTCAATTCTAATAAAGGAAAGGGAGTTAATTTTTCCCCCAGGTTAGCAATAAATTGTAAAGCTCTTCCTTGAAAAAATTCCTGGTTGACGGTGACGACCCAATTAATTACCTCTTTAGGTTTATAAGTCTTGAGAAATCCGACGAAGCCTTTTCCAGTCATGGGTGAAATATTAGAAGCGGAAACGAAGTTACGAAGCAAGTCAGTTGTATACTTCCGCCTAAGCCAGTCCGCCTGTTGGTCGTTTTGACAGTATTTCATCGTCCACTCCATCGGACTGAGCTTATCGGAGGGGGCTTCTAGCCGCATCTTAGGAGCCGGTTCCAATTCTACTTCGGTCCTCTCCTCCGGCTCTGCAAACTCAGAGAGGAAGAGGCTTTCTGCGTCGATTCGATTATTCTTTTTCACGCCCTCACCCCGTTAATCTTATCCATAATAGAATTTAACGTCTCTCTGACATAAACCCCCGTGGGGCCGTTCAGGCCAACAAAGACCAATCCGTTTGGTTGCTCGTTGATAAAAGAAATGTGATCGACATTAATCTGTGCTAATTTATCAGGAAACTCTGAACCCCACATCGATACAGTTTTTGTTTGAATAAACCTGGCGCCCACTAAAATCCTCCTAACAGATTACCGATCCCCGATTCAAACGACTACCAGCTAGCCTAACAGCAGTTGAATCCCGTATCCCGTCCTTCAACTTCTTTTTTTCTATGCCCAGATCTCTGCGTATCTCTAGGATACAGCAGGGGCTACATAATCTATTCCAAGTAGAATTGATGCGGCAGCTTTCGCAGATAAAGGGAGCCTCGTCATCTTCAGGCGGGGGACGCAGCTCAGAGGATTTTTGCATGGGCGTTCTGGTCCACCCAAATCGCTTGACCCAGCCGCGTATCTCAGAAGCGTTGCGCCCGATTCTCGGCCCGATCTGCTTTGGAGAAAGTCTTTCAGATCCTTCGTAAAGCTTCCTAGCCAGATTTTGTAAGTAGGTCATGTCCTTCTCTGTCTGACAAGGCCCTAAAATTCCGCCCACTATGACCTCCCTTTTCTTATGCTCTCGTCTGGTTTAGATAGACGAAGCTTATATCTTTAAAGGTTTCAATGTCCATAATAACCAATTCCAGCCCGGAGATATCCAGAACCATTAAGGGAATCTTTCCAGTCTCTAGCGACTCCCGTTCGATCTTCTTCCATATCTCTTTCTTAAGGGAGTAACTTTTTTTCTCGGTGCTCTTTACTTCTACCCTAAAATGTTTATTAGTCCCATCAGATTTCAGCCACCAGTTAGAGCCGGAGAAAGGAATTCTAGAAATTTCTAGCTTAGAGAGAATCTTCTTCTCAGCTTTAATTCCCGGCTTCATTCTATTGAATCCGACATAACCGGGAGGCTACCGCTGCGGCTGGCTATAAACTCCCAGGCACTGCGAGTGTCCTTCAATAAAGAGTCCCAATCTTTGACTTGCCCACTCCCACCCATCGTCCCAATGACGGTCCAGGCAAACGCTGCCTCCGCCGCTCGATACTGCTGGTATTGCCGCTCCGTCGTATTTTGTAACTGGAACTTTTGCTCCTCAAACTGCTGCTTCTTCACATTCAAAACCAATTCCTGCTCTTTTAACACAAGTTCCCGCTCCTTCAGTGTAGGCTTTTTCCCTTCTTTCTTAGCCATCGTAAACCTCCAACTCTCGATAGTGGAATACAAGTATTTCTCCTGGGTCGCTGTCTGGACTAACTCCCACAGCCGACTCATCGGAAAAATATCTAATCACAGCAGACTCTCCAGTTTTCTTTATTTTAGCTCTATCTCCCGCCCAAAGTTTATCGCGCTCCTTCTTATTCATTTTTTTCTATCTTCCTCGTTGATCCTCGTAATCACCACACCCGACCCATCACCGAGAAACTTCTTAAACAGCTCAATACTCTTACTCAAGTCCTCTAACTCTTTCCTCTTGTATTGCTCTAACATCCGCCCCCATCCGGATGGCGAATCTCCAAACCTCCACTTACTCATGCCTCTTTGTACCTTCCGCAGTGAACACAGTATTTTCCGATCGATCTTCGTCCCTCAAACCACGTACCTAGCTCATCCTCCCTCAAAGCAAGGCTCATGCCGGTGTTGTCTGTCACCTCAACATAGTCAGAGACAAAATCATGAGAGGAGCAGCTCAGTTCCTTCTCTCTTTGCGCCTCCAGATTCATTTTCATCTGCGGCCAAAACGTTTCCCAATCAGTTGGTAAAATAATATGACTACTCAACAATGTCTCCACCTCTAATCTCTGACGTGGGTTCTTTCAACCCGGTATATTTCATACGATTTGTTGATTCCTAATCCGGTCTTGGCACGAACGGTATATCCTCGCTCCCGGCACATATGGTCCTCGCTGAATAATTCCTTGACTTCTTTTGCCCTCTCCAATGTTGGAAACTGGTTCCAGCGTTCCACGGTACCATCATCATATATTTTCCAGATCTCATAAGTTACTCTAGTTGGGTTTTCCATTCCCCCCCCCTACTTTTCAACAACATCTGGTAGCTCCCCCTCCTCTTTCGTAACAAATGTATGCTTCTTATAACTCTCCAAGATCCGGCTCCGCAACCAGGGATCAAACTCCGGTCTGCTCTTTAAGAGAGTTCTGAATCCTTCCAATCCTTGGAACGTCACGTCCTCTCCCATAATCGTCCCCTTGACCCAGGCTCCTCCCTGTCTCAATAGCCCCGATACCTTTGCCAACCGGAGGACCATCTCGGGCTCATCAATACCCTGATCAAAAATAAAACGGAAATAACTGCGACTGCCCTCCACGCCCAGTCGATTCTTGACAGCTTTGACATAGACATCCACCCCCTTGATTGTCTGTTCAATCCCCTTCCCCTCAGTCAGCTCTTTCCTCACCCCCCTCACCTCCAAAAGAGAGGAGGCCCAGTGCCGAACCGACCTGCCGCCGGGAGTCCGCAATGCCTCTCCATAGGCCGTGTAGGTTCCGATCGCCTCTCTGACTTGATTGATCAAGATCATGGAAGTATTGGTCGTATAATTACCAAACTTCTTGAAAAACTTAGGAAGGAGGCCCGCAATTGTCGCCACCTCTCGGGTAGCCATTTCATGCTCCATCTCTTGGGCTGTAGCCATGCTAGCAATCGAGTCAATCGCGATAATTCCGCATCTTGGGTCTTTAGTACAGGTCAAAAGAGCATCCAAAGAGGTCTCTGCCGTTCCGACAATGTAGATTAGATTATCAATATCCACCCCATTAAACTCTAGCCATTCCTTGGCATCGGAAGACCGCTCCGAATCGTAAATAGCCACCAAATTTCCGTTTGCTCTTTTTTGCACAGAAGATAATATGTTATATAATATCAGACTCTTACCGCTTGCTTCCGGACCGTAGAACTCATAGATTTTACGTGGATAGATTCCTCCTCCCAGAACACAATCAACAGACAGAATACCCGAACTATACGGTTCCAGGGAAAGGTCTAACTGTCCCGCAGTCGTCAAAATACTCAAACTTTTATGCTGCTTTCGCAACTCAGCCAACAGCGCCTGAGTATCGGTCGAAGGTTTGGGACGATTCTCTGGTTGATAATCATTCATGCGATTTCCCTTCTTGATAAATTCGATACGAAACAATCTGATGTCTAGGAATCCTAATCGATCCAACCTCATCCCACTTTAAGTGATTCTTTCCTTCCATAACATTGAAAGCCCTGACCACGGCGGGCACAACCCGCCACTTACAGTCACTAAACAACTTCTCAGAAGAGATATGGTCTTCAAACCGAAAAGTCCGCCTCTCGCCCGTCACGAGAGTCACCTCCATCAGGAAAGCTGGTCCCGGCAGCGGCTTGGGAGATTGGGGCCTAGAGGGCGTAACCCACCAATTTTTTAAAATTTCAACGAGGCTCACCCAAATCTCCTTTTCTGAATATTAGACCTTCTCTCCATCTGGGGATTATGGCCAATATGATAAGTGGGATGCCGACAGAATTGACACAGATAGGGGAATACGACACTTCTGTATCTCTGATAGTGAATATCCGCCGCGATCTCCGCTCCTCTCCATGTAGAGTGTCGAGCCTTACCCTCACAAGATTTACGACGAATCCTTCTCTTACTAGCCATCAGATTGGTTACTTTCAAACATAAAGATATCTACCTGCTTACCCGCTTTCTTGGCTAGGCTAATTGAGTGTTCAGTCCCCTTAGATTTTCCATCCCAAAAAGCTACCAACCTATCACAATAATCCACGATGGACTTATTGCGGATAGGCCCCGCCGACCTACCATGCCTGTCCCAATCAGGTAAGAATACCTTTGTCTTCAATCCTTTAGCCTCTGCCGCCCTTACCGCTAAACTATCAACACCGGAGGCTCCCCCTGAAACTACTTCTGCATCATAAATATTAGCCATGAAATCTGCCACCGACCTTTCAACTTCCGAAAGATCCTTGAAAGACTTTGGCCTTGAGCCTACAACAGCAATTCTCATTTCTCATTGAACTCCCAAACTATGCCCAAGCAACCACCTTATCCCTTGAAGCAGATAAGCTGTACCAAAACAAATGGCTGAAATTACTAACCAAACGGTTGGGTTTGTATACCACCTATACATCTCAAGCGTCCTCATTAGCCAGCAAATACTTGGAGCTTACGATCTTGATTGAGGCTTTCCCAGTCTCTGGATCTCGTTCATCATCCAACGTCCGTAAAACGATCCCTTCAGCCAGCACACTGGGATTGAGGAAAGATTTCCGATTGGACATCTCCTCCAGCTCCTGAAGAGAATAATCAAAAGTACTAATCTCCAGAACCGGAACTGTTTCAATACCCAACAGAAGGGCGGTGCTCAACATATTCGGGAGATCGTAATTTAGGTCTGTCTGAGGATCGCAGACATTGAACAATAAGAACTTAAGCTCTTTCAGCCCGTACTTATTGCCTTGAATCCCTGGCCCAATCAACTCACCTTGGAGGATTATATCTTTTCCCAGCTCAATTAACTTGGTCTCTAGATCTAGCGCCCTGGCGACTCTCCAATAGGCATTGGTCTCGGATTCCTCGTACTCCCAATTGCGCCCACAGCAGCCAAATTCTTCATGAATATAATAAAAAGTCGCGGACGACCCGTCCGCTTTTTCCGCGATATAGATATTCTTTCCCTTATGCCGCTCAAAAAAGCCAGGAACATTCTGGGCGCTCTCCTCATCTGTTTTATGAACGCCCTTGGGCAGACCTCCCTTAACTACTCCGGCCAGCTCAGTTGGGATTTGCTTCTCATAGTGAGTAATTCCTAAATACTCCGAGACATCATCTCCAATAAGGCACTCTTCAGTTCCCAAAGGCCCCAATATTGAAAACGGGAGAACCAACCCCTGACTAATCTGACCACGAAATTGACAGATTCTCACGCGTTTTGGCGCGAAACGCCTGTACTCCTCAAATTCTGGCGTCTCAGGGAGCACGGAATCCGGCTGAACAAAAACTACTAAATCTCCTACTTTATACTGTCCCTTACCAGATACCGTACTCCACCCCATTACCGAAAGAACCTCAATTCGATCCGCTCCAGGAATGGGATTTACAGCATCCACTCTCTGAATAGTTGCACAATTGTTAGCCATGTACTTTCTCCTCTATTGAAACAATGTCCCCGCAATATAAACTGAATTAGCAGCACCCAAAACGAAAAATAATGCCCCTCCCGCCCCCTGTCCAGACGGCTTGTTATTTTGAACTGAATCAATCATGTGAGAAAACATACTAACCGCCATAACCATATTACAAAGTAACAAAATCCAAGCACTCATCAGTTCGCCTCCTCGTTCGTTCTGGCGTACTCCCCAAAATACAACTTCGCCGCCGCGTCATATTTTTCTTTGGCCAGCTCAAGATCTTCAGTATAGAGGAGAGTTTTATTCATTCCGTTTACTGTAATCGAAACCCGCCAACGGTTTCTAAACTTGTCCCAGCTCACTCCTTTAACACCGGACTTGTTGTCTCTTCTCGCCGTTGTCTGATTTTGTTGATTCTGCGTAGGAGTAACCAGGCGGAGATTAGACTTTTGATTGTTCAGCCCATCTCCATCAATGTGATCAACCAAAAGGTGCGGAGGGGCCTTCATAATCTCCCGGTGCATCAACTTGCGAATCCGCCTACCTGATGCGTCATAGACATCTCGATAAGCATAGCCTCCGCCACTCTTTCTGGGGGCGAATTTCCACTCCCACATCTTCAGCCCAGCGACATCCTCATCGTCTACTTTGACAACCGCAGTTTCCTGACCCACTAATTTCTTTTTCTGTTTACCTCCGACAGAAAAATATTGGTATTTTCTACCAACCAGTTGAATCTCCCTCATCAGATTGCGCGGGAAACCTCGGCATTCATGCCGGGGAGGGATAGCGCATCGGGCGCAGCCTGCCCTCTTCCCGCTTCTCCTTTCTTGAAATCGTGGTGTTGCCCATACCCATAGCCATCGTTGCGCTGGAGCAATTGACAGTATTTGTAACTGATTCCCTGCACCACCCCGCTATCAGTCTGGATGTTGAAACTGCCGCTACGGCGAACAGCAACGCGACCGAGGTAAGTTCCGGCCCTTTGGCCTTTAAGGACAATGGCTCTGACGCGATCCCCGGTCTGGAACCCCTGCACTTGTTTCTGACCCATCAGATAGCCACGGGGAAATCCATGGCCGCTCAGGCGGGTCCGCTGATAGGCTCCCCGGCCTGTGGCTTTGATAGCCAAGGTGGGGCGCTGCCAGAGGCTCACCTTGGCTACGGAGCCGACACACACCGCATCCAGGGCATGGGTCTTGGGAATCCCGAAGCGGGAGCGGTTCCACTTGGTTCGTCCCCCGGAGGCGGTTTCCACTGGCAGGCCCGTGCCCTTGAGTGCCTTGAACAGAGCCCAGCGGGTACTGTTGACCGCTGCGGCATCCTGCAAGGGGGCTTTGGCCTGGGCCAGGATACGGGCCAATCGCTGGGGATGGGGAGCCAGAAACAAACGGATATCCTGAGGGCCTTTGTTGAGGTTACAGCCAGCACAAGCCAGAGTGAGATTGCTGATGCGGTGGGACCCCCCTTGGCTCTTGGGATGGATATGCTCAATTTGCAGCGGCATCCCTGCCCCATCACAGTAAGCGCACTTCCGGCCCCATTTCTCCAAGAGGTATTCCCGCACTTCGTAACCTTGCAGCGTCCCTTGCTGATACTCCGCTCCTTCGATAGCCGGGTTATCCAGGGCCTGGGTATCGAAACGCACCAGCTCTATACTGATTCCCGTGAGGAGTACCCACTGTTGCAGCCGATGAACCCAGACCATCGTCGTGTCCACCCGGTGTTGCAGGCTGGGTGCCAGCCAACCAGGCGGTCTGCGGCGATTCAAGAAACGGGGAGCCCGGTAACGCAGATTGGCATTGCGCCGACGCCGACGCTTGGCCCGTCGGCCTGTCAGGGCTTCTGAGATAGCGCGGCCCCGATGCTTGAGCTCGAACAAGTGAAGTACGACTGTTCCTCCATCCTCCTGAATACGCACCAGCGCCATACCCGTGGTTCGGCTGCCAGGATCACACTTCAGGCGCAGCGGTTGAAATTCGCATTCCTCTACTTCACGGTCTATCAGCCGAATCACAAACGGCATCAGCCGATGCACCCTTGCCCGACCCCGTTCCAGCAGCAATCGGGCTCGTTTTTCGCTGCAGGGCATCAAAGCCTTGCTGTGACGATCCAAAACACAGACGGCCATGGGCCATCCTCCTTTTAATTGCCCTTACGGGCCTTGTAACGGGTTCTTACGAACCTCTCCCCTCGGAAATGTTGTAGACCGGCATTAGGCTCCGATCCGTTTCGTGCTTACCCTGTTGCGTGTCTGCAACCGGAGCTTCGAGAGGTTGGAACTGAGGAAGCATCCCAACGTCGGTCTTTAACCTATCTACAACGTAGCGGATTGGGTACCGCTTTTCCTGGTCAACCCGAGCCTGAAGTTTTCCTCAAGCTCCGCCTTTCAAGGCGGAGTAGTTGACACTTTTTCTAACTCCTTAAGCTTTAACCCTCCATACAACTCCTCCGCTTGTTCAAACCGCCTTTTCCAGTACAGCGCCACCTCCAGAGCTTTGACCAGCTCTTCCGCCACCTTTCTCTGGCTGGAGAACGCCCAACCATCCAGAACTTTCTGATATTGAAATATCTTATTTTCAATAGGGTAAAAGACCGGAAGACGAAAACTCGGATCGTCAATCACGCAAGAACTCCTTCTTTCTCGTAACTCCAACAATTTCTTCTAAACTACAAGTATACCTCAAATACCCTCAGTAATCAAGTTACGCCCCTCTCTGCTTTCGCACACTTCTCAGGCAATGTATGTCCGATTTCAAGACTATCCCGACAAGACGCTCAGCCTCATCCCTTGATTTTATAAATTTTTCGGCCTCTTTTAGAATCTGATCCTCTGTCCGCACCCCACAAATTACTGATTTTACTAAGCCAATACATCGTTTCAAGTCATCGCTCGGCCCAATATCTAGTGCTATCATGGATAGCAAATCAATATGAGAGGGATCAACAATGGCGGCCTCTGCAAACGACGCTAAGATTGAGTACTCTGTAGAAGTAAGCACGTCTATTTATCCCGCCAAGACTGAACAACTTTAGCCTCGGCCATAATAGGAACAGAGGAGTCTATCTTGTAACCTCGTTTAACGGCCTTGGAAATTACTTTATTAGCTCCCTCAACCATGGCCATCTCCAACTTTGCTCTATCCTCCTCTGAGTTTTCCGCCCTGGTGTAGCAGAGAAGTTCATCATGACAGTTTATAACAACCTCTAAGTTGTGAACATAATAGGCTTCGCACATGGCAGATTTGACAAAATCGGCGGCGCTACTTTGAAAGGGATGATTACCGGCCTCTCGTTCCGTTGCTGTTAAAAATATCTTCTTGACTTTCCCCTTATTACGGCTCGTGATATAGTCAATTTCCCACTCCTTGGGTAGGTAACTGCGCCTCCTACCCAAGATCGACCGGCTCTCTTTCTTACCAAAAACAGCGCCGTGTCGAACACTGCTCAGATACTGAGAGAATCCTTTATAGTGATTGAAGAAAGTTGTGAGAAATTCCTGGGCCTGGGCCAAGGTAAACCTCCCCTTGGATTTTTCAGCCAGTGCCTCGGCCCCACTTCCGTACATCCCCGAGAATACGCTGTTCTTCCCAATGGCCCGGCTCTCTTTCCAGTCAGGATCATCCGGATGTGCCCCCAACAGTTTCATCGCCGTCTCAGCATGAAGATCAGCTCCAGGCTGTTTCAATACTTCTGACATAACTGGATCACAACTAAGGATCGCAGCGAGCTTAACCTCTATTTGCTCAAAATCTGCAAGACAAAGTAGGTATCCAGGCGGGGCCTCAAAAAGTTCCCTCATTGCCCCCTCTTTGGGAATGTTCATTAAATTTAAGGCACTGCATGAAAAACGTCCGGTATCAGTAAATGCCTGCATCCAATTACAGTGCATTCGCCCAGTCAGAGGGTGCCGCATCAGAGGAAAGTTATCCAGATAGGTTGAGATCAACTTCTTAAACTCCCGATACTTGAGCAGGTTGTTGGTAAAGGGATGGTTGATCGTTGAAAGATACTTGGCATCTGTTGAATACTTTGGCTTGCCACCCTCATCAAATTCTCCCTTTTCCAACTTAACCAGATCCAGCCCTAATTCAGTGTAAGCTTGAATCAATTGTTGAGAGGAGTTTAGGAACTTTTCATTTTTGACCGTAAGATTTGCCGCTCGAACAATCTCCATAACCTTACCAGCATAGCTCGCCATCTCCTCCGCGTAAGCTTGACGAAGAAGCTCAGTCCTCTGAAGATTGACGTAGACCCCATTAGCCTCCATTGCCGTTGTTGCTGGAAGAGTCCGCATCTCCAGGGCCAGAACATCCAACAATCCGTCAGCTTGACAGACTCCATAAAAAAGATCCCAAAGAGGAAGAAGATAAGTTGTGTCCTGAGCAGCATAATCATATTGGGACTCTCTCAGCTCCCCAGACCAATCTGAACGTTGCTCAGTCTTGTCTAATTTAACTTGAAAAACCTCCCAAACAACCTCCTCCAGGCCATGCTTGGCTGGGAGCCCCGCTGTAATAAGCTGGTGGGCAATCATCGTATCTCCCCAATTTATCGGAGAGATTCCGTACTTTAGAAGAAATGAGGCTTCAAACTTGGCATTGTGGGCAATTAATTGCACCCCAGACTCTAAGTAATCTTTAAAGTTACCAATGGGAATTTTAAAGATGTCAAAGACATACTGTCTGCCGTCCGGAGTGGCAATTTGCATTAGTCGGATGTCTGCTGTTCTGATATCAGTCGCCCAGTTCTCCTCGTGTCGATTCTTGCCAGTGCCCTCCCACTCCCAATTATATTTAAATACTTTCAAATATCCTGGCCTCAAAGCAGTCTCAAAGTCGAGTCCGACTGTAGGAAACCGAGCAAGATCAGAAAGAATCCTCATCGCCTCTTCTGTGTCTTCTATGAGCCTATACTTTTTATCTAAAACAGTTGTCATCTTTTTGATTTCTCCTTACCCGTAAGCTAAGTCATAGATTTTCCTTCTCTGAACCTCCGGGCACCTCCTCCCGGCCACCAGAACGTCTTCCCAGGAATATTCACCGATTCCCTGCACAGTCACCCCGTAAGGCGTGGCCTCTAAATTCTTTAATTTTCTACCCGCTATAAGAACTGTAGCACTGTCATCTAACGCTACGACGATAGAAGCTCTATATTTCCGCAGCAGCTCATGAAACTCTTTAAAAAACTCAAGTTCCTTGTTCTTCAATTTTGATTTCATGTTTCGCCCCATCCTCTAATTCTCGCAGTCTCGCTTTACCTTTATCCGTTAACCAGCCTGTACTCAGACTAACCCCGTACTCCAAATACCCTTTTTCATCCATTTGCTCCATCTTCCGATACAAAACCTTCCAAGGAAAACGGTCTCCAAGGCGCTCGTATGGAAAAGGGGCACGAAGATTACCGCCTTCCAGATCCTCCCGAAACGCCCGGATCGCCCGTAGCATCTCCAGCTCCGGGACGTGCTTGAGTTGACGTGCCTTAGGTCGGACAATCATGCTCTACTCCCCCTTTTTATAAAATTGAAGGGGGAAGAGAACAGAGGATTGGCTATTCTCTTCCCCGGATTGGCAGTTAGATGATTAGTAGGGCACTTCTTCTGGCTCTACTTCCTCCGCTTGTGAGGTTGAGGACTCATACATTCCTACCAGTAACTCATGATTGGCCACATCCGGATACTCGCTGCACTCCTCCGGCAGATCAAAGGTCTGGAGTGCCTTCATGAATAAGAAGAGCATATCGCCCTTCTTCTGCGCTGTCGTCATCTCTTTAAACAGCTTCTCCTGCTCAGGAGAAAGACCCTTCGGCATCTTCAGCTCTTTACCCACCGACTTGTGTAGATAGCTAACTGTGTACTCTGTGATATCCTCTCCCTCGTGGCGGGAGATCTTTAGCTCCATCTTACTGAGCGGAACCTCTGTATCAATTTCAAAATTCTCAAGCTCAAAGAAATTAGCGTCTGCCTTTCCGGAGGTCCGGTGAAAATATTTGATCGGACTGACCGGTACCGTAACCTCCTCTCCTTTGAGATTAGTGTAGGTCGTTGTCTTTCCAATCGCCTCCTGATCCAGTCCAAAGATGACCATCACTTTAGAGATCCTGGCCTCGGCCTGCTCCGACGGGCTGAGGTTCGACCAATCCAACCTCTTCTCGCAGAGGCCACAGGCCAGCCCAAACTGCTCGGGACAGAAGACCTTGCGGAAGAGCCTATTCCCCTTTTTAGAAGTCCTGACCACATTGTGTCCGGTCAGCCGGGGAATCGTATAGAAATCATTGAACGGATGGAAAAGAACCGAACCGCCCTTCTCAATAGCCAGCCGCTCGATCATCTTCCGGTTTTGTTGCTGCTCTTTAAACTGCTTAGCCGCCTCTTTCCTCGCCGCCGCCTCCTCTGCCTGCTTTCTTAAATTGTCTCGATAATTCTGTACAGCTTCATTCATCTCAGTTCTCCTTATCCCTTAACAATCTCGCTGGTCCGTAACATATCTAAAATTTGCTCAACTGATTCTTTAACATAATCTTTTCCGCCCGTTGGAAATTCCAAAACTGTATAAGATTCTATTTCACCATCTACTTCGTCCACCTCCTCATAAAAATGAACAACGCCCCCAGAGCCAAAATAAAAAACACCAACAGACTCATTAAGTAACGTCAACCTCAACCACATCTTCTTAGCCCTCCTTTACTTCACTCATAATTGTAACCTTAGAATCTGGTCTAATCAACATCTCCGGCACACTCTCATAAGCCTGATGCTCCATCTTTACAAGCTCCTCAAAACTCAAATTTTCCCCCTCATAAATATCTGGATCAAACTCAATCTCAGTCTCTACGACTAACTTAAACAACACTACACTCTTCACTTTTTAACCTTTCTACACCAGGGACTAAACTTCTTCAAAAAATTCCAAAATTGCCCTAATCTGAGCACCAGCAAACCTCTGGTAAATTTTGTATATATTTTATCTTTGCCTCTCCTTTCTCTAATTGTTTGATTGTCAAACCGAGTTTCAAAATATGTTTACAGACCGCCCAGTTCCTCTCCTTTCCTTTCCGATACATATTGTCCATGGCCATGCGGTGTAGTAACCTGTAATCGTAGCACGAGCACCTAACATTTTCAAGATCTACCTCATAGCCTTTACCGTTCTTCTTATTTACTACCCAGTAGAGAGGATAAGGCTTTTCCTCACAGCCAGGAGGATTAATCTCATAGACCTGTAAATGAACATAGTCCCTAGCCAGCGATGCTAATCGTTTGGCCTGTTCTGCCACCATCAATGTCATAAGGGTCTCCTAATGAACCACTGCCGCCTAAAACCTTCAACACTCGAACTTTATCAATATTCACAAGATGCAGATCAACCCCGTCATCGACCAGAAAGAACCGATCTGTAACTCCCATCAGGTGCCCAGAAGTCTCTGAGGTATTTAAAGGCCCGTCTCCAGTCCAGATAACTACCTTCTTTCCCTCAATCAGATTTAACATTTTAAACTCCTTTTCGGAAAACTAGCCCAAGCACGATTCCTAGCACAAACGAAATAATCGAAACTCCCCAAGGAAAATTCGATGGCGCTACCCGAAACTCTGGAATATCTTCCAGCTCCACTATTCCTCTAGGATTCGGCACATTCTCAATATCTTGCCGCAAAGGACTAGGGACTAGCTCTTCCTGTTCGGGAACGGAGCTATCACCGTTAGTAATCTCTGGAAACCTTTTGAATCGTTCTTTAGCAGTTGTCAATTTATTGTAATTCAACACAGACCTGACAAAATTTTCCAACTCATCCCTAAAAGGGCTCCTTTTGCTGGTCTCCAAAAGTGTTTGGGCGCTGCCTATTTTTATATACAGGGCATAGGGCAAGTGAGGCTTTTGTAGGTTGTTAACATAAATATATCCTCCCTGCAACTTATCTTTATTTTCGGCTACTTTATTAGAGATCCAACAAGGACTATGCCCCAGCGCCCTTACAATTTCTGTACCCCTAAGAAAATACTCTCCGGAAGGGCCGGAATAAACCGATACCTCAACACCATTGATGACCCGACCCATTGCTGTCTGCCGCATCAAAACCGAAATAACCGGCTGATCAGTTCTGGTAATAGTTTTTTTCACCTTTTTTCTCCTTGCCTCTTCAGCTTACACTTTTCCTTTGGGGAGTTCAACTACTCCCGCCTGAATCAACTCTTCGTAAAGTTTTTTCTTATCTATGTCTCCTCCTCTTATTACCTTTTCCATCGTCTCAAAATTCTGACTAATAACGCGAAGTGGTATTTCATCAATGGTGCCGCGAGTTATCAAATCAACCACAGTAACTCTATTAACACTCCCATAACGATAATTTCTGGCGAGGCTTTGAATCCGATCTACGGCTGAATAAGAACGGTCCAGATAGATCGCTAAGGTAGCGCGTTGAAGATTGATCCCTTCACCTGCTGCTGCGGGATTTCCGCAGAAGATGTCTACTTCACCAGCTTGGAACCTGGCCACTGCCGAGGCTCTCTGATTCTGAGGGGTACGGCCATCTATGTAGACAGCGGCATCTCGGAAATGCTCCTTAAGACGATCCATCTGCCCTTGCCAATTTGTCCAGATAATCGCTGGTTCTTCAGATTCTTCGAGAACCCTCTCCATCTCTTCCAGCTTGATAGATGAACCTGCCTCTCCGAACAGAGAGGGATCGTTGGCCGCTTGCAGAAGCCGTATCGCTTTAACCATCGGAAAGAGAACAATGGCTTTGTAAATCTCATCCGCGTTCATTCCTTTCAACTCATCATAAAGCTGTTGTTTCACTGCCTCATAGATCTTCTGCTGTTCTTTGGTCATGCTCACGTACCGGGTAATAAAAATCTGAGGCGGCAGATCTAGAACCTCATGCCTTTCCCTTCTTAAAGAGATCTCCTGGATCTGCTTCCGGAGATGATCAAGGTTCTTATAGCCGATCTTCTCTTTGATTGTTCTCGGGCCTTGCGGTGTTCTAATTTTCCGATCCTGGGTGACGACATGACGGCTGTAGAAGGCCCAGTAATTGCCTAGATAATCCGGCCTGACCCAATCAACTGGACTCCAAACGTTCTCGACATTCTTAGGCAAGAGGGTCGCCGTTAGACCGATCTTGTAAGTAGGACTTACAAGTCGGATCGCCTTTGAAATATTACTTGCTGGATTTGCCAGGGCGTGAATTTCGTCGAATATAATTACCCAATCAAGAATATGGATGTTTCCGTTGACCTGCTTAAACTCGTTGAGAAGTGCCTGACACTTCTCAGGAGCCCTCTTAAATAGGTCGGAGGTCATAATGCACCCAAAAGACTTTTCCTCCTCTAATTTGGCCTTGTACGAGGTCATCTTACTTGATGAAGCAATGAAAATTAGCGGCACCTTCAGACCAATTTGTTGGGAGCAGATCTCGTATTCACTCTGCCAAGAGGAAATAACTGAGGCGGGACAGAGGATAAGAAAGCGGGATATTTGTTGGGTTTTCAGCCGAACCAGCAGAGAAGCTAAGGTGGCACGGGTTTTCCCGACCCCCAGGGAATCCAACAAGAGAGAGTGTCCTTGCAGAAGGAATTTAGCTCCTGAGATTTGATGTTTCATCAATACGGGGGAAAGCTCATGAAGAATAGCTTCTGCTTCAGGGGAAAGACCGGAAATTTGTCTTTCCATCTCTTTTCTTAGGGGATAGTCCAACTCCAGATGATCAACCAGACTTAGCTTCTCCAATATTTCCAGGAGACGATACGTTGGGAAAAGCCACTGACGATTCTCTGGTTCATACCGTCCCTTCATCTCTTTACAGATCTGAATGGCTTTCTGAAAAATACGATCTTCCTGGGTCTTAATGGAAAGACCTATTTGATTACTCTGCTTACTTATTTCAATCATGTTCAGCCTCTGTTGGAAAACCATTGGTAATTGTCCAATAATCCTCTGATTTTTTATTTTTTAGGAAATTTTTTAAAAACGGTTTGAAGTTATCAAAGGGAATTCTATCCACTTTACTTGATTCTATGGACTTAAGGAAATAACTAATCTCATTATCTATTAACTGATTCTTTTCTTTTTTTGAATTTATTTTATAGATAATTTGATTCAGGCTATTCCAATCTTTATCAATCAATATTTGAATTATTTTTATCTTTCCAAAAGTATCTCCAAGGAGTTTAGCAAGGTATTGATGAGTATTATTTTTTTGGATAAGTTTAAAGGTTTTTAAATTTTGAAATATTAAAGCGTTTAGTGTGGCCTCTTCTCCTCCCGGGGGGAGAGAAAAGTGAGAGGTCGTCATTCCTTCGTCTTTCGGGATTCTGTCTGTCGGATAGATAGATACAGGAGGGACGATAGAAGGACGATTTATAATTTTTCTTCTTTCTCTTTTATTAAAAAAATTAAGGGTAGCGGGATTTTCCAGTTCTGTCAAGGTTTCTTTACTGAAATTTAAATTAAGATTTTTCCCGTTCTGTATGTACTTTTGTAAATACTCCTTGAGAATAACCCGATACAGAGCTGACATGGTGAGACCAACCTCTGCCGCTACACGTCTGACACATTCAGCGTGAACGGTAGGTACACTTAATACAACCTTAACTGTTGGTGGTTTGGGCATCTATTCGACTCCTTTCAAAATCAAGTCCATAAAATGCTCCTAAAATGCTCCTGTTTTTCGCTCTTATTTTGCTCCTGTTTGAGCCTAATTTTATAGTAGTTTGTCTCCTATTTTCTGTCAATCATTTATTCTAATTCGTAACAGATCTTGATATTTACGCCCTTATTTGTCTTCTCTCCGTAACCTCCTGTAATCTCTGTGATCTGACATTGGAAGAGGGTAGCCTTGATATTATCCAAAAGAAGTTTAGCGGTCTCCTTTGGGACAAATCCCAGGTGGAAATTCGTTTTTTCATGGACAATCATGAGAGCAAAAGGGTCCGTGTGTTCCATCTGGGAAGTCTTACCGCAGGGGTCGTGGACCAGCATCAGGCTATCCCCAACTTTGATTTGGTCCCAGGGAATGTTGGTCCTGAAGCTGAGGCCATTAATTTTGCTATGCATCTCTCTTCCTCCTTGTAAAATAAGGACGTCGTGTTTGGAGACTTTGGCTGAGTATCCCTCTCCCAAGTCAATGATGTAGTTGTATTTCAATTCTCCAATGACCGGAAAGGTTGCGCCTTTAGGGCAGTCAGTTTTTTGATCCACACCAAATCTGGTCAGAGTAGGTCTGCCTCCCCAATCTGCCAGTCTGAGAGGGCGCAATGTAATCACTTTCAATTTTATTTCTCCTTTCTAACTAAGGTTAAATTTTCAATCTGATACGCAAGACCACTTGACGTATCCCCTATAATATAGCTATAACACAGTTGGAATATCGAAGTAAGAAAGAGGTTTGTCACATGGCCAAGGATAAGATTTACGAGTTAATGGAGCTTCTGATTAGGCGTTCAGACGTTAATCCACATGAGATTCCGGCATTGATTGTGGATATGCTCTCTGTTGCCAATCAGGCCCCCCAGGAGCCTGTCCAGGAGGCTGCGCCGATGATCAATGAAGTCACCTTTAGACCCTCCCCCAACCTGGTTAAAGCAACTGTGAAAAATAAGATCGGTTGGCCGGAGGGAGTCAAGAAGGAGGAGTTTCAGAACTGGAAGCGGCAGATGATCGCCTCTGGCTACCAGGGAAGTCTGAACCCCCACTACTACAAGCTGCTCCGGGACACAGGAAAGCTCGGCCCTAGCCGGATCAAGGCATCTGAACTCGTTACCTCCGTCCGCTGATTAGGTTGTAGGAAAGACCCCCCAGACTGTAATCCGGGGGGTCTTCCTGTGGGCAGGTGGGATAGCGTTAGGAGGAATGTTTACTGTAGGGTAGGCCCTCTCTGATTGCTGCTGATTTGTAAACAACAATCTTATTATCGAGGGTGGTTGAGATCAGATCCTCCCGGACAAGCCCCAGCCGCTTTACAATAGAGAGGTTGAGTTGTTCCAGGTCGTGAGCGATCTGGTCTTTTTTCAGTCGAAGTTCGTCTAGTTCTCGATTGATCTCCTTGCTTCGGACAATGAGAGCTTTTTGGGTGAAGATCTCGCTATCCTCCATTTCTCCGACAACAACAGGTTCGTTTTGGAGCTGTTGATTTCCAAAGACCACGTGAGCCGTCATACCCATTTGTTTGAGGATTTCCGGGGTTAACCCCATCGCCCTTAAGATGTCTTCTGAGTTGTGTTCTCGCACGGTTCCTCCTCTTTCTTGGGAAGTTTTCCTTTTAGCTCTTTTCCTCGCCAATCCTCTTTTGAGATTGCCTGCTTGTGGAAAAGAAGGCCGTTGAGTTGATCCGGTAGGAGAGAGTGCGAGCTGTCGCCCTCAAACTGATAGATGCTTCCTAAAGAGACGGCTCGATCAGAATATTTTAGATCAGCCGGTTCGTTGTCGTCCATCATGTGGAGGTTGTTGGCGATGTAGGATCGGCAACGGATCTCAAAATATTCCTCTCCGATCTCTCGGATAAAACCGATCAGACACTCTCCGTCTTCCAGCTCTACTCTGGCAATAGACTGCTCATGCAGGGCTTTGGTTAATTTCTTCCATAATAATTTATCCACATCTTTAGCCCTCCTTCTTTATTATAGACGGAGGGCTTGTACAGTTTCAAATTTTTCTACTCATCGTTGAGAGAGATGGAAGTTTGCCCGCTTGGTTGGATCTTGGCTACCCCGTCACAAAAGAGATAACGGGTATTTTCTTTCTCGCCCTCTCGGTAAATTGCGTGTTCTTTGACAACGGCCATGACATTTTCTACATTTTGCCCTGGCCCCTTGTACTTGTCCCAGATCTGTTTGAGAGTCCAGCCTCCCAGCCGCATAAATAGTTTACCCATGTTCCTTTCCTTTCTTTTACGGTTTTTGAGGCTGATTTCTTTCCTCTTGTACAAGTTTTTGAAGTTCTTGTTCCATCTCTCGAAAATCAACATAGTCGAGTTCCGGGTCTATCGAAAAATCAGTTAGTTTCCCTGTATAGAGGTTCCTGGTTTCCCATCCTCCATTGGGAGTTGTGATCAGAAATTCTCCGCCTCTTTTTTCAATTGCGTATGGACTCACTGAGCGCCTCCTTCACTTCGTCTAACATTAAGAATTGAACTGACCCGATATTCTGCTTTCCTACAATCACCTCCGGCTTCTCTCTCCATGACAGGGCAAACTTGCCGTTTAATGAGACAAGAATATCTTTATCTGGGTAAAATTTACATTGTTTGAAGGCCCGCCGGTATTCTAGTTCTGGAATATGATGGCGGGCGTATCTGAGACGTTTCTCGATCAGGTCTGGACGGTTGTGGATACTTTCAACATTTGGGTTTCCCACAGCTCTTTTGCCCTCCTCAATCTTATATCTCTGACACTACCGCCCGAAATGTAGGTATCCGGGCGATTCCCAGTTCTTGCCACAAAGGAATGCGGTTTTCCGTTTTTGAGACAGGCGTAAAGGTCCGCCTGTTTGAATTGTCCTAAGAAGTAGCAACTTGGGCAGTTGTGAATATAGGTTGGTGATTTCAATTAGCGGCCTCCCAATCATCTTCTAATCGTCTGATTGTGTACTCGTCGGGGGTCAACTCCCGTACAATATCTTGACCCCCGTACCCATTATGGGCGTTACCCCGGTTGTCTATGAATCCTCGGCGCTCGTCGAATTTCACAATTTTGATTATTTCGCCTCCAACAAGATAGTAGGATCTCCCAACGTCAATGATTGGGCGCATCAGCTACTGTCGTTTCTACACATTCATTACAGATGTATTCGTCTGGAAGCTTTCCTTGGAGATTAATATAAATCACCTCTGTGCATCTAGAGCACGAAATTGTATAGTTTTTTAGACACTTTAAGCAAAGATTTATTTTTACTCCTTCCTCCTCTTTTTGATAGGTGGCTAATAGAGATTGGTAGTACTCCTTGTTACAGCAGCCGCACTTTTTGACTGTCTTTCCATAGCAACGTTCACAGAAATGATTTCTGATCTCTCGGCTATCGTCGGCAAAGTCGGTTTCCTGGGAGAGCCTGCACCTACATTCTCGACACTTATAAGGGTAGGGGGCGCACTTTTTACATTGCCAATAGGAGGTATGGTAGGTGTTCTTCCCACAGCGAAAGCAGAGCGCGGGTTCAAATTGGATCGTGGGTATATCGGAATTGGTGATTCTTTGTTTCAACTCTTTTCTGTTGATGACAATGCGAGTGTCCAGTTTGTCGAAATAGACAGCTCCCTCTACTTTGGTCAGGTTGCGGGACTTTGCTTTTTTGATCTTGGTATAGGGGTGTTGGTAGTTTTTGCTGTACCAGGTTGTCTCTGTCCGCATTGTTTTGTTTAAGGTCACGACCAGCTCTTTTTGCAGCAGGAGCAGCATTTTATGACTGACCTCTCCGTAGCGACGGCCTAGAATCAGGCTATTCTTCTCCGGCATGACATGCAGGAGAAGCCTCCCCCTTCTTTTCTTTGGATATTGATCCTTCTCGCCTAGAACAAGGGCCGCTAGTGTGAACTTGTCTCGGCAATAGCTAATCAGCCCGTTACTGTAATCAGCATCAATATTGTTGGCCTTGGAACGCGGGTTCAGGCAGGTGCAGACTTTATAGAGCGCGTTCTCCGACAGAAGAAGCAAATCAAAGGGATTTGCTGTCAGAGTGAAGGTTCCGATATTTGGTAGGGCGTAAAACAGAGCTAGAAGATCCAGCGGGTCGTCTCCGCAACATAGTTTTTCTTTTACGAGGGTGTATTCTTTGGGCGCTATTTGTTTGACTAGGCTGAAGAATTTGGTTATTTTTAAAGAGTTTTTAGAATTTTTAATAGGAAATAGTTTGTTTTCTATGCAGTCCCCTAGAAATCTTTTTGCGCCTTTCCCGCCCTTAATCGGGAAGTTGATTTTGGAGACGAGTTTATAAAATGGGAGGTTATCTTCGACCGACATAAATCCTTCGTAAATAAGGTGGGAGATCGCTTTTCGTATCCAGAGAAAGAAGGGCTTCCCCCCTGTTTCTACAGAGAAGGGAATGTCTCGCCTTAGATTGTCTCCGAGATTTAAGACTTTCTTTAGTGTTTGTTTTTTGGAGAAGCTATCGATTAATAACTGGTCAATAATCTCCTGGTTGAACCGGAGGGATTGACGATGATTTTTATAGATGTAGGCGATAAAGTTGTTGTATTCCTGTTCCGCCCCTGGGTAGAGTCTTGCTAGCTGTTCAGCAGAATTAAGTTTGGTTTCTACAAGCACAATACCTTCTCCCAAACACCTTACTGAATTAAAGAGGGGGGCGGGGTAACAGTCTTCAGGTGCTCCCGCCCCCTTTTATCTTACTCGTTTTACCTACCTTCCTGCAAGCGCCTGTTTGAACTCGGCCTCCAGTTGGTTGATCTTCTGTTCCAGTACCCGGCTGTCCCGGTTCATGGCTGTGGAGTAGATATCGACCCGTTGCCGGAAGGATTGGAAGTTATCATTGAAGTTCTTGACCCGGATGTGTCCGTCTCGGGTTGCCAACTCTTTGATGTTCTCTCTCAGTGTGTCGTACTCCTCGGTCAACTGCTCGATAAAGGCATTGTACATCGACTTCTGGTTCTCCTGGTCATTAACCACGGCAATCCTCAGCAGCTTGCTGTTGGGGATGGCATCGACGAACGACTTGAGGGCCAAAGTCTGGGCGGAGAAGGACTCCGGGACGAAGAAGAGACCTCGACCGATCCGAATCCCGGCGAACTTGGACTCAATATACCGCTGGGAGACATCGTAAATATCATCGGCGGTATAAGTTCCCAAGTAATGGGCCAGCCGGTTCTTTACCTCCTGCTCGATACTCTCCGGTAGCTCAAAGATGATTGTATCGGTCACGGTATTAAACCGAATACGGTTCCGCTTGGAGAAGTCTACCTCGTTGGCGATCTTGTCGATAAACTGATCAACCAGCCGGTAGACAGCCCACTCCCCGTCCATTCCGACATAGGCCAGCAAAGTGTTCTTACCCGCCAGCTCTTTTAAAGCTTGATAGAGGGCAGTCTTCTTCTGTTTCCGCCGGGGCAGAGGCTCCAACCCGGCGGCCTTTTGACGCTCCTCCAGTTCGATCCGGGGGATCTCTCCTTGAATTTTCATGTTGATCAGATGTCCCAGTTCTTTCGTGCCGATCTCGTTCTGATCTACGGCGGTGGTCTCGATCATCTTTTCCAATTCAGTTGTCGTCATTTTTCTTGTTTCCTTTCCCTTCAATATTCCAGTTTGTGGGCTTTAACAAGGCCCTCTAACCTCATAAGTTGGCCTTCTAGTCTTTTTTTCTCCCTGTACAGAAATACTTCCAGCTCTTTTAGCTCCGTCGGGGTAATTTCTAAGAAGGTTTCGTAGAGCGCGTGATAATCGAATAAGACACCAGTCTCTGAGATGTAGGTGCCAACGATACAGTTCTTGTCGCAATTTCCGTGCTCCGGCAGGAAGTAGGCTGATTCTTCTTCTATCTTGTAAATCTTCCCCGCCCTCCAGTCTTTTGATAATTTGGTCATGTTCCGCTCCTTCCAGTCGTCTGTGACTTCCCTTGTGGAATTTTCCACACCGCAGACAGGGATACCCGTAAAGTAGATCCTGTTTTTTTCTTTTTTCAGCAACATTGGCCGCCGCAGCTGACTGTTGCGCCTCCTCTAAGGTTTCATAGACGGTTCCGCGCCGTGTTTTAGCTCGACAGCTTCTGATGTGGCCTTTAGAGATCACAATTATATCTCCTCCTATTAGTTATACTTCATAACTAATACGTAAAGACAGTTAGATAGATGCTCTGCCCTCCCTTCTTTATGTTCCGGGTGCCAGACTGGAGATTCGCAGTAGCGGCAATACTCGGAGTAACCTCCTGGCGAAGCATCTTCAGTGACCCAGTTTTGCTTAAAAAAGTCCTGGATTCTAAACCAGTCTTCTTTTTCTATATACAATCTCTTCCTCCTTAATGTAACTTTAGAATTTCCTCAACAACTTTATCGTCCAGGAGGTTCTGTATTTTGATTACCTCATCGCTAAATGCCTCTACTTTTGCTCTGTAACTGCTTGTTCCGATCAGTACTGTTATTACATTAAAAGCTTTCTCCTTTCTCACTGCGTTAAAATTCTTTAGGAAGTCATCGGTCAGGGGGGCAACCCCATCCGTGATAAAGATCAGATCGGCCTCTTTGAAAGCTGACATTTGAATCTGTACAAGAGCCTTACTCAAGGGAGGAGCAAAGGCAGTGCCCCCTCCGCTAAAGCTATTGGCGTAATTCAATAAGTCTGTAATTCTGGACTTCCCTTTTTTAAACTCCCAACTCTGGTACACCGACGTATCGAAGGTACCGACAAAGAGATCTCGTCCCTCTCTATGAGCAATGGTCAGCATGGCTAGGCCGATCGCTTTACTCCAGATATCAGGAATCCCCTGCATCGAGCCCGAGACATCACTGAAGACAATGATCGGCCCCTTCCCTTCCGGGGGTTTACTGACCAATTCTAACTGCATCAGCTCACTAGAGAGATACTTCTTATAGAAGAGATCCTCCAGTTCCGGATCGACCAGGTAGAGAGCCTCGGCGGGAATCATCCGGGTCAGGTCTTGACCGAACTCGATCCCGGCGATCTCATCCGGCTCATGTCTAAGTTTCTGTTTCCTTTTAGCTAAGGCGATCCGTCGAAACTTCCCGGCCAACTCGACCAGTCGTTGCAGATCCTTACTTTGTTGTAAGGAAGATGCTAGTAATTGGATCTCTCGTTCTGCAACCACACCTCCATTTCCGGGGCCGTCCCCCCAGCCAAAGACATCCATAGCGTCCTGTAGTTGTTGAGAATCTTGTGCCGCCGCCTCAAGTGCTCCTCGGATGGCCTGTCTAAGTCCGTCAGTAACGTCCGGATCAGTCCAGGGCGCAGGGATTCCTGCCAAGGCCGCCTCTTCTTCAATTTGAGCCTCCTTCTGTCTGTCTAACTCCTCCTGTAATTCAGGGTAGTCTTTGACCAGCTCCTCATACGCCTTCTGACGCTCAACGAGGTTTTTTATTCGTTTTTGAATCTCTTCGGTGGTTCTGGCGTGTTCCTTAACACTCTCCGGCAACTTTCCTTCTACCTCCCCCCAGAACTTACGGGTGGCGGAGGCAGAAAGAATTGCTTGTCCTTTCGTCTGCTCATGCAGATTTTCGTACTCTCTAAGATTCATCAACTCTCTCATTACCTTCTGATTGGCCAGATAGTCGGGAGCGACATCGGGGTTAATCTCAGGCGTATACTTGAACATTGATGCAAATAAGTCTCGACAGAGTTCTGACGCCTTTGAATAATCGCTGGCATCTATTTTCTGTTGGAGAGCCGGGGATTTTTCGGTCATCTCCTTGAATTGAAGCTGGTCGAACTGGAGTTGCTTGATTGCACAATCATCCATCCCCCTTCTCCTTTAACAAGAATTTCAGAGCATTGGGATCAAACCATTGATCTTTGATGATATGCCCAATAGCTGTAATCCCTCCTCCCAGTCCCTCCGACTTGATGCGTAGGTAAGTACCGGGGAGATCCTCCCATTTCCGGACTTCCAGCGTTTCCAGAATCCTCATCAAGTGGGTCATCCCGTAGGCTGTACCAATTCGGGTGTAGTCTTTACACTCCTGTCCGGGGAATTGTCTCTCGTCCAGTACCTTACCGCCAAAGCTACAGCCGCTCCTCTCCCATTCGATATGGAGCCAGTAGCTAAACATGCCCCGGTCAGTTGCCGCTTCCCCTAGTGTTGTAGATTTGATCCTTGCATTCTCAATGGTTATTTTACTCATTGTTTCTCTTTCCTTTCTAGTACTTTGTAGCAAAACGTCGGTAATTATAAATATATGCCGACGTTTTGCTACGGCCCTTTGATTGCCGCTAGAATGACCACTCCAGTGCTGGTCTGTTGGTTTTCATAGCCTACTGGCTCATTTGGAAAGCGTCTAACCAGCCACTGTAAGGCTAGAGTACCATCGTCCGAAATGAGTCGTTTATTTGCAAAATCGAATATTAGTTTCTGGAATCCCTCTCTTCCCGGCGTATTTAGAACTAGCCGGGCCTCTTTCAGCCTTCTTAAAAGGAGGACTCTGGATTCCCCTATGGCCCTAGCCCGGTCCTCTACCTCTTTTCTCCCCGCTTCCTGTAACTTTTTATATTCTTCGTTTGTCATGGGGCCTCGCCCTCCTTCCGTAATAGTCGGATCTCAGCAGGAGCAGACTTCGTTGGACAAACCTAAGAGCTTTGACATAGCCGTGCCTCCGGTTAAATTTTGTCCTCTCCAACATGAGACTTCTCTCCGCTTGATAGTCTTCCTTTCGCATCTTCTAATTTGATCTCCTCTGAACATACCGCTAAAATATCTGCCTTTGCCTCTGATAGTTTATAGAGAAGTGAGGTTAGCACGAGATTCTTGGCATACTCGTTGACATCATATTTGGTGGGGCCAGATAGCTCTAGTTCTACCCGAACCATCACCACCGTTTTGAATAATTTTATCGACATTCTACCCATCCTTCCTCCGGCTGAAAATCTCCGTACAGTTGATAATCCACTTGATAGATAGTCCTGCAACTACAGCCGTAGCTGAGTGTTATGATTGTGCCAAGGGCCAGAATGAGAACAATGGCAATTATTTCCCCGATAGAAAATAGATTATAGCTGCTCACCTGTACCCTCCCCTTCTTGTGATTTTTTCTTCCTTAAAGAAGTACTTTTCTCTGGACTCGGCCCCCGCCTGTTTTTGCTGCCGGTCATAGAGTATGATTGAGACTGCCGCTGATAAATTAAGGCAGCCCCTCGTTGGAATATAAATGACATCCCGGCACCAGGACAGTACCTCCTTTCCGAGTGTCCCGTCTTCCGGTCCAAAGATATAAAAGGCGCGTTCAGGATGCACATAATTATGTACACTTTTTGCTCCCTCTACGAGGTCCACTGCGACTGGTATGCAGTCAAAGGGAATAATCTTTTTAAGATCATCTATTCCCGATAGCAGGGGGATGTGCCGATAGGCGGACATGGTGTCAGTGGCTGACCGCTTATACCGTTTTCCTGTTGCAGCAACCCACTGGATTTGGAAGCATCCCGCTGCTCGTAGAACATGGCCGACATTGACCTCGTGTTTGGGATTGACTAGCCCAACTCCGCAGTAGCCCCGCATCTATTTTCTCCCCAGCATAAACTGGACTAACTCCTCCCGGTAGAGTTGAATCTTGTCAGAAACCTCTACAAGTTTTCGATTCTGTTCCGGGGTTAGACTACTGATTCTCTGTTTCAGCTCGATCTGGATTGTCCTAATCGAGTTGAAAGACTCTTCGACCGAGACCTTGCCGTCATCTGTCGGATTGGTAGCCCTCTGGAAGATTTCAGTTGCGGCGTCGTACTGCTCTAGAGCATATTTATCATGCGGATTGATAAACTCCCAGATCAAGGACTTCAATTTCTTAACTTGGTCAGGTTCCTGCCAGTAGACGTGGGCGAGAATTCGAGCATCTTCCAAGATGACATGATTTCGTCCCGCCAGGACTGCCGACGCTTTCAGAAGGGAAAGAGATTCCCTAGCCTTTCGGTCAGAGATATTGAATCCCTCCCCCCGTAGTTTTAGGAGAAGATGAAGATGCTGATCCAGATAGGTATCCGTCTTGACCTGATTGGTCTGCTTTTGTAGCGTCTCCAAAGAAGACAGGTATATGGTCGGACCGACCTGAGGAGTGGAATGGAGCATTCTCCTGATATTGTTCTGATCTTGTACCGGCTTGACCAGATACTTACACATAAAACGGTCAAAGAGGGCCGACAAATCCTCCCCCTGTGGTAGCTCGTTGCTTGCTCCGATCAGGGACATCAGAGGCACCTTCTCCGCCCCGCAACTCCCGTTGTGGAAGACCCTTTCATTGACGATCTTCAAGAGCGAGTTTAGAATGGCCGAGTTGGCCTTGAAGATCTCATCGAGGAACGCGATTTGCGATTCGCGAATCGTCCCCTCCTTGATAAAAGCGTACTTTCCGGCCTTGAGATCGGGTAGGGAAGGAGGTCCAAAGACCTCTTCGGGCTTGGTAAAGCGGGTCATGAGGATTTCAAACAGGTTAGAATCTGTAACCGATTGGGTTAATAAATTTGCGGTCAGGCTCTTTCCCGTACCTGGCGGGCCAAGGAGAAGGACATGTTGCTTGGCGAGTAAAGAAAGAAGTAGCCCTCGGATCTCCTCTTCCCGTTCCACGACTTGGGAGTTGAGGTGGGTTTCTACTGCCAATAGTTGGAGTTTCTCTAATTCTCCTGGGCTGCTTGTCGTCATGTTGTCCTCTTTCTCTATAGCAATTAAATTTGACATTCTCTAATCCTTCAACTTTAAATAAAACTTGAGGCGGGAGATTTGCCATTCTTGCTCAGCAGCCCCAGCAGCATCCCCAGCAGCATCCCAAGCAGCATCCCAAGCAGCAGCCCCAGCAGCAGTCCTAGCAGCAGCCCCAGCAGCATCCCAAGCAGCAGCCCCAGCAGCAGTCCTAGCAGCATCCCAAGCAGCATCCCAAGCAGCATCCCCAGCAGCGTTCAATTCTTCTTGGGTAATTTCACCATGGGCGAACTTCTGGGCTGCTTGAATCGCTAAGCGGGGCCGTTGATCTTCAGGGTATTCTTTTTCATAGATCGCAATAACCCGTTCAGCGCAATCGGCGGCGAAGAGTCTCAGGTTCTTAGGGTTCCATTCTTCTACAGAGCGGATCAGGCGGATCTGCTGAAAGACAAACTTATCTCCGTGATCTATAAGTTCTCCTTTGTACTCCAAGAGATACATGGAGTGGTTTGCCCATGTCAGGGCGTCTTTCAATTCACAGCCATGCCAACCAGATTTACATGGTTCTATCACTTCTATTTTTGGCGTCCACTCCCCCGGTTTCCAGGTTCCGTCCTTCCTCCGTTTGGGAAGATCGTATTGAAAGTTCCCTCCATTACAGGACTTTCCATCCCTGCCTAATAGTTTAAAGTACATTTTAATCTTTACTTCCTTTCTTTAGTATTGGGTTGACGAAACCAGTCAGGCGGATGAGCGATGACGGTTTCTAATGCCCTCAATAAGACCTCCTCCGTCTGGTAAGGATAATAGAGTTTCAAATATTTTAAGCTCTCCTCTTTATTTCCTCTGGTGTCCTTCTCCCGCCACCAAGCCCCAACATAGTATAGACTGTTCGCCTCCCCAAGTAACTTTAAGTTATATTTCGCGTGGGTATCCTTGGTTATTAGGTCATGTTCCATATTTAGCCTCTTTAGCCTGCATTGAAGCTACCGATAATTACTTCAGCCCGTCCATTTTGGTCTAGTTCGACGCAGCTTGACCTAGTTGGATCTCTCCACCTATCATAATTTTGTGAGCCGACGACCGCCGCAAGTTCTCGCGCTTCGGTCTCATTGGGAGCCCGAACGACAAAGGAATCGTACTCGTCGTAATCACCTTCTTCAAGTGTGGTTATTTTCCAAAGTGTCATTTTAATCCTCCTTTCTTAGTTTAAAATGAGAGAATATTCCAGATTTTGTACAAGATCCGCATCTTTACTCAGGATTTCAGTCAGGCTCCCCGCCAAGATTGGGGAGTCGTCATCAACTTTTAGGATCATAACAATGTCGTGATGACGATCAGTTTGGTTGTCTTTACAAATAAGGTTAGCTGTTCCTGAATTGAAAATCCATTCCCCGCACTTGGGAATCCGGTGTTCCCCCGTCTTGACAAAAATAATCTTCATCTCGCTAGCTCTCCTTTCAATCCTAAATAATCACTGTAGTTTTTCCCGCCGCTCAAAACCCCTGTGATAATGGTATCTCTCTTCAAGACATGAAGAGACCCGATACTATTGGTTCTCCGCATGAGAAGAAAGACGGGTCTCCACCCGGTAGAGACGCCTACCGTGCCAGTTAACTCCTCCCCTCCCCTAAACATGACGCGGATCTTCTTTCCGCTATCAAAGAAAGGGATAAACTGAGGAGCCAGCTCTGAGGGATCAAATCTTTCCCCGTACTCCTTCTCCTTACCCTGAATAAATTCATTAAATTTTGACATGACTTTCCTCCTTTACAAGATCCAAAACCTGCCGTAACAAAGGAATGGGGAGATATCTTAACTCAACTTTGTAAGCCCCATCTCCCGATATCTGAACCTCGTAGCGGATTTCTCCTGCCATTCCGTGAAACTTATCTCCCTCCCCGTACTTGGAAACAGAGCCCCCGTAGAGACGTGCCAGGGTCTGCGTGATCTGTTGTGCCCCCTCCTTTCTCTTCTTTTCTTTTCTATGGGATTCTAGCTGCTCCAAGAAGAAAGTTCGCATAGGGAAGAGAGTCCGCTTGATCTGGCTCGCCATCTGTGCCGCCGCCTTAGTTTTCAAGATGTAGGTCTCGGCTACCAGTCCTGTGCAGTTGTGATAGATGTATTCGCCATTTTCGTCCTGCCAGAGTACTGAGACTTGCCAGTGTTCTCTCTTGTTATAACTGGTAGTAAAAAAGAGCTTAAACCCTTCTTTGTCATAGAGGACATAGTTACCGGGGTTGTGACTACCTCGTAAGTTCATCTCCAGGGCGTCAGCCAAGTCTAATAGGTTTTGTGGGATTGTTTGAATTTCTGTGCTCATTCTTCCTCCTTAACTAATGTCTCCAAGATACAATCCTTAAAGTTCCCAGCCCCTTCTGATAGTTCACTCAGTCTCCTGACTAAGATATGTAACTCTTCTGGGTGAATCAGGACTTCTCCAGTAGGATTATCAAAGCTACTTTTGGTAAAGCCTTCCAAATGAGAATCTATTCCCTCGTTGACACAGTAAGCTAATAGCTCCCAGTCGGATCGGTTGGGTTTCATCGTATAGCCCTCAGCCGGAGCCAGTTCCTTAACAGCCTCATCCAACTCATCTCCATAGAGATAAGAGATAGATTCAGAAGTGTGTTTACTCATCCTCTTCTTCTCCCCCAAGCCTTTCTTCAATACCTCTAAGAAATTCCTGTTTCCATTTGAGGCGGGAAGATCGCAAATGAACCATCAATTTCTTCATGGCCGTCTCCGGGATTCTGTAGGTAACGGAGTGTAAGAACGGGTCGTCTTTGACTTTGAATTGTTCTAAACCTAACTGATCTAAAAGACGAACCTCGTCGGAGAACTTATATAGATTGAAACTAAACAGCTCAGGCAGTAGGTTTCTCATCATCTTTCTCCTTGGTCATCCAATTGAATCCTCGACTCTTCCGATCGTAGCAGGTGTCGCAGAGCGTAGCGTCGTACTTGTCACAGTCAGCAACGGGGCTATAATCCTCCAGCTCTACCGGAATCCCACAACCAGGGCAAGGTTCTCGAAACTGATGAGACAATCTGACCGGCTTTCCTACCCCACGGTAATCGAAGCCAAATATTTGAGCGTGGTGTTTCTTAGAGGCAGTCTGGGCTTCGCTCAAAGAATCGAAAAGTTCGACGTGTCGGATACTACCTCCTTCTCCGATGGATATGATTAAAAACCAATCAGTCATCATCTTCCTCCTCTACATTCAAACGCAATACCGCTAGAACATCAGTCGGACATCCCGGATTGGTATCAATTGAGAGTCCGTACCGACTAGCCTGCCTCTCTTGTTTCTCCCACCATTTCTGATCCTCCCTTACATCCTTCTCAGTTTGATTGGAGGTAAAGAGAGCGTAGTATTTCCCACTGGGCGTCAGGTTCATCACCGTTCCGATGAATAAACACTTTACCTTATTCCCGAACTCATCTTCTTGGACAGGTTCAAAATCTAACCGTTCCCGGATCTTCTTCCAATCCAGTAAGGCACCTTTATTCTTGACTGTCACTCAACTCTCCTTCCTTATGTGTTACTGCTCCATTGGGGGTTATCCCCATCTATCCCATGTAAATTCCAACCCCCGTTAAAGATCTCCACCCAGCCTTTTTCAACCTGATCGAACCGGAGTTGCTCATAGAAGAACACCATGTCATAGGGTGAGCGGTCGTAAGGGCGGATTCTCGTCCTCAAGTAGCAACCATCCCCCTCCTCCTTACTGTAGTGGTTGATAATACGTAAGAGTTGGGGGAGGATTCCTTTCTCAATCGAGAAGGCGAAAGCCTTAGCTAATCGTTCTCCTCCCTCCTCGTCATAGATCAAGCCCCGTGTCAAATCCAGCTCTGCTATTTTGGTCATGTTCCTAACTCCTTTAAATTCTTCATCATAAACAATCTGGTGTTCCTTCTGACGTTTCTCAGTTCCTTCCATCTACAGTCAGTTTGGTACAACTTGAGGAGATTTTTAGGGCATCTATTGGTGCGAAGGAGTGTTTTAATCGCCTCAATCTCTCTAGGCATGAGGGGTCGGTGATCCTCTATTTGTAGGGAGTAGAGGAAGTCGTCCTTTCTCTTCTCCAACCAAGCTCTCCCTTGCCATTCCAACCAAGCAACACCGGAGTAGCGGTCGTAGTAAGAACCGTCTCGTTTGAACACAGGAGGTATTTCATCTCGGTACGTCTCCATTTCTATAAGGAGATTATCGACAAAGAAGTGGCTTTGGAACACGTTCCCCAACGAGAGAACTTTATAGATGTTTCGTCTTTTCAATGTAGGCCAACTCTCTTTACGTCCGGGGACACTCCCAGAGCCTAGATAGTCCTCACTGTGTTTGATAATTGGCCTACTCATCCCCAACACTCCTTTCCAGCTAGCTCATAAAGTAGCTTCTGTTTCCCCCGCGCATAGATATTGTACTCCCACCGGCAATTCACCGGCAGAAGTTCATCTCGTTCTTGCAAGACAGTCTCAAAGATTTCTACGAGGTCAGCGTGATAGAGGTGAGGCCCCTTTTCTTTATCAGCATAGTAACCGGCTAGATCGTGCTGGATATCTTCGGTCAGGTATGTTCTGACCTCTTTTAGGTCTTCTTGGTTCATTTTTCTGTAATCCTCTTATAAACTTCCTCTTCCTCTTCGGGAGTAAACCTAACCAGATGATAGCTCTGATTTTTGTAACTCCCGTCCCTCCAGTTTTGTTCCCCATAGGCGGTATACCAGACCCCTGGATGGAAGGCGGAGGAGGAAGGCTCTGATACTCCCTCGTTCTTCAAAAACATGACAGTTTTGGCAGCGGCAGTGATTTCTTCGTCCCACTCATCAGGGCTAACAGCAATCCCCTCCTCATCTATCCACCCCCGTTCCTCCGCATCTCCTTGTTCCGCCGATTCAGGGGTAATAATCTCATAGGCGATTCTGATACGCTTGGTTGATAATTCAGTCATGTTACCTCCTCTATTTGGATAAACTCTTGCGGCCAGAATTGAAACGCTAGGTCGCCCATCTCTGCCGTAAAGACGCGGACGTAAGTTGGGGAGATATCTAAGTGTGTAATCTTCCCGTTGTTGATCAGATGGTCCCCTACCCGAAGGTCTTTGACGTTAACTCTCCTCATCTGTAATCTCCCAGTATCCTATGTTGTTCCCGTTGAAATCGTAAACATTTTCGCGTTCACGGGGTTGCGGGTAACCGTAGGCCAGTTTTTTCAGTGTTGCGATGTCATGTAAAATTCTGCTAATCTCATTTGGGTCGTCCTCAAAAGCGGCGTTATCTAGCTTGATTTCAATTTTCAGTTTCATCGTATTCCTCCTGAAGAGCAGTGATTTCATACCTTTCTCTGGCTGGGGCATCATGATGGCTATTCTGAATCCGCAAGAGTCCAGGCTCCCGGTAGCTCTTGAAGGTACACTCACAATCGGGCAGGACTTCCCGTAAGAACTCCTTAGCATTTTTGGCATAGAAGTCTTTCGTTCCATCTAGTTTCCGCCAACCAAAACCAAAGACCTTGGCGGTATACCAATGATTGGGGTTCAGCTCTTCAACCCAATCATCTAACTCCCCCAGCAGATCTTCCCATTGCCACTGAAAGAGGTCTTGGTCTCCTGCCACATAGTTAAATTGTTCAGCCTCACTCATAGCGAGGAAGTCCTCATCTCCTTCCTCCTTGAGAAATTCAATTTGAGATTTGATAATCTCGTAGGTATCCCAACCGATCCATTCAGCCTGAACTTGGGCTATCTCACTCATACCTTCGTCCTCTCTTTTAAGAACTCTTCGACCTGTTCCGAGGCTTGAGTGACCAGATCCTCTTGCCGGTACTCCGTTCCGAAGATAACAAAGGAAAGCTGATAGACCATGAGGCGGATGGCCGGGTGTTCCTTGACGGCGGGGTGTCCTCCCAGATAATGGGAAATGAAGTGAGTGGCCTCAGCCAAGGAATTGGCAACCGCCACTGGGTTACAGGCTCCATTCCAGATATGGGCTCCATCTTGGTAGATATTTCGGTTGATAGCGTCAAGTGCCTCTTGTTGGGAGAACCCCTCCTCTTTTACAAGGTTATCGTATCGGGTGAAGTAACGGTTAGACATAATATCGAACCTCCTTATCAATCGCCTCGGCGTCTTTTATCCGCCCCTCTAAGAGAGCCTTTTGGAAGGCCCAAGCGTGGTTTTGAGAGTTGTACTCTCTAGAGTACATCTCCTCCAAATAAGGAATAAATTTATAACCTATTAGGTTAAATTCCGCCCGTTTGTACTCGTTAGTTTCCATACTTTGCCTTCCTTTCGTCTTCATACTTCTTCAGTTTATCCCAATCTTCTTGGGAGCAGAGGTATGTCCTCTGGAAGCGTTCCTCCAGTTGTCGAGCAGACTCTGCTTTGGCAATTGAATGAAAATGCAACGGGGGAGAGAACTCTGTCATCTCCCCAGCAACGATAGTATAGAGGATATAGGTACTCATGATTTCACCTCCTTATATTCAAGTACATATCTCCCCTCTTCATTCACAGAGAGGGTCTCTCCTTCTTTAACAGGGGGAGGACCAATATGGATTTCACCCAGCTCAATTTTGTGCCTCACATGGAGCTGGATGAAATCCTTACGCGCACAGTAGTACCCCCTGTAGTAGTTCACGGCTGTTGCCAACGAAACAAAGTGACTGGTGCCGATTCTCAAAATTTAACCCTCCTTTTACTTAATCCGACAGAATGGGCAGAACCCATACTCCCGATTTTCTACAGTTCTATCCTCTATTACAAGGTTAAACCTATTCACATAGGCTATAACCTCTATACAATCTCCACTAGGAAACTGTATGGAGGCTATGAACCGATCCAGCATGATCCGGTCTATGCTAATTTGGTCATGCTCAAACCTAATTAAAAAGTACAAAGACGATCTAATTAGGAAGTTCCTCACTCCTTTCCATAAGATACCTAATGAAAAGGAAAAGAGAGTATTCATACAGATATCTAACCCGCATGAATACTCTCTTATTCTAGAGATAGATAAGGATAACCTAGTTCCTGTAAGATATTCTTATTCCTGCTCGTTCACAGGATATCTTACTAGAGATAGATTATCCTTTTCTTTCTAATATCTGGCGTCTCTATTGAGTTTCCTGTCTCACCTTCAGACAATCCAATTCTTTACCACATTCAAGTTTGGCCTTGAGAATTAGAAACACGAAGCCGTCTCAAATAGAGATTTCTGATCTTCTAAATACTGTAGACCCGCAAGTCTACAGGTGTTTCGCCGTTTCTCCTCTTCAAAACCATCATGCCAATTATCCCTAATTACAAGCCGACATAGTGGGCCGGAATCATATAGATTCCTTGGGATTTTGACAAGCTAAGGTTCCTTACGAGGAGCTTTAACTTACTCACATCAGTTCCTAAAAAGAAAGAACGGCGTCCTCTCTATGTTTTAGCTTCGTGTTTCAACTTGAAACACAGCCATGCTATACTCTTATTAGGAGGTATAAGACATGACAAGACCAAACATCAAGAGCGTCCGCTTCTCTGACAAGGCCCTCTATATGCTAGAGAGGTTGTCAGGAAGATGGGGAACCTCGTCTAACGCCGTCATTAACCGCATTCTGGAATCTGATGATATCCAGGTTGTGGAACAACAGGTAACGAGATTGACGCAGGATCAAAGCGATAACACACACGATCCTTTCTGGGATTAGACCTTGTGTTTCAATTTGAAACACAGAGCTAGGAGCTAGTTATGACCATATTTTACGATACTCAAGGATTGAAATTAACTGAACAGAGCAAGCAGAAGATTAGGATTATAGGCGTGGCCCACAAAGACCATAATCTTCTCCCTAATACTATTATAAATCTCATCTTAGAGTTGGAGGGGATAGAAAATCTAATTACTCCTGAACTCCTCTTCTCAAAATCTGAACTCATAGACGATCTTCAGAAATTGAGGGGGGAGGGTCTTCCTCAGAACTCATTAGGAACTGGGTCACTTCTCATGGAGTTAGGTCTTTTGCGCAAGGGTAAGAGACATAGAATCTAAGTCAATTACTCCTCTCCTCTCCCAAATGAGAAAGAGGAGAAGTCCTCTCCGTGATTATCCTGTCTAGGCTGGAAAAATAAAAAGTAGACATGGAAAAGTCCCCGATCATAGGGAATGAATCCCCATGCGGGTTTGTGGATGTATGGCAAATTGCCATACATCCCCTTCGCCTGTCTATCCAGGGTACTTTAGCCCCTGACAGGCTATACCTCCGGCCTATGTCTCACGTGGTCAGCGTGAGGGGATGACCTCGCTTGACGGTCAATTCCGCCGTGGTTCCCAAGTGACCTTAGGAAGAGTTTGCTAGACTCTAATTGATTCTATTCGAGTAGAACCAATTAGAACCTAGTGACAAAGAATAAGGTAGAAAGCTCATTTTACTAATAGGTGATGGCATTCAACCATCGGTTAACCCATTGGGACTGCGCTTGATTGAGCTTGCTTCTCAACCGATGTTGGAGCGCGTCAATCACACCTTGTTGGTCTTCCCAGGCTAGGCGCTTAAAGCCAGTACAGGGAAAGATGAATTGGGAACCTAGTTTAGTCGGGGAACCTAGTAGTTCCCTGATAACTCGTTGGAAGTCCCCAATAGAGAGAGAAATTAACCATTTCGCCATGGTTCCCTGTACTCGTTTGGGTACAGGGGCATAAACCATACCCATAACAGTTACTCCTTTGTGGGGAATAACTTTGAATTAAGGGCATTGCTTGCCGCCTCTTTTGCCTTAAGCAAGCAGGCGGCACGGTGAGGCGTTTCTTTCCGGCGCAAGTCCGGCATGGCCAGCTTGCGGTATTGCCTTTCGGCGGGCTTGCTACCGGATTTAGAGCCGGTCATCTTCTCAGAATCAGTCTGAACGTCGCTAGAACGTTCAGGAGAGATAGCGAGAAAATACTGGCTTACTGTTAACCAAGCTGTGCTATCGAACGCCCCGTCAAACTTCAGACGGTCAATCCGTAACAGACTTTCGATGGAAAGGGCGGCGAAGTAACCGGCCAAACCGGATACATCCACTGCCATACCATCGGCGTAGACGGGGTTACCGTCTGCGTCTTGCCCAACCTGTTTGGGCTCTATCAACGTCTCAAAGCGGTTTGTGGCCGCCTCAGACGATACGATGAGCGTGGCAGCAGGCGCGGCGTTCGACTCTATTGCAAGTGCCCGTGAGGGGATAGCGTGTACAGGCGCTAAGGACTTTTTAGACATATTTGATGCTCCTTTATGGCGCTTGTAGCGCCTGTCGGAGCTTCCTACCTTATTCAGTTGTCAAGGTTCATGCCGTCTGGTTACGGCGATACAGTTCTTAGCCGACTATGGCGGGCGCTACCCCGTGTCTTCGGTCAGTCGGCACTGATCGATACCCCCATCGTACCAAGACCGGGTTACGGTGTCAATCCCCACGGCACTTATTGGCCTAGTGACTGGAGATTAGATAACCTGCATTAAACCATAGAGTTTAGGTTTCCTGCATGTAACCAATAAAATGGGCGGAAAAATGGGCCCAAAAATGGGCGGGGGGCGCCAAAAAATCAGCGAATGGGCGGAGTGGTGTACCCGCTCCCGCTATTTTTACTACTGACGGAAAAACCTATTGTGCTATTTCTAGTATAAAATTGATTATCCTTGTAGGGTCTTTATTCGTCCGTGGGCGAAAGATCGAGAATTCCAACCGGCTGTACGCCCTCCGTAAAAACAGAAAGGAGTCTGGAGTTCTGTTCCCGGTAAAAGGGATTACTCGGCGGGGGAGAGCAGGGTTCCCAATAGGTTCCAGACCATCTCAACAGCCCTTCCCTACCAGGAAGTTGAAGAACGGTATCCTGAGCCGTAATATTGGCAAAGAGTAGATTGACGGCACCGTTTTTACATTTCCCGGAAGCGATAATGGTCGATAAATTTTTCGGTCCCACAACACTTCCATTCGCTTTAGCTGTCCACCACCCATTATCTGTTGGTCCGGTAATCGTAACCCCTCCTAATAACTCCAAGGCGGAGTGTGCTTCCTCGTTATAGTAGTCATTATTTTGAATATAGGTTACTCTTTCGATCTCTTCCTTCTCAGCGTTCAGATCACGAGTCAGATAATTGTCCAGCTCTCTCTGAAGAATTGCTATGAAGTCCCGAAGTTGGGCAAAAGTGTCGAAATTAAGTTCTACCCAGTCCTTTTTTTCGTTTTTAGACCAGCCGAAGATCTCCAATCCCTTGCCCTGACGCAATGAAATCAGTGAGTACTCTGTTCCTTTTGTACGCCCAAAACCAAGCGTAAATCTTTTTTCCATTTATTTACTCCTTTCCTTGTAGACCTTTCTTGTAGGCTTCAAATTCCTTATTGGGTTTAGGCTTTAACCAAACAACCGGATCGTAATGCCGGTCCCGGCAGCAGAGAGAGTCAAGGGCACCCATTCGGTTCATCCATTCTAAATCGGTCAGAAGTGTTAGTTCTTTTGGTTTATCCAAAGAAATTGTGTACCTAAAAACCTCTTGACCCCCCTTACCCGGATCTTTTGCCTGAATACCTTTGAGAGCTAGATAATTCCTTACCCTATCAGATAACTCATATTCCTTTTTCTGCCTCAATTCGTACCGCAGCATTAAGATAATCTGAATTAGGGCGTAGATCAACTCCTGGGAATTTCTTAACTTTCGCTCTGACTCCTGGAATTTCTTCCAGATTCCCTTAGCGTCCTCTAACATAAACCCAAATAACTTCATCGCGGACCAACTCCTTTAGGGGGAGGTAGTTGACCTTTCCTCCGCCTGATCAGACAGTAAATTCAACTGAGCCGCTAGAAAACGTGCCTCTTGTGGTTCCAGCCACACGGTAACAGCCTGCTCTTCGCCGATCTTTAAAAGAACACGAGAGCCGTCCGTACCAGTCAGTATTCCCTTCATTAAACCTCCCCGGGAGTTTTGAAAGAGTCCATAATTGTATCATAAGATTTTTCTCCGAAGAATTTCCGGGCCTCTGCCATGGCCTCTTCCTGGATATCGTAAGCTTCCTTCCATTTTTTCAGAATCTCAATCCCGTCTTGTAGGTCGGAAGTTTTGATGAGATCGGAAAACGCATCCCGGAGGAAGTATTTTTTGTTTATTTGATTTCTAATCCTTGTAGCCTCAGTCCCGTTCCAGCGCATCAGGTATGGGTGAGGCTCCTGGCCGAAGAGCATGGGCTCGTCAAAACTTCTCGTACAATCTCCCTCCGGGTATTTGGACCAGCTTAACCCATTTCGGATAACTTGTTGGATATCATAGCATTCCCAGCAGTCCTTCCGGCTATGGTTGGACTCGTTATAGGCATCCTGGGGAAAGACAGTGCGGTGTAGGGCTTCTAGGGCATTGTGGAGGGCTTCGTAATCTTTGGTGACACCTTCGACACCAATTAGTTCATCTCGCAGATAGGTTAACTGTCCTGCGCGAACTCTAGATAGAAGTTCCAGGCCCCGGCTGATTAGCTCAAACTGCTTACGGTTTGCAGTAAGTTGAAAAAGCTCTTCTTGTGTGTTTTCTTCCTTTTTCTTAGTCAAGAGTACAATCCTCCAGACGAAATTCTCCGAAATAGATCTGGTTCACTAGTCTTCCCAAATAACCAAAATCTTTTGCGGCCAGTTTACATAGGGAAGCTCTGGCCTCCTCCTCAGTTTTGTGGACTATGGCATACCCTTCCCAGCCATAACTATCATTGACATCGAACCAAAGAGGTTTTTCATCTCCAGACCTGACCGGGCCCAATTCAGCCCGGATCTTCTCCAAGTAATAAGAACCATCATCGTCTTTGCCAGAGATGTAGACGATCTCCCCCCGTGGTTGTTCTTTATTGGTCATTTATGTCCTCCTGGGTCTGATTTTGTTGGGCTAAGTGTCCCCTTTCCAGCTAGACGTAAGAGTCCTTTGGGGAGGATAAACGTAATGATTCCGTCTTTGATATTTTCAATAGGTATTTTCTGCTTGTTAATCATTATATCCCCAATTCCATATTTGTGACTCTTTCTTCCAGATATTCTATCCTCTTTATCATAGCAGCAAAGATTTTTTCGTAGTCATAGTAAACAAGGTCGCTTTCTGGAGTTATGCCTGGTTTTCTGGTGGCCCGGACCTCCAAGCATTCAGCGACATCTTTAATTATGGGGCTATTAGTTCCAATCATTACTTTGCCTCCAGTAAGAGAGATACCTGGGCACAACGTCCGCAGAACACAAATACTTTTTCAGGTTTGTCATACTGAACGATCGACAGCTCTGACTTGAAGAGGGGGCCTCCACAAGCGCAACTTACATCTTTGTCATACAATTTGGCCGCCCCTTGAAAATATTTAGGATTGGCGGCGAAAGGACTGGGAGATTTATTTTCTCCGTTTTGATAGTTCGTGGCCACTTCTGCGTTGTGTACCGCCGCAGGTTTGGTAGTTTTACTCATTTGGTTGACCCTCACTTCCTCTAATGCTTTAAGCATGTCGAGCAACGCCATAAAAATTTTCTCATGTGAATACAATTTAATCGGGTTGTCCTGCCGGAACATCTAAAATTTTTGTAATATTAATCATGGATAACGCCCGCCCTCATCAATTCAGCGATGACCTCTTGAACGATCTTTTCCCTGTCGGCAATTTGTCTGATCTCCGGATCGACCTGAACAGGCTCTGCCGGGGCATCCAAATTGACGAAGGTTTTACAATTTTTCCCGATAAAAAAGGCATCAAATCTCAAGCCCCTGCTGTGCTTCCAGTTCGGCCACTGTTTCAAAGTCTGTGTAAATTCGTGGTTGTCCATTCCCAGGGGCACCGCCCCCTCCCCTGAATACTCAGCACGGTGGCCATCCTCTAAATACCTTCCCTTGACCTTGCCGCAGAAGCAAAATCGTTCCTCGAAGCGCATTTTCACGATGTCGTGGCATTGATTACAGAATAATAGTTTCATTTTTATCCCCTCCGAGAGCGCCACATCACCCAGAGGGCTAATGCCCAGGTCAGGATAATAAGGTTTAAGACGATTAACCAGATCATTTTTTGATCTCCTTTGGGGAATTCCCACAAAGTGTCCACTGGTTGAGAAATGCCTGAAACTTTTGTAGCTTTTCCTTCTCTTTCAGATAGTTATAACCGTCTAAAGACATTCCTTTCTCAAGCTCTAGCTTCTCTTGTTCCGCTGATCGCGCTAAATGATAGTACTGTTCCAGCGCCTCCCCTAATTTTATTTCAATCTGCCTCATTTTTTGGCCACAATCTTTACCTGGTTGAGCTGATCCTGCATCTTTTCTAACTCCTCCTGGAGTTCTAAGTATTCTAAGCTCATACCTCCGCGTAGGAAGACTTCCTCCCGCTTCTTCTCCACGACGAGAAGTATAAATTTATGGAGGAAATCCCCTAATTTATCGAATTCTGTCATGGCTTCTATACTCCTTTTTGCTGCCTCACTCTGAGGAGCTGGCGTGTATAATAAATTTGTCTAGTAGTTTTCTTATTTCCGCTCTACGCTCTACTATTTGTTGTCTTGCTACCGACCAGCCAGAACTATAAGGAAGCTTAGAAAAGTTCTTATACGCCTCCTCTAGTTCTAAAAAGGTTGCTATGGCTTCTCCCATCGGAATTTGATAGAGAGTTAAACCGTCGGAACTCTTTGTCTTGTACTTTTCAAAAAGAACGCTCATTTTATCTCGCCCTCTAGGTGGTCTGGGTTGCAGCAATATTTATTCATACAGGCCCGAACGATCTCCCCTTCCGGCTCCTCTTTTTTAAAGATTAGCCAGGCCGCCCGGTACGCCCGCATCGATTGTCCCTGATGCCAGAAACAGGGGTAGCCAGCCTTATCATGGCCGCCGAACCAGCCCCAACAGGGGCTGCCCGTATAGACCATCTCTGGCATCTCATAGATAAAGCGCCTGAACCGCCTCTCGGCGTTCTCCTTAGTTTTCCCGCGCGGCATGTACTATGGATTCCCCGTAGAGGCATTAGTAGAGGCGCTTCCGCCCCCCATTATGGGGTACACGATGTTACTGCCGGAAACCGGCAAACCTGCCAGGGCAAACCAATCGATCTTACCGGGAGCCGCCGGATTCTCTTCCATAGCTTCTTGTTTCGGATACCTGTCCACCGTCTGTTTCCAAATCAAACGTTCCGCCGCGTCGCAGACGCAAACTAATCTAGCTGGGTCATCTAGATTATAGGTAGCGGAGTCTTCGTCAAAAACTCCAGAAACCTCTCCTTCGTTTACCCTTGGTCTTAAATAATATTTTTTATTTTTTGTGTTATCGATCGAATCTCGATAGTAGAGGACCAGAGAGTGTTCCTGGACAGTTGAGGTAAATAGGACGATCTCCTTCTGCTCCAGGCTGAGTGCATAGCTGCCTAGTAAATTGTCATCGAGGGAAAGGATCTTGTACCAGATTGTCGGGTCGAGAACTCCAATTGCTTTTTGGTCGGGGCTGTACTTATCTTTGTTTTGAGGCTCGATTCTGACCCCGCTGGACAGGACGAGTGTATCAGTCCAAGCAGCAACTGGAGTTGGTATCGGAGACGGGGGAGGTAGGGTAATATTGTTAATTCCACTGGGCGCTGTTGCAGGAGTCTGGCCCATGTTCGCAGAGAAGTTTAAAATACCAGTTAGGCCCCAACTTGATTGCGCACAGTATAATATTAAATTCTGGCGGTTTATACAGAGGTTTCCGCGATCCAAAGAATCTTGTAGTTCCCCGTTGGAATAATCTAATAAAAGCAGGCAATGAGTTAGCCCTTGAAAATGCAGGGGAGGAAATTCAAAAATTTCAAATCCTGCCCCCGTTAGAATTCCATCATGCTGCCCACAAGTGACTTTTAAAAATAGGCTTCCTCCCGTTGCTTGCATATAGTCAAACCGGACTCTTGCAGGAACTAGTAGAGTTTTTCTGCTATGTTGAGGAATTGGCGCTCCCAGGTAAGGATACGGCCCTTGACCAACGATTGCCGAAAGATGGTAATCGTCCAGTGTGTCTAGTGACAGGTTGGGAAGATTTAGGGAGGGCGCATGATTGAAAGTTTGATCGTCTACGACAAATCCCTGAACCGCATAAAGTTTCATCTCATTACCTCGCTTTCAAAACTGCTTGATAGGAATCCAACTGTCCAGTTTTACTTGTCTGTTGGATAATCTTTTTAATCTTCATTGGCTTTAGCTTTGGATTGACTGAGAGCATCAGGGCGACAGTCCCTGTGACAATGGGAGCCGAGGCGGAGGTTCCAGAGATCAGCGTCGTTCCTTCCGGCGTTTCTGTCAGTAGGCCCTGTCCGGGAGCGTAGATCGTTACCCACTCCCCATAATTGCTCCAGTCGGCGCGCCTTCCTTCATAAGATCCTCCGACGCCAATGACAGTCGGGTAAGCTGCCGGGTAGGTTTTCCAGTCTTTGCCGTCATTACTGGCGGAGGCTATGACTGTAACGCCCCTCTGTATGACATAATCTACTGCTGCCCGGATCTCTGGAAGATCCTGACGGACGCCGAAACTACAGTTAATAATTTTGGCCCCGTCCGCCGCCGCCTGATAAAAAGACCGGGTGACGGCAGAGAGTAAGAAATCTCCCAGTTTCGGGTCAAGTCTTGTCTGGGCGACGTAAGAGAGAAGTTGGCACTGCGCGATGCCCGCCATCCCCAGGCCGTTGTTCTGAGTCGCTCCGATAATTCCGGCAATCGGCGTGGCATGGTCTGACGGGGCATCGAGGGAGTAGAGCTTGGTCTGGAGAAGTTGGAGGTCAGAATGAGGCTTCACCTCTCCGTCGATAATGGCGATCTTCAGTTGTCGATTTCCTGTCGATAACTGCCAAGCCTTGACGATGCCGCTCTCGTAGAGATACTTTTGATGGGGAAGTAACGGGTCGTTCATCGGCACTGTAATAAAGTTGGTGGTGTTCCGTTTTTCTGGCTGTTCCTCACTTTGTGGAACAGGGGAACTTGTGGAACAGGCCCCGCAGAGGAGTAGGGCGACTAAAGTTGTTAGACGCACCCTTTACCAGCCCTTCTCGTTAATATATCCTTCGACTGAGTGTTTACCCTCTCCTGCCACTACTGTTGGGTATTTCCCTCCCCTTGGCTCTGGCTGAATTAGGACGTCAATTATCTCGTCCTTGTACGGTTCGCTGATCATCAACCCCTCATTATTTCCACGGTTAGGATGATTAGGGTCTCCCAAAGATTCCTGGACGAACTTATCAAGTTTTGCTTCATCTACTTCAATCTTCTTACTATACACGTTCCAGGCTCCTCTCAAATTTTTGTCTGTGATAAAGTACGGTGGAGGTGGAGCAATTAAATTTTTCGGCCACCTCCCCGTCTGTCATGGCTGTCTCTTGTGTCAGCCTAACGATCTCAGCCCTCTCTGCCTCTGAAAGTCGGCGCTTGGGCTTGGGGTAGAGCTTGGCTTCTTTGAAGGTCTTGCCATTGACAAGCCGACAGATGACGGATTGGTGACGGCCAAAAATTTTTCCAAGCTCCTTCATGGTTAGCCTGCCACGACTATAGCTCTCCCGGATCGCCTCAGCCTCATCGGCACTCATTTTTTTAAACATAGTTGACGATTCCTTTCGGTGTTCATAATTTTATTATGTATTGCGGTACATAATGTCAATCGTCTACCCGGAAAATTTTATAGGGTAGTTGCTTGGCTTCCAGCTCATCGGCTATTTCTTGATAAATATTCTGTGGAATACCGCCTGGAGAAGGGCCTCCCCCTTCTGATCGAATCTGTTCCGGGGTATAGAAGGAGAACGCCTCGTCGATAATTTTTTCTACCTCTTCTCTTAGTTTATAGCCCATCACAGCGTCTCCCTTACCCAATTTTTGAATTTTTGAAAAATACCAACTGGTTCTTCAATTTCTTCAATGATCTCCGCTTCCGCTTCCTGAGACTCGTCTTTAGGAAAGAGGGGGGAGATCTTATCAGAGAACATCGATGCCTTGTTGATTAGCTCAGAACCTAATAGGATTGCATCTGAGAACGAAAGATCAAGCACTTTCTTAGTGCTATATCTGGAACCGGCTAATTTCTCTTCCAGATAAATTTCAATAGATAGAAACCCTGGATTCTGTTTGATGGCCGTCTTCAGTTCCAGCATCTACTGCTCCTCCCTGGGTGGGAATTTCAACTTTCCCAATCTGATCTCTTCTCGGCATTCAGCAATAATTTGATCCATTTGTTGGTTAAATTCGGCCTGAAAAAGTTCTGCCGCTTCCGGCGTTCTAAAGATCATTGCACAGCGGGAGGAATCTTCTTCGTTCTTGAAGCCAATACCAACCTGCATTCCGCAGTCAAATAGTAGAGTACTGATCTTGATCACGGCTCCCTCCAGTAACTAAAAAATGGAGGATCTGGGTCACGATCCCAGGTCCAACCCCGACCTTCCGGCTTGGAGGTTGTCGAACCATTCATCCCCCTGATTAACATTGTAGGCTTAAACTTTTTCAAATGCAACTATTTTCTGGTAGAAAGCAAAAGGCTCCCCGATATGAGGGAGCCAATTACCAGCCGCCCGTGTGGGGCGCTTATTGATCGAACCGGAGTAGAAAGGTTAAGACCTCCGGCTCGATACTACTATTATACTACTACAGAAAATACTAAACTTCAATATCTTTTTCAAACCCAGTTGTACACAAATTATTGACGACTGAAAAGGCCGCCCCGGCCCGCTTATCAAAAGACGGAGGGCGGCCTCTTCGCAAAGACCCGCCTCTTTGAGGGTACGCTTTCGCGCATAGCCTTGGCGAGTTCTGTATTGATTTAAACCCCTGGCTCATCACGAGATAAGTCTCGCTTCGCCCCTTGAGTAGGTTTTACGCCACCCGGCCAATCCGCCTGTGCCTAGCGGGGGGTTTTGACCAACACATTCTGGACACCGGCAATCCTAACGACTACCCCTGGGCCAGGCCCGTAAGTGTCCCGAGAGAGGTCAGCGGGGTTGATCACTTCCCAAGACAACGGACCCCTCATTTTTATGATAGCATAAATAGTCGAAAAATGTTCACGGAGGACGAAAAATTGCCTAAAGTGACCGATTTCCTTCTTCGTTTAGGTAATTTTTCCAACGATCTGAGAGAAGATTTCCGACTATTTTAACTTTAATAACCCCTGATTGTGCATTTAGAATTTCAAAAATGTGGCCGACAAGCCCCGCCTCATCGGCAGGAGTCTTGATGGCGATCTCTCCGGCTATCTTGAGGCAGTGATCTACTTTCTTGGCTCCTTTACCTCTCTTAGCTTGGGAGGTGTGTTTAAAAGTCGTTGTGCTAGTAATATCGTCCGTAATTAAAAGAGAGCCGCAATCGCAATTAACGATATAAAGTACTGGTGCTTTTTCAATAGTTTTGGTAGTCATCTTTGCGACTCCTCCTACTTTTAGTATACCCCTTGAAACGTGAACTTCAAAAGGAGTAGAGTTAGAAGTAGGGAGGATCTATTGTCGTTGGAAGGGTATTGCTGCTGGATCTGCGGAAGTACAAAATCTCTCACAGTCCACCACGCCATTCCGCGCTCTTTCGGGGGGAAGGAGCATGAGTGGAATCTCCTCTGGCTCTGCTGGATCGACCATCTGATTGTCCACATGATCGAACACCCAGACATCAGCTTTCAGAAAGTCCACCGGGTCCAACAAGGGAGTTCCAAACATAAGCGGTTTAAACGGATCGTCTCCCAACTTTCTGACCCTCAAAAACGAGAGACGATTCTCAATTTACGAGAAATTATTCGACTGGTTTCCGCCGGTCTTGAACATAAGGCTGCTATTTTGCAGGTTTATTCAAATTGGTGGGAGCTGGAACTTTGGAAATCACCATCCCTTTTGAAGGATTAGTTGCTGTAGTAGTTTCTTTAGGGGTACTAACGTGGGGGCTAATTCATCTCTTTGTTGTCAGGTATTAGAACTTAACTCCCAACATCCCAGAGCCGCTTTTAAGTCCTTTATAATCAAACCTAAAATCTAACTCTGTCGCAAAGATAGATCCAGAAACTCTCACGCCCGTCATCATCTCCCCGATCTGAACGTCTGGCATTCCCAACCTCACCTGTACTTGCGGTGTTATAGCGTATCGATACTGGACTCCATAGTGTTGGTTCTGATCAATCTTGGCCATGACATACAGTTCATGTTTTTTGGGATAGTCTTGATTTTTAAAAAGTGTTGATTGTTCCGGTTGAAAAGCCTGGTGGTTCGCTGCCATTGAGAAGGCCAAAATTAGACCTTCAAACCAATTTTGCATAGCGCTGTTCTCCTTCTACCTCTCTCAGTATGGTTGAGAACTTGTACTTTGTCCAGACTAACATTAGGGTAGGAGGGATCATCAATTTTGGCAACTTTTAAAGTGAATAAATTTCCAAAAGACCATTATGAGCCCTATCTAGAAGACGGTAGCACTCCTCGCTGTCAAGCAGCCGTAAAAAATACCAACGGGGAACAGTGTCCCAAAGCCTCTACTAAGAAAAATAATTGTAATGAACACGGCGGCAAGTCGTTCGGACCTCCCCCCGGCTCCCTCAATAACTTGAAACACGGTTTCTACTCCTCCTCCTACCGCCAAAAAATCCGCAACCGCTCTGAGATTCTTGTTGATCCAAAAACCCTTTCTGAGGAGCAGGTACGCTCCTATCAAGCCTTTCTAGACGACGCCTGGGTCAAAGTGGAGAAACACATGATCCGGGAAGAGTATCAGGAAGCTTTCGGTCTGATGGAATTGATCAATCAAACAACCGGGATGCAGGACAAGATCCTCAATACGATTATGAAGGCCAATGAGAAAGATGACCCAAGAGCCCTGAATACTGTGGTTTTTGTTCCGCCGAAAGCCGTCTCTGACAAGTACCGTGAGCTATTCGTGGGAACGGAAGAATCAGAGGATAAGAAGTGACAACTGTTCAACAAGAAATCATTGCTCCTTCTCCAGGTCCGCAACTAGAGTTCGCCCAGTGCGACGCGTTCGAGTGTTTATACGGCGGGGCTCTTGCGTCTGGAAAAAGTTGGAGTCTTTGTTTTGATGCTATGGGTCAGGTTCATTTCAGCGATTACCGAGCCGTCATCTTTCGTCGGAGCTACGGTGAACTTAAGGATCTCCTAGTCACAGCCCAATCAATTTATCCAGTTGCTTACCCCGGCACTAAATTTAATAAATCAGAGCGGATGTTTACCTTCCCTTCCGGGGCTACAATTACTTTTTCTTATGCGGAGAACATGGAAGACGCTCTTCGTTGGCGGGGGAGAGAAATCGCCTTTTTGGCCGTGGATGAGCTTGGGGACTTCGATTGGGATGTTTATGAGTTTATCAAGACTCGTGTTCGTTATGGCGGCAAGCACAAGGGAATGAAGCTCTATGTAAGAGCCACCTGCAACCCCGAAGGCAGAGCCTACATGAGTATTAAACAGTATTTCATAGACCCGGCCCCTCCCAGAACTAGAATCATTGACAGACGGACGGGCAGAGATCGAATCTTTATCCCGGCTCGCATGGGCGATAACCCACATATTGATGCCGATTATCGTAAGCGGCTAGCCTATCTTCCAGAAAAACGCTTTAAAGCCCTTGTTGAGGGGGATTGGAACGTCTGGTCCGGAGAAGTCTTCGACCTGAAAAAAGGAATCCACATCTGGAGTTGGGAAGAGTTCTACGAACGGAACGGGATCAAGGAAGAAGAGCAGAACGGGATTCCCAAAAATTGGGTTCGGATGATGGGCTGCGACTGGGGCTACGCCGTCCCCTTCTGGTTTCTGTGGGCTGCCGCCGATACCAAAGGTCGGCTCTACATTTACCGGGAGTACGGGGGCTGTGCACGAGATGCCCAAGGTCGGATCAATTTTAATGATGGGCTCCGCCTGACTTATGAAGAGGCAGCGGCGGAAGTCAAAGCCAAAGAAAAAGATGAGATGATCCATTACCGGGTGATTGATCCTGCGGAACGGGCCAAGATGCGGGGAGATCGTGCTCAATTAGACCCCTGGGGTTCCCCCATTCAGGGACCGACGGGAATAGAACTTTTTGCCAAAGAGGGTTTGTTTTTTATTCCGGGTGATAACAATCGGATCAATGGAATTAGGGAAGTCCATCGCCGTCTCCATTACGAGGTAGACAAAGACGGCAATATTCAAGACTATCCCTACTTAATTTTTATCGAGGAGGAGACCCCACTTACTCAGGCTACTTTTTTAGCTTTGGAATCCGACCCGAAGAATCCAGAAGATATCCTGAATGATCGTAATGTCTCGGACCATAGCTTTGACTGCGCCAAATATCTGTTAATGAGCAGACCATTAACAACTCGAATTAATCCGAAAGAGGATCGCTGGCTGCGAAAGAAGAATGATCGGATGCCGGATGGCGATACTGGATGGGCAGCAGGCTTTTAAATGACAGAAGAACTACGTATTAACGATCTGGAGGGAACTTCAGACGGTCCTATAGGTTCCGGTTCCGAGATGGTCGAGCTGATTGAAGCCAAGGATCACCAGGATACAGAAAAGCTCCACGAAAAGCTGCTTGCTTACTTTAAAGAGTATCTGGAGAAGACCGAGCCTTGGCGGGAGGAGGCCGAGATTGACCGGGCTTTCTACGAGGGGAAGCAATGGACGGATAAGGAAAAACAACAGTTCGAGGCCCAGCAGCGGGTTCCAGTAACGATTAACGAGATTGAGCCGACCATTGAAGTCATTACCGGCATGGAGTCGCGCAATCGTTTAGAAATTAAAGTCTTGCCGAGGAATGATAATGATGTCGATGCCGCCAACTCCCGAACTGCCCTTATCAAGTACGTCGCCGACCAGAACGACCTGGAGTTTAAAACCGCACAAGCTTTTCTTTCTGCTCTTACTTACGCTTTTGGCGTGCTGCACACGACCATCACGGACGAACCAGGAAGAGAACCAATCTCGGTCGAGGTAATCTCTTCCGACGAGTTCTGTGTTGATCCCTATCACAAGAAGCCCGATCTGACCGATGCTGAATACGCCGGGTTCTATAAGAAGGTGGCGGTACAGAAGTTGGTTGAGGCTTTCCCAGAGTTTAAAGAGAAGCTGGAACATGAGACTGAGACGGCCTGGGATGAGTACAAGAACGTCCATCAACATCATCGGCGGGCCGGGGACCAGTTTAAAGACTTCTACGACTTCGGAAAGTTAAACCAGCAGCAGAAGCCAACTCGGAAACAGCTTACTGTCATTGAACTTTACTACCGGGTAATGGAGCCCGGCTACGTCTTGCTGGATGAGTACGGCGACCAGACGGTTATCGATGAGGCGCTGATCTCGGATGAGGAGATTGTTGCCAAGCTCCAGACGGACGAAGTGAGGATTATCGAGAAGAGGATCTCCAAG
>Ga0209518_1000328_pt1 | contig 62774 bp, 45 predicted proteins | sample RifGroB1_FD_183993 | JGI IMG/M metagenome (GOLD analysis project Ga0209518, IMG submission 183993) | Groundwater microbial communities from Rifle, Colorado, USA - Groundwater B1 (SPAdes) (version 2) | ecosystem: Environmental > Aquatic > Deep subsurface > Groundwater | place: Rifle, Colorado... | reverse complement strand
TATTGTCAAAGTAGTTGCCCTAAGTCGTGCAACCGATACCAAAATGAAGCAGAATTTGGCCTGGGCAACTGGCTATAACGTCTTGGCAATTCCGGCCGCGGCAGGAGTATTTATTCCTTGGGGCATCATGCTTCGCCCCGAATATGGGGCAATCCTAATGAGTATTTCTTCTCTAATAGTTGTTGCCAACGCACTGGCTCTTAAGAAGGTTAAATTGTAATGAGAAAAACTCTTATCGCCGTGGCCATAATTTTAGCCATTGGAGGCGGCCTTTTTGCTTTGGGGACTCTGCTTGCAGGGAAAGGTAAAAATAATTCTAACTTAGGTTCAAATGTTCAGGGAAGCGTAGTCCAGACGGATGATCATCACAAATCTCCGCCTCCAGCTGACGATACGGTTTTTAAATCACTTTTAGGAAAATCAGCCCCAGAGTTTACTCTTGAAGCCTATGACGGAAGAAGAATTAGCCTTAAGGATCTCAAAGGGAAAAATGTCGTTATCTTCTTTACAGAAGGAGCCATGTGCTATCCATCGTGTTGGGACCAAATGGTTGCTATGGCCAAAGAATCGAGGCTTAACGACGACAAGACAATTTCTTTAAGTAAGCCGTTGACCCCAAAAACGACTGGGCTCAAGCGGTGAAGCAGATGCCCGAGCTTGGTTCGTCTACGGTGCTCCTGGACGTAGACAAAAAGGTCACATCAGCCTATGGAGTTTTGACTCTTAATTCCTCTATGCATAGAGGACAGTTTCCCGGACATACTTATATTATTGTGGACAAGGAGGGCGTTGTTCGTTTTCTTTTGGATGATGCCGATATGAGAATTAGAAACAAAGAACTCCTTGAAGAATTAGATAAAATCAGTTAACCCTGAGAGTTTCTTCGCCGAAAGTTGTTGCCAAAACCCTCCTTCTCAATAAAACTAAATTGTAAACTTTTTACTTTCAATTTTAGAGGTTGACGAGAGTAATGTTAAGTCAGTATAGTGAAAGGCGATATGACAACTGCGAGTGTGACCGATGCTGAATTTGATCCAAAGGTTTTAAAAAGTACGACCCCGGTACTCGTGGACTTTTGGGCTCCATGGTGTGCGCCTTGTAAAATGGCAGAGCCGATACTTGAGGAACTCTCCGAAACTTATAAAGGAAAAACAGAATTTTTGAAGCTAAATGTGGATGATAATAGCCAAACCCCTATGAAATATGGTGTAATGAGCATACCTACTACAATTCTGTATAAGGAAGGTAAGGAAATAGGACGCCAAATTGGATTTGCAGGGAAAGAAGCATTTGAAAATTTATTAAGAAAAGGAATTTGAAGGAGGTGATAACCTTTGGACCCATTAAATAACTCACAAGACCCAACGAATCAGGGAGGTCAGCAACCGGGAATGCCACCGGCTGATGCGCCTCAAGCTCCGGCTGGAGATGTGCCACAGGCTCCGCCTGCTGAACCAGTAATTCCGCCTCAAGGAGAGGAAGTTCCAATGCCAACTACACCAGAACCTGGAGAGACTCCTACTGGCGGACCTGGAATGCCGATGCCGGAAGAAAAACCTGAAGAGACGGGTGGTGGAGGAACTCCTCCTCAAGTTTAAGGTAACAGTTAAAGAGCTAGGTCTTCAGATTTAGCGTCTTATGGCAATGGAAGAAACCTTCGCGCCAAAACCGGCAGGTAATGAGCCTTGGGAAGTAGCTATCATAGGCTCTGGCCCTGCTGCATTAACTGCGGCAATTTATACTACACGTGGGGCTGCTTCAACTATTGTTCTGGGGGGAGCCAAGTGGGGAGGGCAACTCATGCTTACTACCGACGTAGATAATTACCCGGGTTTTGAAGAGGGGATACAAGGGCCGGAACTTATGTTAAGGATGAGAAAACAAGCAGAGCGCTTTGGAGCAGAGTTTGTTCAGGACGACGTTAAGGGAGTGGACTTTGATAAAAGGCCATTCGAAATTCTAGCGGGGGATAAGAAATATTTAGCAAAAACGGTAATAATTTCAACCGGTGCTGATACAAAGTGGTTGGGAGTTTCTGGGGAAAAAGAGCTAATTGGCCGTGGTGTTTCTTCTTGTGCCCCTTGTGACGCTCCATTTTTCAAAGGTAAAAGTGTTGCCGTAGTGGGTGGTGGGGATTCAGCAATGGAGGAAGCACTGGTTTTAACCAAATATGCAACAAGCGTAATGATGATCCACAGACGTGGAGAATTTAGGGCATCACAAGCTATGCAGTCAAAAGTTCTTGAATATGAAAAAGAGGGGAAAATTAAAATAATTTGGGACACCGAGGTTACCGAAGTCCAAGGAGGAGAGAGATTAGAATCGGTAATAGTAAGGACCAAAACCGATTCTAAGATGGCTGAAATATTAAAAAAGGGGAAACTGGCCGAGCTAGGTGGAGAGTTAATTGAGGAAAAAGAAGGCTTTGTCTTTTGGAAACTTCCCCTCGATGGGATATTTGTTGCAATTGGACACGTTCCTGCAACTGCCATCTTTTCGGGCAAGATCGAGCTCGACGAGAAAGGTTACGTAGTAACCAAAAATCAGCCTTCTACTAATATTGGCGACGGAATTTTTGTAGCTGGGGACGTTCACGACTACCGATATCGTCAGGCAATTACCGCTGCCGGATTCGGTTGTATGGCGGGAATGGAGGCCTTAAGATACCTCGATAAACCTCCACCTTCCTGGTAAAAGGCAGGGTTGACAAGATATCTTCTTCAAGGCACAATGACTGGTATGCCTGAAGGAAGAAAAAGCACCGAGAAAACTTCTAAAAAATCTGGAGGGAATCTTCTGGGAAAACTTACACCCTTTTTAATAGTCATCTCTATAGTTTTAGCCTTTTTAGTAGGAGTTTTGTGGCAGAAGGTAAGCTACTTATCTTCCGGTACGTCGGCTACCAAAGGGACGACAACAACAGGGACGACCCAAGGAAGTGCTCCAAGCGAGGGGAAATTATCCGAAGATCAAACTAAAAAAATTCCAGGATTAACCGACAAGGATCACGTCAGGGGTTCGCGCGACGCAAAGGTATTTCTAATAGAGTATTCGGATTTTGAATGCCCTTTCTGTAAAAGATTTCACCCAACCTTACTCCAACTACTAGAGGAGTATGGAGACCAACTCGCACTTGTCTACAGGCATTTTCCTTTGGATCAGCTTCACCCCAAAGCAGATAAAGAGGCTGAGGCTTCTGAGTGTGTCAGAGAACTCGGGGGAGAAGAAGCTTTTTGGAAATTTGTAGATAAAATCTTTGAGGTAACTCCATCCAATAATGGGCTAGACCATACACAGCTTCCGACTTATGCTTCCGAAGCCGGTGTGGATTCTGGCGCCTTTAAGTCTTGTCTTGATAGCGGCAAATACGCCGACTATGTCGAAGCCGATTTTCAAGGGGGAGGGAATGCTGGGATAACCGGTACTCCGGGAAATTTTGTGTTAAATCAAAAAGGAGAGGCTTGGATGGTTGTGGGCGCCCAACCCTACGAGAATGTAAAGGCCGTGATAGATGAGGCGCTTAAGAGTTAATTTTTTCGAGCTGCGGGACTTGGATTCGAACCAAGATTCGACGCTCCAAAGGCGCCTGTCCTACCGTTAGACGATCCCGCAAAATTACCCTAAGAAAGATTTCCAGGCTATGATATTATACCAGCTATGGCTGACGCGCTCCATTTCATTTTCATAAACGGTAAAGGTTCGAGTGGAAAAGACACCCAAGCCGAATTATTAATTTCAGCATTCGGAGACAAATCAAAAAGAATTTCGACGGGAGAAATATTTTGGGGAGCAATGAAGGGGTCAGGGGAATTTGCCAGGTATCACGAGAGACTTACTTCATATTCTGACCAGGTAAGAAGGGGAGGCTATATTCCAGACCCGGTAATCGTCGAAATTGTCAGGGAAGTGGTTACGGGTTATATCCTGGAAGGAAAAAGAATTTTTGTCTTCACCGGCTTTCCAAGAACAGAACCACAACTAGTTGAGACAGATAAGATGCTGCGAGAACTCGAGGGAATGTATCCAGTTTCTGTAAATTATCTCCAATTTGAAGTTTCTGATGAAATATCAAAAGGAAGAGCCGAAGGAAGAAGACTCGCAGCAGATATAAAAGGTCTTACCCCCAGACCCGATGATTTGGAGGTAACGGTTGAAAGAAGGCTCGAGGCATTTAGAACCTTAACTGCCCCAATGCTAAGGCGTCTTGAGGTTGAAGGTAGGCTTATTACAATTGATGCCTCTCCCACGGTTGGTAAAATTGCCAAAGAAACGCGATTGAGGCTTAGGGGAGCGGAGAGACTGTGAGCCCAGAGGGATTCGAACCCCCAACCACGTGCTTAAAAGGCACTTGCTCTGCCGTTGAGCTATGGGCCCTAAAAAAAGTGTGACCCCGACGAGATTCGAACTCGTTTTCCAGCCTTGAAAGGGCCGTGTCCTAGCCGTTAGACGACGGGGCCACTCCAAACGTGATATTTTAGCATTTCTAAGCTCTAATTGACAAATTTGATAGTTCTCCCATTGACATTGGAAAAAGTCAGGCACTATAGTAAAAGTGTGAAAAGAGAATCTGTCCGAGAGGTAGGCATAGTCCATCTCGTTCTTCTTCTTGTTACAGCCCTAATCATCACTGGTGTCGTAATTATTCAACAAAGAGACAAATCTCTTAGAAATCTTCAGACGGGTGCGCAAACCCCACAACCTTTAATAGTCGACCATAATTCTGTTGCTCTTTTTGAGCAGATTCCAGAAGAATATATTGTAGCGGCTCAAAATATGAAGATGACCTTTGTGGACCGCTCGGTTGGAGCAAATATAAGCGATTATTTGACATGCCTAAGTTATGCTTCGGATGAAGTGGCTCCATCTCGCTGCAAGCGCTATACACACCCTTACCCGCAGTTCTCGGTAAGCCCTTCTGAGGTTAACTGGTCACGGCCGGGGGGTTATAGTCGCTCAAATTGGCAGTATTTTGGTTGGCCAGGAACTGGCATTCCACCCGAGCTTCCTTGTGGAGTAGGCACTAATTACTGGAATGACAAACTTAATTGTTTCATCGCCTACGTCGATGCCAACCCCACGGCATATGATGTTTACTCCTACCAAAATAGCTACCTCGAGGTTGATGCTGGAGGTGATATCTCAAGCCCTACTGGAGGATACTTTGTAACACAAGCCAATAAGTACGACATATCTGATTTTGAAGCTATGGAGGCGCGTCACCCCGACAGAAAATTCATTCATTGGACCTCGAGCCTTGCCCGAGGCATTGGTACCCAAGAAGCCACAGACTTTAATAACCAGATGCGTCAGTATGTGCAGACTAATAATAAAGTTCTTTTTGACGTTGCGGACATAGAGTCTCACGACCCTTCCGGCAATCCTTGTTACGATAATCGGGATGGGGTAGCCTATGGGGCCGAAAATTATTCAGACGACGGAGTAAATCTCCCAGCCATCTGTCAACATTACACCTCAGAACTTTATGGTGGCCACTTGGGTAGTCCGTCCGCAGGAGGAATCAGGATAGCCAAAGCTTTCTGGGTATTAATGGCCCAACTTGCAGGATGGAATCCAGGTGGGGCGCCTCTGCCTACTTTCCCAGTAAGCGGTACTCCTCCTCCCGTTTATGAAACAGCTACACCGCCTCCGACGACGCCTACGCCTACTTCAGCTCCAACGTCGACTCTTACACCAACAACCGCGCCGCCCCAGGGTGGGGGAGGCAGTTTGGTTTACTACCATAGCCTTGATTCGGCAACGAGTGGGGGGTCTCCTTTTAACGTAACATTTACACCCGACGGTAAGGTGAATGGTGCAGGGGTCTTTAATGGCACTAGTTCCTATATAGACCTTGGGCAATTATCCTACATCAAGGGACAACCAGATTTCAGTCTTGCGGTATGGGTAAAGCCGAATTTTGAGGAAACTTCAGGCACTCGTTATTACGTAATGAGCGATGGGAATACTCTTTCAATGTTTAATCTAAACACCGTGAATGGTTGGAGACTGCCTCTTCGAACGACGGTTGGCACCGTGAGGCTCGATATATCAAATCTAAACTGGGTTCCAAATACCTGGCACATGATTGCAATTACCTATGATGGCTCAAGTGTTAAAGGCTATTGGGACGGGGTACTCAAAACCACACTTTCCATTACTGGTAATACTTTTTCTGATACCTTGACAGCTAAAATCGGAGTCTCTGGTATTAACACCAGTTTCTTTAGCGGCCAAATTGACGCAATGAGCATTTTTGACTATGCTCTCTCGGCCGACCAAGTCGCATCACGCTTCTCACAGGGAATTTAGGCTGCTTCTTTGACTTCTTGTTCGAGAAAGTTAAGATAAAAGCAGAGAAGTTCATAGCAGTTTTTTCAGACGACGACCCGGTAGTTCCTTATAAGGAGAACTTAAAAGTTTTCAAGGAAAAGCTGGAAGCAGAAACAATCACCAAGCACAAAATGGGCCATTTTAGTCAAGACGAAGGGTTTACAGAAATCCCCTTTCTTTTAGATCTTCTTTAGCTTTAGCGGGCTGGACTTTGGGGGAAATTCATGCTAAATAATTAAGGAGGATTCATGACAAAAGAAGCAGGATCTGGCCGATCCAGACTTGTTCAAGACGGCAACACAGGTATATATTCCTTCGAGAATCTTTCGCGAAGACCCGGGGAGGAACAAAGATTGATAGATGATATTATGCGAGAAGTCGAACGCCTCAGAGAACTTGATAGACAGACTAAAGCAATTCCGTAGCCTCAGTTGGTTGGAATTTGGGGAGAGAAGAGAGTATCATTTCGAAAATGGTAAAGATTGAAAATTCCCTACCACAACTAAAAAGCGTTGAAGAAATTTTTGAAAGGTATGCAGACGACTTCGGATTGAGGGGAGAAGAAAGAACAACGTATATCAGGACTATGAGGGCGGGAAGAGGAGTTATTGTCAATCAAAATATGGAATCTGGAATAGGAAGAATTCAAAGCATAGGGCCCACTTTTGAAGAGGCCATAGAAGAAATCAAGAGGATGGGCAAGAAGTAACAATCTGGAAATCGGGGGAAAAGGTGAGTAAAGTTGCCACATGTTGGAGCGCAAGATAAATCTTGGGCACACAAACACACTCGACAGAGACTTTCTGGAATCCAGGTCGTACCGTCAGGCTGGGAAGCTTTGGGCTCAGGGGAAAACGATGGTCACGTTTGGATAGTTTGGGAGTCTCCGATAGGTATAAGGCTTGAGGAAATATTTGATAGGGTTGGAGATTTTATCCCCCGCAGGCTTCGTTTGGTCGACGGGAGAGATCTGGAGGAAATTGCCGCTAAGTTAAAATCCTAAGCAGAGAGAATTTAGAAAGCTTGCCCGTGAGGCTTTGCAGGTTTTGTACTCTGAAGGCCAAACAAAGCTTTTAAGGGCCTCTACCCGAAGCATTATTTACATTTTCTTAACCAAAATGGTCTTTGGGTTGGCCTTAGAGCTACCATTCGACTTTTTTATAGAAGCCCCCTTAAAAGCCTTCTTGGAAGTAGTGGAGGAGTGGATACACTTTGTAAGGCTTAAAAAAGAGGAAATCTTTACCCAAGGATAATTAGCCACAATCAGACCGGAAATTTCTAATTCTTTTCTTGTACATTATTTAGTATTATAAGTGTGCCTACCCGTAGGGCATAATTAATTGACGTATGCAGTTTAAAAAGAGAAGCACAATTGGAATAATCATAGGAATAATTCCTTTGCTGCTTTTCTTTTTCTTCAAGCTTCTAACAGGCTCAATATCTGCCCAGACGATATCTCTTGTTTCTCCCAACCCCCAAACAGTTAGAGTTTATGAGAAATATGAACTTAAATTTAACGTTAACACGGCTTCCAACTATCCCTTTTTCCAATATGACGAGAATCCACCGTCAGGAATAGCACCCAGAATAGGAGTAAGCGTTGAGGGAGTATTTACTGCCCCTTCGGGGCAAATCCTAAGACAGCCGGCATTTTACACAACAGAGGTGTCTAAGGTTGGGACGGGAAGCTCGATGTATTTTGAAGAAACTTCCAACAAGTACTGGGTAATACGCTTTAGCCCCCAGGAAATAGGTACTTATCAGGTTTCGGTTTCCGTCCAAGACGCCTCGGGGATAACCTCACAGCAGATTGGAACCTTTAATGCCACAGCTCCCAATAAGGACGGCTTTATCAAGGTAAGCAGCAGTGACCCTAGGTATTTTGAATTTACGAATGGGCGGATTTATTGGCCAATAGGCCCCGCTTGGAACACAAATAATGACTATAGCAAGTATAAAGATACGGGCCAGAATCTTGAGAGGGTTTGGATGGGGGGATTCGGGGCTTATTCTACAAATTTCGCAAGATGGATATCGAGTGCCGAGCGGCATGGAAACGAAGGAATAGCTACAAGACTTAACTACGCTGAGCACTTACCCGGACACGAATTATCCTACGAAATATTTTATCCGGAGGGATTCAGGATATGGATTCCTCGCTGGCAAAACGATGCCTTTGCTCCCAGGTTTAAGGCCAATACCACATATCAGGTTAAACTGGTTCTTAAAAGCGTAAATATCGCAGGACCCAATAACTCTTCATATCCATATGGTTTGGTTGCAAGAGCCCACAACTTTCTATCCCACGAGACTGCGATTCTGGAGACAGAAAACACACTTAGGAGTAGTCCCATCATATTAGGCCACGTAAACTCCAACCAGGATTGGAGGACCATTAATACGACCTTTACCACAGGCAGTAGCGTCTATACGGACGTATCTTTGTATCTTGATAATGTTACTGCGGGACAGGTTTATATCGATGAATTTTCCATAAAGGAGGTTCTTCCCGGCGGTGGAGTCGGGGGAGAGAAGATTCGAAATCCTTCGGCTGACTTGCATACATACGTTGATCCTAGAGCAGCAGCCTTTTTTGATTGGCAGGTTGAAGAGGGAGAAAAAAATGGGGTCTTTTTTAAATACGTCGTTCATGACAAAAATGACTGGATCCAAAATCATTTAAATGCCCAGGGACAGTTTGTATCCTCCGACCAGGACGGAGGGTATTATCAGGAGGAAAACACAAAAGCAAGATGGCTACTTAGGCAATGGTACCGCTATTTGATAGGCAGATGGGGTTATTCCACGGCAATACAATCATGGGAGTTAAATAACGAAGGCCCACCCAATGAGGATCCTCCCGGCAGCGGGTCCGCTCCCCATTGGAGAACCGCCCAGGCCTTTGCCAAGTTTATGCACGATGAGGATTCCCATCCCCATTTGGCGACAACTTCTCTTTGGTGTTGCTGGAGGCCTAAACTCTGGGAAAATGAGATCCTTTTTCCCGACATAGACTATGCCGACGTTCATGATTACAGCAATAATTCGGCTCTGACGGAATACTCCGGGAAGGCGGCAACGACCAACGATGAGGCAAACTGGGTCATAGAAACCGGGGCAATGGTGGCCGAAGACGCTATAGGAAAGCCCATTCTTGCGGGAGAGACCGGACTAACTGCTTCCTCCGGAGCTCCGGTTGCCGAGCTGCAACAGGCCAATTCTGGGGTTTGGTATCACAACATGCTCTGGACGGAGCTCGCCGCCGGATTTGTTTTTAAGCCCAACTATTGGTGGCAGGAACACATAAACTTTATTGAAAAAGAACAAATTTCAACTCCCTTCAACCTGTTTATCGGTAACCTGGACTTGAATAAAGGAGGCTACGTAGACGCGGGGGCAACTTCGGCTAATTCCGGACTTCGAATCGTAGGACAGAAAAATACCTCAAAAGGCAAGGCGGTACTTTGGATTCAAAATAAAAACCATACCTGGAAAAATGTATTCGATGGTACTGTCATTACCCCCATATCGGACAGCGTAAACACTCCTGGATTAGCCGCGAATACTGATTATAAAGTAGAGTTCTGGGATACTTACTTAGGGACGGCGAGTGTACAAACCATCAAATCCGCCTCCGATGGCACTTTTTCTATCCCCGTTTCCAACCTAACTACGGATATTGCTGTAAAAATCGGGGATTTTTCAACGACCAGCTCGGGGATCAGGGGAGACGCAAACAGCGACGGCAAAGTAGACAACCTGGACTACAACATTTGGCTAAGTAGCTATACAAAGTTTACAGCTGCCGGAAGCGTAGAGGGGGACTTTGACGTTAATGGGGTTGTAGACGGCATAGATTACACGATTTGGTTTAACAACTACGGCGGCGTGGCGAGTCCCACTCCAACCACGGCCGTTTCCACACCGACTCCGTCACCAACGTCTACACCCGGACCTACCATAGCTCCTGCCGTTCCCGGCGAGTGGACCCAACATGGACACGATGCCCAGCACACGAATTATACGGACCAGATAATAACTCCGCCCTGGAGATGGAAGTGGAGCTGGAATGGGCCCGATGCAAGCGGAAATACCGTTCCCGGGAAGTTTTCTATACCCATAAACGTACAGCCGGTTACGGGCGGAGGCAGAGTATATGTGGCGGCGGGGGACAAAGGGGTTTTTGCACTTGCCGAGGCTGATGGGTCCGAGGTCTGGAACGCAAATCCCGGAGGAAATATGAATTCTACGGTTGCATATGATTCAGAGACCTCATCGGTCTTTAGCCTTTCCGCAAATGGGACTCTTTATAAATTTAATTCAGGAAGTGGAAGTGTAACGGGACAGTTTGCGACCGGATCTACCAACGAACTTCCTTTGCCTCCAGCAATAGCAGGAAGCCGGGTTTACATATCAATGGGAAATTCTGTATATGCGATTGACAAAAACACGATGCAGCAGATTTGGCAATATAATGCGGGTTCTCAGGTAGATACACCTCCCGCATATTCTTCCGGCAAAAATGTGGTTGTTGCAGTCAGTCAGGACCTTTTTGTGCACGGGATCAACGTCTCTGACGGAACCCGCCGCTGGAGGGTAAAGCCAACAACAAGAACAGGGGGCAGCATAGGAACCAGCAATAATAAATCCATAGCAGAAGCAGCCTACGGCTGGCCGGTAATTGCCGAAGCTCACGGCTATGTTATGGTCAAATACAGGCTTGATTGGAATTCACTTTGGACGTGGAGTCCTTGGCCGACGGACAACGCTTCAATTAGAACTAACCTAACAACTACTCCGGGAGAGCAAGTTTTATTTGTAATGAAGCTGGAAGACGGTAGTGTTCCTTTTATAGCCAATGTAGGAAATGGATCCTGGGGTGACAACAACTACCTTCCTATGGGACCACAGCCAGTGGTCAAGCGTTTCTCTGACGGAACGGAGGTGGCCTATATGGCTATTCGTGGAGATAGCAGGTATGACGGTAGGTGGGATTCCCATTTTGGAGAGCTGATACTTGATAATTCTTTGCCGAATTGGCAGGAGGGACAGGTTCGTTGGATTCAATATGGAAATTGGGGCTGGCCGTTGGTTAGTAATCACGATTTTCCTCCGACGGACGAGCATCCGTTCTTGTCTATGGCGGGTAACTACCTTTTCGGAGGGCATTGGGCTCTGGGTCTTTCTTTGCAGATTAATAATAGGGATGGTTCCTTGGGTACTTACCAAAGCCCGATAACTTCTTCTGCTCTGCCGCATTTTGTATCTTCAACCAGCGTAGTTGCCTACACGTCTAAACACTATTCTCCAAATATGATTGCTGCAACCGGTGGGGGAACGGACTGGAGACCGGTTCCTTACGGATTTTATATTTATAACGACAGTGTAGGCAGAATTTGGGACGAATATTGGGGAGGATATTCAGTTTGGGTGGTTAGCAATAACCAGGTGTATTACAGAAGTCCGGACGGAGCAATTATTGCCCTTGAGGCTGGAGATCCTTTGGCGTCAACTCCCAAAGAAAAAGTCCAAGAGGTACTTGCGGGTATAACCAATTTCATCGGAGGGCTTTTTGCTCCGGTTGTTCCACAGTCTTTGGGTGCTCAAGACACGGCTTTCTCGGAGGTAATTTCATACGAAAAAGCAAGTGAATTTTCCGGGAAAACAGGGACTGTTGAGGGAGAGGTTAAGACAATATTCAACAACGGAAAAAGCGTTCTTCTCGGCTTTGCCGACCCCCATGTGGGAGTTTTTAAAATCCAAATCCTGAAAAAAGATTGGAAGAATTTTGGAGAAGGCTTTGGGGCTGAAATGGGAGAAGACAAGGAATCGTTATATAGGCAGGGCCAGAGGGTTCAGGTAACCGGGAAAATCGAGTGGTATCAGGGGGACCCGGTAATTTATGTGACCACTCCGTTCCAAATAAAAATAGTTAAATAATATGGAAAGATTAAAAAATTATTATTGGAAGATAAAGCAGGTTTTATCCAGAAATAACGCGGCCAGAATGCTAGTAACCTTGGTATTAATACTACTTCTTCCCTTTGAAGTTAAATTGGCCCAGCAGATTATTAGACTTATTTCCGAAGCTCAGACTCCCACCGTAGAAATTTCGTTTATTCCTTCGTCCCAAAGCTTGCCTCCAGCCTCAAACACCAAAGTCATGATAGACGCAAAAACCAATAACCTTGCTTTTGTCAGACTTTCATTCACTTTCGATCAGGGGAAAGTGGGTCTTCTTCAGGAAATAACACTTTCAGACCAATTTAAAAATGTGATTGCAAAAACAAGTATGGCCCAAGCAAATTCTACGGGGAAGGTCATTTTAGTCGCCGGAGTTTCACCCGGGGATCCACTGCCCACGGGACTGATTGAATTTGGATCTTTTTCCATAGGATCTTCAACTACCGAAGCCAATGCAAGCACAAATTTGGCTTTTACTGTTAGCGATATACAAATAGTGGAAACAAGCGAGGTAAATCTCGCAATACAAGCCACGGATTCCGTAGTTACCCTTAATCCTACGATCGAAGTTTCTCCCACGAATTCTCCGACACAAACCCCGAGTGTTACAACTGCCGAAGAAAGTCCTACGCCCTCTGTAATAGTTACCCTAACTCCTACCCCGAGCCCGGAGCCCCCAACGCCCACTTTAGCCATAGGAGTCAGTCCAACTCCATCCCCAACAGGCAGCCTAGTAGCAACCTCTACTCCTACACCGACCGTCACATCCACTCCTACTCCTATACCTACGGCTACGCCCACAACAGCCACCCAGGCGAGTACTGGCCAGAGTTCGGGACAACCATCCTCTGGCAGCTCCTCATCATCACCTTCGAGTTCTTCAGGCTCTTCCTCGCCTCAAGCCTCATCTGGAGGTAAGAGGGGAGATTTGAATGGGGACGGCAAAGTTAATATTTTTGATTTAAGCGTTCTTCTTTCGGGATTTAATAAAACCTTATCCAGAGGAGATTTGAATGGGGACGGAAGGGTAACTATACTTGATTTGAGTATTCTTTTGTCTGGTTGGAATAAATGAAGAAATTATTTTTCAGCATTTTCTTTTTAAGCATTATCCTTTTTGGATTTTTCTTTCCTTCCTCAATATCGGCAGCCAATCTTTGGACGAATCCAAGCTCAGGCAGCTATGCCAAAGGCTCAACCATAAAAGTCAATGTTGGAGTAAATACTACTGAGGCCGTAAATGCTGTCCAGGCAAACCTGAATTACCCTGCAGACAAACTTCTATTCACAAGCGTTTCGACGGCAGGCTCAGCTCTTACCATAATAGCCGAGAAAGGCGGAGGAGGAGGCGTAGTTAGAATAGCCGGAGGAACTCCGACACCCGGTTTTTCTGGCAGTAAGTTTATTGCGGCAGTCTATTTTACGGTTCTTGCCGATTCCGGAAGTGCCGGCATTTCCTTCGCGGGGGATTCGGCTATATTCAAAGATTCTGATAATCAGAATGTTTATTCCGGAGGCTCTGGGGCAAGTTTCACTTTTTCTTCCCAAGCGGCCACTCCCCAGGAAACCCAAGCAACCCCGGAAGCTGATAAATCTCAAGAAGAAACATCAACCGCGCCCATTATTAGCGAAGTGAAAGTTACAGATGTGACCAAAAAAAGCGTTACGATTACCTGGAACACCGATGTCAAGGCGAGCTCGGTTGTGGAGTGGGGATTAACCGATAGCTACGGGGTCACCAACTCTGATGAGGAATTGGTAACCGAGCACAAAATTGAGCTTGCATCCGAGCTACTTCTGCCTGGAGTGGATTACCGCTTTAGGGTCATAAGTAGAGACGCCAAAGAAAACGAGACAGTGGGGGACGGATCTTCTTTTAGAACTTCGGGATATGAGATAACGATAAGAGTTTTGGATAAAACTGGTAAACCAATTAAAGGGGCTGAGATCCTTTTGTATTCGGAGCCTCGCCGTGGAACTACCGATGAGGACGGAAAAGTTGTATTTACAGATGTTTCAACGGGAAAGCATGGCTTGGCAATTAACTACCGAGGGTTAACCGAAACCAAGGAGGTCGAAGTCATGGAGACGGAAACGCCCCAAACCTTCGAGGTAAAAATTGCCAAATCAAGGCTCTCGATAGCAACTTTTCTCCCTTATATCATAGGAGTCCTGATTCTACTCCTGGTAATCGGACTCGGTTTTTACTGGAAGAAAATTAAAAGGAACAAATTGGATAAAAACGTAATGCCCGTAAGTATCGACGTTGAGCCTCCGGCAGAAAAACCAAGCTTGTAGTTTCTTACTTAAGAAAAACAAAAAGTCTGGAATTTGGGGAAAAGATATAGTAATATAAAAACAATGACAGTTGAACAACAAGGTAAACATAAGAGAGCGGTATTAATTCCTGTTAAAGGTCGACCAGGGGTATTCACTTACGACCAAGGAGAGTTACATGTTGATCGTGGAATAGTAATCCGCGGACTGCTTTTGCAGGCACAAAATGAATTCGAGATTTTAAAAACGGACCCTTCTAAGTAGTTTTATTATAGCGGGCTGGAATTTGGGGGAGAAGGGCATTGACTAACTCCGCAATTTTTGGTATCCTACCTTTTGCACATGAGTAAATAATTACCAGAAGGGCCGAAAGGCTTAGTGCAAACCGCCTTCTGGGCGGTTTTTTAATTAGAAAATCTGGTAGGGTTAACTCGCCGCTACGGCTGACAACTCTTCAAGTTAGTTCATTAAAAGCGGCAATACACAAGTTACAAGTAGAGAAAGGCTTAGTTTTTAGTTCATAGTATTTTATACATTGTTCATACACTTTTCTGCCTGCTTGCAGCTTGTTTCTTGCTACTTTTATCAAAGCTCTTTGACACTCAAAGATGGCTAAATTTTAGGGTAAATTCGAACTATTAATATCTATTTATATATGTTGTGATATATATTGGATGAGTTCGACAATCAGGATATGACTAGAAGTGTTACTCCAAATAAGTGGCGTTTGCTACTTGCTTGGGGACTTTTTGAGGGTTTGATCCTGGCCCAGGATGAACGCTAGCGGCGTGCTTTAAGCATGCAAGTGGGACGGACCTCGCAAGAGGTCAGTCGCGAACGGCTGAGTACAAGATAAGTATCTACCCCTTGGCGGGGAATACCTACTCGAAAGAGTAGCTAATACCGCATAAGACCGAAAGGTGAAAGCGCTTAACTGCGCTCCGAGGGAGGAGCTTATCTCCCATCAGCTAGTTGGTAGGGTAATGGCCTACCAAGGCTACGACGGGTAGGGGACGTGAGAGCGTGACCCCCCAGAATGGTACTGAGACACGGACCATACACCTACGGGTGGCAGCAACTGGGAATCGTGCGCAATGGACGAAAGTCTGACGCCGCGACGCCGCGTGAGGGATGAAGGCCTTCGGGTTGTAAACCTCTTTTGACGTAAGGGAGACCTTACGTAGAATAAGCATCCGCTAACTCTGTGCCAGCAGCTGCGGTAATACAGAGGATGCAAGCGTTATCCGGATTTATTGGGCGTAAAGCGTTTCGTAGGCGGTAGGGAAAGTTATCCTTCAAAGACCAGGGCTCAACCTTGGGAAGGGGGATAATACTTCCTTACTTGAAAGATTTCGGGGTTTTCGGAACTCTCGGTGTAGGAGTGAAATCCGTTGATATCGAGAGGAACACCAAGGGCGAAGGCAGAAAACTAGGAATTTTTTGACGCTGAGGAACGACAGCTAGGGGAGCGAAAGGGATTAGAGACCCCTGTAGTCCTAGCCGTAAACTATGCTCGCTAACCCGTTTTTCGGAACGGGTGCAAGCTAACGCGTGAAGCGAGCCGCCTGGGGAGTACGGCCGCAAGGCTAAAACTCAAAGGAATTGACGGGGACCTGCACAACCAGTGGAGCATGTGGTTTAATTCGAGACGAACCGAAGAACCTTACCCGGGTTTGACATTCTACCGTTTTAGGTTTGTAGAAATATAGACCGATTCTTAAGCAATTAAGAAAGGTAGAACAGGTGTTGCATGGCCGTCGTCAGCTCGTGCCGTGGGGTGTTCCCTTCAGTGGGGTAACGAGCGCAACCCCTGCCGTATGTTGAATATTCATACGGGACTTTCCGAGTTTTTCTCGGAAGGAAGTGGGGACGACGTCAGGTCAGCATGGCCCTTATGTCCGGGGCGACACACATGCTACAATGGAGCCGACAATGGGTTGCCAAGCCGCAAGGCGGAGCTAATCCCATCAAACGGCTTCTCAGTAGGGATTGGGGGCTGCAACTCGCCCCCATGAACGCGGAATTGGTAGTAATCGGTAATCAGCTAAGTACCGGTGAATACGTTCTCAGGTCTTGTACACACCGCCCGTCAAGTTAGTGAAGTTGGGGGCAGCCGAATCTCGAATGTTTCGGGAGAAGCTGAAACCAGCGACAAGAATTAAGTCGTAACAAGGTATCCGTACTGGAAGGTGCGGATGGATCACCTCCTTTCTAAGGAGTTCTCACGAAAGCCCTTTAAGATTTTTAATCTTAGGGGGTGTGACAACACCCAGTTTTTATGTTCGCCGTTTGAACTGTAATCAAACGGGATCCGCTTCTGGTCATATCTTGGTTGAAGTTACCCTAACAAAAAACCCACCTTTATTGGTGGGTTTTTTAGTGGAAAAATCTGTTGCTCGTTTCGTCCTAAATAAAGTCGGAGGACTAATCAGTCCCGATTTAATCGGGAAACGAACAGGTGGGGCACAGTTAGGATTGGGGAGATTGTATCTCCTTTTTTCCGTGGCTATGCCCACACCCTTAAAACAATGATTGCGTCCCAAAATGACCTCTCCTCGCCGCAGGATAATGGCGCAAAATCTGCCATCTGCGACTATCGAAGTAGTCAGTTTGGGTTCTCTGAATGGCGTTTCACTTACGTCTAGCTCTTGCTAGGGACCCGACGCATGATCAGGAAATACGATGTTGGCGAACGCTTGCGCGTCAGCCGATCCCAGTCCATAGCCTGCGCCATGGATTGAGACAACGGTCGGATGACCGTCGTTACTTACCTTGACCCACTCGCCGTCGACAGAGACGGTAAGGAGTTCGCCGGAGACGCCCAGCTCGCGTTCGAATGTTGCGAGCCGGTCTGTGAGAACCAGCGAATTGTCCTGCCGAGTGCAGAGGACGCTCCAGTCTGCCAACCATTGGCAGTCTTTCGCATCCACCCCGGAGTTAAACTCCTGGCCATTTCCGTAGATCACCCAGAACTCACCGTCCCGGATGACCCCTTCGTACCAGCCGTCGGGACTTGTCGTCCCAATGCTTTGGCTGAGCGAAGGCTCAGGGGAGGATTGAGTTTCCTCCTCAGGCGCAGGTTCTTGCTCGGGGATAGGAGATGGGGCCGGTTCCGATGGAACCGTGATGGAACTGCTGCAGACTACTCCGGGCATTCCGTCCACGGTTACGTTCACCGTGAAGTTTCCTGCCGGAAGCAGCGTGCCGAATGCACCAGGATTTATATTCCCTGGTCCCCACCCGTCTCTGGTGTCACCGGAGACGCCTTGCCACATGCCGACCCAGTCTGTGCCCGAGACCGAAAAGGACCAGACAACTGTCTCGTTGTAGCCGCCTTGGTAGGTGGCGTACCACGCAGTCCAGTCCCAGCTGACGTACTCCTCGTGAACTTCACAGGAGGAGTTTACCTCGGGCGTCGAGGTCGGCGTGGTTACCGGATCTTCATCCGGTGTTGCGCTCGTCGTTGGCGTTGCTTGTATCTCATCTGTCGGCGCCGGAGTTTCCGGCGTTTCGCTTGGGATTGGGGTGGCCGAGGAAGTGTCCGTCGGAGTCGACTCTATCGGCGGAAACTCCTCAGTTTCCCTAATCTGCGGCGTGACAGTAAGAGTTTGGCAACGTGGGTCCTTGGGGTACCTTTCGCAGTACCTTCTGCCGGCTGGTGCCGCTGCAACCTGGGACAAAAAAGAAACTCCCAGAGCAAAAAGCATCAGCAGCCTTCTTTTGGCGTTCATTGATTATCCTCCAAGGGTGTTTGGATAGTCCACGGAGTTACTCAACTCGCGCCATTCAGAGAGGTTGTTGCGGAAAGTCACCTTTTGGGTGACAGAACAGTCGAGCCTTTCCCCTCACTCGTACTTTTTATCCTTATGAATTTATCTGGGCCCATTTTATTGGGCCCGGCTTATGTGAGGGGGAAGGGGGAGACAATAAATTATCTACCCCGTTCCCCTCACAAAAAACGCCATTCATGTGAATGTGCTAATTAAAAGTTAGAAGGTAAGAAGTCTAACAAAATTAGAGCCTATAGTCAATGTTACTCAGTGTGGGGACCTCTTTTGGTCCAGCGTTCGCGGGAGACGCGAATCACTTTGTCTCTATTTTGATTTCTAGAGATAGGAAGAGGTAGGGTATAGGCCAAAAATGGTCGGGTGGAGTAGCCGTCTATTGTCAGTTTACAGGCTACCTGATAGTTGGAAAGGTTTACCAGGTCCGTTTCGGAAAAAACCTCTGCAAATTCTTTAAAAAGAATGGATGCGTCAGATGCTCCAACCGCAAAAGACATAATGGACCCTGCATTTCCCAGTATTGCCTTTTGCACCTCTTCGGGAATCTGAGCCATATATTGGTTTGCAAGCATAATATCTAGTCTGTACTTTCTTGCCTCTGACATGATTTTAATAAAGGAGCCGGTTGCAAAGTTTTGGAACTCGTCTACATAGAGGTAGAAATCTCTCCTTGCCTCTTCCGGCATATCGACTCTATGCATTGCGGCAAGCTGTAGCTTGGTAATAAGCATTGCTCCAAGAAGAGCGGCGTTATCCTCTCCGAGTCTGCCCTGGGAAAGATTGGCCAGTAGAATTTTTCCTTCATTCATGACGTCGTCGAGCTTAATCGAGCTTTTTGGATGACCGATGATAGTTCTTATCAAAGGTGAGGTTACAAACTGTCCGACCTTATTAAGAATTGGGGAGATGGATTCTTTTTGAAGATTAGGCGGCATTTTTTCAAATTCGTCGACCCAGAACGACTTCAAAATTGGGTCTGTTATTTTATCTGTAATTCTTCTTCTAAAATCAGGAACTGTTAATATCATCGGGACGTCTTTTAAAGTTGAGTCGGGTACATCGGCCAGGGTTAGGAGGGTTGTCCTTAAGATATATTCGAGCCTAGGTCCCCAGGAGAATCCAAATATTTTATTAAATATTGATACTATTCCAGAAACCACGAGTTCCGCCTCTTCTTTATTGGTTACCTCCAAAGGGTTAACCACAATAGGGTAATCCTTATCCGCCGGATTAAAGTAAATGACGTCGTTAATTCTCTCGCGGGGAATGTAGTCAAGAATAATTTCGCAGAGATCTCCGTGTGGGTCAATGACGGCTAAACCCCTGCCCTTTTTGAGATCATCAATTGCCATATTTGCAATTAAAGTTGATTTTCCTGTTCCCGTTTTTCCAATGTTCCAAATATGCCGGCGCCGGTCTTTATCCTTTATTCCAAAAATTACCTCGTTATTTTTAAATTGGGTTTTGCCAAAGAAGTTAACACCCATTTTATCCTCCTCTGTGGCCCCAAATGACGTAGGCAAATTTTCTGGAGGTTCTGAAAGCACACTCGTTCCCCAGGCAATCATGGGGGTTTTGATTTTTTCGGAGGGCAAGTGCCAGACGGTGGCAAGCTCTAAAATATTTAAAATTTGGCTGTCCGAGACTTTTCGTAGTAAAAGATCATTTAGGGGCCCACCTTTCCTTAAGATGGGACGACCCTTTGTCGAGAATGAGTTCCCATCGGCCCGGGTAAAAACTCCAAATGCGGATGAAAGCTCCTTTAGGGTTTCCTTCGTAGTTGCAGCTACTCTTATTGACACAGCAAAGCCTGGGTAAGAAATTTTCTCTTTTATGATACTTTGGTCCTCACGTGGGGAATAAGTACCGTCCTCATTCTTAGTTCCATAAGCGGCGTAGCTTGCTCCCTGTGTTTGCCAAGAGGGGCTAACGGATTGAAGTGCGTATTGAACTACCACCAGCTCATCGGGTGTCGATTTTGCAAGGACAGAGAGGACCGAGGCAAGCGGGTCAACGTCTGTAAAATTGGCAAAGGTGGCTAAAGGATAAAAGCTTCCCTTTGATAACTTAAGGGTGGAAACATGTAGTTTTGAGTTGGTAGCTACTGGGTCGGGAGTTTCGTCAATTATTGCCAATGGATAATTTGACTGGATTTGGGTTTTGACGAAAGGAACCAGAGACGTGTCGCAGGTTATAAGAAACTGAATCTGCTGATTTATTTGGACCATCTCAAGAGACAGTGCCTGGGATCTTGCTCCAAAAAGTCTTTGAACCAGCCCTACAGAATTAATTTGGGTAAGAGCCGCAAGAAATGTTTGGGCGGCTTCGGGTGTAACTTCGGTGTTACGAGGCATCTTCAAAAAAAGAGTGGTCAGGTGTTGCATAACTAAGAATTATTATAACTTTAGTAGTAACTAAAACGAAGTAGATATACTGGTGGGCGCTCCAGGAGTCGAACCTGGCACCTCTTTCTTATCAGGAAAGCGTTCTACCGCTGAACCAAGCGCCCGAATTTCCTTGAAGATGTAATAATTTACCATAAATATGATTCAATCTCAATTAGGGGAGCTTGATTCTTACATCCTGGCAGGCAGTTAGTAACTTAATTGCCACCCCTTGACTAGATCTTGCCACTTCTATATAATGACGGTTACTTTTGAAGCCTTAATGAGAAGCGTAAAACTATTATCAAAGCAATCGCGAGGGGCTATTTGTGGTCCTTCAACGGGGGGATAAATAGGGAAAATCGCTTCTTGTCCGATAACCGGCTTCAAATGCCGGTTTTTTAGTTTTTGCACCTATAAATGAATCAAAGCAACGCCAAGAAAATTAAGGAGCTTGATGAGAAGCTTGCCAAAGCAGAAGCAAGGTACAAGGAACGCTTGTCTAAATTCAGAGGAGTTCCTCATGAATCAGCTTCTGGTGAACTTTCATATTCAGACCTTAAAGTATGGGAGGATTACGTTGAAACCATTAAGGTTGAGATCGAATCATTGAAAAAGGTTTAAGAATTAAATCGGGCCCGAAGTTTACCCGGTTTGAACACCTCATTTGCAATGAGGAGGCAGAGGGTTCGACTCCCTCCGGGTCCACAAGATTTAGCGGTTGGTGAATGGCGGTTGGCGGTCTGGCTTTTTGCATTTGGCCGCGAGCCGCCACTCACCAGATACTAAATAATTTGTACTTTGACATCTGAAGAGAAAGGCCGCTCTGTACCGTCCTGGTACAGAGCAATAAGTTTTCACTAATGCAGACAGTGGATGCCTTGGTACAACCTACCTAAGAAGGACGTACATGGTGACGAAACTCAACGGGGAGCTGCCACGAAGCTTTGATCCGTTGGTGTCCGAATAGGGAAACCTACTCATTTTGAGTACCTAAATTTGAAATGTCCCGACTTGTCGGGGCTACTAAGGTTTAGGAGGGAACCGCCCGAACTGAAACATCTAAGTAGGGCGAGGAAGAGAAAACAATCGTGATTGCGTCAGTAGCGGTGAGCGAAAGCGCAAGAGCCTAAACTCCACTTTGCCTCGCAAGAGGCTTCGTGGAGGGTTGCGGGAGCCCAATATGGGAGTTGTCGCGGTAGCAGAACGGCATGGAATTGCCGACTATAAAGAGTGAAAGTCTCGTATGCAAAACCAAGACGACCTCTAGGGAATTCCCAAGTACCACGGAGTACGTGTCTCTGTGGGAATCTAGGGGAACCATCCTCTAAGGCTAAATATAGGTTGTGACCGATAGTGAACTAGTACCGTGAGGGAAAGGTTAAAAGAAGGGTGAGACACCCAGTGAAATAGAAACTGAAACTGTTTGCTAACAAGCCGTTAGAGCCCTCCGCAAGGGGGGTGATAGCGTGCCTATTGAAGAATGAACCGGCGAGTTGTCTTATTACACTAGTCTAACCCCGTGAATCGGGGGGAGGCGTAGCGAAAGCGAGTCTTAAAAGGCGTTTAGTGTACTAGGACAGACCCGAAACCGAGTGATCTAACCATGGCCAGGGTGAACTTAATCGAAAGATTGAGGGAGGCCCGAACCCGTAGTCGTTGCAATGACTTGGGATGAGCTGTGGATAGCGGCAAAATACCAATCGAACTCGGAGATAGCTGGTTCTCCCCGAAAGGTCTATAGGGACCGTCTCGCCTTTTCGGCTTATGTTGTAGAGCACTGGATGGATTACCAACCGCAAGGGAGGCAGTCTAACCAAACTCCGAAGACATAGGTCTAATAAGGGCGGGAGACAGTCATATCGGGCTAAGCTGATATGGCGAGAGGGAAACATCCCAGACTTTCGTCTAAGGCCTCTAAATCTACCTTAAGTTTAAAAGGAAGTTAACTTTCTCAGACAGCCAGGAGGTTGGCTCAGAAGCAGCCACCCTTTAAAGATAGCGTAACAGCTCACTGGTCGATGAGGGTTAGCGCCTAAGATTTATCGAGGATTAAAGGTAGTGCCGAAGACAAAGATTACGCCGCAAGGCGATAGTGGTAGGGGAGCGTCCTATGTGCAGTGAAGTTGCACCGTAAGGTGTGGTGGAGCGCATAGGAGTGAGAATGCCGGTATGAGTAGCGTACAATCCCAGTGAGAATCTGGGACACCGAATACCCGAGGTTTCCGTCGCAAGGTTCGTCCTCGACGGGTTAGTCGGCACCTAAGGCGAGGCCAATTGGCGTAGTCGATGGGTGAGCAGTCAAAATTCTGCTATTTAGTCTAAATCGTTATAGTTGGGGGCTGACGAAAATGGATGAGTAAGGCCAGGAGGTGAAGCCTGGTGTAAGCCATTAGGTAGGATCAGCTGGGAAATCCGCTGAACTGATTAATCGAGTGGCGATGCAGAGTCCTACGAAAGTGGGGCAATTTTATTTTATTCAATTTCAGATAAAAGGCTCGCAGCAAGATTTAGATTAAGCCGTACCGCAAACCGACACAGGTGGGTTGGTCGAGAAGACTAAGGTGAGCGAGAGAAGGATGTTCCAGGAATTCGGCAAAAAAGTTACCCGTAATTTTGGAAGATGGGTTGCCCGCCGCAAGGTGGGTTGCAACAAAAGTTTACTAGTCGACTGTTTATCAAAAACACAGGTCCCTGCGAAGCCGAAAGGCGCGGTATAGGGGCTGACGCCTGCCCAGTGCTGGTAAGTTAAGGGGAGGGGTCTTTAGGCCGCAAGGCTTTTAGGCTCTGAACTTAAGCTCCAGTAAACGGCAGCAGTAACTATAACTGTTCTACGGTAGCGAAGTTCCTTGTCGGGTGAGAAGAAGCAAGCCCGATTAAAAGTTGGCTTATAACGGTGAAGCCCGATTGACTTTCGGATTATCTTCGGATAATCTGAAGGTTGTAGGGTAATACCGTGGGAAGTCCAGAAATGGACCCCGTATCGACTGATCCCTTAAATGGGTGAGATATAAAACAATTTTGTTTATATCATACGCCGACCAACTTGCATGATACATCCGGATTACATAACAGGTTATGTTGATGGTGAGGGATCTTTTCTTATTTCATTCTCTCCGAGAAATAAAATTAGGTTAGGTTTGGAAGTTAGACCTAGTTTTTCTGTAAGTCAGAGAATGGATAGAAGCGAAGTTCTTTCGATTATGAAGTCTTACTTTGGTTGTGGAAGTATACGGTTTAGTAAATCCGACCAAACGAGAAAGTATGAGGTAAGAAGTTTGAGAAATCTAAATGAGGTAGTAATTCCTCATTTTAGAAAGTATCCAATTTATTCCTCCAAAAAGAAAGACTTTGAACTATTCGCTCAGATTTGCGAGATGATGAAAAGGAAAGACCATGGAAAGCCAAAAGGCTTAAGTAAAATCATTAATATGGCTTTAAAAATGAATCCGAATGGATCCAGAAGATATTCTAAAAGATTTCTTATGAGCAAGTTGAAGATATAGTCAGTACTCATCGTAAGATGAGAGTATTACGAAGTTCCGACCCGCACGAATGGCGTCACGAGCTAGTAACTGTCTTGAACATTCACTCGGCGAAATTGCGTTGGCTGTGAAGACGCGGCCTAATTCCACCAGGACAAAAAGACCCCGTGGAGCTTTACTGCAGTTTGGCATTGCTTTCATATTTTTTGATTGTCAAGAATAGGAGGGAGATTCGTCAACCGTGTGATACCTCTCGTTAAAAAATGTGAGGCTAACCTAGTAGCGCTGGATACGCGTTAAGGGAGAGTGCTAGATGGGCAGTTTTACTGGGGCGGTACCCTGCTAAAAAGTAACGCAGGGACACAAAGGTTGGCTTACCACGGATGGAAATCGTGGGGAAAGCGTAAAGGTTTAAGCCAGCTTGACTGCGACATCGAAGGATGGAGCAGGTACGAAAGTAGGTCTTAATGATCCTCCGATGCACTTTGGGTGTGCACGGAGCTTAATTGATAAAAGCTACCCCGGGGATAACAGAGTAGTCGCGCCCGAGAGTCCATATCGACGGCGCGGTTCGCTACCTTAAATGACATTGGGGTCCTTCAATGGCAACATTGAAGTGCTGTTTCTAAACACTACCCAGTGGTTTAGAAAAAATTTCTACTCATAACGGTGAAACCCGATTGGTTTTCGGATAATCTGAAAATTGTAGGGCAACACCGTGGGAAGTCGGAGTATTACACTCTTGACCCCGTATCGACTTGTCTTTGTCAATTTTTTGACAAAGCGGATGAAGAAAAAGTTTCTTCATAACACGTAGACGCCCTTCGTAAGGAAGGGTGAAGGTATAGTCAGGCTACTATGTAAGTAGTAGGTTTATTGCGATGTCGGCTCATCACATCCTGGCGCTGGAGAAGGTGCCAAGGGTTGGTCTGTTCGCCCATTAAAGTGGTACGTGAGCTGGGTTCAGAACGTCGTGAGACAGTTCGGACTCTATCCGGTGGAATCGTTCGAGTCTTGAAGGGAGCTGGCCTCAGTACGAGAGGACCAGGCTGGAGGAACCTCTGGTGTGCCGGTTGTTACGTCAGTAGCATCGCCGGGTAGCTATGTTCCTAAGGGATAACCGCTGAAAGCATCTAAGTGGGAAGCCCCCCCTAAGATTAGGACTCGTTATAGACCCCCCGAAGAAGACGGGGTTAATCGGCAGGATGTGGAAGACCCGTAAGGGTTTAAGCTTACCTGTGCGAATCGGTCGACGAAAATTTATTTCTCGTAGTATACGAGGGTCTTTCTCTTCAGTTTTGAGAGTACAAATTATCTTTAAGGGCACCGTTCTGGTGATTTTAGCGCTCTGGTACCACCTGATCCCATTCCGAACTCAGAAGTGAAACGGAGCAGCGGCGACGATAGTTTCCAGGCAACTGGGTGCGAAAATAGCTCGTCGCCAGAACAGTGCCCTTAATTTTTTAAGACGATTGAGGCATTGAGGAAAACTCCTCAAAGCGCTATAATACCCCCACAAATAGAAAGAAGGTATGATAAGTGACTTCAAAGGCGCAATCTGAACCAAAGACTATGGAGGCTCTTTTGGCCTCCTACAAAAGTAGCATCCACGGGTTTTCCAAAGGACAAAGACTCGCAGGACATGTTATTACAAAAACTCCCAAAGCATTGGTTGTTGATATTGGCGGGAAATCCGAAGGCTTGGTTACCGAAAAAGCTTTTATCGAGGCGAGAGATTTTATTAAGACTCTTAAGGTGGGGGACGAGGTCAAAGCTTCGGTTCTCATTCCGGAAAACTCCGAAGGCTACGTAATTTTATCTTTACGAGAAGCCACTCAAGGCGCAACCTGGGACAGACTAAGGGAGACCAAAGAGAAAGAAATTCCCATTACAGTAGTCGGTCGTGGATCAGGTCCTTCGGGAGTAACAGTTGAGGTAGAGGGTATTACTGGCTTTATACCTTTTTCTCAACTCGGAAAAGAGGCGATGGATTCTCCCCAGGGTTTGATTGGCAAAAGTTTTAGAGCCAAAGTAATTGAGTTGGAAAAGAGCTCAAATAAGGTAGTTTTGTCCGAAAAGGCGGTCTCTGAGGCTGGAGAGATGAAGCTGGCTAAGGAAGCACTCGAGAAGGTTAAAGAGGGCGAAATTTATGATGGAGTTGTTACAACAGTTGCCAACTTCGGATGTTTTGTTCGAATTGAAATAAAAGAGGGAAAGGGAACAATCCCTGTCGAAGGACTGGTTCATATCTCCGAGCTCTCTTGGAGCAAAGTTGGAAGTGTTTCCGACGTAGTCAAAGAGGGAGACAAAGTTAAAATTAAGGTGATAGGGGTTAAGGGTGGGAAACTATCATTTTCCGTAAAAGGTGCTAAAAAGGATCCTTGGGAGGAAGCTGCCAAAGAGTATACTCAGGAATCTAAAGTAACTGGAGTTGTGACAAAAATCACCGACTTTGGGGTTTTTGTTGAGCTTAAGCCAGGCATAGAGGGACTCATTCATATAACCAATATTCCGCCCGGTAAGAAGCTTTCGTTGGGAGAGGAAGTCAATTGCTACATTCAGGAAGTGGATCCAGTTGCAAAGAAGCTTTCTTTAGGTTTGGTTCTAACTACAAAGCCTGTTGGATACAAATAGTATAAGTGTATAATTGGCCGATATGGCCAAGTCCCACTCCCAGTTTGTCTGTCAGCAATGCGGCTATTCCCAAGTTGGTTGGGCCGGTAAATGCCCAAATTGTGGTTCTTGGGGAAGCCTGGTAGAAACCCTCATTTCGAAGGATTCGAGTGAGACAAAAACCAAAAGCAGAAAGGTGGGATCCCCCAAGCCGATAAGTCTTTCTTCAATTCCCTCCAGGAGGAGCGCAAGAATCTCCACCAAAATTTCAGAACTCGATAGGGTTTTGGGTGGTGGACTTGTGCCTGGACAGGTAGTTTTGATTGCAGGAGAGCCTGGAATAGGTAAATCCACCCTTCTTCTCCAGCTTGCGGATAAAATCGGTAATACCTTATATATATCGGGGGAAGAGTCTGTAGGGCAAATCAAGGTAAGAGCTGATAGATTGGGTATTAAAAGTAAAACTCTAAGGTTTTTGGAGGAGACGGACGTTGACGCGGCAGTTACCAGTTTTGATAGTGAAAAGCTCGCGGTCGTTGATTCTATCCAAACCATGGCTACCCAGGATCTATCTGGCTTGGCGGGATCGATTGGCCAGGTTCGCGAGTGTGCCTTTAGACTCTTAAGAATCGCAAAAGAAAAAAATATCCCACTATTCATGGTAGGACACGTTACCAAGGAAGGGACTGTGGCGGGACCCGCGGTGCTCGCTCATATTGTTGATACTCTTTTATGGTTTGAGGGTGACAAGTCCCTTACTTTGAGGCTACTTCGCGCAGTTAAGAATCGCTTCGGGCCAACGGATGAGGTAGGCATTTTTGAGATGGAGGATAAAGGGCTTCTGCCAGTAACTAACATAGAGAAAATATTTCTTTCTAAAGGAAATACCTACGTTTCCGGAAGCGTAATTACTTCTATACTGCAGGGAACTAGGCCACTTTTAGTTGAGATTCAGGCACTAGTTGTATCCTCTAAGCTTCCCTTTCCCAAAAGGGTTGCCCAAGGCGTAGACGTCAGGCGTCTTGAGCTTCTTTTAGCAGTACTTATTAGGCGCTGCGGTCTTCCTTTATACGAGTATGACGTATTTGTGAATGTGGCTGGTGGGATTAAGGTGACAGAGCCTGCAAGTGATTTGGCAATATGCTTAGCAATTGCCTCATCATTTTTTGATAAACCTCTCCCCAAAGGGAGTCTAGCACTAGGCGAGGTAGGACTTTTGGGGGAGATAAGGGAAGTTGTTGCCCAGGACAAAAGGGTGAAGGAGGCAAGAAGGTTGGGTTTAGTAAGACCAATAACTCAAAGAGAAATAAAATACGTGAATGAGGCAATAAAGAAGATTCTTAAATAGTTTCCCCAAGTTGTCCACAATTTTTTAAACTACCAAAAATAAAGCGAAAGTCGAAATCGATTTTAAATACTAAATTACTATGGGGATTATGATTTAACGAACTATGGTTGTTATAGGGTTTGACAAGGTTGACAGGGAATGTTACAATTTTTTTGTTCTTTTAGAAGCCCGGTGGGTGGTCCCACAAAAAAAGAGCACCGCCATCGTTGGGTACTCCGAGATTAATCGTTACTCGCCACGAATAGAGGTGCTCTTTAGGTTTGGTAAACTACCGAAGTAGTAAACCGGATTTATCTTAGGACAGGAATTAAAAAGATAAATCAATCTAGACTAGAAACTTTGCTAGGGTCTTGTCAAGACCCTCTTAGTTTTCGTGAAATTCGGCTCTAAAGGGGACGGGTGGATTGTAGGGCAGGCGATCTACCCGTTCCTTGTGGAGCCGATTTTTTGTGATTAAATAAATATATGGAAGAAGGACAGATTTATCACATCTATCAGAATCAGAAGGTTTTTAGGTTAGAAGACTACAAAAGAGAGTCAGACCTTATCCTTGCGAGGTTTTTAAGAAAAACCGCCAAGTATTTTTTCTTGGTAGGGGCACTTGTGCTTTTTATTTTCTTTGCCCCGTCAATTTGGTACTACTTGAAAGGTGGAGTTCCGACTAGCATTTCAGAACTTTTAGCTCGTACCACCAAAAATGCAGAAACCGTCGAAGTCCAAGTAAAGCCCGCCTATCAGCCCAAGTTTGACGCATCTTTACCTTTAGAAAACAGGCTTAAAATTCCCACAGCCAGAATCGACACGACCATAAACGAGGCCACATTAGATAACTATGAAGAGGCTTTAAGAATAGGAGTCTGGAGGGTTTCAGACTTTGGAACTCCGGCTGATAGGGGAAAACCCCTAATTTTAGCTGCACACCGATTTGGGTACCTTAAGTGGAGTATTCCGTACCGACTTAAAAATTCATTCTATAGTCTGCCAAAATTAAAGACCGGAGATACGGTTGAGATTATATGGCGTCAAAGAAAATATCTCTATGAGGTTTATAAAGAAGAAGAAGGGGAGGAGATAACCGATTACTCGGCGGACCTTATCCTATATACATGTGAGAGCCTAAGCTCGCCTGTCAGGATCTTCCGCTATGCCCGGCTTCTTGAAATCTAAATACCTCTTGACAAAAGAGGAAAGATATATATAATTTACCCCTTATAACTATTAACCTATAATTCAGAGGTTATTTTTAATCATGTTAAAGAAAATCTTAGTAGCAACAATTTTACTTACTGCGGTACTTTCGACCCCGCAGATCTCTTATGCAAAAACTGTTTGTACCCAAGAGTACGGACAACCAGTCGTTTGTAGAGAAGAGGAAGAGAAAGTTTTAGCCGTTACCCATGAGCCAAAAGAAACGGCCATTGGGGATATTAATCCCACTATACTCGGTGGGGCATTTGTTTCTGCCTCCGGTTTGCTTCTTTATCTTTCGAAAAGAAAGACAACTTCTTTTATCAGAGGTTAAGGTCAAGGGCAGGGTAGAGACCTAAAAACCCTTTAGATTTCTCCTCTGCTCTGGGACTAACAAGTTTCCAAAGCATACTATCTTTGGCACTACTAGGACATTCGGTACGCCGGATTGCTCTTGGTAATATACGCCGAAGGGTCCTTTTACAAGGCACACAGGAAAATTACAGCTCCTTCTCCCAAGCTGATATAAAGACGGATCTGACTGGATAAGTCAGTGCAATTCCGTCGGGAGATAAAACGAAAGTTCGGCTCTATAAGCCTAACGATTCCGAGTACTCTCAGACTTACGCACTGGAGGTGCGAGAATGAAAAATTGGAGGTTATACTTCTCAGGATGCATCCTCGTTTTTGGGATGTTCCTGGCGGGTCTCGCTGTCTGCGGTGCTTCCTATCGTTTGACCTACTACTTGGTGAGCCGGGAGGAAATTCCCCCGCTCGAGGCACTTGTGCCATCGCCAGCTCCGACTTCGGTCGCGCAGCCGGCGGCTCCGCAAGTCACTTCGGTGGCACCCGCGGCAGGCCAAGTTTGTGTCGGGCCAGCCATCTTGGAGGCTCAGGTCGAAGGTCGCAATGGCGTCATCAAGATCGACGCAGGCGAATCCTGGACTTGGTACCCTCCGGGGTCTTGCTTCGGCGAGCCGTACTTCCACGGCGATCAGGGGTTCCTGAACAACAGGTTCCCCACCCACGTGGAGGAATATCGGGCCAAGCTGAGTGCGCTGGGTGGTGACACCGCGGTTCTGGTTCAGGAGGTCGTTGGAGACAATCTGGAACCCTATCAGTCGGTGCTTCAGCAACAAGGCCAAGCGCCTACGCAGGTGCCCCCAGTGTCGAGCGCTGAACAACCCGCTCCCGGCGACTACGCCTGTAACTGGCCAACCGACATGGATGGCTACCAGGCGTCGCCAGTCGGTCTTCTCGACAGCGAGCTCTGGGTGCTGGCCGAGACATGGGGTCCCGATGGAGCCAATCAAGGCTACGTCGTGCTTCTGCCCCCAGGTGGCGTCATGTGGCTTCAAAACCACTTCGGCGGTACCTGCTGGTGGGAGCCCCCAGGTATGGATCTGACTGCGGAGGCAGAACTACACCAGGCCAACATCAAGGCTCGGGACGGGAGAGACCCGACCATCATTTGGTTGCCGGATGAAGGCTTTCCACTGCTGGGCTGCTTGCAGACCCTGCCAGTCGAGGGCAACATTCGGCACTGTGATGTGGTCGGAGACTTTCCGGCGTTCGACGCTCCGGCGGAAGAGCCCTTCCCGGGCTACTTTCCCGGCGGCACTTTGGCTGGCACCGATGGAGTCGGAGGGACCTGCGAAGGTCTTACGGCTTCTGGACCGGCCATCGTCGAGAAGAGTGTGGGCGGTGTACCGACCGTTGTCCGCGTGGATAGCGGGGCTACCTATGATTATACGGGTGGCGGGTGCTTCGCCTTCGATTCCCAAGCCGCCCTTGAGGCGCGTTGGGAAGATCACTTGGCCGCGTTCTTGGTCAAGTACTCGAACGGCAACAGCCTGGTCGTCAGCGAGTAGTTGGTACCACTCCAAGGAGAGGGAGGTAATTGACTTCTCGAGCTGAAATACGAGGCTTTTTGCCTCTGGCAAGTCACCTTGTCCGTGGTGGTTTCCTCCGGGAAACAATACACCGATACGGGCAAAGGCACTTCGCCAAATACGCTCTTGAGAGTCTAAATATCTTCTCCTCCAAGGGGAAAAAGTAGGCCACACAGAAGATGGAATTGTCACTCAGCTTCACGCTGATTTTTTGACGATTCCGTCTTTTGTAATATCCTGTGTGCCTGCTTTTTGAGTTCTTAAATATTTATATATTTAAGGGTTCAAAAGGCAGGTTTCTGCCAAACGAACATGTCTGAAATATTAAGAGACAATGGTCAAAATCATGTATCTGACACTTCAAGCCCAAGAGAGTTGGGTAGTAACTCCAGTGGTCACAGCTTACCAAGGAGAAACGCTTTAATATTAGGTGGACTTACAGCTGCAGCTGCCTTCTTAGAAAGTTGCAGCCTTATAGGTGAGAGATTTCCAAGGCTTCAACCGATAAGAAAAGCATTCCCAGAATATCAGGATTTTCCAAGAGTTTGGACTGCAGATGATTTGAGTTTTGCCTTGCAGGATTCATTAGCCCATCTTCAAGAATCAAGTACAAAGAGGGTCGAAATAACTTTGGCCGGTGGTGAAATATTCATCGATAGAAAATTAACTTTTAACATACCTGATGGAGTAGAGGTTAGGATAAAAGCCCACCCCGATGGTACAAGAATTAAAGGCTCGGAAGAGCTTTCAAGACACCCTGGAAACTGGGGAGCTAAAGACAATAATCTAATTCAATTTAACGTTGGTGAGGGAAGTAACCTTAGTATTGATGGAATATTTTTTCATGGAGGAAGTGAGAGGGCAGGTATTGGAGGGTATCAGGCGCCCGATAGTCCTTGGGATGCAATATTGGCTGTATATGGTCAAGATGCAGCAGCCCGAGGAATTGCTGACAAAGATTCGGTTAGGATGGGTAAGGTTCATTTGAAGGATTGCCATTTTGAAAGTTCAGAAGCTCCTGGAACTATGTTACAGGGACTTACGGATTTGAAAGTGGAGGGTTGTACTTCAAGGGCAACTGACTGTTTGGTCACAGTAAACATGTGCGATAGAGGTGAAATAACAGACTGCTATGGGGAAAATTTTTTGTCGGATTTCGTATTCGGTGTTTGGTCAAAAAACATTCTGGTTAGAAACTGTGGAGTAAATTTGGCATGGGCGGGATATAACTTTAGAAGTTGTCAAAATGTTTTGGTAAAAGACTCCTATGCCGGTTACACCCTTGCAGCGGCCACAACTAGCGAAGTCATACCAGGTTCAAACGAGAGAACAGTTGGGATTACCTTTGAAAACTTTCATACTTACGGGTCAAGCTGTGTCTATGCATTCCAGCACGCCGAGAAAGTTCATTTAGCAGGGGGAGTACACGACGGACTAGGCGAAGTATTAACCGCTCAAGGGTATATCGCAAGGGTAAGAAATCCCGAGTGGATTGCAAGAAAACCTATTTATTTAGGACCTAATATAGCTGAAATTACATCTCAAGACTTACATTTTAGAAAGTCGGAAGTTGCACCTCTGGACTATCTTGTGGGCCCGAACGAAACACTCGAGGGTAGCCATTTCTATGGATTTGAAAGCTAAAAATATGAAAAACGTAATTTTGGATTTACCGGCTAAATATTTGATGGGTAGGGGAATCGATAAGAAATTCCCAATCCTGGTTGGCCTATATAAAAAGGTCAATTCTCTCATGGCAAAAAGCGGTGAAACCACCTTTGAAATCCCATTGGGGGCAAGGCTTACGGTTTCAAATTCCGATTTGGGATTGGGTCTTTACCTTCGAACTAAGGGAGAATTTGAGCCCGTACAAACAAAGACTTTTATTAGAACTGTTAAGAAGGGAGATAAAGTAGCCGATATTGGAGCAAACGTCGGTTATTACACTATCTTGGCCAGTAAGTTGGTAGGTCCAAAAGGTAGAGTTTATGCATTTGAACCAGATCCTGACAACCGGGTTCTTTTTAACAAAAACCTTGAATTAAATGCTTGCAAGAATGTTGTAGTTTCCCCTTTTGCTCTCTCCGACGAAGCCGGAAAGGACTATTTAGTTAAGGATTCGGTTAACCCTGGAGAAAGTACTCTATCGGCAAGTAAAAAGGGCAAAAGGATTGAGATTCAAAAAATTACACTAGATTCTTACTTGGAAAATGAGGGAGTAAAAGCTCTTGACGTTGCTAAAGTCGACGTTGAAGGAGCTGAAATTGCCGTATTAAAAGGAGCATTAAAAACTCTCAAGAAATCTAAAAATCTTACTTTATTTATCGAGGATAATCCCAAAGCTCTGGAAGGATTTGAAAAAGATTCATTTACTCTTTTAGCTTTCTTAAAGGGTGCGGGACTTATAGTAAAAAACATAATTGACGAAGGAGATTCACGCTTAAGAGGCTTTAGAGTTCGTACCCTTAATAAAATTTTGGGGAAAAGAGGTTATACCAACTTGTTAGTCAGAAGTCTTGAGGCAAAAGTGGTTAAAAATCCTTTGGTTTCAGTTCTTATGACTTCATATAACGCCGAAAAGTTCATTAGGGAGTCAATTGATAGCATTTTGGGGCAAACCTATGAGAATTTTGAGCTCATTGTGGTTGACGATGGATCTGTCGATAGAACCTATGAAATCCTCAAAAATTACGAAGCAAAAGACGAAAGAATTAGGGTATTCCGTTTTAATACCAATCGTGGACCTTCGTCTGCCTCAGAGAGGGGACTTAGGGAAACCAATGGTAAATTGGTTGCCAGAATGGACGCTGACGATATTGCCTTGCCAGATAGAATTGAGAAACAGGTTCGTTTCTTTCAGCAAAATCCCGACGTGGTCATAGTAGGTGGCCAATGTATTCTAATGGATGAAGGTGCCAAGGTTATTGGACAAAAGGAGTTTCCTCTTAAGAGTAAAGAAATTTATAAGTCTTTATTTAACATTAATCCCATCCAGCACCCGACCTGTATGTTTAATCGAGACTTGGTGCCCAAAAACCACGTTTATTACCACAACCATGGAATTTTGGCCCACGACTTAGAGCTTATTTACAAGCTTTCTCAATATGGAACGCTCGCTAATCTAGAAGACGTAGTTCTTTATTATCGCCAGTATCCAAGTTCTCTATCACTAAGAAACCCTAAGAAGACCTTTTTTGACACTCTACAAATAAGATACAGAGCCTTAACCAGGTATGGATATAGACCAACATTTAAGGCCTGGATTGTTAATTTCTTGCAGGTGTTTGTCGTTTACTTCCTACCCAGTGCGGCAATATATCCGCTTTTTATTCTTATTAGGGGAATGAGAAATCTTAAGGTGGAGTTACCGCAAATAGTTAGTGTTAGAGTAAAAAGGGTACATAATTTTGCCAGCCACATTATTGGAGAAGCCTTTACTCCTCTCACTGCAAGAAGTTAATATTAAGCTACCCCCAAGGGTCTAATATGGCAAAAAAATACATTACTCAAATACTTGGCCCATTGGTTTTAGGAGTAATAACGGCACTTGCAGTCTTAACCAACTATGAACCCGGAACGATTCTTACTGGTTGGGACAATTTCCACTCTGAATATAACTTCCTTATAAATTTAAAGCGAGCATTTTTTGCGCTTTGGCAGGAACAGCAAGGGTTGGGACTTCTCGGAGGAATGGCTCACGCCGCAGATCTCCCGCGCCAATTAATTCTGGCAACTCTTTCGATAGTCCTACCAACTAACCTCATTCGCTATTTCTGGACATTTGCCATGCTTTTTATTGGGCCTTTGGGAGCTTACTTTTTGGTTGAAAAGGCACTTTTAAGAGGTCAAGTAGCTTCGAAATTGGCTGCATTTATAACTGGGCTCTTTTATCTTCTTAACCTTGCAACTGTCCAGTATTTCTTTACCCCTTTTGAAACATTTGTTAGCTTTTATGGTTTTCTTCCCTGGCTTATTTATCTGGGTTTGAGGTGTCTTAAGCGGGGCAGTAGGCGTGATTTTCTTTTATTCTTTCTTACATCTCTCTTGGCAACTCCCTCATTTATCGTTCAGACCCTTTTTCTCGTCTATTTAATCGCCCTTTCGGTATTTGCCCTAGAAGCCGCTTTAAGGCAGAAAATGACAGGGTTTAAAAAGGCGGCTAAACTATTTTTGGTTGTACTTTTCGCCAATTCCTTCTGGTTACTACCTGCTGGCTACTTTTCATTAACTTCCTCCAAGGTTGTAACCGATTCCAAAATAAATTCAATTGCAACTCCCGAAACTCAGCTCATGAACCAGGAGACTGGGAAGCTCTCTGACATTGCACTTCTTAAGGGTTTTTGGTTCAACTATTTGGACGTAGGGTATGATAATAAGTTCGATTATCTGATTGGCCCTTGGAGGGATTATCTCTCACTGCCAAAGATTGAAGTTCTCGGTTACGGTCTTTTCATTGCGTCAGTTGTGGGATTATTTTTGTTTTTGGCCACGAAAACTAAGAATTGGGGATTCTCTCCACTACTTCTTTCTTTTGTGGGTTATTTGATGCTCTCCTCAAATAATCCTCCCCTGGGGTTTGTCTTTAATTTTTTGACAAACTCCTTCCCACTTTTTGGAGAGATATTTAGGTCGGTATTTACTAAGTGGTCTGTAGTTTTTGCACTAAGCTTATCTCTTGGCTTGGGACTCCTTGTTTACTCAATAAGTAGGCTAATTAAAGGGAGAAGTTTAGTTATTTCGATAGTTGTCGCTGCAATATTAAGCGTTTTTATCGTGTTAGTTACCCTTCCAGTTTTTGAGGGAAACCTTATTATGAGGGCTGGTAAGCTAAAGTTTCCGGGTGAGTATTCTCGCCTCTTCCAATTCTTTAAAGAGGAGCCGAAAGAGGCTCGTATTGCATTCTTTCCAATTCAGAGCTTTTGGGGTTGGAATTTTTATAACTGGGGATACCGCGGGTCGGGTTTCCTCTGGTACGCAGTTGATCAGCCGATACTTGACCGGGCATTTGACGTTTGGAGCCCCTACAACGAAACCTATTACCACGAAGCAAGTACTGCTTTTTATAACAACGACGCTGACGCCTTAAAGAAAGTTTTTGATAAATATGACGTATCATACGCCCTAATCGATAAAAGCGTGATTGCGCCGGGAAGAGAGAAAGAATATTTAAAGTTCGAGGAAACTGAGGATATTCTTAAAGAAATGGGTGCCGAAAAGGTATTTGAGCAAGGTTTTCTGGTTGTATATGAACTAGAAAGTCCCAGAGACAGCTTTGTTTATGCGCCCCAAAGCTTCTCAGTAGCTTCCTCAAAAACAGATTATTCGAGGCGCGATTTGGTATATCAAGAAGTTGGGGATTATATTGGGACAAGCCTTCCGGATTATCCCTCAAAAACATATCCTTTCTCTGATTTATTTAGGGAAGAAATTATTTCGCCTGACTATGAAGATTTTGGAGAAGCTTCGATCATTACAATGGCCAGGGATATTGAAGATAAAAATGCTAAATTCCTAAACATTCCCAAAGTTGTATCAGGATCAAAATATAACATACCATCTCAGATTAGCTATGACGGAAGGTTCCTTACAATTTCATTTGATTCTCCTGTTAAGGCAAGCGTAGGCGGAGTTGAACTTGAAATGCCGGAACTTGCCGACCTTATAATTGAACCGAGGGTAGATCGAGAAAAGTTACTTCTTTCAATAAACTCTCAAGTTGTTGAGGTGGAAAAAGGTAAGAAGACTGACGCAGTTTTTGTAATAAGTGCTGATGAGTTTATCGATGTCCAAATATTCGATACCCAAAAAGGAAGCAGGCTTGATATTTCAAAGGAGTTTCTATCTTCCAAAATAAATATTTGTTGGCAGAAAGAAGGGGCAGAAAACGTTGTAGAGGGAAGAACAATAGGAGATTCAGTTGCCATTCGAGTTAAAGACGCTGCAGGCTGTTTCGCCTTCAGGATTGGGGACCTTGGGGCAAATGGGGGGATCCTTTCGATATCCCTGCCTTATAAATCCTTACAAGGTTCTCGCCCAGATTTTTGTGTAGTTGCTGAGGGGCCAGATTATAAATGTGAGAACGACGAAATTTTTTATGCCGAAATGGCAAGCACGGACTGGTCAGCTGTATCAAGGAGAATGGTTCTACCAGCTAACACCGTCTACTGGGTAAATATTGCGGCAAGGCCGCCTGATGCCCCCGGTGAAGAGTGGACGATAGAATACAAGTCCCCCAAAATTGAAACATACCCATTAATTTTTAGGACAACCTTTGACACAAGAGTTTGGACTGACCTAAAGTATGATTCTAAGATTACCCTTCCTGATGGGGCAGAATCTCTTAAACTCACTATATTTGCGCCGGGCAAAAAGATTGACTTTGTACGCTCGGGCAGAAAAGAAGCAGAGAATTGTGACGTTTTTGAAAGGGGAAGTGTAGAGAAAGTAATTGACGCTGGTTTAATTACTTATAAAACTTTTGATAAAGCAGCAATTTGTGATTTTGTGCCTTTGGCTAAAACTTCAACAGCCATGGAGCATCTGATTAGATTTAGCGGTAAAGGAGTTTCAGGAAGGCCCTTAAAAGTATATTTGTTTAATAAGGGTACGTTAAGAAATGACCTCGAGGTAATACTTTCTGGAAGGGAGTTTGATAAAACTTTTTCGATAGTTTCTTGGCCGGGAATTTCCGACAGCGACTATGTCTTAAATCTCGAAGGGAGGTCCTTGGGGAGAGAAGTAAGCGAAAACCTTATCGACGACGTTTTTGTCTACGACGTTCCAATTAGCTGGATTGGGCAGTTTAGTATTAGTTCTTCGGACGTAAAACCTATGGAGAATGCACTAAAAATTGACTCAAATAAGAAACTCAATTCTTATATCTACAAGGCCAAAGTAGAGATTAAAGAAGGAGACGGAGGTCTTTTGGTACTATCCCAAGGTTATGATCCAGGTTGGGTAGCCAAAGCCAATGGTATAAAACTTATGCATGTAAAAGTAAATGGATGGGCTAATGGTTGGGTAATTCCTCAAGACTCTATCGGTAAGACTGAACTGATGACTGTATATTTCATCTATTGGCCACAGTATCTTGAGTTTCTTGGATTTGTCTTGCTTTTGGCCGGATTGGGGTTTGTCATTTTAACTAAAGACGTTGGAGTTGACAATGAGGATGAGAGAGAAGTACAATAGGGTTGTCTAATTTGCGGCAAGATTGTCTTCGCCGCAGGCGTTTCTCGCTTCCCAAAAATTAATCTTTTAATGGTAGCAAAGAAGTCAGAAGATACTGCTCAAAAAGAAAAGTCGAGTGTTTCCGAATTGGTCGGTAAGCCGGCAGTGGAAACGATAAAGGAAGATATTCCCGAGGAGTCTTCATTTCCTGTACCGAACCTTGTGGGTCAAGCAAGCGGACTGGTAGTTGATGAAAGGGTACTCCCTGATTCGGGCCTTCCAACAGAGTTTGTTGAGGGGATACTTGATATTGCTAATGAAGGATCCGGCCTTCTAAGACCCAAATTTGCGGCTTCAGAGCATGATATTTATATTTCAGCCTCTCAAATAAGAAGGTTTAACCTTCGAGTCGGGGACTTAGTCGGAGGGCAAGCTAGGCGTCCCAAAGAAAACGAAAGGTATTGGGGGCTTTTGAAGGTTGAGAAAGTAAACGGCATTCCCATAGAGGAAATGGGTGAGAGGGCAAATTATGATGACCTTTTAGCAGTTTACCCTGATGCACAAATACAGCTTGCGACCGAGAAAGACATATTAACAACTAGAGTAATTGATTTGATTTCCCCGATAGGATTTGGGCAAAGGGCACTTATTGTTTCACCCCCCAAGGCGGGAAAAACTTGGCTTTTGAAGGATATAATTTCTGGTATTGCCAAGAATTATCCCGAGAATAGTAAGGGAAAAGGTAAGAAGGTTCATTTGATGGCGGTACTGATTGGAGAAAGGCCCGAGGAGGTCACAGACATCCTTAGGGCTACCAAAGAGGCTACAGATGGCCTAGGTGAGGTTGCAGCGAGCAATTTTGACGAAGCGCCGGTTGACCAGACCAGGGTGGGGGAACTAGCCTTAGAGCGGGCCAAAAGAATTGTCGAGCATGGAGTGGACGTTGTCATACTTCTTGACTCAATTACCCGTATGGCAAGGGCCTACAACCTAGCTCTTCCAACATCTGGTAGAACCCTTACTGGAGGATTTGACCCAGTTGCGCTTTATCCAGCCAAGAAATTTTTCGGAGCAGCCAGAAAAATAGAGAATGGTGGATCATTAACCATTATCGGGACCTGTTTGGTTGAGACGGGTTCGAGAATGGACGACCTTATCTACGAGGAATTTAAAGGAACCGGCAATATGGAACTTCATTTAACCAGAAAACTTGCAGACAGGCGTGTATTTCCGTCAATTGACGTCAGCCGTTCTGGAACTAGACAGGAAGAGTTATTATACGGAAAAGACGCTTTGCCCAAGATTCATACTTTAAGAAGGATGCTCGAGCTAGTTAGCGAAGACGAGCGCACGGAAACTCTTCTTGAGCGCCTAAAAAAGGCTGAAACAAATAAGGACTTCCTAGATAGCCTCAAAGTAGCCTAACTTATACACTTACAAATCTTGCTAGTTAGGGTTTCATATGTTATCTTTCTTGTTGCCTTATGGAAGATCCTTTGGGCCAAATTTTGGCACAAGCCAGCGAAATAAAGCAGTTTTTTAGCGAACTTGGCAATTTCTTATACAAAAATCTCCTTGTATCTTTTTTGAAGTTTGAGGCTGGTAAAAACATTTTTGTAGCGGCCCTTTATAGACAAAGAGGCAGGCTCTCTCGACGCCTTATACATACTGGAATGGCTGGTTTGGCCGCAGTTGGCATGATGATCGCGCCCGTAATTGCTCAAGAATTTCCTGGAAGGAGTGTTGACCCTTGGGAAATTCCCTCTTCATCAACAGTTCTTTCCGCAACCACCGAAACGAATGAAACCTCAACCATAGTATCAGATAAAGTTAGAGACAAAGTAGTGGAGTATACTGTCCAAGAAGGTGATACGGTAAGCTCTATTGCGGATAAGTTTGATATATCTATAGACACGATTCGCTGGCAGAATAATTTAAAAAGCCAGGATGCAATAAAAGTAGGACAAGTAATTGATATACTTCCAGTCGCCGGTGTTTCGCATAAGGTACAAAAAGGAGATACTGTCCATTCTATAGCTAAAAAATATGATACTTCAGCTCAGGCTCTAGTTGACTTTCCGTATAACACATTCGTAAACGACGAGACTTTTGAGCTCGCTATAGGACAAACAGTGGTCGTACCAGATGGAGTCAAGCCCGCGGAAATCCTTTGGTCGCCTGTTGCCAGAGTACGCCAGGTTACACCGAACGCTGGAACCGTTGTCGCCTCGGGTGCCTTCGTTTGGCCAACAGGGGGAACAATTACCCAAAGATTTGTTTGGTACCATAAAGGTATAGACATCGCCAATAACGCCGCACCCTCAATTCTTGCGGCAGATTCCGGTCGCGTGGTGGTTGCAGGCTGGCCAGACGGATATGGTTATGGAAATAGAGTTATTATTGACCACGGCAACGGTTTTCGAACTCTGTATGCTCATTTAAGCCAGGTTTGGGTCGTTCCTGGCCAGACAGTAAATAGAGGAGACGCCATAGGTAAAATGGGTTCAACAGGCCGTTCCACAGGCGTCCACCTTCACTTTGAAGTAATCCAAAATGGGACATATTTAAATCCCCTCAATGTCCTGAGGTAAATAACTTCCAGTAGTTCTATTTCTTAAGTTAATGAGTTTTTCGATAGACCGCAATTAAGCACTGATATTTGTTATAATTTGACTTGCGGGCCCGTAGTCTACCGGTAGAACACCGCATTCGCATTGCGGAGGACCGGGTTCAATTCCCGGCGGGTCCACTAGATTCTCTTCTCCGAACCGATAATACCCCAATGTCAGAACCCCATAATATACAGTAATTCTAACTTTCTTCTCAAAGAAATATTGTAAATAATTCTAAAATAGCCGAATTAACGGAGGATTTGCTGAGTAAAAAGTAGGTCCAAAAAGGGAGGTTTTTACTAAATGGGGCTTGACAAGATTTTCACAAGATTCTTTACTAATAGTAATAAGTTGTAAAAACCCTAAAGTAAAAAGTTTGAAAAACTTGTAAAAACAAACCTGCCAATGCCCAAGAAATTTTATTCAGTAAAAGAAGCCTCCAAAATATTAGGTGTTTCGACGAACACTGTTTATAAGTATCTTGACGAGGGGAGTCTAAAGGGAAAAAGACACAGCAATCGAGGGCGGTTTAAAATTCCATTTTCCGAAATAGAGCCATATTTAGCTGGAGAAGAGTCCCCTGGTACAGGAAGAGAGATTCCTAATATAGGAAAAGAGTCTACAAGTACAATTAATACAATAGATAAAGTACAAGTCGACAAGCGGGGTGGGGCCAAATTGACATTTTTTGAATTATGGTTTGGAGCATCGCTGGTTGGGCTTGTTTTTATATATTTCTTATGGAATTTTGGCCAGGGCGCGGCTGGTTCTCAAATTCGCGAGTCCGAAGCCAAAAACAAATCTTCTCTACTAACAGATATTGGAAATGCTACCTTGGGTTATTCAGCGAGAACCTTTTCCCAATTCGGAAGCCTGATATCACACGTCTTGCCTGCCCAAGAGCCCAAAAATGAAGCCCAGCGCTCCAACGAGATAGTAAATCCTTTAACAGAGATTGTTTCAGAAGGGGATACTCCTGATTTGAGTTACAAAACAGAGGATACTGAAAGGCGGACCTATGAGCTTTACGTAAACGCACAAGTTCTTTCTTCCAGTACACAAAGATTGCTTGGTAAAAGTAGAATTCTTACATCGACGGAATTAAACGACGCGATAAATGAAATGTCACAGCTTTTGGGGTCGCTATCAGATTCGTCTGACAAAAAAACAATTTATGCTGAAATAAATTGGCTAGATGAGACTTGGGACTTTTCAACCATAGAAGCCATTAGAAGAGCTGCCAGTCAAGTCAGTTATATTCTGGATTCGTTGCAGAAACAGAGTCTTGGGGCGTTCACAAAACCCGAACTATCCGACCTAAATAATCTAGTTAGCGAAACCGACTTGCTCCAAAGGCTTGTGGGGAGTACCTCTGACACATCAACCCAAAAAACCCTTTATGGGAACATAAAAGAGGTAGAAATCTTGGCACAAGCCTTAGATGCAAAAACCCAGGAGATCGACAAAGTCCTAGGGTCTTGGGATAGTTACAATATTTCCGAAAAGGAAAACACTATCAAATCTATACTTTCTGAATCTTTAAGTCTCAATATCCTTCCCAAAGTTGACGAAGTCATCCTCTCGGGGCTACTTAATCAAGGTAGCGACATAGAGTTAAAAAATAGTCTGCTTTCGGTAAAAGGAGTTTTGGCAGCAAACAAGACCTACCTTGCCCAAAAAGCCGGGAAACCAGTAGTGGCCACTTGGTTGGAGTCGGGTGGTAACGTTTTTAAAATACTGGTTGTAAATCCGTCTGCGTCAGCTTCCCAAGAAGTCACTATAAAATATTATCTGCCGGCCGAGATAGGAAAGGAGCCGGTTGGCCAGATTGACGAGGGCCTAAAACTAAGTTTTGATAGTCAAAGAAATCAGTATTATGTAGAGGGCAGTCTACTTTTGGGTGCGGGTGAAATAAAGACAATTGGGCTAAAAGTTAACGATACCCAGCAAGTTGCCCAGAAGAATGTTGCGGTCGAAAAATCTCTCGAAGAGGAGCCTCCGGAAGTTTTGGAAACGGCTTCTTCCGTCGATAAGCCTTCGGACAAAGTTGTTGCACCGGTCGCGCAGAATGAAAAAACGGCTGAACCCTCCAACCCGCCGGCCAATGCAGGGCAAGTTGCAGGCGTAAACACAGTTAACTACCCAGCACAAGGCATCGTGGTTTGGGGATCAATAATAGCAGTTTTGATTTTAGGTCTTGTCCTTTTGGTAATTTATCTAAAATCAAGACTCGGAAGAGGGGATAAGAAGCCTGAACAAGCAGGTTCAGATGATGTGGCGGTAACAGCAATCAAGGAGACTTCCATCCTCCTGCCGGAAGTTAAATTGAACCCCGAAAATATAGTGGTGGCGGCAAGTCCCTCCCGCGCATCATTCACTTTTCCGCGGATAGAATTTACTGCTATCAGAAAAGATCTAGGCTCAATTAAAACGGGAATTTTGACTATTCTAACCTCCATAACTGCGTTTTTCTCAAAGATTCTAACATCAATCAAGAAATTCTTTATCTCCCTAACAACAGGTTTGGCCAGATTTATAGCCGCTATCGTTCATGGCGTTAAAAAGTTTTTTGTCGATGCCGTGTCCGCCGTCAGAAGAATTCCGGTTGCCATTAAGACCGGCTTGACAGCAATCCTAACCTCCATAGCCGCCTTTTTCTCAAAGCTTCTAACATCAATCAAGAAATTCTTTATCTTACTAATAACCGGTTTGGCCAGATTTGTAGCTTCGATTAGAGCTTCTTTTAGACGGGCCTTCCGTGCGGTTGTATCCGCCGTCAGAATAGGTCTAGTTTCAATTAAAACGGGGACCCTGACTGTCCGGGCCTCGATAACGGCATTTTTCTCGAAGAGCCTGTCTTTAACGGTAAAACTGGCGGTTTCGATAAAAACCGCATTTGTAAACTTTATCCATGCAATTATAACTTCTCTGCAAAAGGGCCTTCGCGACATCGCAGGGGCCATCACAAAATTCTTTGTTTCCATTAAAACTGGTTTGATAACCATCGGGGTCTCCATAGCAACCTTTTTCTCAAAGCTTCTGGCCTCAACAATTAAATTAGTAGTCTCTGTTAAAACCGGCTTGGGAAACCTTATGGTTTTTACCACGTTTTCCCTTAAGCGTGGTTTCCGTGCGGTTGTATTTGCCACTAAAAAGGGTTTGGTAGCCACCTTGGTTTCCATAAAAAATCTCGTTGTTGCAATAGTAGCTTCTTTTAAACGCGGTTTCCTTGCGGTTGTATTTGCCTTCAAAACATTTTTTGTAAATGTCGCATCCGCCATCAGAAATGCCTTAATCTCCATTAAAACGGGTTTGGTAACCGTCCTGGTTTCCATAAAAAATCTCGTTGTCGCAATGGCAGCTTCTCTTAAGCGAAGCTTCCTTGCTGTCATTCACGCAATTGTTGCATTTATTGTAAAAATCACATCTTCGGTCAAAACGTTCTTGGCAAATGTCATAATTGCGATCAGAAGAGTCCTGGTGGCTATTGTTACTAGTTTACAGAAAATCTTGGTTTCCATAGCAGCCTTTTTCATTAGGGTTTTGTTCACTACGGCGAATCTGATTACCGCGATTGTGACTTCTCTCAAAAAGGTTGTTAGCACGATCGTAAATGCCGCCATAACACTCTTGGCAAATATCCTATCCGCTGTCACGAAGATAGTAACCTCGCTCATGGCGGGAACATTAAAGGCCATGCTCGCTATGGTAAAAGGTTTACTAAATATTTTGAATTTCATTGCAAAACTTGCCGACTCCGCTCTGGCCCAACTTGATTTTCAGAACCCCACTATTCACAGGTCACCCCCCAACTTCCCTAAAATCGCAACATTTTTGCTGGTAGGCTTGACCTCCGCCACAGTTTTAGCAGTATTGGCGTTTAAGTTTATATCTGTCATCAAGGCAGACTCACTAGTGGTCTTAGACAAAGAAGCTGTCGATCAGACTGAAGAAATAAAGATAGGTAGTAGTAGAAATGAAGATATGGTCCTCATTAAAGTTTCCGACGGTTCAAATGTAAATGTCAGGCAAGAAGCTACAACCTCATCCAAGATTATTGCCAAAATCAAATATACGAAAATGGTCAGCAAGGTTGGTGAAGAAGGGGACTGGACCGAGATTGCAACTGGTCCTGATCAGCTCTCGGGGATAGAGGAGTCTCTCACCGGTTGGGTAAGTAGCAAACTAATTGAAACCTCAGCCGAAGAGATAAGCCAAGTATTGGAATCACAGGAACATTGAAAGGTAAGCGGAGAGTATGTCATGAGTAAATTACTACTTTGATTCTTTGGAGCTAAAAGCTTTCTTGAATTCTTTGAACGCCTCTCCTAATCCCTTTGCCATTTCAGGGAGTTTTTTCCCACCAAAGAGGATAAGTACAATTACGGCTATTACTAGTATTTCTGTTGATCCTATATTAGCTAGCATCTAAGCACACCCCCATTCAAAACAAATGTGTTTTGAGAAATATCCGATTTAATATTAGCGTAAGTTCAAACAAGATTACAAGAGGTGCAAACAAAATGATATCGGAAATAAGGTCTGGAGGGGGGAGAAGTAACACAAATATAACGGCAATAAGGTAGGCATATATCCTTTGCCTTTCAAAAAACGAGTGCTTTATCAATTTAAGCAACATAAGTACTGTCATAACAATAGGAAAAAGGAAGGCTATTCCCATCAGAAGGCCAGTCATGAGAACTTTTGACAGAAAATTCTCGACATCCAGCATGTTGCCAATTTGCAAAGAAAGAGATGTTTGATAAAAAATCTGCATCAAAAGTTTCATTACGATCACCCCATAGACGAACCCGGCGCCGAGAAGTAATAGGGCCAAGGGAAGGATGTTTACGATGATACGAAATTCCTTTGCCTGTAGCGCCGGTTTAAGAAAACTTATTAGCTGAAAAATTAATATCGGGACAACTACAGCCACCCCGACGATTAAGCCGGAATTTAAAGCCAAAGTGAAGAATTGGAAGGGGGTAGTAAATACGATGTTAACTCCCTCGAGGCTAAAGAAATCAAGGATTAAAGTAAGAATTTTTTGATACAAAATAAAGCCTACAATCGAAGCCACCACAAAGAGCGATCCTACGAATAAAAACCTTTTTCTAATTTCCAATAAATAGGGGTAGTATTTACCTGATATTTTGTAAGCTGGGGGAGTCGCCATTATTCTTCCTTCGCGCCTTTTTTAAACTCATTAACTGCCTGTCCAATACCCCTTATAAATTCCGGGATTTTCTTTCCGCCAAAAAGAAGAAGCACGATTAAAGCTATAATGACAAGCTCCGTAGTTCCAATATTGGCTAGATTGGCTAGCATTAATTATCACCCCCTGACGAATCGTTTTTTGCATCTTCGGGATTTCCTAATTCTTCTTTGATCTTGGTAAGTTCTTTCTTGGACTGGCGTAAACCCTGGGCAAACTCACTTAACTTGTTGCCACCGAAAAACAGAAGTACCAATACGGCAATTATAATCAGCTCCGCTGAACCTATATTACGTAATACACCAAACATATTTATTTCTAAGCGTCCTTACCTTGTTCTAGTTCTTTCTGTATTTGTTTAATCTCTTTGGTACTTTCCCCTAAACGCCGGGCAAACTCTTTAAGCTTTTTATCGCCAAAAAAATATATCAAGATGATAGCTATAATTATTATTTCAGGAGTACCCAGATTGGACATAATCCTTAATCTTTATTGTTCGTCCTTTGACGCATTGCGGAACTCTTTGAATGCTTGCCCGATGCCTTTCATAAATTCAGGAATCTTTTTACTCCCAAACAGAAGCACAATAACTAATCCAACAATGATTAGCTCCGGAGTACCTATATTTTTTAACATCTTGTTACCACCCCCTGTTTATCATAATTAACAACATTTGGTCTTGCAAGTATCATTTGTACATTCGTCCTTTGATTCGGATTGCAGCCTTCCCGTCTACAATTATTACCCGTGGGGCATGCTTATTGGGGTCAAAGTTGATAAATTTCGAAACAACAGAGTACTTTAAGCTCTTGCTGACCACCTTTGAATCTCCCGTTTTGTTTGTTGAGTTAGTCATTAATTTTGGTGTAAATGCGACCTTTTAGTTTGATTGCAGGATGCCCGTTAACGAATACTATACGTGGTCCGGCGTTTTTCGGATCAAAATCGATAAAAGTGACGACGACGCCGTATTCAGAATTCTTTCTAATCACTTTTACTCCGCCAGGCATACCAATCTCGTAACTTACGGTTTTGGTTATAGATTTGGTTTGGGTAGGCGAAATCGACGGGCTGGCACTTGCCCCGGCTGATGGTGATGCTGACGGTGAGACGGACGCAGAACCACTTGCCGCGCCTGCGGAGGGAGAGGCCGACGGGGAAAAACTTGCCGATGGGGACAAACTGGCACTGGGAGAAGGAGATAAGCTGGCCGAGGGTGACAAACTGGCACTGGGAGAAGGAGAGAAAGAGGCCGATGGTGAGAGTGAAGCGCTTGCACTTGCAGATGCGCTAAATGAGGCACTTGGTGAAAGTGAAGCCGATGGCGAGAGCGATCTACTAGCGCTGACAGAAGGACTTAATGAGGCACTTGGTGAGAGCGATGCTGAAGGTGAGAGTGAGGCACTGGCGCTACCGCTGGGTGAGACAGATGCAGAAGGTGAGAGCGATCTACTGGCCGAAGCGCTTGGGGATACTGATCTGCTGGCGCTGGCGCTGGGAGACAGTGATCTAGAAGCGGAGGCACTAGGCGAGACAGACGCCGATGGCGAGACTGACCTACTTGCCGAAGCGCTTGGGGACAAGGACCTACTTGCCGAAGCGCTTGGGGACACTGATCTACTGGCGCTGGCGCTGGGAGATAGAGATCTAGACGGCGACAATGACCTACTGGCACTGGCACTCGGTGAGAGTGAAGCGGAGGGGGAAAGAGAGGCACTCGCACTTGCTGACATACTTAGTGAGGCACTAGCCGAAGCACTCGGAGACAGTGAGGCAGAAGGCGAGAATGATCTACTGGCTGAGGCACTGGGAGAAAAAGAAGCAGAGACACTTGCAGATGGAGATAAAGAAGCCGAAGGACTCAAAGAAGCCGAAGCGCTGGCAGATGGACTTATGCTGGCACTTATTGACGCACTGGGTGAAAGCGAAGAAGATGGACTTAAACTTCGAGATGCGGATGCCGAAGGCGAAAGACTTTTGGAAGCACTTGCACTTGGACTTAAAGATGCCGAAGGTGAAAGAGATCTTGAAGCCGATGCACTAGGCGAAACACTCGCACTTACTGACGCACTGGGTGAGAGTGAAGCCGATGGACTTAAACTTCGAGATGCAGAAGCCGAGGGGGATAAGGAAGCAGAAACGGAGGCGCTTGGCGAGAGTGATGCGGAAGGACTCAAAGACCTACTGGCAGAAGCAGATGGCGATACGGAAGCACTAGGTGATATTGATGCGGATGGGCTGATACTTGCAGAAGGGGAACCGGCAGAAGGAGAAGCAGACGGGCTTAAAGAAGCCGAAGCGCTGGCAGACGGACTTAAACTTGCACTGGCCGATGCACTGGGTGAAAGAGAAGCAGACGGACTTAAGGATGCCGAAGGTGAAAGCGATGCTGAAGCGCTTGCTGATGGGCTCAATGATGCACTGGCAGAAGCAGAAGGGGATACCGAAGCGCTGGGAGACAGCGAGGCGCTTGGAGATAATGATGCACTAGCCGATGCCGATGGAGACAGGGATGCAGAAACGGATGCGCTGGGAGACAGCGAGGCCGAAGGCGACAATGATCTACTGGCACTGGCACTCGGAGACAGAGAAGCCGAAGCCGATGCCGAAGGACTAAGTGATGCAGAAGGAGACAAACTTGCTGACGCAGATGCGGATGGGCTTAGGGAGGCTGATACTGATGCGCTGGGCGATAATGAGGCAGAGGGAGAAAGAGAGGCACTGGCGCTGGCAGACGGACTTATACTAGCACTTGCTGATGCACTGGGAGATAAAGAAGCAGATGGACTCAAAGAAGCCGACGCTGACGCCGAAGGACTAAGCGAGGCGGAAGCGGAAGCGCTTGGAGAAAGCGAGGCTGATGGACTCAAACTGGCTGAGGCAGAAGCTGATGGACTAAGAGATGCCGACGCAGAGGCGCTAGGGCTTAGTGAAGCGGAAGGAGAAAGACTGGCAGATGGGGATAGCGATGCCGATGTACTCGCCGAAGGTGAAAGAGATCTTGAAGCAGAGGCACTTGGTGAAAGCGATGCAGATGGTGAAAGCGAAGCGCTTGCACTTGCCGATGGAGACAAAGACCTACTGGCAGAAGCACTGGGAGAGAGTGAGGCAGATGGTGACAAGGATGCAGAAGCTGATGCACTTGGAGATATTGATGCGGAAGCCGATGCCGAAGGACTTAATGAAGCGGACGGCGAAAGGGAAGCGCTTGCGGAAGCCGAAGGAGACAGTGAGGCAGAAGTACTGGCACTGGGAGAAAGAGAAGCAGAAGGACTCAAAGATGCCGAAGCGCTGGCAGATGGACTTATGCTGGCACTTGCTGATGCGCTTGGTGAGAGTGAAGCAGATGGACTTAAACTTCGAGAGGCAGAAGCCGAAGGTGACAAGGAGGCAGATACCGACGCACTTGGTGAAAGAGAAGCGCTTGGAGAAAGTGATGCCGAAGGAGACAAACTTGCACTAGCCGATGCAGACGGACTTACAGAGGCCGAAGCACTAGCCGATGGGGATAAAGACGCCGAAGGAGATAAACTGGCACTTGGACTAAGAGATCTTGACGCTGATGCCGAAGGTGAAAGAGATCTTGAAGCTGATGCCGAAGCTGATCTTGAAGCTGATGCTGAAGGACTTAAACTTGCCGAAGCCGAAGCGCTGGGTGACAGACTGGCACTGCCTGCCGCGGCCGCCGCAAGCGCAATGTCAAAAGAGCCGCTTCCATTGTCACGAAGGGAGATATCAAGGGCCACGGACTATCCCTCCTTCCTTGCAAACTTCGGGCACTGCAGAATATTTCTTGGGCATTGTATTGCAAATTCGCGGCATTGAATTGCCGGTGTACTATAAATTGATTACTATGTCGCTACGTCATCATCGCTTCTGCCTATCAGGGTGCTACTTTCCCAGGCCTCAGAAAAGACATCGACTGTATTGTCATACCAGGTCATCGAGTATGCCCCGTTCCCGCTGCGTGAGGTTGACGCAATCTCCGTGCCTTTCGACACCGATCCCGCTTCGACCGCTACGTGTGCCTTGATTGTTACCGTACCACCGCTACTGCCGGTAATGTCCCCTGCGATGGAGTAGGTTATTGAGTGGTAGGTAACAATTGCTGCCGCCTGCCAGAAGGTGGCGGCGTTCACGTTTGCATCATAGCGATAATCGCGAGCTGTTTCCGTATTCAACCGCGAAGTGTCCGCGTCATTCGGCCAACGCAAAAACTCCGAGCGGGCGCGGCAGAATGCCAGCGACGGGCCTCTCTCGGCATCAGTAGCATAAAGTGCGTTATATAGACCGCGCCATCCGCCTGCCTCCCCTTCGCCGGATTGGACTTCACACTGGAATGCCAAGGCTAAGTTGGCTGCGCCGGTGCCGGAGGTTTGAATAATCAACTGATAAGAAAAGGCTATAAGATAATAGTTCGTTTCAGGAATGATCGGCGTGGTTGCCCCCGCAAATTGGAGCCGTTGTACAAGGTTACCGGTTGCGTGCGGCCGGATCATCCAATGGGTTGAGTGTGCGTGGACTCCGACCCCGCTCGCATGCTTACCGCTGGTGTAATTAAGATACACCAATCCGCTCATATTCGAGCCGATGTTACCGGCTGTGGCGCTAGTTGTGAACCAGTCCACAACCAGGGAGTTATAGCCCCGCGCCAGCGTCATACCGGCCCCGCCCGCGGCACCAGAGTCAAACCGTCGCATCGAAGTCATGCCGCCACAGCGCGCACTTGCCGCATGGGTGAAAGTACGCGACGCCTGCGACCCCAATCGAAGGTCAAGCGTTACTGCACCCGCATCATTGAAGGAACATAAAATACCCGACTGCACCAGCGTAATCGTGGCCGGTTCTTGGACCGGGACGTCGCGGGTAAATCGGCTCTTGTCGCCGGTTACAGTGCCACCAATCCAGCCGGCTTCATCCATTGTCGCCATCTGGATTGAGTTCATAATCGTAGTGGAGGTGGAAGAGTTAAACTCGTAAGTGACGACCAGTACACCGTTGAGGCAGGGGTATGGCCCGCCGGTTGTACTGGTTGTGTTCGCCTCGATAGAGTGGGCGGCGTTGGTGGTGATCGCGCCGAGCAGCTTGTCGATGCGCCGGGTGAATACGTCGGAGACGAGAGTCCGGGCGTGAGAAAGGTCGGCCACTGTGGTTGAGCCGTCGTAGCGCATGTTTAACACTTGTGCGGCGGCGGCGGTCGTTCCCGAGTGAGTATCCATCTGAAAAAATATATCCCGATAGGTTATGGATGCCTCGGGTAAGAATGTGTCGAGAGCCGGGATTTGGCTCGCAACACCACCCAGGTTCGCAAAGCTGGTGGTTAAGTTGCCGGTGTTCCCGTCCATGGGGATTTTGACGGTCTTTATCTGTGTCGTATCCCCGTCGTCGTATTCATAAGTGATGATTAGTTTCGCGGTTGCATTGCTGGTGATAACGCCGCTGACCGTCAGTCGGCAATCCGCCGTCATAGTTGTTCCGGTGTAGTTTGTTACAAAATAGCTGGTTACGTCTCGTGAAAACAGGAAGCTTTGATTTTCGCCTGAATTGGTAATGGTTTGTGTGACTGTGGCGTCGTCTCTTGCCACAGCGCCGAGAGCGATGCCAATAAGTACCGCCGTTAGGCTGGCGGCTGCAGTGCCGTTGTCCACCGCCGAAACCTCCAGCGTAACCGACCGAAAGGTGCGGCTGGTAGTCTCGGGAATCGCCAGCGCCGCAAGCTGCGTAAAGTCGCGCGCAGTTGCGCTGGCAACACTTGCGGTCGAAAGCGCGAAGGCGTATTCAATTGTTTTATTTCTTACTGCCATTTGTTCTTATTCAAAAAAATCATAGCCGGGAAAAACAACAGCGTGTTCGGGATATGGTTGGGACCCCGTCACAATTATGCGGTCGGTGTCGTCGTACCAGAAGCACGACCAACTGCCGCCGACAGCCGTTGTTATCTCTTCCACTATCTCCCATCCTGATGATACGCCGCTTCGCCAGACTCTCACCGTGTAACCCGATCCGTCACCGTTCCATCCTGACAGGGACCCTACGACTGAATAGTAAATGCTGTGATAGGTAACCCACATGTCAAGGTTGCCCCATGAGTTGGCCCCTTGGGTGAGATAAAGCTTGTAACGACGGGAGGTCTGGATACTCAGGCGGTCGCTATCTGGGTCGTTTGGCCAGCGTTTAAAAACACTGCGGGCGGTTCCCCAGATCTGCCTGATACCTTGTTCCGGATCGGTATGAGAAATATCTGAATAGACAGTTTCCCATTTGTTACCCCCTTCGGCTACCAGTCTTTCTGTTTGTACTACAACCCCGGCTGCATTGCCAGTAGAATTGGTTAAATATTGATAATGTACACCAATGGAATTTATGTAACGTTCTGTCTCCGGGAAAGCTATTGCAACCGCTGATGTGGTGATATTATTGTTGGCGGCTTGTGTTTCCTGAGCAAAGAGATTCCAACAAACCGAGTGGTTGTGGGCCCCGGTGCCGTCGGAATGTTTACCCGAGGTGTAATTGATTATCCACCAGGCACTCATGTTCCAGCCCAAGTTGGTCGAGTCGGTTCGATAGACATCGGCTTGGACGGTATTTCTGCCGCGGGATAGGGAACCGATTTCGCTTTCACACCTTAGCATGGCTCCGCACCCGCCGGCAACTACGGCAGCTACGGATGTGTAGGTATTGAAACTGCCAGTGCCCACTCTCAAATTCACGCCACCCGAAATTGCCGCAGCTTGTTCCCAATGTACATATAATGCGCATTCTTGAATAGTGATGGTATCCGGTTCTTGAATCCAGACATCACGGGTTGCCCGTTGATAATCTGCTGATGTCGGGCCGCCCATGGGGCTATCAAACTCCATGGGGAAGATTAATGAGTTTAATACTGTTGTGGTTGTGGTGTTATTGTATTCATAAGTAATAACCATCCATACCTGTGGATGGTCAAAATCGGTTGCGCTGGCCCATAAATAAAAATCATGAGCAGAGTTGGTGGTAAATGAAGGCTGCCAGACATGTCTATACCAGTTGGATGCATTTGAGCCTTTTTCATGGCTTTGGGTGGTCCGGGTTGTTGCAGTGTCCAGACGCATGGAAAGAGTCATGTCGGTTGTTGAGGCCGACTCTTGATTTCCCTGGATAACTACAGTTGTCTGTCTCACATTGACTGACGCTTCAGGCAGCCAGGTATCAAGAGCTGGAAAGTTATCAGTTGCAGTGCCCGGCTGAGAAGTTGTCATTGCTGTAAGTGGGGCATTTAAGGGCAGGCGCACTGTTTTTACATGGGTTGTGGCGGCGTCATCGTACTCATAGGTAATTGTTAGCTTAGCCGTAGCGCATTTCCAGACTGAAGTGCCGGCACTATCAACCAGAAGTCTTGCGTCGCAGGTCATACTTGTTCCGCTCCAGTTAGTACTAAAATATGACGTAAAATCCCCGCTATGGTCTACCCATTTATTTTCACCCGAATTGGTTACAAGATTGGTATTATTGACGGCCGAATAGCCGGCTGACCCAAGTTGTAAAGATATTTGTCTGCGGTTGATACTGGCAACGCTCGCCGCACCGTCTTGAACGATGATTGCTAAAGACACGCTACTGAATGTAATACTCGACTCCGGTAGATAAACGGTGATTTGAGTGAAATTAGTGTCTGTAAGATCGGCCAGAGTTTCCAGTTCCGGGAACCAATATTCAACTGTTTTTAGTCGGGTTGCCATAATGATTTATTTTTTTAACTCATATCCCTAATCAAGCCCTTTTTTATTAAAAACTGTAACTGATTTATTAAATTACCCGCTAGTAAATTCAATAGGGTAATATGGTGATTATTTCTCTTGAGCATGGTAATACATTTGGCAGGATTGGACAACGGTCTGACTATCAAATTTAGTTAATTTTCGTTTCTTTATCAATTCCTTTTTCTCCAAGTAAAACTTCTTCAATGGCATCTAAAAGACGTTAACAAAATAGTCGTATTTAAAATCCTCGCGGCCGGCCCAACCATTGGTAAAGTTGGAATCACCTCGCATATAGCGGAAAGAACCCGTATCCGTATCTTCTTGCATGATAAACCAGGAGCCATCTTTGTGAGTAAATCCATAATAGGCGACGATGGAGTCATCAATTTCGGTAATTCTATATCCGTCCGTAGGCCCCTTTTCCGCCGGGTTAATTTTGTTACCAGAGGTGTCTTGAAGAGAGATTGTTTCGGATTCAGACGAACTTTCGAAAAATGGAACTTGTGGCCTTTTAATAAAAATCGAGTAAAGAAGAAGCGAAAACCCCGAAACTCCAAGTAGCTTGAGAAATGCCCGTTTATCGTCATCTACAGCATTTTCAGCTACTGGCTGGATAGGGGCTAAATGCTCTTTGTAAGCTACTTGACTTCTTTTGCGCGGAAAAACTTTAAAGGCAAAATAAACTAGCAGGGGGTAAAAAGCAATGGCGACTACCAATTGGGGATAGGTTCTGGCAGTTACAAATGCAATGATTACGTCCAGTGTGACGATTACAAAGGTGCAGTAGGTTAGGATTTTGTACATTGGTTATTTATTCCTCCGGTATAACTTCGATAAAACTTACCGGTATAAATCCGACTGATCCATCGGCTAATTTGATTTCATACCATCCTGAATCAGTGGAAACGTATTCGAAAGTGTCGCCCTCTTTTGCTTCTCCGATCTTATTTGAGCTAACAATTGGAGCCTGGAGGATGTTAATGCTTGTAGCCCCGTCGGTAATTTTAACTGTCAGCATTGTTTTTGGTTTTATCTCTGGCTCTATTTCTACTTCGACCGCTTTGGGAAGAACTAAAGGAGTAGGGGCAGATTTCGGTGTAAGTTTGGCTATGGAAGCGTTGATGTTTCTTACCCCGAGTCCTACGAGGAGCAAAAACATTGTACCCGCAGCCAGGAATTCGGGTATCCTTTTTACAGGTTTCAAATTCGGATTTGCGGGTATTTCAGGAGGCTTTTCAACATTACTTGCAAGGATACTCTTTCCAAGGTGCTGACTCTCACTTTCAAGAGTAATTCCTTGAAGAAGCTCTTTGCCCTTTTGGTCAAGTGTATATTTTTCAACAAAATCTTTGTAGCTGCCTGTTCCCTTGAGGAAATCAGTTTTGGCCCTGTCAAAAAAAGATAGAACTACATTTGGTTTGACCCACGAAGTAGCTCTTGCACCCAAAAATTCTCTATATGAGGAATGACCACTGATATGGAAGTAACGGGTAAGATACAAGAGGCTAGCTTCGTCCTTGATCTGAACTGACTTGTAAGGGCCTTGAAACAGGGGGCCAGTACGTTGATATTTTTTATTAAAATACATTGAATATCTGGTGCATAAGGATCTTATAAACTTCTCAAGGGAACCTTTAGTTATTTGATACACGAGTAGGTGGAAGTGATTAGGCATGATACAGTAGGATACTATTACTACTTGGTTGAAGTAATTTTTGGGTTGGTGTGGCGTACCCCGAAAAGTACGCCCATTTATGCTGAAAACCTTCTTAGTGGCCTCAGTATCTGCAGGAACAGATAAGTAATCTCTCAAATAGCCAAGAAAGACTTCATAATCTTGTTCGTCATTGAAGAGGATTTTGTCTTCAATTCCACGATTGTAGACATGACAATATGTACCGGTCTCATCCGCCCTAAAAAGGTTTTGAGCAGGCATATTTAAGACTAGACTTAAAGGGAGAGACCCTGCAAGCCCCATTTTAGCTACAGTCTTATATTGTTTCCGGACGCTTATGGAGAATTTAGATCTAGAAGCTTTTCTCGATTACTTTCTCTAGAAAAAATATACTAAATCATAATATAACAAATTAATACTTAGTATCTCATCAACTTTATTTTGATATGAGGCTAAATTTTAGACTGAATGCTTCCAGGTGTGCTTGGGGATTAATTGGCAAGAATCTTTAAGTTCGCAGTCAACCAGACTGTACCGTTCCAAAACTCCAAACTATTTGTGTCAGAGTTAAATCCAAAAGTTCCCTTCTTGGGCTTTTTCGGCCTATCGGGGGTAGTCCAATATGTAATTGTCGGCATCCCAATCAGGACTGATAAACCCTGTCCGACTTCAAGAAAGACTGGGGAATTTTTAGGCATTAAACTATCTTATGGCCATAATATAGCGTACGGTAGATAGCGTCAAGGGTTTTCGTTTAACCTAACTCATTCGTAGTATTAACCAGACAGCTCCGTTCCAGTACTCCAAACTATTTGTGTCAGAGTTAAATCCGAACGTTCCCTTCCTGGGGTTTTTCGGCCTGCCGGGAGTATTCCAGATAGCGATTCTATTTCTGCCCGCCATAGTAGACAAACTACCACCCAAGTGAAGGGTATTAAGAAGAACGGAATTTCTAGACCTTGAGGGAATAGCAACCGGCACTAATTCGGGGGCGGCTGAAGGCGATACGGATTTTGAAGGGCTTACAATGGCTGATGGGGAAGCGGATGCAGAAGGACCACTGGGAGCAATTGATGGTGATGCCGATGGTGAGAGAGATGCGGATCCACTTTCACCGCCAGCGGAGGGAGAGGCTGATGGTGACAATGATCCCGAAGGACTCTCGCTGGCTGATGGGGAGAGAGATACGCTTGGTGAAATACTGGGCGATGCTGATGCCGAAAGAGACAAACTGGCCGATGGTGAGACCGAGGCCGAGGGCGAAGCGGTTGCGCTTGCGCTGGCAGACGGACTTACCGAAGCACTTGGTGAAACCGAGGCCGAGGGGGAGACCGATGCACTTAAACTTGCCGATGGGCTAAGCGATGCACTTGGTGAGAGAGATGCCGATGGTGAGAGGGACCTACTAGCACTGGCACTTGGTGAGAGCGATGCCGATGGTGACAAAGATGCACTGGCCGAAGAACTGGGTGAAAGTGATGCAGATGGTGACAGTGATCTACTGATTGATGCACTAGGAGACAAAGACACCGACGGACTCAAAGATGCTGATGCAGATGCCGACGGCGAGAGGGATCTACTAGCTGAGACACTTGGTGAAACCGAGGCCGAGGGGGAGACCGATGCACTTAAACTTGCCGATGGGCTAAGCGATGCACTTTCACTCACCGACGGACTCAACGATGCGCTAACCGAAGCACTCGCAGACAAAGAAGCCGAAGCTGAAGCCGATGGAGACAGGGAGGCGGATACTGATGCACTAGGTGAGGCAGAAGCCGATGCTGATAGTGATCTACTAGCAGAAGCGCTTGGAGATAAGGAAGCGGAAGCCGATGCGCTTGGCGAGAGGCTGGCACTGGCCGACGCGCTTGGTGAAAGAGAAGCCGACGCTGACGCCGAAGGACTTAAAGAAGCCGATGGTGAAAGAGATCTTGAAGCCGATGCGCTTGGAGATAAAGAAGCAGAAGCACTGGCACTCGGGGAGAGAGAAGCCGAAGGTGAAAGAGATCTACTGGCTGAGGCACTGGGAGACAATGAGGCGCTTGGCGATAAACTGGCAGAGCCGGGGGTCGACGGTGAGGCAGAGGCTGATGGTGATAATGAGGCAGATGGACTTAAGGAAGCTGAAGCTGAAGCCGACGGTGACAAGGATGCCGAGGCTGATGCACTTGGCGAAAGTGATGCAGACGGTGAGAGAGATCCACTGGCACTAGCACTAGGTGAGACAGAAGCTGAAGCTGATGCCGAAGGACTAAGTGATGCTGACGGACTGAGTGAGGCACTAGCACTTGCAGATGGACTCAAGCTGGCTGATGTCGAAGCAGACGGTGAGAGTGACCTACTAACACTGGCACTGGGTGAAAGCGATGCGCTTGCGCTAGCACTAGGTGATAAAGAGGCCGAAGGAGACAAACTTGCTGATACCGATGCCGATGGAGAAAGTGATCTACTGGCAGAAGCACTAGGACTTAGTGAGGCACTAGGAGATAAACTAGCCGATACACTAGCTGATGGTGATACTGATGCACTGACACTTGCTGATGGAGAAACCGATGCCGAAGGGCTGAGAGATGCTGAGACTGAGGCCGATGGAGACAGTGATCTACTAGCTGATGCACTGGGAGAAAGAGAAGCAGACACACTTGTTGACGGTGATAATGAGGCCGACGGACTTATAGAAGCTGATACCGATGCCGATGGAGACAAAGATGCAGAGGCTGAGGCGGCCTGGACCACTTCACCGCCCACATAGAGATTGTTGGGATAGTTCTGATCCCAGAAAGCAATGTCCAATCGGCCCGGTGATCCCCAGTTGTATTGCGCCCAGCGCGCATTGATAGAACAATCGTAAGTGCCTGAGGCAAATAATGTTTGGCTACCCCAGCTAGCCGACCCGCCAGCCCCGGCCACATAATAGATGTTGACCGGGGATCCGTTGCCGTGGTGCCATAAGCGTATGCCCCCACTGGCGCCTGGCCCAATCGTGACATTGTGTGTCTGACTGATTGAGGGATTGTTAGAAGTCCAGCTCGCACCATTGTTGTCGCTGTAGTAATACCGGATAGGTTGCCAGCCACTCGACTTGGCCCCGCTGAAACCGATATGGTAACGGTTGTCACTGGTAATCAGCACGCCAACGCACTGATCAATGCCGCACTCAATAGACCCCAGAACACTCACACTGCTGTTCCAGGTTTCGCTGGTTTCCCGCGTTCGTACATAGACCGTACCATCGGCAGTACCGTTGAATGTGCCGCGCAGCCACGAGACAACCACGCGACCGGTTGTGTCAAAAGCAATACTGGGATGCCACGCTTTCTCATTGCCGGAGTAGGTGACATCGCTATCTACCTGGGTGGCTGAAGCCCAACTTCCACTGACATTGTTTGTGTAGTAGATGCGCCGGTCGGCTAGGGTGCCGCTGCCTACGGTGGTTAGGAACACGACATGGGCCTTGCCGCTTGCGTCAATGGCGATGGCCGTGTTCTCGTCACCCTGCCCGATGTCATCGTAATCCAAGTTGGACAGGATCGTCGTGACACTTCCCCATGTATCAGTGGCTGTGTCAAACAGGGCATAGCGCAGGTAGCGGGTCAGGCTGATCGAACTACGGGCACTCCAGGCGATATGAATGTCGTCACTGGCATCAAGCGCCGCCGCGCAACCCACCACGGCCGCCGGCTCATTGGTACTATCCTTCCGGGTAAAACTGGCCGGCGGGGTTCCGGTGTCATCGGCTTTGAATACCCGAATGGTTTGATCCAGACCGTTGGTCGTAAAATCCGGGTAAACGTCGCAGTTGGGTGCAACTGTGTAGATGATGTTACCTGAAGTCCTGACAATCTGCCGCATACTGCCATCGACGTAGCCAGATCCAACAAACTGAATAGGATCTCCACCAGAACTTGGGCTGGGCGAGGCGCTGACAGAAGACGAGGGCGATAAAGAGGCGGAAGGACTCAAAGAAGCCGATCCTGAAGCCGATGGAGACTGGGAGGCAGATACTGATGCACTTGGTGAGACAGAAGCCGATGCTGACAGTGATCTACTTGCAGAAGCACTCGGAGATAAAGAGGCAGACGCTGAAGCCGAAGGACTTAAAGAGGCCGAAGGAGATAAACTAGCTGACGCCGATGCCGAAGGACTTAAAGAGGCTGACACCGATGCGCTGGGTGAAAGAGAAGCAGAGGGGGAAAGGGAGGCACTCGCACTTGCGGAGGGGCTCAACGATGCACTGGCCGAAGCACTGGGAGATAAAGAAGCACTCGGCGATAATGATCTACTTGCCGACGCACTAGGTGAGACAGAAGCTGAAGCTGATGCCGAAGGACTTAAAGAAGCCGAAGGAGATGCAGAAGGTGATAAGGAAGCACTGACAGATGCACTGGGAGACAATGAGGCGCTTGGCGATAATGATGCACTAGCTGATGCCGAGGGTGACAAGGATGCAGAGACTGATGCACTTGGTGAAAGTGAGGCCGACGGTGACAGCGACCTACTGGCTGATGCACTGGGTGAAAAGGAAGCCGATGCCGATGCCGAAGGACTGAGTGATGCTGACGGACTGAGTGAGGCACTAGCACTTGCAGATGGACTTAAGCTGGCTGATACCGACGCACTAGGAGACAGTGAGGCAGAAGGTGATAATGATCTACTGGCAGAAGCGCTTGGAGATAAAGAGGCAGATGCTGAAGCTGAAGGACTTAGACTTGCACTGGCACTTGCAGATGGACTTAGTGAAGCCGACGCCGATGCGCTGGGACTTAAACTTGCAGAAGGTGATAAGGAAGCAGAAGCGGACGCAGATGGACTTAAACTGGCTGATACCGATGCACTAGGAGATAAAGAAGCGGATGGTGAAAGGGAAGCGCTTGCGGAAGCCGAAGGAGACAGTGAAGCCGAAACAGAAGCACTGGGTGAGACTGAAGCCGAAGGACTCAAAGAAGCCGAAACTGATGCCGATGGTGACAAGGAGGCAGAAACGGATGCACTGGGTGAGACTGATGCACTTGGCGAGAGTGACCTACTAGCACTGGCACTGGGTGAGACAGAAGCCGACACTGACGCCGAAGGACTTACAGATGCCGAAGGAGATACGCTTGCTGATACTGATGCGGATGGACTTAAAGAGGCCGACCCTGATGCACTGGGAGACACTGATGCAGATGGCGACAATGATTTACTAGCACTGGCTGACGGAGACAGTGATGCGCTAGCAGATGCACTAGGAGATAAAGAAGCGGATGGTGAAAGGGAAGCGCTTGCGGAAGCCGAAGGAGACACACTTGCTGATACAGATGCGGATGCTCTAACAATGAACGAGATCTCGGACCCCTTGTAATGGGTTCCTGCAGCCGTATAAACGTCTGTTACGGGAACTGAGGTAGATGTAGAATCGTTGCGGTATGCAAATACAGCCGAGGCGCCACCTGAAACACCGGCGTCATAGAGCTTAGTAAATCCGGTATAGGTCGGGTTATTTGGAGTGGTGTCTGCATCGTTACTAATTACGACAACAGTTTCGTCATTGGTTGTCGGAGTTGCAGAAAGCGTTTGTGTTTCGGCACCATCACCAATGTTTGTCGAGCCAGATGAAATAATTCCGTCAATTGGTGTAGTAGCGTCATACCCTGTATATGCCACGACTACAACCGTGTAATTGTGAATATCTTGGTTGTCATCATCGTCAACCGTAATGCTCATTGATGTTGGAGAACTGCCAACAGGCGCGGTAAATATGTTTACCCGGTGACTCCAAGCCGCAGTGCCATAGGCGTTTGCCTTGAGTGTGTAGGTTAAACTGCCGCCACTGATAGTAGGCTCACCAAGGTCTCCGGTGGTGTTGTTTCCCATCATCGAGACCACTACAACAAGCAACGAGTTTGCAGGGGGTACAAATGAATCGGTGCTATAGCTTGCAGTTCCGTAGGTTGCACTGGAGGCATAACTTCCAATATCAGTACGTGAAAGTCCGGCTGCAACAGACGGACTCACAGAGGCAGATGGTGAGGCCGAAGGACTCAAAGATGCCGAAGGAGACAATGATCTACTAGCCGAAGGACTAGGTGATAAAGATGCGCTGGGAGATAAACTGGCAGAACCAACGGAAATAGAAGGAGAAACTGAAGCTGAGGGAGAGAGCGACCTACTAGCAGATGCACTAGCCGAAGCACTCGGAGAGAGGGAGGCACTTGGTGAAAGAGAAGCACTTTCCTGAACAAGTGTAATATCCAGTTTGGGTGCCTTTGTCGTTGATCCGTCCCACGACCAGAAGTCCTGCCATTCATTAGCAGTTGACCCGCCTGTTTCGTCCACAAGCACAACGATGGCATTATCGCTGGCCCACCCTGCGCGGTTAATGACAGCCTGCACCTGTGAGGTGATGTCTTTCGTATATTCCGTGTCCAAGACGACATTTGTCAGATCCCAGGCTGTGGAATAGGAGGTGCGTGGGCGTGTGCTTTCGCTCAGGTTTGTGCTGCCGGATACGAACGTGCCGGGATTGTCGGCGTCTTGGCAGGCGACCTGCACGCTAACGACATTGGGGTCGGCGTCGTATGATGTCTGCCCGGTGAGCGTGAAGATAGCAGATGTCACGGTTGCTCCCTGCGGGATGGTCACGTTCAGGAAGCGCGCGCCGAGAGTTGTAAGGATGCTTGCGCGATAGCCGGCAGAGATGGGATTGTCGGTTAGGTTGCTGGCTGAGACGTTGGTGTCACGACTGCTGATCCAAACGTCGTCTGCACTAGCACTGACCTGAAGGTTTAGAGTCGTCGGCGGTTGGGAAGGGCTAACAGACGCCGAAGGCGACAAACTAGCACTGGGAGAAAAAGAAGCACTCGAACTTGCTGATGGACTTAGTGATCTACTAGCCGAAGCACTGGGGGACAGTGAGGCAGAGGGAGAAAGAGAGGCACTAGCTGATGCACTGGGTGAGACAGACGCCGAAGCACTGGCCGATGGGGACAAAGAAGCCGATGGACTTAGACTTGCACTGGCACTTGCAGATGGACTTAGTGAAGCCGACGCCGATGCGCTGGGACTTAAACTTGCAGAAGGTGATAAGGAAGCAGAAGCGGACGCAGATGGACTTAAAC
>Ga0209518_1000326_pt1 | contig 62850 bp, 51 predicted proteins | sample RifGroB1_FD_183993 | JGI IMG/M metagenome (GOLD analysis project Ga0209518, IMG submission 183993) | Groundwater microbial communities from Rifle, Colorado, USA - Groundwater B1 (SPAdes) (version 2) | ecosystem: Environmental > Aquatic > Deep subsurface > Groundwater | place: Rifle, Colorado... | reverse complement strand
ACTAGAGTCTTCGTTTTATATTATTATGTTATGGGGTTAAATAAAGATGGTCAAAAAGATGAAGCAAAAAAATACGAAAAAGAACTTAAAGAAAAATACCCTAATTATAAAGAAATAATAAAGAAATTATATTAAGGAAGAAAAAATGAAATATTTAGGCATTTTTTTAGATATTTTTTCAAATATTTTGTTAGCTGGAGTCTTTATTTACTTGATAGTTCTAATTATCAAAAATAATTATCTATTTTTGATTGCTTTAAGAAATGTTTTTAGAAATAAAAGAAGATCACTAATTACAATTTTGGCAATTACTGTTGGGGTTCTTGCTATTATATTGTTTGGTGGATTTGTTAATGATACTTTTCATGGTTTCAGAGAAGCTAACATAAGGTCTCAACTTGGACATCTTCAAATCGCAAAAAAAGGATATAAAGAATTTAATAGCAGAGACCCAATTAACTATAAAATGTATAATTTTCAAGAAATTAAAGATGCTATACTAAACGATCCTCAATTAAAAAATAAAATAGAAGGAATAATGCCAGAAATAAATTTCTCTGGATTGATTTCAACTGGTGACACATCAGAAGTTTTTATGGCAAGAGGAATTGATATAGAATCAGATAGAATTTTTTCATCTTTTGACACTGTTGTTAAAGGAAAAAAATTATTAAAAGGTGAAAAAGGAAAAGTCGTTATAGGAAATGTTCTTGCACAAAATCTTAGTGCAAAAGTTGGAGATAGTTTAACAACAATGGTACAAACTCCAAAAGTTGGGTTAAATGTATTAGATGTTGAAATTAAAGGTACAACAGAGTCTATGGCAAGCGATTATGACCGAGTTATACTAAAAATGTCAATTGAAGATGGATGGCTTTTAATGGGTGATAAATATGCAGATAAACTTATTATACTCTTAAAAGAAACAAAAGATTTTGATATGGCTTATCAAAGAATAAAACAGATTGCAAAAGAAAAAAACTTTGATTTAGAGTTTTATACATGGGAAGAACTCGCTCAATATTATAGAGGTGTTGTAAGTTTATATACTGGAATATTTAACTTTATAAAAGTAGTTATATGTTTTATAATAATAATATTTATTACAAATACTCTTTTTATGACTGTTATGGAAAGAATAAACGAAACAGGTACATTAAGAACAATCGGAACAACTAAAAAACTTATAACTCAAAATTTTCTTACAGAAAGTATAATTATAGGTATAATAGGTGGAGTATTTGGAATAATTTTAGGTTATTTATTAGCTTCTATAATAAATGCTTTTGGAATGCCTATGCCACCGCCTCCTGGCTCTACGAGAGGTTATACAGCAAACATTAGACTTGATGAAAAAAGCATTGAGTTTATATATTTTAGTTTTAAACTATCAATATTAACAGCATTCTTTGCTGCATTTTTACCAGCAAGAAAAGCGGTGAAATTATCAATTGTCGATGCTTTAAGACACATATAATATACATATTTAATCAGATTGACACAGATTACGTTATAACATTAGCCTAATCTGTGTAGTCTGAAAAAATTAGCATTGAATCTGTGTTTTAATTGGCACAGATTAGGCTTTTTAGAATGATTATGATTATTTAACATAAATAATCATAATCATTCTAATCTGCTAAACTTTGAATACTCTCACAAAAAACATGAAGAACATAGACTTAAAAAGAAAAAAACTTTCTAAAATTCTTTTCTTCGTGTACTACTTGCCTCAGTGAGATTTTTCTACATAAGGTTATCTTCTTTGCGTATTACAATTTAGGAGTAATTATGAACAAAATTAAAATTTTATTTAGTCTTATTTTTATAAATCTTTCTTTTTTTATATTTTCAGAACCAACAGCTATTGAACTAATTAATAAAGTTGATGATACAAGAGGTCCTGGTCTTTCTTTTTCTTGTAATGTAAGTATGATTTCAACAGAAAAAAAAGAAGTCACAGAATCAAATGTTATGAAACTTCTTTATAAAAGACAAAAAGATGGAGCAAATAGAGCACTTGGTTATATATTTGAACCTGCTGAACAAAAAGGAAGAAAAGTGTTACTTATTGGCACTGATACATGGCTTTATATACCAGGTTCAAAAAAACCTATTAAAATTTCACCTGCACAAAAATTATCAGGCAATACAAGTACTGGTGACGTATTATCAGTAAATTACAAATCTGATTATGATCCCCAAATAATAGGTGAAGAAAAAATTTCTGGAATAGATACTTATAAACTCGAACTTGTTGCAAAAGTTCCAACAGTAACATACTACAAAATTGTTATTTATGTAAGTAAAAACGATTTTAAACCAGTAAAATCAGAATTTTTTTCTAAAACAGAAAAACTCTTAAAAAGTGCATTTTACAGAAAATATCAAAAAATAGGTTCTAAAAATGTAGCAGTAGAAATTTTAATAGTTGATGCAATTATGAAGGAAAACTTAACTATTGTTAGTTATTCAAATTTCAAAGTTGAAGACATTGAAGAATCTTATTTTAATAAAGATATCCTTAAAGACATAAATATTTAACGGTTATAATTTAGACTTAAAAAGGATACAATAAAAAAATGAAAAAATATTTAATTTTAATATTTGTTTTTCTAAACTTTGTTATTTTTTCTCAAGATAATACAGGGGATTCTAATAATCTAACAGATGATGATTATTTGAATATCGACATTTCTAATATTATTGATAATTCTAAAAAAGAAGAAAAAAAAGAAAATACAAAAAAAACAATAGAGGATGCAATAGATTTTAATCTTTCTATTGAAGGAAGAAATTTAACAGAAATTAGATTTTTACGAAATAATTTAGGAAATAATAATAATGTTTTTGGCATTCCTACTTTTATAAATAGAAGTTATTGTGATTTACAAGCAGGGGTTAATTTTGGAAAAATTTTTCAAATTTATATTGATAACAGTTTTAGATTTTCCTATGACTCCAATGATATTGCACACATAAAAATAGCAGAACACGAAAATAAGTATTATAAATACTTTGAGGATATTGTTAAAGAAGCATATCTTTTGTGGAATATTCCAATAAAATATCCAATAAAAATTTTGGTAGGTAGAAGTTTTTTTAATCCAGAAACTTCTTGGGTTTTTCTTACTGCTAATAATCTAAATTATACTAGAAAAACTCTTGGTAGTTTTATAGATTACGATGATATTGGCGTTAATATGCTAAAATTTTCAATGTATTTTCCAATTGTTAATTTTGATTTGATCTATTCGCCTGGAAGTTATCAAGAAAACAATATTACTAAGATGTTTAATATACAAACAGAGCAAAGATTTGCTGCTAAAGTAGATTTTAGTTTTAAAAAGGTTAATTTTAATATAAATGGTTACATAGATACAAGCACTGACTCAGATGGTAATCCATTTCCAAAATGGGCTTTAGGAGCAAGCATTTCTGTAAATGTTACTGATGAACTCATTTTATACTCAGACCTTGCATTGACTTCAAAAGAAAGAAAATTATCTCTTAGAAAAGAAGACAAAAAACTGTATGGCAATATGAATGAATATACAATAGTAGAAAATCAAAAACATATTGATTTTTCTGGAGTGTTAATTGGTATTAACTATAGTCCAAAAGCTTGGTTTACAGTTTATGGAGAATTATATTTTAACACAAATGGACTTTTTCCAGATGAACAGAAAGAACTTTTTAACAATTTAGAAGAAGTAAGTTATAATTATCACAATCCAGAATACCCAGAATTTGCTCCAAATGCAAATGATATAAGAATTAAGATTAGGAAATATTATCTTGATAAAGTAGGTGGAGTAGCAATAAAATATGACGCATTTAGGCTTGGAGCTTTCTATTTTTTTACTCAAATAAGGAAAGAAAATATTGCAAGTACTGGGCTTGATTTATCATTATCAACATTTATTCATTTATTTGATGGAAGTTCTCTAATTATGCCTGCAATTAAATATAAATTCTTGAAATATTTTTCTGTTGAGCTAATTTCAAATCTATTTTTGGGTTACGAAAAATCTCTGATGGGTGAAATGTTTTATTTGGGAAATATAAGACTAGTTTTAGAAGCAAAATTCTAAACTATGGAAACAAAACTAACAAATTCTCACCTTTAATCTTAGTGGAGAATTTTAACATGAAGTTCACAAAGAAATATGAGAAAAATCCCTTTTCAATTAAATCTTCGTGAAACTTCGTGTCTTTTTCGTGTTAAAAATACCATTTTTTAAAAAGTTTGAAATTGTTATGGTAAGCAACCTCTTGTTTCCATAGCACCAACAAATATTTTTACATCAACAAAAACTTGCCAAAAATATCAATTGTTTTTTCAATATCGATCTCCGTGTGAGCATAAGATAAAAACAGAGCTTCAAATTGTGATGGTGGAATAACAATCCCATTATCAAGACAAAATTTAAAAAATTCGCCAAATTTTTTTGTATCACAAGACTTTGTATTATTAAGATTTTCAATTTTTTCGGATGTAAAATAAATTGTAAACAATGAGCCAATATAATTAATTTGTACATTTTTTAGATTATTTTCTTTTATAATTTTAGTAAGAGCATCAACAATATATTTTGTGTTTTTTTCGAGAGTTTTGTAGATAGAATCATTTTCTTTTAGAGTCTTAATAGTTGCAAGACCGGCACTTACAGATACAGGATTTCCAGACAAAGTCCCAGCATGATAAACGCTACCTTCTGGTGAAATTAATTTCATTATCTCATTCTTACCACCAAAAGCACCAATTGGATAACCACCGCCAATTATTTTACCAAGTATAGTTAAATCTGGTTTAATATTATAATAGCCAGAAGCCCCAGATATTCCAACTCTAAAACCAGAGATTACCTCATCAAATATTAGTAAACTATTATTTTGTTGTGTAATTTCTCTTAATCTATTTAAAAAGTCAATATTTGGTAGAATAAGACCCATATTTGCAGCAATTGGCTCAATTATAACACAAGATATTTGATTTTCATATTTTTTAAAGCATTCTTCTAAAGCAAAAATATCATTGTAAGGTAAAACAATCGTATCTTTTGTAGTAGCCTCAGTTATACCATTACTATCAAGTATATCAAAAGTCAAAAGACCAGACCCTGCCTTTACAAGCAAACTATCGCTATGCCCATGATAACATCCTTCAAACTTAACGATTTTATTTTTTTTTGTATAAGCACGAGCAAGACGAACCGCAGCCATTGCAGCCTCTGTCCCTGATGTTGTAAGCCTAACTTTTTCGATTGAAGGGATACATTCACAAATAAGTTTGGCAAGTTCTACCTCTTTTTTAGTTGGAAGCCCATAAGAACTACCAAGTTCAATTGCCTTTCTTACCTCTTCTATAACAGATGGATAATTATGACCCAAAATCAGCGGTCCCCACGAACAAATATAGTCAATATACTCATTATCATCTTCATCATAAACTTTTGAGCCAGCACTTCTTTTTACAAAAATAGGTGTCTGCCCTACAGATTTGAATGCTCTAACAGGACTATTTACACCACCCGGTATTAAATTAACCGCTTTTTTGTATAATTCGATTGATTTATCATATTTTCTCATATTATCCCTTCTTTAACCCATTTTGCTAAGTCTTTTGTGTGATAACTAATGATTATATTAGCACCCGCTCTTTTAATTGCTGTGAGGTTTTCTAAAACCATCTTTTTTTCATCAAACAAACCATTGGTAGCACCGATTTTTACCATAGCATATTCACCACTCACATTATACGCAGCAACAGGAGCATCAAATTTATTACTAATCCCGCTAATTATATCAAGATAAGCCAAAGCTGGTTTTACCATAACAATATCTGCACCTTCTGCTAAATCTTCTTCAATTTTTTGGAATGCTTCCTTTTTGCGTCTAAAATCCATCTGATAAGTCTTTCTATCGCCAAACTGTGGAGTAGAGCCAGCAGCATCCCTAAACGGTCCATAATACGCAGAAGAATATTTTACACTATATGACATTAAAATCGTATTTTTAAACGAATTTTCATCAAGTTTTGCACGTATATATCCAATTCTACCATCCATCATATCAGAAGGAGCAATTATATCAACCCCTGATTCTGCATAAGAAAGAGCAATTTTAGAAAGATATTCTAAAGTCAAATCATTATCAACATCATTATTTTTAATTATTCCACAATGCCCTGAGTCAGTGTATTCGCACATACAAACATCAGCTACGACAGTTACATCTGGAAAATGTTTTTTTATTTCTCTAACAGTTTTTTGTATAATACCATCAGTTTTATAAGCCTCACTTCCGCAAGAGTCTTTTTTTTCTGGTATTCCAAAAAGTAGAATGTTTTTAACTCCAAGTTTATTTAGTTCTTCAATTTCTTTTAAAGCCATACCAGATGAATAACGATACTGCTCTGGCATACTTTTAATTTCTTCTTTAATATTACTTCCATCAACAACAAACAATGGATAAATAAAATGTTTTATATTTAACTCAACTTCTGACAAAAGATTCCTAATCGACTCTTTTTGCCTTAATCTTCTAAATCTTTTAAACATAATTACTCCTTTTTCTCCATTCCAAAATAGCCTCGATTAATCCCTCTGTTGTGAAAGTTTTAGCTTCAATTTCTGCCTTATATCCAAATTTTTGAAGTGTTTTGGTAGTTTCTGTACCAATAGAAGCAAATTTTATTTTTTTTAACTCTTCTTTAAAATCAGTTCCAGTAGATTCAAAAAAACTTTCTACTGTTGAGCTACTTAGGAATGTAATTATATCAATATCATTGGATAAAATATTGCCAATTTCTTCTTTAGAATATTTTAATTTTTTCGTTTGATAACATTCAATCTTTGTGAAATTTCTTTTATAACTCGTATTTAAATATTGTGTATCAACTGGCGATAAATTGGAAGTTAAAATTAGAATAAAATCATTTTCTTTTGTATGATTAACCGCTTTTTCTATCGCATTACTAACAGTGTATTTATCTGGAATAAAATCAATTTTAATTTTATATTTTTCTATTTCTTTTTTTGTTGCGTCCCCTACGACACCGATTTTTTTGCCAGAAAGGATTCTAAGATCATCGATATTGTTAAAAAAACTTCGCACTGCATTTGCACTATTAAAAATTATAGCAGAATATTTATTTAAATCAGTAAAATCAATTTTATTTTCAATTATATCAATAAAAGGAACATCGAGAGTATAAGAGCCATATTCTTCCAATTTTGTCGAAAAATCAAAAGATTGATGTTCAGAACGAGTAATTAAGATTTTTAAGCCAAAAAGTTCTTTTTTACTAAAAAAATCAAACTTTTCCGAAAAATTTACAACTTCACCAACAATAAAAACTGATGGAGGTTTGATATTATTTTTTTGTTTTAATTCTATAATATTAGAAAGATCACCAATTACTTTTTTTTGAATACCCAAAGTCCCATTTTGGACTAAAGCAGTAGGAGTATTTTTATCTTTGCCATTTTCTATGAGTTTTTTTACTATTAAATCAAGGTTTTCAACACCCATCAAAAAGACTAAAGTCCCTTTCAATTTTGAAATAACGCTAAAATCAAAGTCAAGTTTATCTTCTTTTTTGTGACCAGTAAAAATATGTAACTCAGAACTAAAATCCCTATGAGTTGGAGGAATACCAGCAAACGAAGGGACAGCAATACTAGAAGAAACTCCAGAGACTACCTCAAATAGAATATTATTTTCAATTAAGGCTTCGATTTCCTCCCCTCCTCTACCAAACAAAAATGGGTCACCGCCTTTAAGTCTTAATACATTTTTTCCTTCTTTAGCCTTTATCACAAGATTTTTGTTTATCTCTTCTTGAATTTTACCACCTTCGGTGTTTTCTTTACCAAAATATATCTTTTCACAGTTTTTTTTTGTAAAATTGAGTAGTTTTGTATTAATAAGTCTATCATAAATCACAACATCGCAATTTTTTAATAACTCTATGACCTTAACTGTAACAAGTCCAAAATTACCAGGTCCTGCACCTGCTATATAAACTTTCCCATGATCCATTTACTTTTCTCCTCAATTACACAAAAAAATCTTTAAATGGCAAATTATCTTAAAATTTTAAACAAATTAAGAATATATCAAACTGAATTAAGATGATAACAAATGATAAATCAATAACGATTTTGATAGAATATTCATAAAAATTAGTATAAAATTATTAGTTTTCTAATATTATTTTAATTTATCAAGTAATTCCTTGATAATTCTATCTTTCTCTTCGATAGTTTTGTCTTTTTGTTCGATAGTCTTTTCTTTCTCTTCGATAGCTTTGTCTTTTTGTTCGATAGTTTTATTCTTCTCTTCAATAGCCTTATCTTTTTCTTCTAATTGTTTAAACACATCATCAGCTTCCTCTTCAAGTTCTATTTCATCACGAACTTTGGGATCACTTGCTGCTTTTAATAATCTTCTAACAATTTTTTCCATTATTTCATCTTCTGGTTCATATTCATAATTTATAACAAAATTTCTATCTGTTTTTTCACTTTGGTCAAATATACTCAATATTTTCTCAAGTTTCGTTTTCATTGTGGGATGTAATTTTGGAATTTGTATGATAAATGAATTATGAGTTAAACATTCTATAAACTCATCCTTTGAATTGATTATTTCTCCAGTAAGAATATTTTTATAATTTCTGCTTATTTCTATAACTTCTGGTAATAATGTATTTTCTAGTTCAAAACCTAAAAAATATATTGTTATTATAGGAAGTGGTTTTTTTATCTCTTTTCCTTGTTCAGATAAAATAATTTCTTCTTGTTTATATTTTTCTGCAAGATAATTTCTAAATCTCATTAAGGCTGATTTTATTGGCGATTTTTGTATTTCTATTATTACATTTTGATATTCACCTTCTTTATCTTTTATAACTGCATTAAAATCAATCCTATATAATCTCATATAATTGTAAACAGAATCTTTTGGTTTATTCTTATCTTCTTGAGATTTTTCAACAGAATATTCCAATGATTTTTCTTGAGGTTTTAAAGTCAAACTAATTATTTCTTTATCAATAATAGCACCTATTATCTCTTTGGCAATATCGAGGTCTTCCATTAAATATTTAAATACTACATCATAAATAGGGTTTGCAATAAGCATTCTTATAGTCCTTAATTAATATTATAATCAATATTTGAAAAATATTCAAGATTTTTATAACACAGATTAGCACAAATTAGTCGGAGAGATTACGCTTATTAGTTAAAAAAAATGTAATCCGTGTTAATCAGTGTTATAAAATCTATTCTTAATTTTATCAGAAAGTCTTCTTGCCACTTCCATAAAATCATCCAATTTCCCACTCTCTTTATCTCTAATAATTTTGTCATCATAAAAAAACATTCCATCTAAATCCAAATTACCATTTTTAATCTCACCATACGCAGCGATTGGCACTTTACAACCACCATCAAAAATTCGTGAAAACTCCCGCTCAGCCAAAACTATTTTTTGTGTAACAGGTTCATTTATAGAAAAAACTATATCTTTTATAAAATCATTGCCTTCTCGACACTGGATACATAAAGCTCCTTGACCTGGTGCAGGTAGAATAATATCATAATTAAAATATTCTGTAATTTTATCCTCAAGTCCAACCCTTTTTAAGCCAGCACCAGCCAAAATTATACCATCAATGTCTGTTTGCTCGAGTTTTTTTAGTCTTGTATGTATATTTCCTCTTATTTCAACTATTTTTAAATCTTTTCTATAATTTTCGATTTGTATCTTACGACGAAGACTACTCGTTGCAATCACACTCCCAAGCGGGAGTTCTGCAAGTTTTTTATTATTTTTTGATATAAAAACATCAGAAGGATTTTCTCTAGGTGGAATAGCACCAATAATTAAACCATCTGGCATATCAGAAGGCATATCTTTAAGACTATGAACTGCTATATCAATTTGACCTTCGAGTAATTCGGCTTCAATTTCTTTTACAAACATTCTTTTTAGAGAATCATTTTGTAAAGAAGTGGAAAGATTTATATCACCACTCGTCTTTATGACTTTTTTTGAGAAATTATGCTCTGGAAAATTAATTTTTAATTTTTGGATAACTATATCTGCCTGTGCTAAAGCTAAAATGCTTCCACGAGTACCTATGATTATATTTTTCATTTATTCACCAATACTAATTTATTTCTTTTAACAAACCACTCTCTAAATTCTTCAATTTGTTCGTCGATTAAATGTTTATATTTTAGAGAAATATTATTTCTTTCTGATAGATTGTTTTTTTGGGTCTCCCATAAGTGGTCAATATTATAAAGATTTACACCTTCAATTTGTATAATATGATCCTCAATGTCTCGAGGAACAGCGAGGTCTAAAAAAAACCGCTTTTTATCTATTGTTAGATATTTTTCTAATTCATCTTTTTTTATTATACAATGAGGAGCGGATGTTGCAGAAATTATTATGTCCGAAAAATTAATAAAGTCGTATTTTTCTGAAAAACTTGCAGTTGCAACATCAAATTTTTGTTTAATCGTCAAATTTTTATGTAGACTTCTATTTGTAACTGTGATGTTTTTAACACCTTCTTTTATGAGAATATAAATTATTGATTGAGCAAGATCACCAAGTCCAATAACAAAAACATGTTTATCTTTTATATCATCAAAATGATTTTCTATAAATTTAACAGCAATTCCTTCTAATGATAGACCTTTTTCTAAAATACTACTTTGACTCCTAAATTTTTTACCAACAGCAATAGCATTATTAAAAATTTTATTTAAAACTCCACTTGTCTTTTTTTCTTCAAGATTTGCAAAATATGATTTTTTTATTTGTGATAGAATTTGATCTTCACCAACTAAAATCGAATCAAACCCACAAATCACCTCAAACAAATATCTAAGCCCATCAATTCCAACTTTTGTATAAACTTGTTCATTAAAACCCAAATTTTTGATTAAATCTTCAATATCAAAATTATTATTTATTTCAATATAAAATTCAACCCTCAAACAAGTAAGCAGATAAACAAAGCCAGAAATAAAACCTTTATGATAAAAATCTTCTATTATATGCTTTGGATTATTCTTTATAAAAAGTTCTCTTTCATTTATATCAAGATTTTTATAATTTACTCCAATAACATAAAAATTGTTTAAATCATCCATTATTACACCAATATTTAAATTTTTCTGTGAAATAGTTGTTATTTTTACTATTTTTTATAGCAATTCTAATAAATTTATCACTTAGAAACTTAAAGTTTGCACAATTTCTAATTAATATTTTATCTTTTAACATATTTTTTTGTAAATTAAAAGCATTTAAATGTTCTAATAATTTTATTAATATAAAATTTGTTTGAGTATCAAAAACCTTTATATTATTTATTTGTTTTAATTTAGAAATAAATCTATTTCTTTCAATATCCATCATTTTTTTTGATTTTTTTATGTAGTTTTCATCAAAAAGACATTCGCCAATAATAGCAGAAAAACAATTTATACTCCAAGGCTCTTGATTTTCTTTTAGAATATTAACTAAATCCGCATCATAACTTACCCCAAATCCAAGCCTTAAACCTGGTATAGAAAAGAATTTAGTTAGAGATTTTATTAAAAATACATTTTGATAGTTTTTTAATAAATTTATGGAAGATTTTTTCTCATCATCAAAAGAAAAATCTATAAAAGATTCATCGATTAAGATTTTTATGTTGTTATTCTTTGTTATTTCAAAAATTTGTTGTAATTCTTCAATTTTTATTAAATTTCCAGTTGGATTATTAGGATTACATATCACAAGTAAATCATAGTCTTTTATTAATTTTTCTTTTAGAATATCCAAATCCAGATTAAAATTATTTCTTTCTTGTAACTCAAAATAATCAGTTTGTGTATTGCTATTTAGTAAAGCTTTTTCATATTCCAAAAAAGTAGGAGATAAAATTAGAGTTTTTTTTGGACTAAGAGTTTTACAAAAAAGAAAAATCAATTCAATAGCACCATTACCAACTAAAATATTTCTCATATCAAGATTATAAAAATCTGAAATTGATTTCTTTAGGTCATAATACTCTATATCTGGATATTTATCTATTAAATGTATATTTTTTATTATAGTATTCTTTATTTTTTTATTAAAACCTAAAAAATTTATATTTGAACTATAATCAATTATTTCTTCTTTATTTATATCAAAATCTCTTTCGATTTGATAAATATTTCCACCATGATTAAACATTCTATAAAAAACTCCAAATTTGATTAAAAAATAATAAATTACAATAAAAGTCCTGTCATATTTTTAAAACTTGAGAGACTCTCTTTTCTGTGTAATCTGTGACAATCTAAATAATCTGTGTATAATATACTAAAAAATTTAAAAAAACAGAATAGATTTTTGATGTTTATAGATAATTTTTTAAATATACCCAAATGTCTCAGGTTTGTCAGAAATCACAAAATCTAATTACTTTAATATCAAGTAATCATGCAATTTTAATCTGTGGCTTGCACTCGCTTGACGGGTGAATTTGTGACAATCTCATTAATTTGTGTTATAACTAAACAAATTTAGATTTAGTAATTCAAATTTAAAACACTAAAGATATAAGAGTTGGTAAAAAATAGATTTTGAGTCTGTCCCTTGCTCCGTCCCTTGGGACAGAGCTTTTTTTTAACTAACCAGCGTAATCCGTGTAATCCACTTTAATCTGTGAACTAATCCGTGTTATATTAACGAAAAAAATCTTCTATTTTATGAATGTTTTTTATTATCAAAACTGTGAAATTATATACCAAATCTAACGATTTTTCTTGAATTGTAAAAAAATTATCCTTATTAGAATGAATATTTTTCCAACTTGAAGGTAAATACTCGTTAATTTGCGAATTTATATTGTTTTTTGCATATAGCTTACCTTCTATCTTTGAAATTGCACCAAAAACGACACCTCTTAGATTGTTTAAATAAACAGAAAGCATATCAGAGTTTAAAACAGACATCTCAATATAAGAAATATTATTCTTATTTGCAACAAAACTCAAAAAATCTAACAATACTTTATCACAACTTACGCTTCCTGATTTGTTTGCAAAATAAAGACTATCCCCTACCCCACAGAGTTCTAAATTAAAAACTCCAACAATTTTACTTTTATAATTATAATTCTTTAGATAATAAAAAGAGCCTACATTAGTAATTATTTTTTCTATATCTTTTGTATTTATGCTTTTATTTAGTAAAGCACCTAATATTTCCTCTTTATCATTAAAAACTATTCTTATTGTATATTGACATTCTATATTTGATAAATATGTAGCAATTTTAAGCATTATAGCAACAGCACTAGAATTATCATTTGCCCCCTCTTTAGTGCTACTTGCTATGTCATAATGTGAAAAAAATATTACTTCTTTATCTGGATTTTTACCAAATCTAACAACTTCTATATTTTTACCATTAGGATACTTCTGTACATTAAAATTAATATTATTATTCAATAAGTATTCTTCAATAAAAAAGCTTCTTTTATTATCTGGATATTCTAATAAATCTTTTAAAATAAATTTTATACTCATTTTAATCCTATAGGAAATAATATTTGGATAAATTTTAATTTTTTAAAAACATTTTATAAAGATTAAATTGTAACATATAATACAAAATTTTACAACTAATTATATTAATGTATAAATATTTATATTCTTTTAATAATTTGTAATTATAAGTTATTATTAGTAATTATTTTCTTGACAAGTAATTTTATTAATTGTAATAAAACTTATAAGGTGGTAAAATGAAAGAGTTTCTTACAACAAAAGAGGTTGCCGAGTTATTAAATATCAATGAAAAAAAGATATATTCTTTAGTATCTGAAGGAAAAATACCAGGAACTAATATTACTGGTAAATGGATTTTTTCAAAATCACAGATTGAAGAATATATAAAAGAAAAATCTTTACAAACACTCAAAAACTTTTCTGACAAATTATCGGCTGAAAAAGGAATTATTGTTGGAATAGGTTCTGATGATCCTGTGTTACAATATATAATTACAAAATTCAACGGGGAAAACAAAGATTCTTTACTACTTTATTCTTCAGTTGGTAGTTATGCAGGGCTTGAGCTATTAAAAGATTCAATGTGCCACATATCTTTTAGTCATTTATATGATTTTAAAGAAAATGATTTTAATTTTCCATTTTTAAACAAATTAGAAATCGATGAAGATGTTATTGTAATAAATCTTCTTTATAGAAATATAGGGTTCTTATCAGAACAAAAAGAAATTAGTAATTTTAATCAAATAATTGATGAAAACCTAACTTTTATAAATAGACAAAAAAATTCTGGTATTAGAAATTTTATAGAACAACAATTACAATCAGAAAATATAGATCAAACTAAAATTAAAGGTTTTGAGAATGAAGTTTTTACACATTATGAAGTTGGAATAAATATAGTTTCCAAATTAGCAGATACTGGTATTAGTCTTGAATTTGTATCTAATATATTTAAATTAAAATTTAATAAAATTTTTACAGAAAGATTTGATTTGATTATCAAAAAAGAAATATTTTTTGATAAAGGCATTCAATCATTTCTAAATTTTATCAAACAAGAGAATTTTTTGCATTCTTTAAAAAATTTTAAAGGCTATGACTTTTCTGACATTGGCAAAACAATGTTTAAAAAAATTAAATAAATTATGAGGAGATTGAAATGATTAAAAAATTAAGTGTTATTTTTATCTTAGTTATTTTACAAATGTCAATTGTATTTTCAGAAGAACTAAGAATTAAGCTTGCAACAACTACAAGCACAGAAAATAGTGGATTACTTGGGTATATACTCCCAGCATTCGAGAAAAAAACTAAAATTAAAATCGACGTTATTGCAGTAGGCACTGGTAAAGCTTTAAAACTTGGTGAAAATGGCGATGTCGATGTAGTATTAGTCCATGCAAGAAAACTTGAGGACAAATTTGTTGCAGATGGATTTGGTGTAAATCGCAAAGATGTTATGTACAACGATTTTATTATTTTAGGACCAAAAAATGACCCAGTTGGAGTAGAAAAATTCAAATCAGTAGTAGATGTTTTTAAAGAAATCGCTAACAAAAATGCAATTTTTATTTCACGAGGCGATAACTCTGGCACCCATACAAAAGAAAAAGAAATTTGGGAAAAAACTGGTATTACTCCAAAAGGTGAATGGTACAAAGAGTCAGGGACAGGTATGGAAGAAGTAATAAACATGGCAAACAATTTACTTGGATATACATTGGCTGATAGAGGTACATATATATCTTTAAAAAATAAAGTAGATTTAACAATTGTTTTTGAAAAGGAACAAATTCTATTCAATCCTTATGGTATAATTGCTGTTAATCCAAAAAAATATAAACACATAAAATATAAAGAAGCAATGCGATTTATAAATTGGCTTACAAGTAAAGAAGGATTAAAATTAATTAAAAGTTACAAAATTGATGGCGAACAATTATTTTATACTTATTAATTAACAAATACAATTTTTTGTGATATATATACTTAAACATTTTTAAATGGTCAATAAATAATAGCATTGACATTATTTGTAATTTATTTTATACAAATGAATTAATAAAGATAAACGTTTAAGGTATAGAGACAATTTGAACAATTATCAGTATAAGATTATTTTTAGAAGTAGAGAGAAACTTAAATTCACTCTACTTTTTTTAATATTCTAACAAGTTTTACCCACGAGAGTACAGGTGGGTTTGTCAAAAATTAAAAAATTTATATATCACTGATTTTTACAGATTATATTTATTTAAGACCAAAGCATAATTATTGTAATCGGTTCTAATCAGTGCTATAATAGTGAGAAAAAATGGGTTATTCGATTTATAAAGCTTTTGAATTATTATTTACTCTTGATAAAGAAATTTATTTTATTATCTTTACAAGTCTTAATATTACTTTTTTCTCAACTATTTTTGCCTCGATTATGAGTATCCCTTTGGCATTTATAATTGATATAAGTAAACCAAGATTCAAAAAAATTAGTATCGCTATCCTAAATAGTTTTATGGCATTGCCAACAGTTGTTATTGGACTTTTTGTCTATGCTTTTATTTCTCGCTCTGGACCACTTGGTTTTATGGGGCTTCTTTTTACACCGTTTGGAATAATCATAGGTCAAACGATTCTTGCAATACCAATAATAGCTTCTATGATATTGGCTGGTTTTTCAAAAATAGACTTAAGGCTTTACGAAACTCTAATTACACTTGGAGCAAAAAAATTTGACCTTTTAAAAGCAATTATTTTTGAAACAAAGACTCTAATTTTATCAGCAATTCTTGGAGGATTTGGTAGAATAATTGGTGAAGTTGGGATTTCTATGATGCTTGGTGGAAATATAAAATGGTACACCCGTACAATCACAACTGCGATAGCCTTAGAAACAAGCAAAGGCGAATTTTATTACGCTTTAGCACTTGGAATTATTTTAATTATTATTGCGTTTGGAATAAACTTGTCTGCACATTTAATTATAAAGAGTAAAGATAGATGGAAAATAAGTTGATATACGAAATAAAAAATTTAAAATTCAGTTACAATAAAAAGAATATTCTTGATATAGAAAAATTGAATATTTATCCAAATAAAATTTATGCTTTGCTTGGTGCAAATGGCTCTGGTAAAACTACATTACTAAAAATATTAAATGGTCTTCTAAAAGTAAAAGAAAAATCTGTTTTTTTTGAGAATATTCCAATAGAAGAAAATAAATATTCTTTAGTTAGAGAAAAAACTATTTATGTTCATCAAAACCCATTTTTACTCACTGGAACTGTTTTTGATAATGTTAGTTATGGTTTAAAATTAAAAAAATTAAATGCAAAAGTTATAAAAGAGAAAGTTTACACAGCCTTAGAAAAACTTGGAATTTCCAAACTTGAAACTAGACATAGTGATGAACTTTCTGGCGGTGAAATACAAAGAGTTGCAATTGCAAGAGCCTTAATTTTAGAACCAAAAGTTTTATTTCTAGATGAACCAACAGCAAACATCGATAATGAAAGCATGATACAAATAGAAAGCATTCTAAACGAAATAAACACAAAAAGCCAAACAACTATAATTTTTACATCACACAACTCTTTTTTTGGTTATAGAATGTGTAATGAAGTTATAATGTTGAAAGATGGAAAAGTAGAAAAAAAACCAGTGTAATTTTCCTTCCTATGAAACAAAAAATAAATACATATCATCAGTTATCTCCTGTTTTCATAAAAAAAAAGATTAATCTTTCACAAGGGCACTGAAAACACAAAGGAAGAAAAAAAACTCCCCAAAACTCTTTTTTTCTGTGTTCTTTGTGCCCTAGCCTTTACTCGTTTAACGGGTGTAAAAGATTTTGCAAGAGTTAGAATTAAAACTAGGAATATATCAGGCTAACTCAATGATAATCTGTACTAATCCAATTGATATTAAACTAACAAAAATATATAAAAAACATACAATTCAAATAAAAAACCAGCGTAATCCGTGTCAATCTGTTTCAATCCGTGCTAATACGTGTTATACGACCCAACCAAGTTTTAGCTTTAACACTTCATAGAAATTTCTCTGACTCTTGATAAATTTAATCTTTTTTTCTGATTTTTTGAAAGAAATTCTTTGTCCTGAATTTAATTCAATTATTTTTTGACCATCAAGGGTTATTTGGGCTTTAGCAGAAGATTCTTCTATTTTAATATGAATAGTTTCACTAAATGGGATAATAAAAGGTCTAATAGCAAGTGTATGAGGGCAAATAGGACAAACAGTAAAAGCGTCAACTGCTGGATGAACAATAGGACCTCCTGCACTCAAATTATACGCAGTAGAGCCTGTTGGAGAACTAACAATGAGCCCATCGCCTCTAAAATCGCAAACAGAATGCCCTTCCAAATCAACTTTTAGTCTAATCATTCTCGAAATACCCGTGTGAGAAATTACACCTTCGTTTAAAACTAAATACTTCTCTTCAATTCCTTCTATTTTTACCTCAAGCAATGTTTTATAATCAAAGATCGCTTTATTTTCTAAAAAGTTTTCAAAATAGAAATCGAATTCTTTGACCTCTATATTTGTATTAAAACCAAGTTGTCCAAAATTAACACCAAAAATAGGAATATCAGTACCAGCAAAAACTCTTGAGACATATAAAAATGTACCATCCCCTCCAACAGAAATTGCAGCCAAATAATCCTCTGGATTGAAATCAACTGAAATTGTATTATATAAATGAAATTCTTTACTTGAATAAATAAAATGATTTATTTCTAAATTATATTTTGCTTCATATTTTTTTAGATTTTCGAGAAAGTCCCAAATTTCTTCTTTTTTACTCAAGCCAACAATTGCAATTTTTCTCTTTTTTGTAGTATTCATAAAATTTCCTATAAAAATTACACTTAAATTTGCTCAATAATATTATTTATATTAAAATTTGTCAAAATAATTGTATATAAAAGTTGACATATCCAATTTATTGTTGTATATTAACTACACAAACGACGCAGGATAGAGCAGTTGGTAGCTCGTCGGGCTCATAACCCGAAGGTCGCTCGTTCGAGTCGAGCTCCTGCTAATGTAAAGTCCAATTTTGATAAACTCAAAATTGGACTTTTTTTATTTATATCATCAAAAATTTCCTGAAGATAACAGCAGAATATAATTTAAACTATTGTAAAAAATGAATAAAAAAGTTTAGATAAGAAAAACGGCAGGCTTATTTGTTTGATAAAGAAATTTATATTTCTTTTAATATTTTTATCTTTCTCTTAATAAATGACAACCATTATAACCATTCTTTTTAAAATAATTTTGATGGTAATCTTCTGCTTTATAAAATTTTAGTGCTTTAATTATTTCCGTTACTGCTTTTTCTTTAAAAACACTTTTTTTATCAAAATCTTCTTTTGATTTTAATGCAATTGTTTTTTGTTGTTCATTATGATAAAAAATTACAGATCTATATTGAGAACCAATATCTGGTCCTTGCCTATTTTTTGTTGTAGGATTGTGCAATCTCCAAAAATAATCAAGAAGTGTTTCGTAACTCAGTTTGTTTGGATCAAATTTTATTAGAACAGACTCAGCATGCATTGTATTACCTATGGAAACCTTCTCATAAGTTGGAAAATCAAGATTGCCACCAGTATAACCTGCTGTTGTTTCTATTACCCCATCAATAGTATTAAAAATATCTTGAACTCCCCAAAAACATCCAGCTGCAAATGTTGCATATTGATATTTTGATTCTTTTGGAAATAGATTCAAAAATTCCTCATAACCTTCTTTCACAAGGTCTGAAGATTTTATAAATTTTAAACTTGCAGAATTAATACAATACCTTTTACCTGTTGGTTTAGGTCCATCATCAAATATATGCCCTAGATGAGAATTTGCATTTTTACTTCTCACTTCAGTTCTTTCAGTAAAAAAAGATAAATCTTTTTTATAAACAATATTCTGTGGAATAATAGGTTTAGTAAAACTTGGCCAGCCTGTACCCGAATCAAATTTATCAATAGAACTAAAAAGAGTCTCTCCAGATACTATATCAACATAAATGCCATCCTCTTTATTATCCCAATATTCATTTTTAAAAGGAGGCTCTGTCCCATTTTCTTGAGTAACACTACATTGGAGAGATGTAAGATCGTTCTTTAAATAATCTTTTTTAACCTCATCTGTAAACATAGAAACCACCATTAAAATAAATAAAAATACTAATAATTTTTTTGTTTTCATAATATCAAAATAATAATATTTTATAGATAAGTCAAATTAAATAGAATAAACAAAACTCTTTTTATAGATGCAAAAAATGCCGAGTCACCATTTATAGACACATAAAATTAAATTGTGTTTTATTCAATCCATTTATTTATCAACTTTCCTATTTCTTTATAATTACCGCCAAAATGATGCCCGCCTTTAAGGACTAGGATATTATATTTATTTTTATCCAATTTTTCTATTAAAGAATCTTCTTCTTTTTCACCAGCGATAAAAAGTAATTTTTGTGAAGTAATTTTTTCTACTTCAGGAAGAGTTTTATATAAAATGGTTTTTTCTTGAATACCAACCCAGCTACCAAAATGAAACTCAAACTGAGCGGTATTTGAAATACCCATAAAGATAGCATATTTCCACTTATTCCATACATAAGAAAAGCATTCCCTTTTTCATTAAACATTAACATTTTATCACCAAGTAAAGCAAGATTACCATAAGTTCTAGTCGAATCATTCATAATCATTTTTGCTAATTCTATCTCACCTTTTGGGGCAATGTGTGGCTTTGGTGATGAAGGAGTCAAAAGTCTTGTTAAAATAAAAACAATTATAATTAAAATGCCTCCAAAACTTGCCCTCAAAAATCTTGAGGCATCGTTTGAAAACTCAAATTGCCACCATAATTCGTGTGAATATTGAATATTTTTATAATAGAAAAAACCTATCCATAACGAACAAATTATTACAATTGCAACAGAAAAAAACCAAAATGGAGAGAAAACTTGAAGAAAAATAGAAGTTTTAAAATTTTTGGAATAGATATTGGTTCTATAACAAAAGCAACGCCTGCAGATATAAAAAGTCCTATCCAAAAAGTAAATAAACAAAATGTTATAATTTTTACAATTTCTTCTGTTGATAAACCTAAAGATGAATAAAAACGAAACCTAACCGCAGACCCACTAAAAGAAGAAAAACCAATATTATTACTAAAAACATAACTAATTACAGAAACAAAACTTATTTTACCGTAATTCATTTTTTTGTTTATATAAAAAAAAGCAAGAAAATCATAGAAAGTAAGGGTAAAATAAGAAAAAATCGTTAATAATACTGCAATAATTATCTTATGTTGAGGAAAAGAAGAGATATATTTACTTATTTGATTAATATTATAATTTTTTATTATTCAATAAACGGTGATTTTGGAATCGTTCCGTCAATTTCAAAATGTAAAACTATTGGGTCTGAAATTAAATTATATTTATAATCATCTTCATAAGTTACTGCAATATAGTATTGATCTCCTGCAAAAGATATTATTGAGTCATAACTATCCCAGTATGACACCATAAAAAAATGTTCAAATCCATCTTGGCTTTTATTGTAAATATAAACATCAATATTACCAACTGTTGCTTTAGCATCTGCAACACCAGTAATTAATAAATATTCTCTAAATTCTTTTGCTTTTTCAATAGGTACTATCCCATGCCATGAACGAGCAATCATTCTATCCTCCCAATCATTTAATTACTTGAAAACCAAATTTTTGATAGATATTGTCTCTATCAACGGTAGGATTTTGCTTTCCATCTGCAAGTTTTGGTACTTCAAGCATTACATAGTCTCTAAGTTCATCAGTTGATATAATTCCGTCTCTATTTTTATCAGTATTTTTATTTGTTAAACTTTCTATAATTTTATTGGTAAAAAAACCATTTTTTATAGTATCGCTTTCATAAGAAAATTCACCGCCCTTACATGACGAAAAAACAATGGCACCACTTCGTCTTGCAAGGTCATTATAAATATAACGGTCTTTTTCAAATAAATAACTTCGTTTTGGTTCATTATTAACTTGTTTATTTTCAATGATTTTTTTTAATGCTCTTGATTTTATGCCTAGATTATTTGCCATTACAAAATATTCTGCTTGTACAGTATCGTCTATCTCGCCAGATTCACATGTGTCCATCAAAAACAATTTATTTCTTGGAGATATTCCTTGTAAAATATCTTCTATTATATCAAAGTTTGCCGCAGTTCCAGAAAGATTATTTATATCAGCATCGTATGTAACATAATAATAAGTTGCCTCTCTATCTTTATCATGAATACCATGACCTGCTATAAATAAAACAAATGTGTCATCAATTTTGGCATTTTTTAATAAATCTTTTGCTTTTTTTATATTATCAACTGTACATTGCTCATTTGTGAATGTATTAACATAGACATTACTGTATTGTCCATTCATTTTTGAAAAAATTAGAGCGAGGTCTTTAGCATCCTTATCTGCGTATTCTAAATTTAAGTTTGTATCTTTGTACTTTGAAACACCAAAACCTATGTAATAAAGATCACTTTTTATTTGTTTATCATATCTTGCATAAGTTAATGCTCTATATGACTCAACTCCTTTTTCATTCATACAAGAAACTTCGATTTTGTTAAAACCATAATTTAATTCTAATTTTTCTGAAAGTTTTATTAAATTAGTATCGTCTGATAATTTTTTACCATAGCTTCCAAAAATAGGAACATCGTTGACATAAATATTGTATTGTTTTAATTTATAATTTAAATCAGAAAGTGTAAAAAGTATTTCAAAATTCTTATCATATTTATTTATTGAATTAATTTCTGTTTTTGGTATTTCATTTGTAAAAATATATTTATTTTCGTCTATTTTTAGTTTTTTCAATCTTTTTTGATAAAGCAAATTATAATAAGCGATTAAATTACTATTTTTTGATTCTAATCTTTGTAAAATAATATCGGGTCTGTTATTATGAACTGCAAACTGATCAATATTCCAACAATCCATTTCATTTATCATAGCAACATTTTCCCCTCCATTTTTGGAAGAATCCCAATAACCATCATTAGTATAAACTGTCCATTCATATCCTTCGGGGTCAATAAATATAGCTGTCCATTGATTATTTTCAAGATTCCAAATACGAACAGTACCATCCATACTTGAAGAAAGAAGAAATTTATCATTTTTGATGAATGAGACTGAAGTAATAGAATTATTATGAGCATCCAAAGTTTTTATAAGTTTTCCATTAGATATATCCCAGATTCTTATAATGTTATCAATACTACCACAAGCAATAAATTTTTCATCTTTTGAAAAAGCTAAAGGATAATAATAATTTATATATGAAGTATCTTTATATGAAAAATTCGTTGTGATTATATTTGTTAAATTGTAGATGATTTTTCCAGTTTTGGTATCGTAGATTGAAACATATCTATTTTGATCTTTTTCATCAGTATAACTTGCAGCAAGAAATTTATTTGATGGAGATAGTGCAAAATTAAAATAATTTTTACTCCCAGATTTTTGATCATATTTAAATTCTAACACCTCTGTTGAAATAGAATATTTTGCAATCCCAGAAGAACCACTAAATATATACAAACTTTTTCCATCATTTGAGAATTGTTGCCACCTACAACCTATTCCACCATCTGCTTTACCAAATTTTTTTTCTTCTAAAGTTCCAGAATTAGCATCTATAAAATGTAAACTATCAATCATTCCACCAGTAGCAATGATTTTATTATCTGGAGAAAAAGAAAAGTTATGTAAGATTTTTTTATCTGTATTTATTGTTAGAAGTTTTGATTTTTTATTTAAGTTATATAAAGAAACACTTTTTTTATCAGAATTTCTTGTTATAAGAAACTGATCATCTTCCGAAATTGATGCAGATTTTTGAAATATAAATACATCTTTTATAATATCTTTTAATCTACATTCATCTAAGCTCCATATTTTTAGATTAGAAGCATTTTCTGAACTAAAAACAATTGAGTTTAATGATTTGTAATAATAAGCAAAAGAAACATTATTTTGAACTCTTTTTTTTGTAAGAGTTTGAGATTTATTATTAGATTCCCAAACACTAAAACGGTCATCCCCAACTACAATTATATTTGTTGAATCCCCTATAAAAATAGAATGCGAAGGATTTTTAACATCGCAATTAATACCTGTTACCAATCCTAATTCACAATCCAAAAAACTAGCCTGAACATCACTACATAAACTAACATATTTGCCATCTTCTGTAAATTCGGCTGTTTTTAGTCCAGTAACATTTAAAATATCGGCATTAGAAAAGCTTAATTTTTGTAATATTATTTCACTTGTATTTATATCTGCAATATAAACTCCTTTAATTTTATCTATAAGCCTAAATTTATTTTTTCCTATATTAAAAACGCTTATAACATTATCAAAATCGGTATTTAATTTTTTTATTAATTTTTTTGAATTAATATCATAAATTAATAGCTTGTTATTATCCATATTTTTATTTCCAGAAGAATAAGAACAAATAACATATTTTTGATCATTTGATAAAACTATCGAATTTTGATTTTTAGTTTCTATTTTAAATCGATCTTTAAGTTTTCCATTATTCATATCATAAATCAAAACCTCATCATATAAAACTATAAGAGATTTTGAATCAAAACTAAATTTTACTTTTAAAAAATAATTAGCCCCGCCATCCAAAGTATAAATTAAGTTTCCATTAATAGTATTCCACACTCTAATTTTTTTATCCTGACCTGCTGTAACCAATAATTTGCCGTCTAAAGAAAAATCCATAGAAATAATAATCCCTGAATGAGCTATAAAAGATTTCATTTGTTTTAGTAAATTTGTATTCCATATTATAACTAGTCCAGTTTTATCTGAAGTTGCAAAATATTTGCCGTCTTTTGACATCGCTATACTATAAACAAGTCCAGAATTAACAGATTGAGATACCAATTTCATTTCTTGAGCAAAAACAATGATATTTAAAAAAAATACAATAAAAAATAATAAAATATTTTTTTTCATCAAATAACTTCCTTTTCTGTTAAATAAATATTTTCGCTAAAATTATACATCAATTACCTTATTTTTAAAGAATAATTTTTTTTAAATCAATAATTTGTAATATTTTCACAATTTTTTTTGACAAAAATTAAAAAATATTATAAATAATAGAGAAATTTCATAACAAAGGGTGTTATCGTATGATAAATGTTCAGGATATTAGAAAAGGAATGGTTTTCAAATTTGAAGGAGACTTGTGGACTTGTATGTTTATGCAACATGTTAGTCCAGGAAAAGGTTCTGCTTTTGTTAAAGTTAGAGCAAGAAGTATGAATAGCGGTAACTCAAAAGAGTTTAACTTTAGGTCTGGTGAAAAATTAGACAATGTAGACATTTTTGAAAGAAAATGTACTTATTCTTACAAAGAAGCAAATCAGTATGTTTTTATGGATAATGAAAGTTTTGAACAATATACTGTTGAAGCTGATCTTTGCGAAGATGTAGAACATTATGTTGTATTAAACGGTGATGTTAATGTTTCTTTATATGATGGTAAAGTTTTGTCTGTTAATCCTCCAAATTTTGTTGTATTAAAAGTCATTCAAGCTGATAATGCTGTTAAGGGTGATACTGCAACAAAAGCAAGTAAATATGCAGAACTCGAAACAGGATACAAATTATTAGTACCACTTTTTATAAAAGATAACGAAATGTTAAAAATTGACACCAGAACTGGTGAATATTTGGAACGGGTGAATAGTTGATTTCTCTTAAAAGATTTTATCTATTTTTTCTTTTTCATCAAAGAAAATACGAAGAAGTTTTAAAATTAACAACTTTTAAAATTTCAAAAGATATAAATAAAATAAATACTCATGATCTAAGGTATCAGGCTGTTTCTTCATTTTATAAGGACAATTTCTATCACTCTAAAATGTGTTTTGAAATTTTACTCGAAAAAAATGAGGCGATAGCCTCTGATTGTAATTACCTTGCTTATATTTACTCAAGACACAACGAAAGAGAAAAGGCAATTTCTACATGGTGCAAAGCTTTAGATATTAATAGAAATAACAAAATTGCCAAAACTTGTCTTGAGTATATAAGAGTTAATGCAAAAGAAATTAATTTTAGTGATGACGAATTTTTTGAAAAAAATTTACCCAAACCACCATTTTTAATACCTCTAAAATTTATTTTTAGATTCTTTATTATCTTAACAATTCTTTCTGTCGCAGGAATTTTTTCTTATAAATTTGTACCGCAGTTTATAAAAGAAAATTTCGGTAAAAACTTAAAATCTCGTAAAGAATTAAATAAAGTATTCCTTCCAGACTATAATCCAAATTTATTGGAAAAACCAAAAGAAGAAGGTAATAAATTTTCTTTTTCTGAGAAAGAAATAAAAGAAAAATTTAATTTAATTAAAACTTATATTTTTGATGAAAAGGCAGTTGAAGCCCAAATTAATATAAATCAAATAAAATTATCAAATGCTTCTGGTATTGTAAAAGCGAAAGTTGATATGCTTGGAAGTTTTATTAACCAGCCAGATTACGCAACATTCAAAAATGTTGTGACTTTTAATGACTTTATAAAAGATAAAAAATTATACGACAAAGTGTATATTTCATGGGAAGGTCGCGTTGTAAATCATTCTTTATATAAAGATAAAATAGCATTCGATTTTGTAATAGGAAATGAGACAAAAGGTACAATTGATGCAATAATACCAGTTGTATTTAATAAAGCAATAATAGTTGATAATAACCAAAAAGTAAAAGTTTTTGGTCAAATTGTTACGACTGACAATATTTATATAGAAGGAAAATTTCTAATTAAAGAGAAAAAATGAGAGCTGTTATACAAAGAGTTAAAAAAGCAAGCGTTACAGTAGAAGGAAAAATCGTATCATCTATAAATACTGGTCTTTTAGTTTTACTTGGGGTTTCCATCAACGATCAAGACAAAGATATTGATTATATGATTGATAAAATACTCAATTTGAGAATATTTCCAGATGAAGAATATAAGATGAATAAAAGTATCACTGATGTTTCTGGTGAGATGATTGTTGTATCTCAATTTACTTTGTATGGTGATGCACGAAAAGGCAGGCGACCTTCTTATGATATTGCGGCAAAAGGTGATGTAGCAAAACCGATTTACGAGAAAGTTGTTAATATTTTGAAAGAAAAATATGATGCCAACAAAGTTTTTACAGGAATTTTTGCTGCGATGATGGATGTAGAGTTAATAAACGATGGACCTGTTACAATTTTACTTGACTCTGAAAGGAATTTTTAATGAATAGTATAAAAACGGTTGTTGGTGGAACAATTGGTACAAATTGTTATATTATTGAAGACAATAATGAAGTTGTTTTAATCGATTTTGTCCCAGAGGTTGAAGGCGAAATAATACAAAGAAAATTAAAAGTTTCTAAAGTCTTATTGACTCATATACATTTTGATCATTTTGAACTTCTTTGCAATTTTCAAAAAAAATTTGACTTTGAACTTTACCTTTCTAAATTTGCCTATGAGAATATTAATAACAAAGAGTATAATCTTTTATACTTTATAGAAGACTCATCAGAAATAGACAATATTAATTTAAAAAATGCTAAAGTCGTTAAAGAAAACGATATTATAAAACTAAATAATACTGAAATTTTAGTTTTAGAAACTCCGGGGCATTCACAAGACAGTTTATCTTATATAATTAAAGAAAAACAATTAGTTTTTAGTGGTGATTTGTTATTCTATCAAAGTATTGGAAGGACGGATTTTGTTGGAAGTGACTATAAAACTCTTATAAAATCAGTAGAAAGGTTATTTTCTGCTACAAATGATAGTTATACCGTCTATCCTGGACATGGACCAGAAACAAATATTGGTTTTGAGAAAAAATCTAATCCATTCTTATAACATTGATTAATACAGATTAGGAGATATTGACACAGATTATAATAAAATTTAATCTGAAAAAATCTCTGTAACTCATTTTTATATACTCGTTTGACGAGAAAAAATTTTTGATACAAATGGAAATTATAGTGAGTAATCTTAATATTGGTTTTCAAACATGCAAACATAACCATTTAAAGATAGAAGAAGAAATTCAATTAGCTTTGAATAATGGATTAAATTATTTTGATATTTTTTTTGATGGTTTTTCACCAGATGATGTTAGTGATTCTCAAATAGATAAAATTTTGGAATTAAAAAAAGAAGGAATAAACTATACAATACATTCTGCTATCGCTGATTATAAAGAATACCCAAAATTTATGGATAGGATAATTGATTTTTCTAATAAAATAGGGGCTTTAACTTTTACAATACATTTTGATAAGTTATCATACGAAACTATTGATAAAATTTTATCAAAACTTTCTACAAATACAAAATTGTCAATAGAAAATACAATACCTGATAAAAATTATATTTATGAGAAAAATTATTTAGAATTTATTAAAGAAGCGAGTAAAAGGTTTAAAAATATATATTCAACCTTTGATATAGGACATTGTTTCATAAATAAATATGATATTACAGAATATATCACGAAAATAATAGATTTTACTCAAATTTCTACATTCCACCTACATAATAACGATGGAATAACTGATACCCATAATTGTTTGAATAAAGGGAATATTGATGTAAAAAAAATAATGGAATTTTTAAAATCGAAAAATTTATATAGTATTTTTATAATAGAACACTGGCAAGACAATTTTTTATCACTTAAATATATAATACAAATTAGCACGGATTAAATCAGATTGTCACAGATTAAATAAATTTAATACTAACTAGCAAAATTGGTTAAATCTTTAATAATCTGTGTAAATCTGTGTTATAAATTGCTTGCAAAGATTTTAAAAAAATTGTAAAGTATCTCAAATTTATTATTGTGTAGGAGTTAAATTTATATGGCTAAACGAGCTTTAGTTACAGGTGGTAGTAGAGGTATTGGAAGAGCTATAAGTATAATGCTTGCTAAAAATGGATATGATGTTTTAATTAACTATCGAGGCAAAATAGAGGCAGCCGAAGAAACAAAAAAAGAAATAGAAAAATATAATGTAGCATGTACTCTCTTACAATTTGATGTTTCTGATTTTAAAAAAGCAAAAGAAACAATAGAAGAAGAGTTAAAAAATGGTCCAATTGAAGTACTTGTAGTAAATGCAGGTGTAAGAAAAGATACACTTTTTCCTCTTATGAAAAGCGAAGATTGGGATACTGTAATTGATGTAAACTTAAAAAGCTTTTATTATATAGTAAAACCTATTTCAAAATCTATGTTTGATGCAAAAAACGGTAAGATAATTGTTATTAGTTCAACATCAGGTCAAACTGGAATGCCTGGTCAAGCTAATTACTGTGCATCAAAAGCAGGCATAATTGGTGCTGCTAAAGCATTATCTGTAGAGTTAGCAAGAAGAAATGTTAATGTTAATGTTGTATCTCCAGGTTTTATTGATACTGAAATGACTGGTGATTTAAAAGATAAATTTGAGGAAATAAAGAAAACAATTCCTTCGAGAAGAATTGGCAATGTAGATGATGTAGCTAATGCCGTTGAATTTTTAATTAGTGATAAAGCAAGTTATATAGTAGGTCAAGTACTCGCTGTTAATGGTGGAATGTTTACTTAATATAACACAAATTTTCACGGATTAAATTAGATAGACACAGATTACATTGGTTGAAGTTAAAAGATAAATTTAATAATAATCATTTGTAATCTGTGTTAATCCGCGATAATCTTACAAATCTGTGTTATAAGGACTAAATCTATATTAATCCCCGCAATAATCATAAAAACTTGTGTTATAAGGTTTAATCTGTGTTAATCTGCTATAATCTACCTATACTCGCTTGGCGGGTAAAAAATCTGTGTTATATCTTTCTTTTTATTCCTTTTTTAGTTTTTTCTAATGAAAAAGTTAGGGTAAATATAGTTGGTTACCCAAAATTAGATAATTTTTCAATAAAGCTAAATAACAATTCTATCTTATACATAAATCAACAAAAAATAGTCACTGATAAAATAGAAATTTTTTGCAAAGAAAAAAAAGTAGTCTTTACAAAAAACAAAAGTTTATTTTTTGAAAATATAACAATTATTTCAAATGGCATTGTTGTTTTTGACTGTTTTTTAGGCGAACAAGATTATGAGGGTAATTTTTATATTACTCCAAAAGAAGATAAAATTTCTATAATAAACGAAATTGACATTGATAAATACTTTGCCTCTGTTCTTGGCTCAGAAATGGGCGGTGGTTTTTCTTTTGAAGCCTTAAAAGCATCCGCTATTGCAATAAGAACTTACTATTATAATAAAAAAAATCATTATAAAAACTCAGATTTTGATATAAATAATGCAGATGGGATTGATATGGTTTATAGAGGTAATTCTTTTGCAACAAAAAAAATGTTTAAAGCATTCGATGACACAAAAAATTTATATCTTGTAAACAGCAATAACGAACTTGCTTTACCTCTATTTCATTCTACATCTGGTGGAATAATATTAAAAGATCAAGTAATGATGTCAAAATTTAACGAAAATATTGAAAATCCAGTTCTTTTATATGATATTGACGAGAAAAAGAATCCACTTTCTCAAAAATCACCATATTTTAAATTTGAAATAAATTTTACAGAAGATTCTTTAAAAAAAATAATCAGCTCAAAATTAGTACTTAAAAGAATTCAGTCAATAAAATTAAAATATTTTAGGAACACTAAATGCGTTGATTTTATTGGCTTTGTAGAAAACTCAGAAAATATTCGCTGGTTAAAAGCCTACGAATTTGTTTCATTAGCCCAAAAAAATGGATTTTATAATCTGCGTTCAATCCAGTTTACAATGGATAAAATTAACAACACTTTTTATTTTAAAGGACAAGGATTTGGTCACCTCTGCGGTCTAAGCCAATACAGTGCCGAAACCCTTGCAAAAAAAGGAGCAAATTATGTAGAAATATTAAATAAATACTATCCAGACTTTAGTATAAAAGAAATAAATTATATTTTTTAGGTTAAAGTTGTAATTTATAAATATCCTTATGAATCCCAACAATAGCATTATTGTCCTTAGTAAAATGGCTTCTGGTATTGCAACAAATTGCAAATACTCAAGATTTAATCCTATTATCTTATCATTTTTATCTAAAAAATGGCCAATTAGTCTTTTTTGATTGTTTTTATATGTAATTTTATCAATCATACCTCATTAGGTCAAATTCTATCTCATTTTCAAGTTATTTGATTAGTTCTGGCTTGTCCATAACTTGCCTTTATTTATAATTTACTTATAAAATTATATTTGAGATGAGGAGTAATATCAAGAGATATTTGAAAGCAAAAATCAATTTTAATTTACACATGGTTTATTATAAATAATTTTAAATAACTAAAGTATAAAATTAAAGTCGTATTTTTTTCTTTAAGGTCTGTCCCAAAGGGACAGTTTCAAAATCTATTTTTGTAAAATTTTTGACTTTTTAATTATTTATAATATAAATTAAGTAAAAAAAATATAAAATAAAATTAAATAACCAAATTTTCATGTTAAATAATTAATTTTGATATACAAATTCTCTTTTAGATTAATTTTAATCAATATTTCTATGTATTTTATCTATATCTAAATATAATATATACGTTTTAGTCTGTCCCTTTGGGACAGACCCTAAATGCTTTTTGTATAATTTTTGATTTTTATATTATTTATTTTATAATTTAATTAAAAATACAATTAAATTTATTATAAATAATATATAATCAAATTATATCATTAATTTTAACATAATAAGTATCGTATTGAGATAACTTTGTCCTAAGATATTAAATAAAAAATAATGAGGATATTAGAAATATAATTTTAATTTAGTAAAAAACTAATAATTAAACGCCAATTCTAATAAATTTTGTGGTGGTTTTTTGATTAAATCAAAAATTCCTTTAATTATTAAGGATATTCCACAATATTCATACTCAGAAGCCTTTTTTACTAGTTTTTCTTCAACTGGTTTTTGTGATATTGATTTAAATGATGTTTCAATTTCTTCGACTGTTTCTATGATTCTACTCTTAAATCTATCGTACCAAACATGCCCGTTTATCCCGTGTTTATGGTTGTAACGCATCGCAAAAACGCTCAAAATCCACTGCATTATCTTAGATAGGCTTTCTTTTAGTGGTTTTAGGATGAATTCGATGTGATTTCTAACTATGCAAAAGTTGGTTAATTCAAATTTATACTTGATATTACCCTCATTTATTACTTGCAAAAACATATCTTTAATATCGTCTTCATCAAAAATATTCTCAAATTTATTAATCGTTGCTGTAATGTGATAGGTAGCACCTGGTTTTAATTTTCTTGGTTGTCGCATAAAAAATTCCTTTATTAAATAGTCTCTATATAATTAAAGGAATTTTTTTGACGGATTTGTTACAAATTTTAAGGAAAATTTTGATATTAAAAAAAATTGATGGATACAAATAATTGGTCTGTCCCTAGATACGTCCCTTTGGGACAAAGCAAGGGACAGACCTAAATTAAGATCAAAAGTCCGAATCTATTTTTTACCAATTTCCTATATTCTTCATGCTTTAAACTTGGATTATTAAACCAATTTTATTTAGCTATAAAAAAAATTATCTATAATACCCAATTTTTTCAGTTGCAAACTTTACAAAAATTTATTATATTATAAGCACATAACACGGATTAACACAGATTGATACGAATATTATATTGATTGGTAAAGAATGATAAATTATTCTAACTATTATGAAAGAGAAGTTTGTTGGTTATTACAAACTACAAAATAACAAAACAGCGAAAGACAACCGATTTATTAATAATGGATAAAAAAACGTAATATGTTAAAATCAATGCTAATCCGTGTTATAATTTTATACCAGTATTCAAAAAAAATAATTAATTATTAATTTATAATAAATATCTATTGACTTTTATTGTTTTAAGTACTAAAAATATTAATGTTAAAGTACAAATTGGAGAATATTATGGCGAAAATATTAATTGCTGAGGATATGTTGACTATTTTGCGTCTATTTCGTGATATTCTTGAAAGTAGTGGACATGTTGTAGTCGGGGAAGCAAAAAACAGTTCTGAGGCAATTCAATCTTATGAGAAGTTTAAACCAGATATTTTAATTTTAGATTTATTTGGAATGAATTCATATTCTGAAAAACATAAGAGAGAAATAAATTCATTTGATGTAATTGAAGAACTCTATAAAAAGTATAAAGCTAATATTATTATTGTTACAGGAAGTTCAAGACAAGAATATATTGATAAATCTATGTTATTAGGAGCAAAAGAGTATTTCGTAAAAGGAGAACCAATAGATTTGTTTCTCCAAAAAATTGATAATTTACTTAATTATAACACAGATTAGAACGATTGATATGAATTACACTGCCTGATATAACAAGGTGTAATCTAAGAAAATCTGTACCAATCTGTGTTATGCTTGATGACTGAAACTTTTGGTATAACTATGAATAAGATTAAAGTTCTAATTGTTGATGACTCTGCAATTGTTAGAGATGTATTATCAGATAAACTTTCACAATTTCCTTATATTGATGTTATTGGTGTAGCACAAGACCCGTTTATAGCCCGTGATAAAATTGTTAAATTAAATCCTGATGTTATTACACTTGATATTGAAATGCCTAAAATGGATGGCATTACATTTCTTGAGAAACTAATGAGATATTTTCCTATCCCAGTAATAATTGTTAGTTCTGTGACTGCGAATGACAAAAATGCTGCAATTAAAGCATTAGAGCTTGGTGCTTTTGATGTTGTTAATAAACCAGGTGGAAGTTTGACTGTTAATGATATTTATGAAGAAATTGCTTATAAGATAAAAAATGCTTATCAAGTAAAAGATTCATACATTTCTCGTCAAAATTTAATTAAATCAAATTTATTACAAACAAAAAAAAATCCATCAACTCAAATTATCAATTCTTTTGTAACTACTGATAAAATAATTGCGATTGGCTCTTCAACTGGTGGAACACTTGCCTTAGAGTATATTTTTAAAAATTTACCAGCAAATTTACCACCAATAGTTGTTGTCCAACATATGCCCGAAAATTACACAAAACAATTTGCAATTAGGTTAAATGAATTATCACAAATTAATATTAAAGAAGCAGAAGATGGTGAGATTTTAACTAATGGTAATGTTTATATTGCAAAAGGTGGTAATCACTTAATAATTGAAAGAAAAGGCTCGTCGTTATTCTCAAAATTAATCAATGGTGAAAAAATTCAGTTTCAAAAACCGTCTGTTGATGTGTTATTTAATTCTCTTGCAAAAACATGTGGTAAAAATGTCATTGCTGCTTTACTAACAGGAATGGGCAAAGATGGGGCAGAGGGATTGTTAAACATTAAAAATAATGGTGGTTTTACAATAATCCAAGATGAAGAATCCTCTGTTGTTTGGGGTATGCCAAAAGCCGCTTATGATATTGGAGCGTATAACAAAATTTTATCACTTAATCATATCCCAATCAATATTGTCAACTTTTTTTCTAATTCTATCTAAAACGTCAGATAAATTAAATTTTCTATGCCTTCTTATTGTTAATTTACCGTTTGTAGTGTTAAATATAATCGTTCTACCCTTATCTCCATTACTATCTTCATCTTTTATGAAAATTCTATATTTATTTAATAATTTTTTTGCTATTTCTACATTTTTATCACCAATAAAGAATATTTCATTTTGATTTTCAAAAATTAAAGCACCTCCAACTATAATTGCTTCCAAATCACTTTTTTTAGAATTATTTTTATAGAATTTTTTTATCAATAAAGGTATTGCTACATCGCCATATTTTGTACTTGCTCCATTATCGATAGAATAAGGTAGTAAATAATGGCACATTCCACAAAATTTTTTTGACCTATCGTAAATTATAACAGAAACACAAGAGCCTAAAATAGTTTTAATTTTATATGGCTTATTAGTAAAAACAAGCTCTCCGGGATTCAAAAAGAACTCTTCCATTTTATTCCTTTTTATAAATCGAATATTTTAATGACTTAAAATTATGCTTTATCCCAACTGTGGACTCCGATAGTCCAATTATTAAATAACCACCTTGTTTAATATATGGATATATCTTATTAATTATATATTCTTTTTCTTTATTATCAAAATAAATCAACACATTTCTCAGAAAAACTATATCAAATTCTTTGGTAAATGGATAATTTGACATAAGATTTAAATATCTAAAGTTAATTAATGATTTTAGTGAATCATTTGCAATTAAAAATTTGTCTTTTTTGTGAAAATAATTTTTAATTATCCGACTATCGAGTTGTTTTTCAATTTTATCATAATCATAAGAACCTTCGATTGCAGTGTTAAGAACATTAGTAGATATATCAGTTCCAAGAATTTTTAATTTATTTATTTGAGTATTTGGTAAACAGTCACAAGCCGTTATTGCTATACTATAAGCCTCTTGTCCTGTTGAGCAAGCAGCACTCCAAATCCTAATGCTGTTAGAATCTTTATAAATATTCTTAAAATAATGAGATAAAAAATCAAAATGTATCTTTTCTCTAAAGAAAAAACTAAAATTAGTAGTAATTGCATTAATAAATTTATATACAGACTCTTGTGAATCACCATTAATTAATGCCTTATATAAATCTTCATAGTTTTTAAATTCGTTATCAGCACCAACAAATTTAGCCAGACGATTTATTATAAGATACTTTTTATAATTTTTTAGCCTAATGCCAGTTTTATTGAAAAAAAAATCAGAAAATTTATTAAATAATCTATCCGATAAAATTTCTTCTTGCATAATTAAAATAATATTATTGTATCATCAATTTTTTTAAAGTCTTTAGTTTTCTCATTATCATACTTTTGACTTAAATCAATACCAAATTCTTTGGCAAAATTTTCAATTATAATTCTCTCTTTTTGAGTGGTTATAATTGAGTTAAAATTTGTTAAAATCAAATGTTTAACCTCATCTTTCTCCATTTTTGATAAATTACTTTCAATATTTAATTCTTTTGTAATTTTTGAAAAATTTTCTGATAATTTATTGATATAAGAAATAATATTTTTATTTTCTTGACTTGTGATGTCTTGATATTGAAATTTATCAATAATAAAGTTCAATGAATTAGTTATATTATTAGAAGTATTATACAATTCGGTAATAATATTTTTGATTTTGTTAAATGAAGTATTTATAATTTCTTCAAATGGTTTTATAGTACTTTGTAATTCTGGTATAAATCTGACAACTTCATTTATTTTACTTTCATAAACAGTTTTGATACTTGTTATATCTTTAATTGTCTTATCAATTTCATAATTAGCATTTGTGATAATTTTTGAAGTTAAATCAGCAAATTCGTTAATTTCATTACCAAGAACTTGAAATCCAGACTTTTTATTATCAAGATGAGCAGCTTCTATTCTAACATTAATAGATATAAGTTTTATTTTTTCTGCTATATTCTGTATATTGATAGCTATATCTTGTATTTCTTTTAAACTAACAAGTGTTTTTTGCATAAAACTATCAGAAACTAATTTTAAATTGCTAATAATAATTTCAAGATCATTAAATTTATTGAGGAAAAATTTTGTTTCATTGAGAATATAAGATAAACCTTGATTAGTATTCTCGTTTATAAAACTATTCATCGTATCTTCTGTAAATTTTGCTGATTCTCTACTCTTATTTGATATTTTTTCAAATTCGACAAAAATTTCTTTTACTGTATTATAACTAAATTGGGATGATTCGGTAGATATTGCTGATAGAATTTCTGCTGAAATGCCAAACTCGTACAACATCTTTGCATTATTATTAACCATTTTATTGTAAAGAGATTTAAATTCAATAAGCCTTTCATTAAAATTCGCTATCTGATTTTTTGTTTCCATCCCCAAAGATAGAATTGATTCATTTAAAATTTCTGTTTTATTAAATATTTCTTTAATTTGATCTGTTTCTAAATTTTTATCAAATAATTTTGAATAACTTTCTGAAAATTGATAGGTAAGCACTAGAAAATCCTCCATTACCTTATCTAATTTTGAAAATCTTTCTTTTTCCTTATCCTCAAAAAGTATATTTCCCATTGACTTTAGACTATTTAAAAAATTAGGTAAAACTTGAGCAACCATTTCGAGTGCTTGAAAAATTCTCAAATAATCATTTTTTTGTTCTATTACATATTTTTTTAATGCTTTATTGAAAGCTGAATTAAGAACAACAATTACTATTAGACCCACTATATTAATAATTACAATTAAAAATAATAATAATTTAAAATCATTATGGAATAAAAGAAAAATTACTGAGATAATAATTTGAAAAAAATATAATAAACTAAATCCTACCCATTTGAGGTTTCTTGTAGTTTTTGTTAAATAATTATCCATAGAATAAACCTCCTCTTTATAACACGGATTAACACAGATTGTCATAGATTACACAGATTATAACACCGATTAACACAAATTATCATGGATTAAAATCTTATAATTACTTGATATTAAAGTAATTAAATTTTATAATCTATAATTTCTAACAACTGAAAACATTTTAATATAATATTTAAAATCACCATAGATTTTTTTTATATAATATATTATAATTAAGTATTATGAAAGAATTATTTGAAATTATTTTAAATTTAGAAAAATATTTATATTCTTATGATGAAGGAGACCTCTTAAAACTTCTTGAAATAAAAGAAATTTTTGAGGAAATAGAGAATTTTATAATTAATGATTCAAATTTGTCTGATTTTAACAATAATGAGCTGTTTGAAACTATAAGAGCACTTAATAATCTTAAAAAAGATAATATTTATGACTCTATTGCTGATTTTATTAATTCTATAAAAAATAAATTTACAAATTATAATAATGAAAACAACATAAAAAATGACAATAAAATAAATGAATCTGTTCAAATGAATAGTTATTCAGATGATTATTTTATACATTTTATTGATGATAAAGATATGTTAATTAAGTTTAGCGACGAGATTAAAGAACATCTTGATAATGCTCAAATGGCTTTATTAGACTTAGAATACGATCCGAGTAATAACGAAAATATTAATAAAGTCTTTAGATGTTTTCATACAGCCAAAAGTTCTTCTGCCTTTCTTGGTGTCAAAAATATTGAAGAAATATCACATGCAATGGAAGATTTATTAGTATTAATTCGTGATAAAAAAATAAATATACAAAGTGAAATAATTGATGTAATTTTTTATGGAATTGGATTTATCAGAGATTTAATATCTGTTTTGATAAATAATGATTATAATATTACAAAAACCATTGATATTTACATAAAAATCAATATCTTTGAGTATATTGAAAAAATAAAAAGAATTATAGAGACTTATCACACAAAAAAAATCGGTGAGATTTTAGTAAATACAGGCAAATTAGACGATGACTCCGTAAAAAAAATTCTTGATAAACAAACACACGAAAATAAAAAATTCGGTGAAATTGCTATTGAAGAAAAATTAATTTCACAAAATGATTTACGAAATGCAATTTTAAATCAAAGCCTATCTGTCAAAAAAATAAATTATGTAAAAGTTTCAAACGAAAGACTAAATAATCTAATCGATATGGTTGGTGAATTAGTAATTATTCAATCAATAATAAAAGATATGTTAAAAGAACAAAATACTGGAGATCAATTTACTGGACGAAATACAACACAACTCGAAGCTATTACTACTAACATAAAAAACATTGTTCTATCAATGGGAATGGTTCCTATTTCTGAAATTTTTAATAAATTAAGAGTAGTTATTAGAAATACTTCTCATGAACTTGGTAAGACTATTGACGTGGAAATGGTTGGTGAAAATACAGAACTTGATAGAAATATTATTGAATATATTTATGATCCGTTAGTTCATCTGGTTAGAAATGCCTGCGACCATGGTATAGAAACTCAAGAAATTCGAGAAAAAAACAATAAAAATCCAATTGGAAAAGTTATTATTTCTGCTAATCATAAAGGGAGTTCAATCGAAATTTCTATAAAAGATGATGGAAAAGGTATCAATAAACAAAAAATTATTGATAATGCATTAAAAAACGAATTAATAAACCCCGATAATATATCTAATTTGACAAATAAAGATATTTATAATCTTATGTTTTTACCAGGTTTTTCTACTGCTGATAGAGTTACAGAAATTTCTGGTAGAGGTGTGGGGCTCGATGTTGTCAAAAAGAATATTGAGAATATTCATGGTAAAATTGATATTTCAACGGAAGATGGTAAATTTACTAATTTTATTATTAAAATTCCATTAACTCTTGCTATAATTGATGGTTTTGTTACAATTGTTGGTGAAAAAAAATATATTCTTCCTTTTGTTATAATTGATGAGATAATTGTTCCTGATAAAAATAATATTTCATTTCTTGAAAATGGAGAAATGCTACTATTTAATAGAAATAAATATATTTCTCTTATCTGGAGTTTTGAATTTTTTAATGAAATAGATTATAATAAAGATATAGAAAAAAAAATAATAATAATAATAAATTATGAAAATAAAAAATACGGTATAATAGTAGATAGTGTAGTTGGAAAACAGGAAATAGTAATTAAAAGTTTAAATGAAGTATTGCATGTATATAGAAAAATTTTTTCAGGAGGAACTATATTTGGCGATGGTAGTATTGGATTTGTTGTTGATATTGACGAATTTATGGAAAATGTAAAAAAATAACATAATACATTGATTAGCCAGATTAAGACAGATGGCCAGTGTTAATTCGTGTTACAGGAGGTAAAAAATGACATTCTTTATAGTGGATGATTCAGCTGTTCTAAGGACTATTGTTAAATCAACATTATTGAGTTATGGTTATAAAGACACAATAGAAGCAGAAGATGGCGAGGATGCACTCAAAAAATTTAATACATTAAACAAAAAAGTTAGCTTATTTATTCTTGATGTAAATATGCCCAATCTTAATGGGTTAGAATTACTCGAAGAGATAAGAAAAAAAGATTCAAAAACCCCGATAATTATGCTAACAACAGAGTCAGATAAAGAAAAGATGATTTTAGCAAAAGAACTTGGGGCAACAGGATGGATAATAAAACCATTTGATAAAGAAAAATTTATCAAAATTATAGAAATGTTAATCAAAAAATAATATAATTAAGGATTTTTTATGAAATTTGGTATAAGAAGTAAATTATTTATTAGTTTTAGCGTGGTAATATTCATTTTATTGGTTATTATTGGAGTTTTAGCTCTCTATTTCTCAAGTAATACTACCCAAAAACAAGCGATGTCTAATTTAACCAATATTACTGAAATTATTTATCAATCAATTAAAACTCAATATATTATGTCAAATGAGCTAAACACAAATTTGCAAAAAAATAATATTAATGCTGCGTATAATTACATAAAAGATAACATAAAACTTGATAATTCAAAAAAAATTCTATTAAATGTTGAAAATCAAGAAAACAAATCTATTGAAAATATTGAATTATCTACTTTATTATATGAAGATAAACCAGTCTATCGCAATAATGATATTGTTGATGAAATAGCCAAATTAACAAATTCTACAGTAACAATTTTTCAGGTAACAAATATTGGTTTGGTTAGATTATCAACAAATGTAAAAAAAGATGATGGAACTAGAGCAATAGGAACATACATACCTATATCATCGCCTGTATATAGTGCTATAATTAATGGTAATACATACATTGGTAGAGCTTTTGTTGTAACAGATTGGTATATAACTGGTTACAAACCATTGTTTGATGCAAATAGGAACGTTATTGGCGTTATTTATACAGGGGTGAAAGAAATCAATTTACCAAAAATTCGTGAGGATTTGCTAAAAATTAAAATTGGTAGGTCAGGATATTTTTATATTCTTAATTCAAAAGGTACAATAATAATTCACCCTTCTCTTGAAGGTAAAAATTTATATGAAACTCAGGATAAAAATGGTTACTATTTTGTAAAAGATTTAATTAACAAAAAGAATGGTGGAATAACTTATTGGTGGCAAAATGAGGGTGAGAAAAGTCCAAGAGAAAAACTTGTACTATTCAAATATTTGGCTGAATCAGACTGGTTTATCTGTGGAGGCATTTATTTTGATGAATTGTATGAGGATGTTAATAAATTTCGTAATTTATTTATAATAATTTTAATTGTTTCTATTTTTATAGTCGCAGCTATTGTTATTTTAATTTCAAACTCAATAGCAAATCCAATTAATAAAATAACAAAAGAATTATCATTTGCATCAGAAAATTTGGAATCAGCATCATATCAAGTATCATCGTCAAGTCAAGAATTGTCAAGTGGATCATCAGAACTTGCTTCAAGCATAGAAGAAATAACTTCATCTTTAGAAGAATTACAATCAGTAATAGAATCAAATACAAAAAATATTAATCAAAGTGAAATTATGATGAAAGAAAATACTGACGGTGCGATTAAAGTAACTCAAAAAATGAATGATTTACAAATAGCTCTTGCAGAAATTAATACAAACAGCAAAAAAATAGTAAAAATAATTAAGGTTATCGATGATATTGCTTTTCAAACCAACATTTTAGCACTAAACGCTGCTGTTGAGGCTGCACGGGCTGGTGATGCAGGAAGAGGATTTGCTGTTGTTGCTGATCAGGTTAAGAGTTTAGCTCAAAAAAGTGCAGAAGCAGCAAAAGAGACAGCAGAATTAATAGAAAAAGCAATTAATAGTGTTGTAAACGGTGAAGACTTGGGAAAAACTGTTAATGATATACAGATAAAATCAAAAGATATGACTGAAAAAGTTGCTATTTTAATAGATGAAGTTAATAGGTCTTCAAAAGAACAATTAAAAGGTATTAATCAAATTACTCAAGCAGTCAATCAAGTAAATTCTGTTGTTCAACAAACAGCAAGTAGTGCCGAAGAATCAGCAGCTGCATCAGAAGAGCTTTTATCCCAAGCAGAATCATTAAATAAAATTGTTGATAACATAAGCGTTATTGTTAAAGGTAAAATTGTTAAGTACACACATCAAAAAGATACCTATAGAAATTTAAAAAATAACATAAATCCAAAATTACCTTTACATAATCAAAATGATACCAATCATAAATTAGAGTTAGTTAAACCAGAAGAAAAAATTCCTTTGGAAGATTTTAGTAATTTTTAATTAGGGACTATTATGAACAACATTAATAAGTATTTGATTTTCTCTGTATCTAACGAATTTTATGGTCTTCCGATAATGGTAGTGAGAGAAATCATAAGATATGAAAAAATTACCCCGATGCGAGATGTTCAAAAATATTTAAAAGGCGTTATTAACCTTAGAGGTAAAATAATTCCAATTATAGATATGAGACTGAAATTTGGTATAACTGAAAATGAATATAACGATAGAACGATATTTATCATAGTAGACATAAATGGTGAAAAAGAAATATTTAATATCGGTATAGCAGTTGATTCTGTATCTGATGTTGTTGATATAGAGAGCACTAATATAGATAGTACTCCAGAATTAGGATTCAAACTAAAAAATCAATATCTTAAAGGTATTGCAAAAATAAAAAGTGATATGGTCATGATACTTGATATAGATAAAATAATAAAAACCGATGAGATTATTGAGAATTTATCTGGTAAAAACATATAACACGGATTAGTACCAGATTAAGACAGATGAGCATAGATTACGCTGGTTGGTATAAAAAAACTAAAAGCGACATTTACCAATGTCGCTTTTGTATAATAATCATTATAGTTTTTTTTGCACCAAAATTTGATGCCATTCCCACGCTGTATTTACTATATCATCTAAAGAATATTTTATATCCCAATCTAACATTTTCTTTGCTTTATCACTTTTTGCAATTAAAAAAGGCGGATCCCCTGCCCTTCTTTCTACTTCTATTACTTTAAAGTCTTTTTTTGTAATTTTTTTAACGGTTTCAATTATTTCTTTAACTGTGTAACCATTTCCAGAACCAAGATTAAAATAATTTGTATTTCCACCATCGAGTAAATATTGGAGTCCTTTAATATGAGCAGTAGCCAAATCATTCACATGAATATAATCTCTCACAGCAGTACCATCTTTAGTTGGATAATCAGTACCAAAAACTTTAATTGACTCTCTTCTACCAATTGCAGCATCAAGAATAAGAGGTATCAAATGACTTTCTGGAATATGTGCTTCTCCTATTTCTTTATCAGGATCAGCACCTGATGCATTAAAATATCTAAATCTAATGCTTTTAAAATTGTACGCCTTGTCGTAATCTTCTAAAATATCTTCAATCATAAGCTTAGACTTGCCATAAGGATTTATAGGTTTTTTTTCATCATCTTCTTCAATTGGAATTTTTGTAGGCATCCCATAAACTGCTGCTGTTGAAGAAAAAATAAATTTATCAATTTTATTTCTTCGCATTGCTTCTAACAAGTTAATTGTGTTATAAACATTATTTATGTAATATTTTTCTGGGTCTATTACTGACTCGCCAACTTCAATAAAAGCACAAAAGTGCATAACAGCGTCTATTTTGTATTTTTTAAACACAATATCAAGCAATTGAGAATCTGATAAGTCCCCAATGACAAAATCTCCCCACTTAGCAAATTCTTTATATCCTTTTGAGAGATTATCATACACAATTACATTAAATCCCATTTTTGATAACATTTTGCAAACATGGCTACCAATATAACCTGCTCCACCTGCAACTAATATATTCATCCTGCATCCTCCTAAATAATTAACACTTAAAAAAACTTTTTTGTATATATTAAGTTATGATTTTTATAGTTATATGTCAAGCATAAAAAATAATTCAAAAAAAAACTTTACTTTTTATTATTTTCATACCAAAAATTTGATAAAACCAACTTGTTTATATATAACTTGTTAAATATTTAAATAGATTTAGGTTTATTAATCCAAATTTAAAACATAAAAAAAATAAAAAAAAGGTAAAAAATATATTATTGGTCTGTCCCAAAGGGACGGAGCAAGGGACAGAGCAAAATATTCAAAAGATTCAAAAGAAAAAAATAACCTTACTTTCTATACTTTAGTTATTTAAAAATTTATTTATAATCCGTGTTAATCCGTGTTATAAATACTTGCAAAATATTCTTATTTATGTTAGGCTTATGTAGTATATTACAATGGAAGAAGGTTAAAATCCTTCACGAGCCCGTCACAGTGATTAGTTATGTTTTTACTTGATGCCACTGGTGTAAACTGGGAAGGCGTAAAAAATAATGCTATAAGTCTGGAAACATTGGTGTACACAAAAATTTATTATTCAACTTCGTGGAGAGAGTTAGGATAATGCCTACAAATTATTAGGCGTTTTCTAGCGTCTTTTCTTACAGAAAGAAAGGAATGCTTATGTTTAAAAAAAGAATTATTTTATTTCTTTTTGCCATCTTTTGTATCCCATCAAATTTATTTTCAATGCACATTGTGGAAGGTTTTTTACCTCCGTTCTGGTCGTTTTTTTGGGCTTTGATTGCTCTGCCTTTTGTTGGACTTGGACTTTTTTTTATCAACAAAAAAATTAAATTAAACCCAAAAATCAAAATTATTTTTGCAATGTGTGCGGCTTTTGTTTTTGTTTTATCTGCATTAAAATTACCTTCTGTTACAGGAAGTTCTTCGCATCCAACGGGGATTGGACTTGGATCTGTGTTATTTGGACCTTTTGCAATGTCTGTAATTGGTGTAATTGTCCTACTATTTCAGGCTTTACTTTTGGCACATGGAGGACTTACAACACTTGGAGCAAATCTTTTTTCTATGGGTATAACTGGAGCTTTTGTTGCTTTTGTTATATTTAAATTATTGGATAATCTAAAATTTAATAAATCAATTTCAATTTTTTTGGCGAGTATGTTGGGAGACCTTGCTACATATATTGTAACAGCATTTCAGCTTGCTTTAGCATTCCCAGATGCAAATCAAGGAATATTATTTTCTTTTGTTAAATTTATTTCTGTTTTTGCAATAACACAAGTACCGATTGCAATAAGTGAAGGTATTTTAACAGTTATTATTTTTAATGTAATATTAAACTATAACAAAGAAGAATTAAAATTACTTTCTGTAATAAGGACTTAATTATGAAAAAATATATAATTTTAGTTTTGGTGTTAATTGTTGTTATCGTAGTGCCATTGATTTTTATTTCCAATGGGACTTTTGGCGGAACTGACGATCAGGCAAAGAATATGATTAATCAAATAAATCCAAACTATAAACCGTGGTTTTCGTATATTTGGCAACCATCTGGAGAAATTGCAACGCTAATATTTTGTATCCAAACTGGTATTGGGTCACTAATTATTGGTTACATTATTGGTTTTCTTCATGGCAAGAAAAAAACTTTGCAAGAAAATAAAAAATGATATATTTTGATAAATACTCGTATTTTACTAAATTAAAAAATACACATCCTGCCGAAAAATTTGTTTTTTCGGTTGGGAGTATAATAATTGCTTCGTTTTCTAAGTCGATTGTTTTATCTTTTTGTGTATTTTTTACAGTTAGTTTATTGATAGTCTTTTTTGCAAAAATTAAACTTACTGTTTATTTAAAATCACTTTCAGTACCACTCTATTTTTTAGTACCAAGTTGTATTGTCCTCGCATTTTCTTCTATAAAAGAACATTCTATCATAATGTTGCCTTTTTTAAACCTTGCAATTAGTCATAAGAGTTTAATTAATTCTATATTTTTATTATTTAAAAGTTTATCAATTGTGAGTCTTTTATATTTTTTGATTTTAACAACTTCTTTAACTGAAATTTTAAATATATTTACTAAATTAAAATTTCCTAAACTTTTAATCGAAATTGCATCTTTAACATATAGATTTATTTTTATTTTGCTTGATTGTGCGAATAACATCTATATTTCACAAAATTCTCGATGTGGGTATGGAACTATAAAAAATAGTTTTAAGTCTTTGGGGTATCTTATAACAAATCTTTTTTCAATTTCATTACAGAAGTCAAATTTAATTTATAATTCCTTAGAATCTCGTTGTTATAATGGAGAATTTAATTTTCTACAAAAAAAGTATTTATTTTCATTGAAAAATATATTATTTATAGTTATCTTTGATGTTATTTTAATTTTAGGGCTAATAATTAGTAGGTTAAAAAATATTCTATGAATTGTAACAATATAATTGAATTAAAAAATATCTCTTTTCAATACCCAGATGAGGCGTTTAGTTTAGAAAATATATCATTACAAATAAAAAAAGGTGAAAAAATTGTAATTTTGGGTGAAAATGGTGCTGGAAAATCAACTTTACTGTTATTATTGAATGGAATCTTGAAACCTCAACATGGTGATCTTCTTTTTTATGACAAAAAGTTAAATTTTAGCCAGAAAGAATTATTTCAATTAAGAAAAACAGTACAATTAGTTTTTCAAGACCCTGAAATTCAAATATTTTCTGGAAGTGTTTATGAGGAAGTTTCTTTTGGTCCAATGAATTTATCGCTTCCTTTAGATGTAGTTAAAAATAGAGTAGAAAAATCCTTACAAACTCTTGATATTCTACATTTAAAAGATAAACCAGTGCATTTATTGAGCTTTGGTCAAAAAAAACTCGTTTGTTTTGCTTCTATTCTTGCTATGCAAAGTGAAATTGTTATTTTTGACGAACCAACAGCCTCACTTGATCAAAGACATATCGATTTGGTACTTAATTTTATGGAATATTTGTCTACCAATGAAAAAACCATTGTTATAACAACACATGACATTGATTTTGCTTATTCTTTTGCAACAAAAATTGTTTTAATTAAAGATGGAAAAATTATTAAGACTGGAAGCCCACAAGAAATTTTTTTTGATAATGACATTCTACAAAAAATAAATATAAAAAAGCCGTTAATTTTAGAAATATTTGAAAAATTAAATAAAGGTGATATAATTAATAATGCCCCAAAAAACAAAGAGGAATTATTTAAAATTATTGAGGAATTATTATGAAAGCTTTTATTTTAGCTGGTGCTACAAGTGGTGTAGGTAAAACGACTATAACTTGTGCTTTAATGTCGTATTTTACTAATAATGGGAAGAAAGTAAGACCTTTCAAAGTAGGACCAGATTATATTGACCCAAAATTTCATCAAATAGCAACTAGCGTTTCTTCTTACAATCTTGATTCCTATCTAATTAGTGAAGAAAATATTAAATATTTATTTCAAAAACATTCAAAAAATAAAGATATTGCCGTAATTGAAGGTGTTATGGGACTTTTTGATGGATATGGCAAAGATTTAACTGGTAGCACTGCAAATATAGCAAAAATACTTGATTTACCAGTAATTTTGATTGTCAATGCAAAAGGAATTTCTCAAAGCCTTGCTGCTATGATTTTGGGTTATGCTACATTTGATCCTGATTTAAAAATATCTGGGGTAATATTAAATAATGTCTCAAGTGGTGAACACTACAATTTTTTAAAAGATTACATTGAAGAAAAAACTGGTACTTGTTGCATTGGTTATTTTCCTAAATTAAATGAAGAATTCTTTGGAAGTAGACATCTTGGGCTTATTCCAATAGAAGAAATAAAAGATATTAAAGAAAAAATTGATTTTTTGGGTAGTTGTATATCAAAAACTATAAATTTTGATATATTAGACAAAATTATTAAAGAAATAAATCCACCAATTAATCAAAAATCACTAGATATTACTAATTGTAAATTAAAAATTGGCGTTGCCAAAGATGAGGCATTTAGTTTTTATTACAAAGATAATCTTGATTTAATGGAAGAATTTGGGATAGAATTAGTTTATTTTAGTCCAATTAATGACAAATCTTTACCAAAAGGGATTGATGGACTTTATTTTGGCGGTGGTTTTCCAGAAGTTTTTGCAAACGAACTTTCAGTAAATAAAAGTTTACTTTTAGAAATAAAAAATTGCTGTGAAAATAATATGCCAGTCTATGCAGAATGTGGTGGATTAATTTATTTAACAGAAGGAATTATTGATAAAGATAACAATTTTTATAATACAGTTGGATTTTTTAACATAAAAACTAAAATGACGGATAAATTGCAAAGATTTGGATATATTGAAGTTGATTATGAGAATATTAAAATAAAAGCCCATGAGTTTCATCATTCTACCTTAGAAGAAAGCAACGACAAAAATTATGAGTTTAGCTATAAAATTAGTAAACTTGACAAAAATAAACAATGGGTCTGTGGCTTAAAAAGAAAAAATGTTTTGGCAGGCTACCCACATATACATTTTTATTCTAACTTTGAGTTTTTCAAAAAAATAATAAATTTATGGGAAAGTAAATAAATTTTTGCAAAAAATAAAATTTACACCTATTAATATCTATTTTATCCTAAAAATTTGACAAATTTAACTCGTTTAATTATAATATATATAAAGAGGGGTACTTTATGTCCGAAAAACAATTCAAATTAGTATTTGATGGTTACTGGAAAGATGCAAGCGTTTCAAAAGTTCCAGAGAAATCTGGGATTTACTGTGTTTACACTGGTACGATTGATGTATTAAATCAAAAACCTAAATTAATGATTCATAGGCTTTTATTTATAGGCGATTCTGATAATGCTAATGTAAGTGTACAAAATCATGAAAAATCAGGAGATTTAAGGAAATACATTGGTGACAGACAAATCCTTTGTTATTCTTTTGCACCATTAGAGAAAGAATTTAGAGAAAGAGTCAAATTAGCACTAATTCAGACACATAATCCACCAGGTAATCCTATTACTGAAAAAAAATATGGATATGAAAAAACTATTATAAAAATAGAAGGGCAAAATACTCTCTTAAAAAAAGAAGTTACTATTGAACCATAGAGGGTCAACGAGAAATTGTTCTGTTTTAATTTTAATTAAGAAAACATCTTACAAAGATACAGAGTACATGGAGAAAATGCGTTTTGGTGAATTTTTATCTTCTTGGCTCTGTATTTTTTGTGTTTTCTATGTAAAAATTTATTTATTTATGAAAAATAAGGTAATTACGAGATATAATCTGTGTCAATATCTGACAATCTGATTAATCTGTGTTATATAATCTAAAAAAAAAGAGTAGGTTTATGAGACTAATTTTAATCATTTCTTTTTATTTAGCCGTAACATTCCACCTATTTTCCCAAAATTTTACACTTGACAAAAATCAATTTCAGGTACAAAAGACGAATGAGGCTATTTTAACAATCAAAGAATACGGTTATTATTCTATAAGTACAGTAAGTAATTATGGAGCATCTTTTCAAATTGTTGATAATATGAGCGGATTAAGTAAAATCAGTGGAATATCAGGCGAAAAAGATGGAAGAACGGATATATTACTCGAAGAAGGCAAATATAAAATTAGAATTTACTCAATTGAGAAAGGAGAAGGCAATATTAAATTGAATGTTTATCAGTTTAAAGAAAAAAACTTGCCTCAATCTCCAGTTTTAAATATTAATACAAGTATCGAAAATGAACTTAATGATTTAGAGCAAATTTCATACTGGATTGAAATAAAAGATGAACAAGAAAAAATATTCATTGAAGGATATGGAAGAAACTTAAAAAAAATCTCTATTTGGAAAGATGGAAATTGGTTAATAGATGAAAAAATTAATGAAGATGTTTTTGAATATAAAGAAGGCAATCCATTAAATAACTTGTCTTTTTTTGGAACACTAAAAAAAGGATTTTATAAATTTAGTTTTTATGGTGGCGAAAAAGTAAAATGGTCAACGGATGATAATAAAAATCCTTTATTTATAAAATATGGAGTTAGTTTAATCTCGCCTAATTCGAGATTTATGGATATGATCTCATCTTGTGGAAGAAACAGATATTTAGTAGAAGCAAATTATTTTTTGTTACAAACTAAAGACAAAGATAATTATAAACTCAAAATAAATTATTTTAACAATGATAATCCTAATACTTATAGCCAAATCACAGAAATTAATAAAAATTCGAGAAGGCAGGAATGTAAGATTAACTTGGATAATTTTTATTTAAACTATTATCTTATGACTGTGGAAGGGACTCCAAATAAAACTGTAACAATTCAAACTATGGCAAAAAATGATTTAAATATTTATATAAATGAGGGAAATGGTGGTAATTATTGGTTTTCTACTATTCATTCTGGGTTTATTGAGGACTCAATTGAACCATCTGGCTTTATAAGTTATATAGATAAAGATTATACCATTAGAGAAAAAAAACTAAAACTTTTAAATGGAAAAACTGGATGGCAGGATACATTCAACCTAATTGAAGAAATTTCTTTTCTTTTTGAAGTAGAAGAAGATGGAAATTATCAAGTTGAGACAACTGGAGTAGAGGCAGAATTTAAATTAGAAAAATTATTAGTAGGTTATAAAAAAGATTATAATTTTTCATATAAAAAAGGTAAACAAAATTTTAATCTTATAAAAGGGATTTATCAATTAACTATTAATCCAGTAAAAATGGGTATTGTAACAGCAACTATAAAAAAAGATTCATTACTTAACTTTATCTTTGGCAATCCAGATATTAAAAAGGATAATGTAAGGGGAAATCTTCAATTTCCGTCAATTTATTTAGGTGGAGGTTGTAGTTATAAAATATTTATTAATAATCAAGGAAGAGATATTAATCAAGGGTATATTTTAAGAAAACTTCCATTAGACTTAAAAGAGCCTCTTCCTGTTATTTTAACTCCAAATGAGGAAATAGAGACTCAAATTTACATTGATGAAGATAGTCTTATAAGTGTAAAAGCATTTAATGATAAAAAATATATAATAAAAATTAATAATAAAGAAATTTCACAAAATGATATAATAAAAAAAGGAAATTATAATATTTCTATAAAAAACTTAGATAAAACAACAGAATCATACAATTTAAAGAGTATTCCACTATCTATTGCACAAAATCAAAAATTACAATATTTTTCAAATGCAAATAATCAATCATTACCAAAATTTGATAGTCTTGAAACAGATAATCCAGTTTTTTTAAATTTGAAAAAAAATGAACAAAAAATATTTTTATTAGACATAAAAAAATCTGGAGTCTATACTATCCAAACTAAAGGAAGACTCCAAACAAAGGGAACGATAAGGACAAAAATTAGAACAAATTTATTCAGTAAGCAAACTAATGGGATAGGTAGAAATTTTTTCCTTCAAGAATATTTAAAAGAAGGTATTTATCAGCTAATAGTGGAAACAATAGGCGAAAGTACAGGACACCTTTCTATAATGGCAAAGTATAAAGCCCCGATAGATGGAGGAAAATTAGTAGAAGGAAGAACTGTAAAAAACGAACTTTTTCCTGAAGAATCAATAAGATACAAATTTGATATAATTGAGGATGGAAATTATTCAATAGAAACGAAAAGATTAGTTGGTGGAATGTTTAATTTTAGGCTTGAGGATGCTGATGGTTGGCTTTTAGAAAATCCAAAGACTCCAATTGGAAATTACTATTTTGCAAAAGGAAGTTATCAAATATTCTATCTACCTTTAAATGTATGGGGTAGAAAATTAACAACTCTCAAAAGAATATTACCTGAGATAAAATTTGATAATAAAGGTCCTTATGATGTTGAAATTAATAAAACCTATTCTAACCAATGGCTCGAATCTACGATTAATAATGAAAGACAAGGGGATATATATAATTTAAATATACCATCAAAAATAAATGCTCAAATTAGCTTTTCTCAAGAAATGTATTGCAATCTATATTATATATCTAATAATGATAAAATTAAAATAGAAACCATATATCCAGAGAAATTTTACAATGGAATTCTCCAAAAAGGGAAATATATATTAGAGTTTTTTTCTAAAAGAATAGATAACTATTTTGATTATAATTTTGGTATTGCTACTTCCGAATTAGTTGATGGATTATCATACAATATTACAGTTCCTTCAAGTATTAGAATATCAGTAGAAGAAAATTCTCTTGTGGAGCTTTTTTCTACTGGAAATGCAGATGTTTATGCCGAATTATATTCGCAAGATAATAAATTATTAACAATCTCAGATGATAGTTATAATGACTGGAATTTTAAAATATCTCAATACTTAAAGTCTGGAAACTATTTACTAAAAGTTAAATCAAGGGACGGAACTAAAAATTGGACAAGCGTATCGATGAATGTTATTAAAAATAAAAATAAAGGCAAGTTAGATATTCCATTTAAAGAAACTGTAAAAATTGATAACGAAATATTGATATATGATATTCCACAAAAAAATGGTTTTATATCAATAGATATTAATAGTAACAGTTTATTAGGGGCATCGATTAATCAGTCAAAAGGTACAGAAATAATTGAAATAGCAAAAAAAGAAGGTAAAAATATAAATCTTTGTCTTTATAATTCAAAGGATAAAAATATAAAACTATCTATATGGAGATTAAACGATGTAGATGATAGTTTTAGTATAAATATTGAAGAAAAAGATATAAAAAAATCAAATTTCTCTGATATATTCGATAAATATAAAGAATTTAACTCTAAAGAACTTCAATCATCGATTTTATCATTTGAAAATAAGGATAATAATACTTACAAATTAGAAATACTCGATGAAAATAATCAATATCTTAATCTTAGTCAAATAAATTATGGTATGCAAGTTAAATACGGTGATTTTACAATATTGGATAATTTATTAAAAGAAGAAGTTACTTTAAATAAAGGGAGTTTTTTATTAAAACTTGATACAAAAAATACAGTAAAAATAAAACTCTCAAATACAGAAATGAAAGAAGAAAAATATATAAATACTGTAAAAAATGAACCTTATTTGATTAATATAAATAATAACGACGGAATTGATGTTATTAAGACTTTTTCTGATAAAATTATCCCATTATGCGGATTTGTAACAGAAAATAATGCTGATAATTTTTTATTGGATGGAAATATTAATGTGACTTCAAATGCCTCAATTAAGGAAAATAGTAGCCTATCAATTTCTTTTTCAAACGCCAAAAATAAATGTGCAGTATGGAATCCAGATTCTTTTGATACAAATAGTAACGTTTTGGTGACAAATAAACACTTTGTTGCTTCTAAACAAATTAATATTTTAACTGATTATGAGGACTTTTTAGTTGAAAATGATTTTAAAACATTCTCTTTAACTAAGGGTCAAAAAATATTAACAGTATCTTTAGATGCAAATATGGCTTTATTTACTTACACAGATAAAAATATATTAGAAATATTCCACACAAACGCTCTTGCAGAAGACATTAATTTTATTACTAATGGAGAAAATCTTGGAATTATTGGATATGGTAAAACTGATGGATGTTATAAAGTCCAATTAAAACAAATTGGTAACCCTATTACAAATAATGAAAATATTTTGATTGAAAATTACTTTAATGATAAGAAAACTTTTACTATACCAATAAATAAAAATTTGCAAAGTAAATATCAATATGTAAATATGTTAGGTAATGTAAATATTAAACTAATCAATAACAGAGGCATTTACGAAGATATAGATCAAGGTAAAATTAAATTAAATAACAATTTTAGTATTTTAAACTTAAATTTAAATGCTGGATTTGTAAAAATATGGCTTTCTAAAGAAAAAACTGAGAATATCGACAGATGGGGGACTATAAATTCTAATAATAGTAAAAAAATTGATATTAATACAGAAGTCTCTATATCAGGCAATGTCAATTGGTTTCAAATAAGTGTAAAAGATGAGACTATTATTAATCTAAATAGTAATACTAATTTTACTTTATGTGTGCAAAAAGATGGAAATGTTATTGAAACAAAAGAAGTACTTGATAATAATCATTGTTTTTATGCAAATAAAGGAGAATATTTATTTGGTGTTAGACCTATTTATGCAAGTTATAATAATTTAAATTTTGATAATTATTCTACAATGTCACTAAATTTTCAAGCAATAAATCCAATTGATATAGCATCGCAAAAAATATCTAATTATTTACTGAACAATAAAGAAATAAAAGGATTTGTTTTTGATGTTAAACAAGACGAACAATTTTTTGTAGGATATAGTTCTAATAATGATATGCTTGAAAGTTTTTTGTATAATTCTAAATTTGAACTAATCAAAAAAGGTAGTATGATTTTTACAAATTTAACACAAGGCAGATATTATATAATTTACAAAATAAAAGGCGATATTCCTTTAATTAAGTTTAAACCAGTTATTATTGGTAATAAATCTATCGAAAAAGAAATATTAGACCAAAAAATAAAAGATTTCTTAATAAATAATGGTTTTATGTGAGATTTATAACACTGATTTTACAGATTTAGGACAGATTGACACAGATTACGACTTTCGTGTTATGACGATTGTTGCCGAAGTAGTTATAATTACTGTATTACATAGATTGGGGATACAGAGGCACGGATAAAAAGATTTTAGGAGAGGTTTTTATGAAAAAAATTATTTTTTTATTATTTTTCTTCAATTTATGTTTTATTTACGGAGAAGATGGATATAATCCAGCAGATAAGGATATTAATTCTAATTTTGTGAAATCAATAGTTATACTTCCAGAAAAAATATTAAGAGAATATGACCCTATTACTATTTTTTATCCAACTTCTAAAGGTCCTAAAAATGGCGGTTATGAAGACCATCCAGAAAAATTTGTAAAATTTGACTACGAACAACCCGGCGATTTTATATGGCTTGATGATAAGACATTGCAATTTAAACCAACTATCCAGTGGGCTGCTTTAAAAAAAATTAGATGGCGAGTTGAAAATGTTGTAAGAGATTTTTATACAATATTAAACCCACCTACAAGTATAATTCCCAGAAATAACACAGAAAATTTACTTGAATTAAAAGAGATAACTATTAATTTTTCGAGATTTATTGACGAATCTGACTTATATTCTATAATATCTTTAGAATTAAAAGAATTACCCGGCATAGATAGCAAAAAAACAACCAAATTAACTAAAAAAGACTTTATTATAAAAAAAGTTGAGCAAGAAAATCTAACAAGCGATTACAAATATATAATAATTCTTAATAAACCTATAACTGTTGGGATGAAAATATTACTAAATTTTAATTTAAGCCTTTTAGAAAACCTTTCTGATTCAAAAATTACTTATCAATTTGCTACAAAAGATGATTTTAAACTTTCAAGAGTTGGTAGTGGCAATTATTCATATCCAATTTCTGTCAACGGCTCAATTTATACAGAAGAGCAGGCTATAAATGGAGCTAATTCAAATAATGTTTTTTTAGAATTTTCTGATCAAATAAAATCTATATCATTCTCACAATTTAAAGATATGATACAATTTTCTCCTTCAGTTGACAATCTAAATTTTACAGTGTCTGGGCAAAGGATTTATATTAATGGTAATTTTCAAACTGACAAATTATATGAAGTTGTGATAAATCCAGTTTTTATTAATGATATAAACAATCGAATGTTACAGATGAAGAATAAGTCAAAAATTTTTGTTTATTACCCAGGATTGAACTCATATATCAGATGGGAAAAAAATGAGGGAATTGTTGAACTTTATGGTCCAAAAGAATTTCCAATGACTGGTAGAAATATTGAAAAAGTTGACTTGCGAATTTATAAGATAAATCCTTTAAGTCGTAAAACTTGGCCATTCCCAGAGTACCCAGTAATTATCGATGAGTCAAAATTACCTCCAGGTCCAGGCGAAGAGCCACCAGAAAACGAAAAGAGTTTTGAATACATTTATGAAAATGAATTAAGAAGCCATATTACAATGCTTGGTTCTCCAGCGTTTTCAAGGATAATTGATTTGCCGATTAAGAAAAAAAGTGGATCGTTTAATTTTGGTCTTGATGTTGACCAATTTTTGAATGAAACTTGGAAGGATAATGTAGCTGGCACTTACCTAATCGGTTATAGAAATTTGGACGAATCTAAAACAAGAAACTATGTAAAAATCCAAGTATCTGATTTATGTCTTTCAACTGTTGAAGATGAGAAGACTATAAATTGTTTTGTAACATCATATAAAACCGCAATCCCTCAATCTGGCGTTGAAATAAAAATTGAAGGTTATATTACAAATAATAATCATAAAAATTATAAATGGTACGATCTTTTTTCTGGTATTACAGATAGTAATGGAAAATTTACTATTAATAAATCTGATATTTATTATTATTATAAAGTAAAAAGAGTAGTTCTAAAAAAAGATAAAGATATACTTGTTTTAAATCCAAATTCAAACTTATCTACTTTTAATAATAATTATTGGGCAGAAAATAATGAAAATTGGTTTAGCAATCTCTATTATAACGAGCTACATGATACATCAAAAATAAAAGCATTTATTTTTACTGAAAGACCAATATATAAACCTGAAGAGCCAGTTTATATAAAAGGTTACATTAAAAGAATTGATAAAGGTAAAATTATGCCTTATTATAATAACAGTGAAACCAAAATTACTATACATGGACCTTCATTCAACAAATCATATCCAGTTACTATATCTCAATATGATTCTTTTGATTTTGTTTTTAAAGAAGATGATTTAGCAACTGGAAATTATTCTGCTACCATAGGAGATGGCAATGGAAATTTAGCATCTGTGAGTTTTTCAAAACAGGCTTATAAAATACCTACTTTTGAAGTTTTGTTATCAGGAGAAAAAAAAGTCCCAATAGATAGACCATTTAAAGTTACGCTTACATCAAATTATTATGCTGGTGGTAAAGTCTCAGGTGAGCGAGTAACTTGGAATGTAACAGAATACCCTTACGCTTATATGCCAAATATTGAAAAAAAGGGTTATATTTTTTCATCGGACTCTCGTTATAATAGCAAACTTTCCTATTTTAAGAATAATGGGACTATAAGAAAAGAAGATATTACAGACGAAAATGGAACTTCTGTTTTAACAATTGATCCAACCCTTGCCACAGACAACATTGCAAGAAGATATGTTTTTGAAGCAACTGTTACTGGAGCAGACGAACAAAGTGTTACAACAACTTATGATATGTATGGCATTCCATCTTTTGTTTTGGGTCTAAAAGTTGATAGGTTTATAAAAGATAGTTATAATATAAATCCATCAATAATTGCCTTAGATGTTTATGAATCAAATCTTTCTGATTTGCCAGTCACAGTTAGATTAAAAAGAAGAGAATGGCATTCTTACCTAAGAGAAGCCCCTTTTCAAAATGGAAAACCTCAAAATATTACAGAACAAGTTGATATTCTAATAGAAGAAAAAAACATTCTAACATCTGATGGAGAGGTAAATTTAAATTTTAAAGTACCAGTTAGTGGTATATATTTACTAGAACTTGAAGCAAGGGACAAACTTGGAAGAGTACAATACCTTGTTACAGATATTTATGTTGGTGGTGAGGGTGCTGTTACATGGAAGCCAACAGAAGAAAATCTTTTTAAAACTGTTCCAAATAAATCTTCATATATATCTGGTGAAATTGCTTCAATATTGTTGCAAAGCCCTGTACAAGAAGCAAAAGTTCTTGCTATTATAGAAAAACCAGATAATGTAGAATTTAAATGGATAGATGTATTTGATGGAAAAGCAACTTTTGAATTACCAATCGAAAATTATTTTGCCCCCAAATTACCGATAAATTTTATATTGATGAGTCCACGAGTATATGACAATGGCAATGTTATGAAAAATCAACTCGAAGATGTCGGAAAACCTAGAACATTTGCAACAACTCAATGGTTAAATGTATCTCCAGAAGAAAATACAATAAAAGTTGGACTTATTCATCCAAAACAGAGCTCACCTGGTAATACAATAGAAGTTGAGCTAAATTTGACTGACAATAATAATAAACCAATGGGTGGCGAAGTTACTTTGTGGCTTGTAGATCAGGCGGTTTTATCACTTGGTGATGAGCTTCCTATCAATCCCCTACCCTCTTTTATGGATCAAATTTTTAGTAAGATAAAACTTAGAGACATGAGAAACCAAATAATCGGTAAACTAAAAGTTATAGAAAACCCAGGAGGTGGTGGTGGCGGAGATGAAGATTACGCAGAAAAAGAAATGCGTAGTATTTTGGAAAGTGCTACTGTACGAAAAGATTTTAAAACTATTGCTTTTTATTCTCCTTCAATAATAGTTGATGATACTGGTAAAAAAAAGATTTTGATTAAATTACCAGATAATCTCACTGTTTTTCAAATAAGAGCAGTTGTTTGTAATAAAACCGATAGATTTGGTTTTGCAAAATCATCTATCGAAATAAGACTCCCAATATTAGTTCAACAAAGCCTCCCGAGATTTGTTAGATATGGCGATGAGGTCGTTACTGGTGGAATAGGAAGAGTTGTAGTTGGAGAAGGTGGCAAAGGAAATGCCTTAATTGAAGTAGATGGGGCTAATATAAATACCAATAATTTTGTGGACTTAAAATGGGATACTGGAGTTTCAAAAAAAATATTCTTCCCTTTAAAGGTAAACTCAAAAGAATATCTTGAAAATGGAGAGTTAAAAAATAAAGATTTAAAAATTAAAATGTCTATTTCGAGATTGAGTGACAAAGCAACAGACGCATTTGAGGTTAATATACCTATAAAAGATGATATTTCTTCGGTAATAACAGGTTATACTAAAGAAATTAAGAAAAATACACCTATTTATTTCCCAAAAATAGACTATAAAGTTAAAAAAGGAACAATGAAACAAGAATTATTATTTACATCAAATATTGCCCTTTTAAACTCAATAAATGCGTTGGACTATCAACTTCAATACCCTTATGGATGTCTTGAGCAAAAAATTAGTAAAACATATTCTGCTATAATTTTAAAACAAATTTTTGATAAGTATGGAATAAGTGAAATTTCACCAAATATTAAAGAATATTTTAATGAAACTATGGAAATGGTTGAAAAATGTAAAACAAGTAGTGGATTGTACAGTTATTGGATTAATACTGAAGGATATGTATATTTAACTAGTTATGTTTTACAATTTCTTGTTGAAGCACAAAAAAGTGGTTTTAATATAAAACAAAATTTAATAGACGATGCGGTGAAAGCATTAAAAAGATCATTAAGGTCTGATTACCAAAACATAATTTCAGGGTATGAATATTATGAAAGAATACAAGCACTTTATGCCTTATCAGTTGCAGGATATTTTGATTCTACTTATGCAGGGGAACTTGCTCAAGCAACATCTTATTATGGAGTGGAAGGAAAAGGAAAAATGTTACTCACTCTATTAGAAAACAATTATTATAATAAAAAACTAATTGATTCTGTAAAAAAAGAATTGAATGACAGTGCAATATTTACACTCCAAGAAGGCAAAGAAATTTTTTCTGGAATGCAAGATAAATACAGCTATTGGAATACTTTGATTAACACAACAGAAATTAAATCTTTGGCAAATGTCATAAGTGGACTTTCGTATAATGCAAAATATGATGGCAGGTTAAAATTGATGGTAGATTCTTTAGTGAATATGGGTGGAATCAATGGTTGGGGTGATACTTATACAAATACTCATGTTTTTATTGGATTAAGAGACTATTTAATTAATTTTAAACCAGAAAAAAATAAATATAGGCTAAATATCAAATATTCTGATAAATCTCAAAATCTTGAAATTGATGATAAAAAAATTTGTTATTTATGGAAAAGTTCTTTTGAAAATGGAAATATGACTTTACTTGACGAGCCATCTTCTAATAAAAAAATATTTGTCAGTGTAAAAACTGCTTATCAACCAGATATACAATGTAACGAAATAAAGAGTTTGAACAATGGTTTTGTTATTGATAAAGAAATAATTATTGTTTCTAAAGATGGCAAAAGTGACATAAAAAAACAAATAAATAACATAAACGAACAATTAGAACTTAAACTTGGCGATATAGTTGAAGAACATATACAAATTGTAAATCCAACAGATAGATATTTTGTTGCAATACAAGTCCCAATAGCAGCTGGACTCGAACCACTAAATCCTAACTTAAAAACATCACCACCTGAGGCAAAACCAAAAGGAATTGATACTAAGGAAGCAAGTTACAGTCAATTTTATGATGATAAGGTTAATTATTACTTTAATTTTTTACCTAAAGGGACTTATAATTTTTATTTTAGGTTAAAAGCAACGAGTGAGGGACTTTTTTCTGAGCCGCCAAGTTTGGCTGAAATGATGTATAAACAAACAGTTAGAGGAACTTCTTATGGGTTAAAAGTAAAGATAAAAAATTAAAATGAAACTATTATTTTTGATTTTTAAAAAAATTTTTAAATTTATTTTTTTATCTATATTACTCTTAACACTGATATTTACTCCAATTATTGCGAGTTTATACCTTTATGGGTTAAAAGAAGGAGAAAAAAGGGTTTTATTAAAAAATTATTCTCCTTCTTTATATTTTGTTGATAGAAACAGTGATTATTTATTTGATTATGAGAATAATAAAGGCTTACTCGGTTTTTGGGAAATACAAGGACAAATCCCCAAAAATATAAAACAGGCTATTATTTCTGCTGAAGATAAAAATTTTTATACAGATAAAGGAGTTGATTTTAAAGCATTATTTAGATCAGCATACATAAATATTATTACTAAAAAAAAAGCAAGTGGTGCATCAAGTATTGCAATGCAAGTTGTTAGGATGGAGTATCCATATCCAAGAAATTATTTAAATAAATTAGTTGAAATTTTTGCTTCTCTTAAATTAGTAAAAAAATATGGCTATGAAAAAATCCTAAAGCATTATTTGACAATTGCTCCTTTTGGTTTACGGTATCATGGAATTGTATTTGCATCACTAAAATATTTTAAAAAACCAATAAATGATTTGAGTATAGCAGAGTCAGCAATCCTTGCAGCAATCCCCAAATCTCCCTATAAATATAACTTATACACAGTCGCAGGAAAAACGCACACTATTAATAGAGCAAAAATGATTCTAAATCTTATGAGAAAAAATAATTTTATATCAGATTATCAATTAGAATGTTCTTTAAAAGAATTAAACCAATTGCCTAATTTTTATTACGAAGAGATAAATGATATAAATATACATTATATTAATAGAATAAAAGAAGATATAACAAAAAATAAGTTAAAATTTAACAATTATCTAATAAAAACATCGATAGATTTAAATATTCAAAAAAATTTAGGTGATAAAGCGTTTGAGTTTATCGATTCTATCAAAAATGATGGTGGTAAAAACTGTGCTATAATTGTTGCTGACAAAAAGAATGGAGATATAATTTCTTATATTGGCTCAAATTATTATTTTGATAAAGCTCATAAAGGTAAAATTGATTATGCAAATACCCCCCGTTCATCTGGCAGCACGCTAAAACCTTTTTTATACGCTTATGGCATGATGGAAAAAGGTTACACTGGAGCGACAATATTATCAGACATCGGAGTTTCATATATTTCGGACGAATCTTTATACAAACCAGAAAATAATGATTTTAATTTCGAAGGACCAGTTTTATATAGATATGCTTTAGCAAATAGTAGAAATATTCCAGCAATACAGATTCTTAATGAAATAGGAGTCCAGAAAACTTATGACTTTTTTAAATATATTGGGATTGAAAGAGGCAATAAGGGTGGAGAATATTATGGGCTCAATCTTGCAATTGGTGGATTATATGTGACATTATATGACCTTGTTAAATGTTATGGAATGCTTGCAAATGATGGCAAAGAGTTTAAATTAAATTTTTTATTAGATGAAGAAAAAAACAGAAAATATTCAAAACAAATAATACCAGAAGATATAGCAGAGATGATAACACTTTTTTTATCAGACCCAAATGCAAGAGTCCCATCTTTCCCAAGAAAAAGTTCATTAGAATATCCATTTCCAGTTGCAATAAAAACTGGAACTTCACAAGGTTTCAGAGACGCATGGACAATTTGTTATTCTGAAAAATATGTTGTTGGTGTGTGGGTTGGTGACCCAGATAATAACAAAATGAAAAACTTGACAGGATATAATTCGGCTGGCAAATTATTAAGAAATGTTATGGAATTAATTCACGAAAAAGATTTTATTGAAAAAAATAACATTTCATTTCCCCCACCAAAAGAATACATACCAAAAGAAATTTGTAAAATAACAGGTAAACTTGCAAATCAATATTCTAAAGAAACAGTAACAGAATGGTTTAAACAAGGGACAGAGCCTTTAGAACAAAGCAATTTATATCAAGAAATATCAATTAATAGAGAAACTGGACAATACGCAACTCCAGATTGCCCCCCTAAACTCATCGAAAAAAGAATGGTTACTTTTATCCCTCCAAAATACGGCGATTGGGCAAAAATGAATGGGTTAATAATGGCTCCTGTTAGTTCTTCACTGATAGGCAGAGAAATACCAGCAAGCCTTGACGATTATAAGATAGAATTAATAGAGCCTATAAACTCGATGAAATATTATATAAATCCATCAATATCTATTGATTTTCAAAGTATTCCTCTAAAAGCAATAATAGACCCGCCAGTAGAGCAGGCAATCTGGTATATTGATGATAAACCATATCAAGTTGTTGATTTTCCATATTCTACAAGATGGACACTAAAAAGAGGGGTACACACAATACAATTAAAATTCACCTACTCACAATTTGAAAGTGAAAAGATAGAAATTATAGTGGAATAACATATAACACGGATTAATCAGATTTTCACGGATTGACACAGATTACCTTAACTTTTCCATAAGTTCTTTGATAAGCCTATCTTTTTCTTCTAACGCTTTTTTACTTTCATCCAATGCTTTATCTTTTTCACCCAATGCTCTATTTTTCTCATCCAATACTTTTTTATTTTCTTCTAATATTTTATTTTGTTCTGCAATAATTTTGTCTTTTTTTTCCATTTCTTTAAATGCGTCGTCTGCTTCTTCTTCAAGTTCGAGTTCTTCTCTAACTTTTGGATTGCTCGCTGCTTTTAGTAATCTTTTGATGATTCTTTTCATTATTTCATCTTCTGGCTCATATTCGTAATTTATAAAGAAATTTCTATCAGTTTTTT
>Ga0209518_1000324_pt1 | contig 62897 bp, 114 predicted proteins | sample RifGroB1_FD_183993 | JGI IMG/M metagenome (GOLD analysis project Ga0209518, IMG submission 183993) | Groundwater microbial communities from Rifle, Colorado, USA - Groundwater B1 (SPAdes) (version 2) | ecosystem: Environmental > Aquatic > Deep subsurface > Groundwater | place: Rifle, Colorado... | reverse complement strand
TCTCCACAGGCTTGACGTTCGGGCAACCCGCCCGTAGTATATTTTGAGCTGCGTGAAGGTCTCTATCAATAGAGACACCATTACAAGAGCACTGGAAAGTTCTCTTATTTAACGGCATGTCATGCAACTGACCACAACTCATACAGAGCTTTGTGCTTGGGAAGAACCTCCCCACGACGTGAACTCTGATAGATTTATAAACAAGTTGCCTTCTAATTTCAGAAAAAGAGGCGTCTTGAACACTCTTTGCAAGACGTCGGTTCTTCGCCATTCCTGATGTATTCAGATCCTCTATACATATGTCTGAATAGTTATCAGCAAGGTATGACGTCAACTTATGCAAAACGTCTTTCCTGACGTTTCTGATTCTAGAATGCAAAAGGCCCAGCTTCTTTTTTGCTTTCTCTCGATTATTGCTACCTTTCTTTTTCCTGGCCAGGGATTTATTGAGCCGTCGAAGTCTCTTTTCATATTTCTTTGTCGTCTTGGGATTCTCAAAAATTCTCCCGTTAGAGAGCACTGCCAATTTATCTATCCCGAGATCAACGCCAACGGCTGAATACACTTGGCTATCGCTGCATTCAGAACCGTCTGGAATCTCTACCAAGATAGATACAAACCAACCTGTTGCTTCTTTACTCACCGTTGCTGATAAGAGCTTACCTGAGAGTCTGAGAGACTCCTGCATTCTTACCCAGCCCAACTTTGGTATCCTGATACTTTTACCATCAAGCTTAAATTTTTGGTTATCTAATCGAAAAGCATCTCGTTGATCTTTCTTTTTGAATCTTGGGTACCTTGACGTCTTTCTGAAAAAGTTCTTAAAGGCAGTGTCAAGATCAGAAAACGCTTGGGCAGTTACTCCTGCAGGAGTCTCATAAGCAAACAGGAAATCTGACCTCTTCAAAGCGTTGAACTGTTTTCTGATTCCAGAGGTAGAGGGCTTCTCCCCAGCTTCGTATTGTCTTTTCCACTCCGCCAGACCCCAGTTAAAAGCCAGACGTCGGACACCACAGGCTTTCTTAAAGAAAGTGGCTTGCTTATTGTTTGGCTTTAACTTTATTTTGTGAGCTCTTCGCACTTAATTACCGCCCCGATTTCCGGCCCTTGGTACTGGAAGAGTTAGTTACTTTTTTCGCTTTACCTTTTCTTTCGGCCTTTTTTCTCTCAGCTTTCAGAAAAGTGCTATCCAACTCCTGCATGATGTCGATAAAGAACTCCATTGGTTCTTTACTGACTGCTTCATTGTAGGCAATAATAGAAGGCAAGTCAAGGGGATTAGCCCCAGACATGCCATATGTTCTTGATTGGTGAAGCCTTGAAAAGTCATGTACCAGTGAAATGTGCCACCACTCCACTGTTGGACGATTTCGAAGTGCTTGAGGAATGTTGCCAGATTTGGCAGCACTCTCAAGCACCGCTATGTGTTCACCCCACTCGACCGACCAGTCGATGTAAGGAATTAAGGCTTTTTTATTTCAGCCGGGTCGTCCGTGGGCCGGAAATTGCTGGCCTCTTGAGCGAAGTCAATAATTGACGTCCGCAGCGCTGGGTAGTCAAGCAGGAGCTTGGTGGCATTCTCGACAGTGAACTCCAGCTTCTTGCCCTTGACCGAGATTCCACCCCAGCCAATCAGCACGGTCTTGGCCAAGACTTCTGCCATCAGCTTCTGAGACAGCTCCTCCGACTCAGGGGTCTTCAGCTTAAGGACCTTCTCATACCGGCGATACTCCTGGCCCAGCTGTCGCTCGTAGTCCGGGTTAGGGGTTCGGCGCACGAGAAAGAACTGCTCCCCTTTGATGTCGAGGATCATCTTCACGCCGTCTTTGGCCATCTTTTCGTCAAAACCGAATACCTTGTCGATGTCGAGCATAACTGCAATCTCCTATAGAGGGGTTAAAGTTACTCTAAAGATATCAGATGCAACTTGCAATATCAAGTGGAATCGTATATAAAGAAGTCATTGAGTCATTAACTTTTACTAGAGAGGTCAAGCGTGGCGATTAAGAAAGATAACAAAATAGTGCAGATAACCCTCACACCTTTTCATCAGAAAAAGCTCGCGCTGATCTGTAACAAGACCGGGTTGAACAACTCAGCAGTACTTCAACGGTTGATCGAAGGACACGACCTGTTTGGCAGGGTTCTGGAACAAGAAAAAAAGCAGGAGGCCTGAGGCCTCCTGCTTTTTGTTGAGCTTTGAAAACCTGAGTACTTTAAGAAGCGCTCGGGCTGGATGAAGGTGAAGCCGACACACTCGAACTTGGGCTTGTCGTCGGGCTCGAAGAGTTAGAAGAACTCGGGCTCGCACTGGCAGCCCCGCTCGGCCCGGTGTCACCAAAACGATCAATACTGATCATCGCGTTGGAAACCGTGTCGATCGTTGCCGTCAGGCCCAGGTTCATGATGACGTCGGTATTGATCCCACCGGCCACGATTTCGCAGCTGGACAGTTTCGCCCGATCCAGGTTGAACCCATACCCCTTACCGTTAGCATCAGAGACCGCGATCGCGAACGACAGCGGCTGATTCAGGATCATCTTGTCATAAACCGCAGCCGAAGACGCCGCCCCGAAGAAAATGTTAAGGTTGGCCGTGATCTCAAAGGTACCCAGAACAAGGGCTGAGAACCCCAGGCCACTGCCCAAACATCGGATGCCGCGAAGCCCTGTCCCGATATTCAGAGAAAACGACTCAGCACAGCTCTCACCCAGCGATGCCCCGTCCAGAAGAACCGTGGTCCCCTGTACAGAGTTCATAACCGGTGAAGTCGTCGCTGCAACTACCGAACCCAGCCCCGAGGGGAACTGAGTAGCGGTCGCCCGGGTACAACTTTGTCCCAGGAAGTTGAACGACCCGGTCAGCATCGACCCCGTCGAGAAGTCAAGGCTGGCTGACTCAACACCACACCCGGTAAACATAAAGTGCTGGCTGACATCAGTGAACTCTTTTTCCATCGAGAATGTCCGTAGGGCAGCTACACCATTCTTCAGCCGGGCCGAGGAGATAGTCGCCATATGCGCTACGGCATCAGTCGTCACCGTCTTGACCGCGGTGTCAAACCGCAGCTTCGCACCAGTAGCAGCGACAGTCGTTGACGCCCGATAAATACCAACGTTCGCCGCGGTCCTGGCACTTGCTACTCGAACCCACTGCCCCAGAGCAATCAAGGTGTAAGGAATACTGTTGCCGGCAGAGTTCAGACTGTTATCCGTTGAGGAGAACGTCGCATCCGCCACCGGGTCCGTACTGTCGGTCCCGATCGTGGCAAAGGTTCCGGCAAGCAGAGCTTCGAGGAACGTGTCGTAGGTTTCAAACGACATCTCGAAGTTCAGGGCTCCGCCAACTTGACCGCCAGTCAAAATACTGTCAGGAGTCATCCGGTCATCACGGAGTTCCTGGCTGGCGGCAGACTCGACACTCTGGTTTAAGGACTCACCAGTAACCCTGATCTCAGTAGGGTTCCCGGAAGGAGTTGTCCCGCGGACAACTTCTTCAAGGTATCGTACTTGAGCAGCACTTGCAGAAGCAGGCATGTTTAAGATCCTCCGTTAATATTTTTCAAAAGTAAATGGCAGCACATTCCGAACCGTGTGCCAAGCCGGATAACTCACCCCTGGCAATGGGACAAGCTCCCTGAAAAGGATCTCATTGATCGTCTTCAGCGAGAAATTGGTGTCTAAAAAATCCGTATACTGGGTCTGCCACCTCGTGCCCTCCCCAGTTTGAACATTCGTCACAATATACAACCACCCGCTCACCCGGGTGAAATCACTGCCCAGGCACAACTGCTTCTGGTTATTGATCGCCAGCTCGACCCTGACCCAAGGATTAACCTGAGTCTCGACGTCGACCTTGGGCCGGTTCGGATAGTCCACTAGAGTCGTCGGGTACGACGTATCGTGCGCAGCTTGGAAGGCCGCCATAATCGTCTCTCTCAACTCTTCAAACGTCATGCTGCACCTATCCCGAGAAAGTCAGTATTCGCATAGTAGTTCCAGTCAGAATCAGAATAAGCCACGGCGCCCTGCACCCGCATCATAAACTGCTCCACAAACCCCGGGCTGTGCCCGACCTCTGATCTGAGCTTGATGTCTCCGTCGTTCACATTCGAGGCGTAGTCAACTCCATTGGCCACTTCAATCGTCCAGCCCTTGGCCTCGAACCGGTCTTTGAACGACTTTGACTTCCCTTGTGCCTTCCCCAGAGCTTCCATCACTGCCGGCAGATCCCCCTTCTGATAGGGATTTTCCGGAAAAGGAAAATTTCCGGAAACTCGGAAACTGGCCCTGTTCACTGTCATATTCCACGATGCCGCCATCGTTCCTGAATACTGCGGCGTCTCCAGCACAAGATTGACAAAGGCCTCCTCAACAATGCCAGAAAAGACCCGGCCCAGCTTGAGTTCCATTTCCCGGATCTCACGCTTTACCTGAGCGTTAAAATCTGTGTTGATGGTGAGAAAGACTCCAGCCATAGCCCTTACCTGCAGTGAAGAACCCAGTACGTCGAAGCATCCCGTACTGCCAAAACATTTCGTGCATCAACTGTGTCCCCAGCCTTAGCCGCGTTCACAGCTGTCTTCAGCACTGAGACCGTCTTGTCGCCTGGCTCGACCTTCTCAAACGCCGGGTAAGTGAACAGGAAGTTGAACCTCGTCGGCTCGATGAAGGCTGCTACCCCCGCGAGCACTGTTGATCCGTGCGTGTCCGTCGCCGGATCGTAAACCGTGCCCTTCTTCGTGTAGGTCACCGTCGTCATCGGCGACTCCAGTTTCACCGCCTCGCACATCCCGAAGCCGGCGCCGTCGATTGACGCTGCCACCTTTACCCGGAAATAGTCGTTGCCAAACTTGATGATGCTGTCGTTGGCAACAGTTTCATATGCCGAGAAGTGGATCTCATACCCGGCGTAAAACAGCGAGGACTCCTCCTCCAGTGGCACCCGGCGGACATATGTCAGGAACATGAAGACGTCTGATGAGTACCCGGACCCGGCGAGGTGCGTTCCGACATTGCCCAGTCGTACCTGCGTATCCACTGGGATCATCGGATACTTCTTCCGGATCACCCCATTAAACCAGTAGTCCTCGTTGAGGATCCCGACGATGTAATTCCGGCCGGAACTGACCATCTTGACCACTTTCCGGGCCGGGATAGAAACGTCAGGCGCCACCGACAAGACCCGCCGCGGTGTTGCCGGCCCTGACCTGGTGCTCTCAGCGAACGGGCCAACCTGCCCGTAAAACGTCGAGGAGCTGTAATAGTCCTTGAAAATCTCTTTGTCAAAGAACTTGGCGGCGTCTCGCAAGTCCATGGCAACCCTACTCGTAAGCCGCGTTGGTCACAACGTCAATCGCCGGAGCAACCACACCCAGATAGGACTTGTCTGCCAGCGTAGTTCCGAACAAATCTTGGATCTTTCGCTTCAGATCGGACTTTCGATAATTGACATCAGCAACTACTGCCTCGAAAGTACGCTCGGAAGAGAACCGTGTCGTCAGTGCCTTGCCGTCGGAGATCGTCTTCGGCGCCAGCAGTGATATCGACCCGGAGACGTTCGCCGCCACTGTATAGGTGGCAAAGGTCCTGATGTAGCTCAGCAGCAGGCTTTGATTTGCCGTCGGCTGTGCAACCGGTGCAGTTGAAGCAGAAGCACTCGGACTCGATGAGACTGAGCCACTCGGGCTGGTGCTGTTCGACTCGCTCGGGCTCGCCGAAACAGAAGCACTTGGGCTTGCTGAACTGCTCGGGCTGTTGCTCACACTGCTGCTTGGGCTGCTGCTCGGGCTTACGGAAGATACTGCTGAGAGAAAAGTAAACTGCTCGATCAGGTTTCTGGACACCGTGTCCGGCGCCAAGATGCCACTGATCGAAGACAGTTCTTGATAAAGAAACTCCCCATAAATACCAAGAGCCAGCTGGGTGTCAGTGAGTTCCAAGGCAGAAACGCCCAGAACTGCCCTGACTTCCGCATAGCTGGTATAGGTCGTGATATTCACAGGGAGTCCCTCAACCTAAACTTCAACGATATAGCCGGCCTTGACCTGACAGTCCAGCCAGCTATCCATCTCCAACACAACCCCGTCGCCACCCAAAGGGATGGCCTTGTTCTGGAAGGGGTGGTAATAAGCGAACCTTTTGCCGACAAAGCGCCGGACCTTCTTCTCGACCTTCTCCACCTTCTCCTCCGGGGCCGCTTCGGAGGTTTCCGAGTCTTCTTTTTTCAACCTTGCCATAATGACTCCTTGAGAAAGGCGGGCCCGACGTCGGGCCCGCTCTCGGGGTGTAAGTTTAGGTCAACGTCAAGCTCAGCACGGAGAATGCGCCGTCGAACATACGCTCGTACATATTGCCGAAGTCAAAGCGCAGGCCCTGACCCTTCCGCAGAGCGAATCGCTCCATGGCAGAATACTCGGCCGAGGAATTCACAAACTTGTGAATGGCGTAGGCGCTCTGAATGCCCATGATGGTGTTGGCCGTCCAACCCCAGTCAGAGGGCACGATGAACATCTTCACATTCTTCACCAACTGCGGGAAGGCAATGTTGAAGATGGTGTCGATCCGCGGACTGTTGGGATCATCCCCGGTGATAACCGGCTTGCCGGTCCGGTTCTCGATGGCCAGGGCGCCGGCCAGGTCGGTGAAGACCCAGTCGATCTGGCGGGACTGCAGGTTGGTGTAGAGCCACTGCACCCATGCAGACTGAGTCAGCGCCCCGGCCGCCACGATGGTAGAATCCAGCGTGTCAGCTTTTACCTGAGACAGGGCAGACTGCCCGTTGTCAACGTCGCCGCTCAGCATATCGATGAGCGCCTCGCCGGCCATAGCATAGCCCTCTACCTCCGTCTGCCGGCGCAGGGCCAGCCCAACCAGATCCAGGGTGGTCGACTGCAGGGCCTCATCAGAGACCTCAAGGCCGATCGACCGGGTCGGGATCTTCTTGGTGACCTCGGACGCGGTGATGGACAACATCGCCGGCGGCTTGGTCAACTGAGAGATGACCTGGGAACGGGAGTCCTGCGGGCCGTCTTTACCAGCATAGCTGATCACCGGGCGCTCGATGCGGGCATTGGGCACGGTGGTGGTCAGGGCCACAGTCTGGTCAAAGGCCGAGATGACCGAGGTGCGGTCGACGGCCATCGCGTTCTCGATGTACTCGAGGATCGCTGCCGGGAACAGGATGCGGGACTGAACCGGGTTGGTGTTGCCGGTGATGCCGGCGGCATCAGGGCTGACCGGGCCGTCAAGAATAACCCGCAGCGGGGCGCTGTTGACGCCCAGGGTCTTGTCCTGCTTAAACTGCAGGCCCGCCGAGGCGCACATCTGCACGAAGGTGTCGTGCTTGGCGTCGGCCGCGGTCGGGAATTCGCTGTTGATGTACTGCCGAACCGTCATGTTCTTGTCCATGGCGGCCCGGTACAGGCTGGGACCAAAAGACGCCTCCTGGCGAAGCCCTGCTGCATCGGTGAAATATACCTTTGTCTTATCCATTTTTGTTTGCCCTCCAATAGGCTCGATGAGTTACTGTTTCTCGATGATGCAGGTAGTGTCGCCGGACAGGCCAGTCCCGGAGATTACACGCCACAGTTTGCGGGTCGCTGTCACATGGGTGTGCTCGACGACAACGCCCAGGCCATTGGTCGGCGCCACGGTCCGCGCCGCGTTGGTGCCAGACTGCACGAGGGTGCCGACGGCGCTGTTGCCGCCCAGCTCCACCCGGCGCCGGCCGCTCAGCTGTACGGTGCCGACAGCATAGCCATCAGCGGTGTAGGACTCCACGGAATACAGGAAACCGTCGATCTGGTCACCATTGGAGCACAGGCCGTAGGTGTCGGCCGCGGTCAGCTTGACCGGCTTGCCGATGTCGTTACCGTTGAGGTCGCCGGAAGCCGCCACAGTGCCGGTTCCGAGTTTGGCGGTTGTCAGGTCGCCTTCAGCGACCATTGCCTTGAAAGTAAACTTTGACATGATTCAATTCCTCCTGGAAATTTCGTGTTTTATTTACAAACCAACCGACTTGCAGCGAGCTTCGTCGATGTTGGTGATCTTCGCCTTGTTCTTCTCGGTGTCTGGCATATCCGCACCTGCGGTCAGGCCCCCGGTCTTGAACGTCTTGCTGAACTGCTCGCAAGTCGCTTCATACTGCTTGATCAGGGCGCCCTCATCCATGGCTGCCATATCAGTCCTGGTCATGCCCAGGGCGACGTGCATCCGATTGATGGCTTCGGACACGATGGTCTTCAGCTTGGGCAGGACCTCTTCAGTCCGGGCCTGTTTGGCTTTGAGTTCCTTGTTTTCGACCGTCAGATCAGCGATCTTGTCGGCCGACTTCGCGAGCTGGGACTCGAGATAGGCAGATACTGTCTCACCCTCAGCCTTTGCCGGTGGAGCCTCAGTGCCTGCAGCGGCTGCCGCGGCCTCAGCATCGGCCTTAGCTTTGGCCTCAGCGTCAGCAGCGACCTTGGCGTCGGCTTCAGCCTTCTCCTTGGCAGCCAGAGCCTCGGCGTCGGGATCCGCTCCTCCGCCGGCAAGCTCGAGATCCTCCAGCTTGGCACCGGAGGCTGCTGCCGCCGCTACCTGTTCTGCTGTAAAACCTTTCTTCATAATAGTTGAACCTCCATTGGATTCACGTTGAGTAACAATATGAGCCAGGACGTCGTCAAACGTCATAACTCTATCCACAAGCCCCATTGCCAAGGCTTTATCCGCTACAAACTCCGACCCGTCAAAGGTGTCGGGATTGACCTGTGCCCGATGTGCGAGCACATGTTTCTTGAACAAGCCAAACAAGTCGTCGACCTGGGCCTGCAGGTATGCTTTGTCCTCGGCAGAGAGGTCTTTCTCGGAAGAGCCTACTTGCTTCTTCTCACCAGACTTGATCTTGGTGATCTTGATCCCTTCCTTCTCGTAGGCTTTTTCATAGGACGCGTGGGTGATCACGACGCCGATCGAGCCGACGAAAGCTGTCTCGGATGCGTAGATTTTCCGAGCCGTCACCCCCACCCAGTAACCCGCGGACAGAAGTCCGCCAGCGACGTAGGTGTCGATGGGCTTGATGCCTTTGATCTTGTCTAAGAGCCCGGACAATTCTCCGAGCCCATTCACTTGCCCGCCCGGGGTGTCGGCGTCGATAAGGATGCTCTGCACTTCCTCGTCCATGACCGCTTCAACGAACTGGGCGCGGAGGTCTTCGTAGGACATGGCCCCCATGAACCGCGACATCCAGGTCGTCCTGGCGACGAGCGGCCCCTTCATCTCGATGATCGCGACCCCCTCGTGGACTTGATAGGGCCGTTCTTTCTTCTCCTCGGCCTCATCTTGCTGAAGAGAGTACGCCGCAAGGGCCCCACTGTCCCCTTGCAACTCGAAGATCCGGTTCTCTAGGCTGAGCAGTTCCTGTTCCGAACCTTCCGAAATCAGGCAGATCTTGCGGCGTAAGTGGTTTTTGTTCATGCTATCTCCCCTGCTGCCCGCCGGTGCGCTTGGTGCCGGTGGGTGCGGTCGATTTGGTGTCTTTTTGGTTTTTGGTCGCGGTCACGCCCTCACCGGAGACGGAGGTGTTGGAGTAGGGGTTTTCCACCGGCGCTTTCGCCTCGAAGAACCCGGTCCCCGACAGTGGCGTAAACTCCCCTGATGGCAGCCGGCCAGTGAGTTGAACCGAAGCTTCTTCGTCAGAAACGAACCCGAGACTGAGCCGCTCCAGGACCGTGCTTTGTTTCATGGACTCGAACGTGGCCAGTTCCGACTTCGGCCGAAGTTCCGGGTCCGCATATTTGAAGTTGCAGTAGACGTCAAACCCGGAGAGACGAGCTGCCAGGGTGAATTTTTTTGAGTAATGGGTGTTCAGTTTTTCCTGCATGCCCTCGACATAGCGCAGGTACAGCATTGATTCCGTTGAAGCCACGTTTTGAGACTCACCTCGGCCGAGGACGCTGGGCAGGGTCTTGACGCCAGCAGCAACGTTGGCGTTGATGAGGTTCCCGTACTCTTTCACATTCTCGTGAAAGCTGATGTTCCCGGCGGAATGGTGCTCGATGTCCAAGATGTCGAAAAAGACCAAGGCGTCTTCAGGGTTCAAGCCGTTGAGTTTGGTTTCGAGATCCGTGATCAAGTTGTCCATGTAGGCCTTGAGCTTGGTCTCGTCGTAACGGACGGCCGCCGGCAGAGATTCCTGGAATTCTTTGGTCTTGATCAGGGCCTTGATTCGAGGCAGCGCTGCTTTGCGGAACGCCCGGCGAAGGTCATTTTTGAACTCCTCGTTAGCAAGCACGGGCTGTACGGCCGACGTCATGGGGGATATCGGGTAGGCCTCATCAAGATCCTGATCGAGCGACGTGTAGAAGAACAGCGGCGAGTCGAGCGACAGCTTATTGTTGGCGCCACCAGTGTTCAACTGCAGATACGGGACCGCTCTGTTGCCTTTATTCTCAAACTTGAGATCTTTTACGGAGATGGCCCGAATGTGGGAGGCGTCTCGGGCCTGTGAGAGGACCAGTTCACTCGACATAGCTCCGTAGGTGACAAGTTGGCGAAGTAAAGACTCGGATGTTGACCTCAGGTCTGTCTGTGTGTAGAAACCGTCGTAGTCAGGAGGGAGACAGTCAAACCGTGCAGCCAGTGCTTGCGTGTAGTTCGTGGCGTTGACGTCGACCTTGCCGTCGAAGGTGTAAGCGACGATCTGGTAGGCGTCGGTGATGGCAAATCTTAACAACGAATTGATCGCCTGCGACCAATCCGGTGACGCATACGACAACGACTTGATGACGTCGAGCTTGGTCGAGAGGTTGCGATATTGAGTGAGGTCGATGTTGGTGACATCAGGGGTCGTGTTGCTGATGTCGGCGCCACTGCGGGTCGTTGCGGAACGGAGATATGATGGAAGAGCCAGCCCTTTGGTCTTTACTTTCTTGATCGACGTCAGCATCCCGCTGAAAGGGTTATTCAAAGCCACGTAGTCGTCTCTTTCTCTCCCGAAGTTGCTGTCTAAAGTACTGTAAAAGTCAAGTACTCTAGTACGTCCTGAGATAAGTGTAGAGGAAAGCAGGTAAAAAGTCAAGCGATGCAGTGATTTTTATTGATGTGTTGCCGGGAGTGTTACAGTTGATTGGTCATTTTAATGCGATGGAGGAGGACTCTGGGCAAGATAACTGTAGAATTGATGGTGTCTATGAGCTTAAATGCCGCAATCCCGTAGTTGATCGCATGAAAGAAGTGGTCCGCGCCTTTTTTCGATTTCACCCATTTGTACCGCATGTCAGAGTATCTGTGGTCCCTGATCCTGCGCATATCAAGAACATGGTTCAAGACCTGCAGGTCATAGGGTCCGGACTTGAATTTGAGCTGCTCCGACTGCAGCAGCCCTGCGGTGTAGTCGAAAAAGGGGTTTTTGTTGATCGTGATCTGGCGCACTTTGTAGTCCGCGACCCTGTTCGCGATCTTGTAAGGGTTGTTGGCGTCTTCCGGTTCTTCTTCAGTCTTCAACCAATAGAGTTCGGGTTTGGGCTGCACGGGGACGGAGTAGAGCGCTGACCAAACCTGCGGATGCAAGGTCACCAACTTGTTCACGGTGTCGGTATAGGGCTGGCTATCAACGACCAACGAGGCGATGTGCCGGCTGCTAGGGCCATGGAAAAGGTCCTGCATCTCTTCCGGGATCAATTCCAAGGGGATGATCTCCGGCGAGTGCACGATGATGTGGTTGCTAGGGGTGATCGAGAGCAGGATCAGGTGACACAACTTGCCCATATCAAGCCCGGCCACAGTCACGGCGTCGCTCGGGACCTCGACGTTCTCAAATCTGAGGAGGTTTCTGTCGATAGAACTGTCGGAAGCCTTGACCGGCAGCCCCAATGCCTGGTTGCGAAACTCGTTATTGTCTGAATAAATAAAGCTTGAGCGGATTAAATCAGGTGTTTTGATGAAACCGGGTGCGTCAAAAGGGCTCAGTTTGATACAAATTTTCCGCTCAATCGTTGATTTTTGGGCTGTTTCTATGACGAACTCACGGTGTTTTGGGCTCAAATCCGGCTGTTTTAAGCACTTTGGGCAGAATAAATACGCTTCGTCAAGGTTGATAGCGACGTTGCTGTCGACGTCGGCCTTGGTGAGAAGCTCAAGAGGCTGGTCAAACCCGGGCAAGCACACGTGTTCATAGTAATCAGGAAAGAAATGGTGGGAGCAATGGCAGCACTTGACCACATTCCTGTGAATTTCAGCATCCTCACTCTCGCCGTCGATACCCAGGCCCTCATAAGTCGGTGTTGAGATGTAGATGCGGGGTTTGTGGACAGAATGCGTCTGCCGGGAACGGAAACCAGTTACGATATCCATCGAGCATCTGTCCAACTCGTCGATACACACCAATTTGATCGGGCGGTTGATCAAGGAAGATTCGCCCGACTGCTCGCCGGCGCCCAAGGCATACAGGATAGAGCCGTTGATGAATTGCTTGACGGATGCTGAGTCTACTCGTGGATCGCTGAGTTCTCTCAGGACTTTCGAACTTCTCACTATTTGAGAAATTCTTGTTTTCATCACCTCTTGAGAGAAAGTCTGTGACGGCATGCCCAGGAGTGTGGAAAAGCCTGGTTCAATACCCATCATTGACAGAATCAGCCGGTGAAACACCTCTGAGACGCCCAACTGCGAGCACTTGTAGAGAAGAAGGTTGATATCGGGGTCGGCGTTAATCTTGCTGATGATATAGGGCTGATACTCGTGGTTGACATAGGAAAAGCGCTTGACGCCGAGGTAGGTGTAGCGCGTGATATAGTCAGAAAGGCTGATCTTTGTTCGAGAGAGGCCTGCTGAAAGACGGGTGAAATGCCTGGAGTAAAGGTCATTCATCCCTATGTTCCAGTAGGGTCAGGCGGCGCTCATATTCCGCCATAAACTCTTGTGTCTGGTCGTCTGAGAGAAACTCGGGCAGTAGGTCAATCAGTGTCTGTTCCAGTGCTTGCAACCGTGACATGTTGATCACTTCCAACTGCGACTTCGTGATCTCTTTGAGCAGGTTATTGAGCGTTGTCAGGGCGGCGGCGCGTTGACTGAGAGGGCTCTCGCCGTCTTCCGTGGCGTCATCAGCCAAGTCCTTGCAGCGCTTCAATTGTGCGTTTATTTCAGCGTTGAGGTCGACGTTCATACTGCCCAGTATAGGCGTTTCTATTGACGTTTGTCAAGACGTCTTGTGTCTGGGAACGTCTTGCCTGCTCCTGCTCCCGACGTCTTGAGGACGTTGACGTTACTGTCGGGCTTGGTGTAATTTTATGCTACATTCTGCAGAAAAAGTTGTCAGGTTTCTGGGGGTACCTCGTGGGCCGCCCTGGGCGAGCTACCACATTGTAGGCGGTATACGTCTTAACGTTAAGCTATACAATAACAAAGAGCAGAAAAAAAAGTTATCGACAACAAATTATTTGTTGACATCTTGGTAACGATGTCGTATATTATAAGTAAGAGAGAAGAACAATCAGAACAAAGGAGCACTAGGCCATGACGACATCAATCCATCACACTACCAACGCCGACCAAGTGCGCCACTATCTAAACCCATTACACATACGTGTTTGGTTACGCCCTTTGGTCGGAAAGTACTTGGCACGGGTAATTGCATTAGGCTATCAATCCTTCTATAATTTAACATTAGGGGTGTAATCATGGGCAACTTGTTATTGACAGCGGTAATGATAGCATCATTGCAACAGGGTATGACGTTAACAGGAACAGCCACAGTCCGACCTTGTATCGAGAACGCCCCGAAAAATGTGGTGTGCTTGCAGGTAGGGTCAGAGGTATGGGGGGCAACAAGCCAGGCACACTACGCCATAGGCGACAAGGTAACAGTAGCGTTTACCCTCCACCCTGTCGAGTCCGCTGATGGGGATACCTACAAGGTAGAAGGGTTATCAATCAAGTAGTTTAACATCAGACAACAGGAGACAACATCATGAAAAAGAAAGCAACAGCAACAGACCTCACGACGATTGACTGGTTGAACCACTTCAGTCGTACCGCCGCGAACCTCGTGAACAGGGAAGCCGTGACAGCGAGCAACAAAGCGTTGTCGGTGGAACGCGTGGCCATGATTGGCGAGTACGGTAAAGATCATGCCCTCCTCGTTGACCACCTGTCCCTGTCCATGGCTGTCTTTACCGGAACAAAGGCCGCCAAACAGTCGCTTAAGCGCTCCCTCGGTCTGGCCATGGTAAAAGCCAGCGATGAGACGTACAGCCTGCATTTCGCCGGCGATAACTGCACGGTCATCGCTCATGTTGCGCGCATCGAGAAGGACAAGCTCAGTGATGCATGGGACGTCCTGGGGGAGAGTGTCCCGGCTCATGTCATTGACACCATGAAAGCCATGCACAGCAAGGCGGCTGTTGCTCTGCGCGATGCTACCAAGGAGTTGCGCGAAAAAGCCGAGGCTATCGCGCATGACGAGAAGGAGCAACGCGCCCGTGCTATCCTGTCCCAGAAAGGGCAAGAAGTCAGCGCCACCAATATTGCCGTCATGGTGGCTTGCATGTAGCAGGGTAGTTTAAAACTACCTCAGAGGAGGGAGCGGGCAGGGTGATTGTTCACCCTGCCCGCCTTGCGTTTGGAGTATCGGAAATGCCGATAACACAAACGCAAGGCGGGAAGTAACAAATAGCACAAAGTGTGCAAGACGGTAGTTTTAAACTACCTAGGAGGAACAAAAATGAAGAATGCAATAACAGAAATTAAAGAAATTCTGACCGCATATGACGAGGGATTGAGAACAGAGGGCGAAGTATTGCAAGCTGTTCTGTTAATCTGCGCAAGAATTTTAAAAGTAATCTAGACCTAACAAGGCAATTTTAAACTACCGAGCAACGTCAACGTCAACGTCAACGTCAACGTCAACGTCAACGTCAACGTCAACGTCAACGTCAACGTCAACGTCAACGTCAACGTCAACGTCAACAGCTCGCCAGACAGTAAAAGGAGAACACAATGACATGGAATCTGCTGGGAACAAATTGGCCCTTCAAGGATGAGGATGTCAGACAGCCGAAACCAGCTAAAGAAAGATGGTTCGTTGACCTGGCCGGTGTGACAATCTTCGAGGGAAAATCAAAAGAACAATGTCAGGAGTATCGACGTCAACATGGTGGAATTTTACGCCACTATATAGGAGTGAGTGAGGAATATCTGGCACAGAAAAGGGAGCAAACAAGATACCAATGGACAGGTTCAGGAAGGGCCCAAAACATGCCGGCTGATGATTCGCCTGGAGTTGTCTGGATGAATGGAAGTTGCTATAAACGTCGACGTGTCTTGTAACGTCAATCGTGACGTTACAAACTTTTTTCTAGCCTGTCAACAATAAAAAAAGGGGTGCTCGATTGGGCGCCCCTTTTTTCGTGTTTTGTAACGTCAATCGTGACGTTACAGTCTTTTTTTCATCCTGTCAAGCATAGAAATTTTTTGGCGAGTGGGCCGGCCTAACATCCTCAAGACGTCGACGTTAACGTCCACAATGTCGCATAATGTTTTTCACTTTCCTGAAATAGTCCCAAAAATTCTTCTCCAATGTCGCATAATGTTTTCTAGAGACTCATAAACCTTGTAAAAGATTTCTGTCGAGCTTCAGGCCCAAAAGTTTAATCAAAAAAATAAGTGTGTCAAAAATGACATAGTATTTTATAAAAAACATTCTGAGCATATGCACACAAAAATAGCTAAAAAATAAACTATGCCAGGAATGACAGAGCATCGGGCCTAAAAGTCAGTTTTTTGGCCAAACTCGAGAGAACTATTTCTGAACCTCAAAATGCCCCATTAACAATAGGTTAACATTTTTACTTTATTACTATTACCCTACCACTACTATAAAAAGTCCTTCGCGAGGGAAAAATTCGAGGGGTACATAGAGAATTTTTTTTTATATAGTAAAGATTTTCCAAGCCCTGGTAGGGTGACATTTTACCTAGTATTTCTGTTATCTCTGTGCTATTCTATCATTATCTAATAACCCCTTTCTTCTCTGGAGCCATTCATGGGATCAAAAAAACCACCAATTGTAGATATTCTAAGCACTTACGTAAATAAGACTCTTTTGGGACGACCACTCAAGGAAGATCTCACTGGCAAGAAGTTTGGCAAGCTCACTGTGGAAAGATATCTCGGAAGAACAGCCTGGCTTGTAACCTGTGAATGCAACACCTCCGAATCATTTTCAGTTTTGAGACGAAATTTGGTTTCAGGACACACTGAAAGTTGCGGCTGCAAAAGATATCCCCAGCGAATCGAACTCCAAAAGGAGTACGCCGAAGACTTGAAGAAAAACATCAAATACAACTTCTGGAGCCAGCTCCGGCGTCACAAAAACGTCTACACCGGACTCTGCCTTTGTGGCAAAAGGTTCACCAAGCGATCCAAGAATCCGCATTCAATTCTGTCTTGCGGCTGCATCGGCCCGGAAAAGGGTGCCTGGCCTAAAGACATCTTTAACACCTGCAAAACTAAGCACGAAATGTATACCACCTGGACTAAAATAAGAGAAAGGTCCAAGCGGCTCAGAACCTCAATGGATCCTCTTTGGGCACAGGATTTCGTCTGGTTTCTCGGTTGGGCCATTTCCCAACCAAACTTCGGAGAAGTCTTTGATCCTGACTACAACGGCAAGAAATACGTCCTCAGAAAAGACTGTAACAAAGGCTACACACCTGAGAACTCATTTCTCTCACGAGCTGGAGGCATTGCTGGCAGACGGCAAACCATTGTTCACCGTTCATAATTCGGACTCGAATCAAAACTCAAGCAGGACCTTAAACCCAATGAAATTCACACTCGAAGAATGCCTGAAAGAGTGCCTGCGGTTCACAGAAGCATTCTCAGACACATTTCCCCCGAATAATCCGCAGCAAACACCTGAGTATTACAACAACTGGCCGGCCTGCGAGTGGGTAGTTCAAAACTACTCTGGCATCACAGTAGGCTCAAATCAAAGACATTGTGAATGTGAACCTGTTTGTCCATTAAGAACTGTTTGGGATCCTGAACCACCAAGATCCCAACGATACCATTCTAAAGGTTGCTGGGGCAATCGTGGAAGGTCTCTCTACTACAGGTATGCCAATGCAGAAACAGACAAAGCCTGCTACTGGATTAAACGAGACCTCATCCTGGCCATCAAAGTGCTCATACACGAACTGGAACTCAAAACCCAGCCCACCCTACCCTAAAATTCCAAAAAGAGCAGGAAGAGTCATTCCAGCCCCCAGAGGGGACCTTTAAAACCAAACAGGAGACCACTACTATGAAAACGTTAACGTACAAACTCATTTGCTCTTGGGATCCATGTTATGACCCGATCAAGTTCATCCCCAAGGACTGGCAAGGGACCGCTCTTGACGTCCTCAGAGCTGACAACGTTCCTATCGAGGATCGGCTTTGGGTCGTGCTCAGGGAAGAGGCCATTGATTCGAAGACACTGAGACTTTTTGCAGTTTGGTGTGCCCGAGAAGCCTTGAAACTTATCAAAGATCCGGATCCGCGCAGTATTGCTGCCTGCAACGTTGCTGAACGATTTGCCCACGGGCAGGCCACTGCAGAAGAATTAACTGCTGCTCAGGACGCTGCTTGGGACGCTGCTTGGGACGCTGCTTGGGGCGCTGCTCGGGGCGCTGCTCAGGCCGCTGCTCGGGGCGCTGTTTGGGGCGCTGCTTGGGGCGCTGCTTGGGGCGCTGCTTGGGGCGCTGCTCAGGACGCTGCTCAGGCCGCTGCTCAGGCCGCTGCTCAGGACGCTGCTCAGGACGCTGCTCAGGACGCTGCTCAGGACGCTGCTCGACAAAAACAGTGTGAGCAGCTCATCAGAATGGTCACAGACTCAAAGTAGAGGAGGCCACATCATGATCATCCAATTCCCCACAAGAGAGCAACGTCAACGTCGGGAATTCCGTCGAGATTATAAACCGGAAGACCCTGCTATTAAGAAAGAAGAAAAGATCCAGAGATGTCTGGCTCAGAATGAAAGGAGGCAGCATGCTAAAAGCAATCCTTATTAGCCTCACCCTGGGGTTAACCCTGGGGATGATCCTCAACTGCCTGACGCCAACGCCAGACGTTGCACAAAACGTACAAGTTTACGAATGCGAAGACGTCTACGGTGCTATAGACAAAACCTATACTTCCGGGAAATTTAACAAAGAGGAGGTTTGCAATGCAAACAAAACTCGGCTGGCATTTCACAAATAACACCCTTCGAGATGGCTCAACCATTCCTGACGTCGGGAAGATCCTCCGGCACAAAGGTGCTGTCATCCCCTGCGAATCCGGTTTGCATATGAGCGAGGAACCTTTTGACGCCTTACAATTTGCTCCAGGAGCCATTCTTCACCATGTCAAACTCAGAGGAAAAATGATTTCGCATGGAAATCCTATCGACAAATGGGTCGGGCGCGAGCGCATTATCCTGCAATCTATCAATGTCACTCAACTCCTGCGGCGTTTCGCCTGTGATCAAGCTCTGAGCATTATTCATCTCTGTCCCAACTGCCCGGAGGTAGTTCTAAACTACCTCAAGACAGCTGACGAATCCCTACGGGGCGCTGCTCGGGACGCTGTTTGGGGCGCTGTTTGGGGCGCTGCTCGGGACGCTGTTTGGGCCGCTGCTTGGGACGCTGCTTGGGACGCTGCTTGGGATGCTGCTTGGGGCGCTGCTCGGGGCGCTGCTCGGGACGCTGCTTGGGGCGCTGCTCGGGGCGCTGCTCGGGACGCTGCTTGGGGCGCTGCTCGGGGCGCTGCTCGGGACGCTGCTCAGGACGCTGCTTGGGACGCTGCTTGGGACGCTGCTCGGGATGCTGCTTGGGACGCTGCTCGAATTGAATTTAACTCCATAATTTATCAATTATTCCAGGAGGTTGAGAAATGAAATTCAAAAATGTGAAGATTGGTGACAAAGTCTGGTCAGTGACGTCGGGCTGGGGCGTGATCAGTAACATTTACGTCGACGATATCGAGGTCATTTTTAGGGAAGATTTCAAAAGATGGTACAATCTTAAGGGTAAATTTGATCACCGGGATCTCTATCCCGATCTCTATTGGCACGAGTTCCCTCTCCCCAAAGAAACAGCGCCCCTGCCCGACCTGGCTACAGACGCCAAGGTCTACGTCAAGGACTACGCCGTCGCCCAATGGCTGCCCAGGCACTTCAGCCACTTTGACAGAGAGCTTATGCACACCTTCCAAGATGGTGGCACGAGTTTCACAACAGAACGCACCACACCATGGCTGATCTGGAAACTAAAGGAGGACTGAACCATGCCGACAAAAGATGAAGTTGCAAAATCAAAAGGCCTGAAAGTGTTCGACAATGCCCTGCCGCAACCTTGGGTGGATCGCATGGCGGAACGCGGATTTGACGTGGTTCCCCATTTCGTTTGGAGCTACGACGAGTATCCGCTCGGCGGCGTTCCCTATCCGATAACCGCCCGGGGTCTGCTCATTCTTGGACTCCTGGCCACTGCCGCGGCGTGAGGTGAACGATGTTCCCACACTTAACCGCCGACGACTGGCACAACATGGCTGCAAACTACCCGGACGCTATTGGGCATATGCACAGAATAAACAACCTGCGCGAGATGGATTATTTACGTCGGGCCTGCCGTGGGAAGCTGGCCACACCTTGGGAGCACGATCGACTTCGGGAACTCGAAAATAGTTTAGGTAACCAGTAGTTTAAAACTACCCAGACAAAAAGGAGAATCAAAATGAAAACAGAGCGTCAGGTTTGTGCAGTACAGTACTTTGAGGACAAGAGAAAGCGCCCGGTCAAGGCGGTCACCACGTTTCGGCCCACCGGCCAGCGCGTAGTCGAATTTCAGGTCTTTACCATGGAAGCAAATCGAAAGAGGGCGCGGGCATGAGAACCACGTATTACCCAGATGGCTGCCGTGGCCATTTCTTCCACCTCGGCGACATCGTCAGGGTCACCAGAAACATTTTCAAAACAAGCTTGTTTGGAGATCGATATCTGTATTGTGCCCAAGGAGAGTGGGGGCGAGTCGTTGACGCCCCTCCTGATAAGTGTAACAAATCCCAAGTTGGTAATGTGCAAATTCGCCTTGATGGGTATTCCCAGCCTTGGTGCCACTGGGAAACAGATTGGTACCCGCGGGAGATCTGGAGTTCTGATCTTGAACCTTATGGTGTTCCGGCCGGGCATACCCCCGGGCACAAACCTTGGATAATCCGGAATGAGGCTCAAAAGAAACGTCAGGCAGAAATTCGATATCAAGGCTGGACAAATGCAGGAACGTGGATGATGGCCTTGTATTTGATGCAAGAACCCAGATTTCTCCCCGGCGCCAGACAAATTCTTCGAAAAGACGGGACTCTCAACCCAAGTAAATTCTGGAGATATTGCTCTGAATTTTGTGTCAAACTTGACGACTGGGTCAAGGATCTACCGAGGGATGAAAAAGAAATCGACTGGAAAGAAATCCGAGAAGAAACAGAAATCAAGTTAAAAGAGGAGATCTGAGCATGAGCAACGTCGACGTCGTCAGCTTTATTAATGCCTACGAAGACGGCCGGCTTGACGAAGACGCCGTGATCGAGGGGTTTCAAAGCCTGATCGATTTCGGAATCGTCTGGCAACTGCAGGGGTCGTATCAGCGGATGGCAATAGGCCTGATCGAAGCTGGGCTTTGTCAAATCAAATAGGAGGATCTGATTATGTGGCATGTAGCAAAGACAGGAAACCATCAAGGGCTGGTCGTCGACGACAAAGGCAACAATATTGCCGTAACCTACGAAAAGGAACACGCTACCCTTATGGCCGCTGCTCCTGACTTGTTGGAGGCATGTAAATTGGCTCGTGCGCTCCTAATCTGCAGCAAAAACAAGCAGCCTATCGAAGATGCAATAAAGAAAGCAACCGAGGAGGCATAAATATGGGCTGGACATACACGCACCGCGGAACGCAACCGATTAAGGAATTTCTCAGAGGAGAGACCGACTGCACAAATGACAAAGGCACAAAATGGGAGATGCTCGACTGCGCTATTGTCAAGTTCAGGACGGCCTACATGGCGGTGAGGATCACCCGGGCGGGTCAAGACCCCTATGTCGTGGCCTACGTCTTTCTCTTGGATTACCGACCGAAAGACGATTACGACACCGGCTACAAGGATATGGACGAATCCGTCGGTCCATGCGAGGCTCAGTGCCCGGAACGGATCCTGAACCTGCTCACGCCCACTGCCCACGAGTATGCCTTGGAGTGGCGTCGGAAGTGTTGGGATAATATTGCCAAGGGCAAGGTGTTCAAACTCAAAGTCGGGATGCAGATCGAAACCCGGCCGATCCATTTTTCCGACGGCAAAGGCCGGTCACACTTCCTGGTTACTCAGCTGAAGCCTTTGTGCTTGGAGAGTCTGGGGGATCATGTGACAGTCAGAATCCGCCGGAACACTTTGAAAGATTGCTTTCTGAAGGAGGTAACCTGATGTCCGATCTGATCATTAAAAACGTGGACTTGGAGTTGCTCAAAAAGCAGCGCAAGAGCTTGACCCGAGCCATCAATCAATTCACGATCCCGACCTGCTTGGAGAGTAACCTGACTATGGTTAATGACTTGATCGGGCTCAGGATTATACTCGACACTGAAAGCTGGAGTGACGAAAAATTCTTTGAGGAGGTCAAGAATGCGACTGTATCTAATCTCGCAATCGACTAATTGGGGCTATGAGACTTTTGATTCTGCAGTTGTTGCAGCAAAAAGTGCTAAAATCGCAAAACATATGGACCCTTCAACCGGGCTGCCAAAAGTGTTTAGTGAACCCTCTGATGCTTGGTGCAATAGTCCAGATGATGTAATAGTCAAGTTTCTAGGGAAGGCTGTGAAAGGCACCAAACAAGGTGTGATTTGTGCTTCGTTTAATGCAGGATAACCAATGCTAGGAGGTCAAGAATGGCGGCACTATTAAAGTTTAGGACTCCGTCGACGGTGACGTCGTATAAGACGTCGGACGGCCGGGAATTCAATTCAAAAGAGGAAGCCGACCAGCACCAGGCTATCCTTGATTTCGAGGGCTGGTACGGCACCAACGCTCTGAAAGGTGCGACCGCGGCCGAGACCTTGATCTGGCTCCGGGGACATGCTGAGACCTTGAGCCGGGTCCTGCATGCGTTCAAAAATGCGAGGAGGGTCTGAAATGAAGTACACAATAATCCTGCAGCGCCCGGACTACGCTACGGACAACTTCGGGTTTGACATCTACACCGCTTTCGTGGATGAGGTTAACGTCGACGTCGCGGTCAAGGCTGCCAGAAAAGAAGTGGTCAAGGCTGATGGAGTGGTTTCCGCCAAGGGTCGTGACTATGCCGTCTTGGCCATATTCAAGGGTCATATAATGGCTGAACCCTGGCCATACGAGGTGTAAAATGAGCAGCTCAATTTACGCACGGATTGAAATCAGAGACGAAGACGCCACCAAGTTGAAGGCCTTGGGCCTTGACGTCGAGGACTACGCCGAGGATATTCAGCCTTATGAAGACAAAGGAGCTGCTTGGTGCTCATATCCGATGGAAGACGGCTGGCGTTTCATTCAAGAACTGGAAAAGCTTGGATATCCTGTGCCGTTGACCGGGTTCTCGGAAACCGAGAGCCTGCACACGTCTTATGTCTTTGTCTGTCCGGGCGACGGAACCTATCACGAAATCCAGTGCGACGAGTTTGGTGGGCCCGTCGTGCCTGTGGTTTTTGAGCGGGGTCGAGTTCATCACACAGAAGCCGGCGCCGGTGTGGCTCTGGACTATTTTTTGGCTCTGGAGAAATTCAAGGAGGCGACAAAAAATGGAATATGAAACCGGCATGATGACCCCTGTTCAAGCGGATGCCTTTGCAACACAGTTTGAGGAGCAGGTCGGAACTGACTACGAAATCAACGGAATCGACGACGGCGTCGTATATGTCATTTGCTTTGAACTTGAAACTCAGGGTGAGATCGAGACCTGCAGGAGAATTGAGAAGGAGGTGACGGGATGAAAAACTATGTCGTGGCTGTGGCTCCGATCAAGTCAGCTGACCGAACTGTTGATTATGACCAATACGGATATTTGGAACTGAAAGCAGATTCCGCTGCTGAGGCCAAGGAGAAGGCTCTTGAGGAGATCCAGTATGAGGTCGCGATCTTGGGCGTTTATGAGGAGGTAAAGGGATGAAAAAGAAAATGAAGTTTTGGTTGTTAACCAGAATCTCTGATCATGTGATATATGACGCTTATGATGCAAAACTGGTTATAGCCCCGTCAGAAGAAATAGCTAGAAAAGAAGCCAATCTGGAGACTGGTGATGAGGGGAAAATCTGGGAGTTGAAAACCCACACAACCTGTGAAGAACTGCGGCCGGAGAATTTTAAAGAGCCAACTGAAATCATATCAGATTTTCATGCAGGTTGAGGGACGGGGTATGAAAACTCCAACCGACATCGAAATTGAGGTCCTGAGAGAAGCCAAGGCTTTTTACGGGCGCCACTGGCGGGCCGAGATCCACGAAGCGTGGTTGAATGGGAATTACAAGGGGTTCCCCAGGGACTGGGTGCTACTCAGGTCCACGGCAGGGTTTGTGATTAAATCAGAAACAAGAGGAGATCAACAATGACAGCAACGCAGAAGTCAAAGTATCAGCCGGCAAGTGAACTCAGGCGGGCGCTGGATGCCCTCAAAAATCAGAAGTTCGAACTTGATTGTGGTCACCACGTTACCTTCGGGAATAACCTTGGCAACAACGTCATTATCCATAATGGTTCTCAGCTCAAGATCATCTGCACTGAGTGTGGATATTAGGAGGTCAAAAAATGATCACATTAACCCCCGCCTACGGGCGGCAGTACAAATCAAAAGCAGCGGTCCAAAAGGATTTTGATGCTGGCAAAGATTTTATCATCGCCAGCCTCGGCCACCCTTATTCAGGAAAGCCGGCAAACAAGCAGGACCTGACCAAGGAATGCGCAGCGGTCTTTATCAGGTACGACGGCTTGCGCAAAATTGCGGAATTCAAGACAGGAGGATCAAAATGAAAATCGAGAAAATCATTGATGACAACGGCAACGTCACGATCTTGGTCGACGGCAAGAGCATCAATGCGGAAACGACCCGGAAACTGACGGGCTGTAGCTGTGGGAATCTTTTTATCTACCATCATGAAGAAAATTTTACTTGGGGAGCATTTTCAACTATAATTACCTTTAACAAACACTTTCATTTTACTAATCCAATTGAAAAAATTGCCAAAGAGATCGAATCCAGAATTAACAAGGTCCGGGAATGGGTGAACTCCTGCAAGGCTACCGCTGGCGAGGTCGAGATCCTCGATTTGGTCGAGATCGCGGCTGATCTCCACAACGCGGGCCGGCTGTACTATCGGGCTGCCAACGGCACAATCAAAAAGCTGGAGTAAAAAGAGGATATTTTGATGGACTCTTATGTTTGGGCGAAATGGAGTGCTACCAATGCTGATAATACCATATTTTATTTTGAGTATGAGCCTGTGGTGGGACCTAATGGGTGGGAAGCCTCTCATGGCCGGTGGGAGCAGGTGAATGCCGGTTCTGGCAGAGTGGTCGTCCATGGCTGGGAGCAGTCCTTACGACCTTTGCGGGGCTTTCCGCGAATCTGTGATGGCGAGTACAATGTAGGCTCGTTCAATCCGGTGTCTTTCACCCCGAAGCTGACATGGACCATTATTCGGTCTGAGTTTTTGGATACCGTTACCCCGTTGCCAAGGTCTATTGTCATACGGACTGAGTACCCTTTTCGGATTGTGGTAAGCTCAAGCCCTTATTCTTACGGGTGGTTCACGTATGACGCCTTCAAAAATGGGTTCGGGCATAAGGCAGCAGGGCTGGACACCCATGACCCGGAGGAAGCAGTGTATCTGACTGAGTTGCGGTTGTTGGAGTGGGCTAAACGGCATCGGGATTATTATCAAAAAGTTCTCTATGTAGTGGGGTAATCAACATGAAGAAGTTTATCAAGAGTTCCTGGTTCATGTTGCTCTTGGGCATAGCAAATCTCCTGGCTGCGGCGATGCTGGCTTTGGTGGTTTGCAGAGGCCTGCAATGACCGGCATCTGCACCCGTTGTGGTCAGCCTTGTACTGTGGTCGTGATCGACTTCGGGATCGGGGAATATGAATACGGCTCGGTTAAAGGTTTTGACTCCAGACCGGCAGCAGTTTCAAACTGCTGCGAGGTCGAGGCCGTGGACGAGTCCGGCCACGTGATCACGCTCCAGGGCCTGCGCGACGACGAATTTGACCCGCCGATGGCGGGCGAGGATTAAACATCAGCATGTGGGGCGCCCCACATAGGGAGGAACAGAAATGAGTACTGCAAAATTTGGTCCGATCTCGGACAAGGAATATGACCGGCGGCTGGCTGAGTGCCTGAGCGGTATGGAGGTGTATGACATGCTCCAGATTCCCGGCATTTACCAGGCTGCCAGCGAGCACTTCAACAACGTCATCCTTGAGGAGTATGAAGACGACAACGACGACTTCCGAAGCTTTGAGGACGTCCAGGCCGACTTTGAGGAGAACGTCCTGCCTTACGTCGTGGAGAAGTATGGAAAAGACGACGAGATCGCAATCCGGGAAGCCTGGAACGATTACACAGACGGGCTGTGCAAGGACGGCGAGATCAGTGAGTGGGCCTATGAAAATTGGGACAATCCGTATTAAAATCAACAACATAAAGGAGATCAATCATGTGGGCGAAACCGACAAAAAGAGATCTGGAAAGAATTCCCAAACTGTACTCAACCAAAGATGTCAAGACCGGCGACAAGATCGTCCACGGCCACTTCTTTGTGGCCAGCTGCGATTGGTGGGTCACGGAATTTGACCACGAGGATGGTGACACGTTCTTCGGATTCGTCTGCTTGGGCGACCAGCAGAATGCAGAGTGGGGGTATTTCTCACTCTCGGAATTGAAGGAGATCAAACTCCGAGGCATGTTCGAGGTCGACTTTGACAAACATTGGCGGAAGCGGCCGGTCCGGGAAGTCTCGGAGATTGCTGCTTGTCCGTGTGGAATCCTGGGAGAATAGCCATGCCAAGAAACGAGAAAGTCTGGAATAAAAGTAAGGTCAAAGCCGAACCGGCGATCCTGACCTACTGCCCGCGGTGCAAGGGCTTTGGCGCCAACGTTGGGGATGAAAACGGCTGTCACATCTGCCGCGGTAGGGGCCGGGTGTGGCTGTCGACGTCGGGCTCAGGCTGGACCCGGCCGTTGTGGGCAAGGATCCAAAAAAGTCAACTTTACTAGGGAGTGAAAATGACAGACAAAAAGATCAGTATTAAAGAGCGGCTCAACCGATCGGAGGTCGATCGTGATGCAGCGGTGGCTCTGGTGAAGTCTCTCAACTCGAGACTCTGCCGGGTTGTAGAACGCCGCGACGAAGCTATTGAATTGGCTAAGGATCTCAAAAACAAAAACAAGCTCCTGCAAGAGTCCGTGGACCGGATGCAGGCTGCCAACGCCCAGTATGAAGTTGACCTGGATGAGGCTCAGAACTTGGCTGAGATTTACAGAGGGGAGAGGGACAAGTTCTATGGGCAGATGGAGCAGGCCAAACAGTACCGGGATAACATCCAAGCAGCGACCGGGTACAAAGGTGTTGTTGACGTCAACGTCAACGGCAAAGTTGTTATCACTATCAACGTCAAATAAACAGGAGGATCACCATGGGCTTAGATATGTATCTTGAGAGAGACACGTACATCGGAATGAAGGAGTTCAGGCATTATCGCAAAGGTATGGATAAAGTCAAGATCAAGATCCCTGGCGTGGATCCTGACAAGGTCAAATCCGTAACTGAGGGCGTGGCCTATTGGCGGAAAGCAAATGCGATCCATAAATGGTTCGTGGATAACGCCCAAGATGGGGTTGACGAGTGTCAACGTGCCTATGTCAATCGGAGGCAGCTGCGGGAGCTTCTCGATCTGTGTGAGAATCTTCTCAAGAAACGGAGTGACGTTGTGGCCGTGGATGAGTTGCCGCCGCAGTCCGGGTTCTTCTTTGGAGGCACTGAGATAGATGAAGGCTACTGGCAGGACATCGAGAACACTGTCGAGCAGTTGAAGCCAATCTTTGGAGTCTCTGATGAAGAAGATCAGGCGGATTATTACTACAAGTCCAGTTGGTAGGATCAAACTAAAGTAGGAGGTCAGAAAATGGGAACAAGAAGTTTAACAGTGTTTGTGGACGACACCGGCAAGGATTTCGCTGTGATGTACCGGCAGATGGATGGCTATCCGGAGGGGCACGGCAAAGAACTTGCCGAGTTTCTGGCCGGCATGAAGATCGTGAACGGGATCAGCATGGTAGATGGGCCGAGGATCGCCAACGGGATGGGGTGCTTGGCGGCTCAAGTTGTTGCTCACTTCAAGACTGAGCCCGGACATATTTATTTGATGGCGCCGGGCACTCGGGATGTCTGGGAAGAATTCATCTATAAGGTGTCTGAAAATGATGGGAGAGATCCCAACGTTGAGGTCTGTGATGCTGCTGAGAAGGTGTTGTTCTCGGGCCCTGCGTCTGAGGCACTTGAGTGGTGCAAAACCTACACTGAGGGTGAAGAATGAACAAAGAAATCGAAGACCAATTTTCAAAACTTATCGACGTTGCCGTTGAGGCGATCATTTTGGACCTTTCTGACCGAAGAGGGTTGAAACGCGAATGGTATGCTATTGACGCCGACGTCAAACAAGAAATTGAGGCTACTTGGAGTAAAATTATCAGAGAGATCTTGCTCGGGCCTGACGACCCGAAGGAGTGGTTGATCGCCCATGGAGTCATCAGCACTCAGCAGCTGAATGATTGCCCCAACTGTGGGTCGTTGCTCGACTGTGGCTGCCAACGTGGCTCAATGTGAGGAGGCCAACGAATGAAATTCACAGTCGTCTTGATGCACAGGACTGAAGGGCCGTTGACGTTTCACGTCGAGTCAAAATCCCCGGCAGGGGCTATCCGGGCTGCGATTGACAAGAGCACTGTCAATAAGGACCTGATCGACACCGTGGCTGGGGTCTTCATCGGCTGGCATATCAACAAATTTTTTGGGGAGGTGTGACATGTTCAAAATCGAGAAAGGGATTACTAAGCCTGAGAGATCGAGGGGCCCGGGGCGTGAGGCAATATATCCTTGGAGATCTATGAAAGTTGGTGACTCGTTTTTTGTTCCAATTGGCGAGGCATATAAAGGCATCAGAGGAGCAGCCTCATCGGCGACCCAGAGGCTTGCACCGAAAAGGTTTAGTGCTCGCAAGGTTGAGGGTGGTATCAGGGTCTGGCGAGATAAATAAATTGGAGGTGTGAGACACACAAATATAGTTGACATATTACCCATGATGGGTAATATTAAGAAAGGAGGTGATGAAAGAATGCAAACTTTAAAGTGTCTCAGGTGTGGTCACCAGTGGTACCCGAGGTTGCCAAAAAGCCCGGCTAAATGCCCAAGCTGCAAAAGCAAATACTGGAATCAGAAACGTGCAAAGAGCCCACAAGATAAAATTAAAGCCAAACAATAAGCAAGCTACCTACTTCAAGAAAGCTTGTGGCGTTCGACGTCTGGCCTTTAATTGGGGTCTGGTGGAGTGGCAAAGGCAATATGAAGCCGGCGAGAAGCCCTCTGCTTTTGGGCTTGATAAGCAATTCAACGTTGTGAAGAAGTCAGAGTTTCCTTTTGTTTATGAAGTTACAAAGTGTGCTACACAAAGGGCATTTTCTGACCTGGAAAAAGCTTTCAAGAACTTCTTCAAAAAGGCGTCAAGGTACCCAAAATTTAAAAAGAAAGGTCAACAAGACTCTTTTTATCTTGACAACGGAAACTTCAAGCTCAATGGCAAGAGCATCAAGATACCGAAGCTGGGCTGGGTAAGAATGCAGGAGTCTCTGAGGCTCCCGGGCCGGCTCTTGTCAGCAACGGTGAGTAAGGAAGCAGCAGGTTGGTTTGTGTCTATCACGGTAGAGATTCCAGACGGCTCTGAATGTAGCGATAGCCAAGTGTATTCAGCCGTTGGCGTTGACCTTGGGATAGATAAATTGGCAGCGCTCTCTAACGGGATAACTTTTGAGAATCCCAAGACGACAAAGAAATATCAAAAGAGACTTCGACGGCTCAATAAATCCCTGGCCAGGAAAAAGAAAGGTAGCAGTAACCGAGAAAAAGCAAAAAAGAAACTGGGCCTTCTGCACGCTAGAATCAGTAACGTCAGGAAAGACGTTTTGCATAAGTTGACGTCATACCTTGCTGATAACTATTCAGACATTTGTATAGAGGATCTGAATACATCAGGAATGGCAAAGAATCGACGTCTTGCAAAGAGTATCCAAGACGCCTCTTTTTCTGAGATTAGAAGGCAACTCGTTTATAAATCTATTAGAGTTCACGTCGTGGGGAGGTTCTTCCCAAGCACAAGGCTCTGTATAAGTTGTGGTCAGCTGCATGACATGCCTTTAAACAAGAGAACTTTCCAGTGCTCTTGTAATGGCGTCTCTATTGATAGAGACCTTCACGCAGCTCAAAATATACTATGGCAGGGTTTGCCGGACGTTAAGCCTGTGGAGAGAGAAGCTCTGGTTCTTGGGCAATTGCCTGGGAACGAAACTACTTTCAAGGAAGCAGGAAATCAACAGAAGGGGTTATTAGCTTCATGAGTTTGATAAACCACAGTAACATCAGCGTAGAAAGTAAATCACTATTAACAGGAGAATCACTATGAACCGCTGCTTCACTGATTTGGCAAGAATCAAATCCGAAATCAAAAAGCTGGAAGAACAGGCAGACACGGCCCAGGCCAAGTGCATCAAGGAGCACGGGACCCCAGGCAAGGTCGAGACCAAGTATGGCACCCTGATCTTCAACACTCGCGAGAACTGGAAAGTCACCGACAAAGACGTCGTGGTCAAGGAGATGGGCAAAGATGAGTTCATTGCTCGGGCCACGATCGCGTTTGGCAAGATCAAAGAGTTCGGCGGCGCGGCGTTGGTCACGACGTTGGAGTCGAAAGGTGCCGTGGAGCTGTCCAGTGTGTCTCAGTATTACAGCTTGAGGGAACCGAAGAAATAGGTCAGGAATGTGGGGCGGTGGCGTAATGGCACCCGCGACGTGGCGAGAGAAGGGGTCTGCAGACCCAAAATCCACAAAGAGGCTCTCATGCAGGTCCGAATCCTGCCCGCCCCACCAACAGTCAAACAGAGGTTAAGATGTGATGAATGAGAAAGGGTTTACAATAGTTGAGGTACTGCTAGTGGCTGCGGTTGTCGGCATCTTTGCCAGCCTTATCGGGGGTGTTGGGCTGAATAATCGTGGGGCAACCGAGCGGCGGGCGATGGTGGCAGCCAAGATGTTTATTTCTCAAAATGGCATGAAAGTGAAGAGGATTACATGTGCAGGAGATTCAGGTGGGGATGGGTATGGCACCTGCAGTGTCCTTACCTCGGAGGGAGAAAAGATATTCCTGCAATGCCCCACAGGTTTTTTTGACACCAAACTCTTTGGCGCCACACAATGTAAGGAGGTGTACCAGAATTTTAATTTTTCTGTACAGTAATCTTAACAACATCAAATAGGAATGTCAAACTAAAGTAGGAGGACCAGAACATGATCGAATTCAAAGACGTATCCCCGGAGAAAATCAATCGGCAGAAGGTCGTCGTCAACGGCGACGAAATAGGTGAGGTCTGGAGCACTCAATTTGGCTTCCAGTGCCAGCTGCGGTGTGGTTCCTTGCTCCAGGCCCCGGGCTGGATGTCGATGAACGGCTCGGGGAATACAGTACAAGAGGCCATCCAAAACGCTGTCAGCAACGCCAGGAGGGACGCCGCGGCTTTGGCTGCTGAGGCTGATTTCATCGCCAAGCTTTTGGAGTTGCAGTCATGATCATCTTTGTGAAAGTCCCCGGCGATAAACTGCTCTCCCATCAAGTCGTGCTCGTCAACGGCGAGTACGTCGGGCTGATCTGGGTGGCGAAGGGCGCCTTTCAGTGCCGGCTGAATCCTCCTTCGTTGGCGTTTCTGGGGCTGTCGGTCACCGGGGTGGGCCGGACCCGAGAAGACGCCGTCAGAGAGGCCATCACGAAGGCCTTCACTCGCGGCAGGGTTTTAACCAAGTTCGCCGCGGGGCTGGAGTCCGCGATCGAGGCTGGGCCGTGAAGATCCTTGAGATGGCTATGGGGATGAAGCGCTCGGTGCGTCTCAAGCCCTACGTTATTATCGGGCCCGAATTCTGGATGAAGGTCGAGGTCGGGCCCGACGAAGACGTCGACGTTGTCCTGGCTGAACTGAAAGAGGACGTGATCGCGACGTTGGATGATCTGGAGGCAGAGGAAGCGGTAAAACTGGGGTTCCACTGGAATCCCGAATCAGAAAGTTATGAGGAGGTCAGTGAGTGAAGTTGCACATCTCGAAAGGAAACATGAAGTTGGGCAAGATCCCAAACATCTCCTTGCCGCCGGCGGTGACCTGCCGGCCGAAGGTCCCCTGCGCCAAGCAATGCTATGCGCAGAAAGCGATGCGGCTGTATCCGTCAGTGCGGAAAGCTTGGTTGGAGAACTGGCAGTTCCTGCAAGCCTATGGGGCGGCACAGTATTTCATCGCAATTGAGACTTGGTTGAGAGAACACCGGCCGACCCATTTCCGCTGGCATGTCAGCGGTGACATGCCTGACGTTGCTTATGCTGAATGGGTTATGCAAACCGCCCGGATCTTTCCTGACATCAAGTTCATGATGTTCACAAAACGGTGGGATCTGTTACCTCTTGGGGAAAAAATCCCTGATAATTTTTCAATCATCTTGTCGATGTGGCCCGGGCTCCGGAACCCGAAAGGGTTTGACGATTTCCCTCGGGCCTGGCTATCGATTGACAAGCGCCGACCGAACTTTCACTTCAAGTGCCCGGGCAGGTGTGATGAGTGCTACAAATGCTGGGATATCGTCAAGCTCGGCTATGACGTTGTGTTTGATCTTCACTGAGGAGGTGCTATGGGAGATTCTTTGGGAAAAGTTTATATGACAATCTTTTGCGTCTTTTTGTTTGGCCTGTTGGTTATTGTTGGGCCAGTGATCTCTCCATCTGCTGCTGATTTCTGGTTGCGGCCGGTAGCTGAAGTTGAGTTTCAGGAATTTTGTGTTGTTATGGTTTTAATAGTCATACTTTTTAAAGATTAAACGGAGGTTCAAAATGGCTGAGAAAGTTGCAGAGATTCAGTTGCTCCTCGTTGAAGGCTACGTCAGCGTCATCGCCGAGGTTGCCTATCACGACGAGGACAATATCATGATCAAGAACGCCGCCAGGGTCGTGCCGCAGCAGAACCAGCAAGGGCAGTTGATGGCGGCGTTGATCCCGTTCATCTTCGGCAGCAAGAAAGACGACTGGGTCAAGTTCCCACGGGAGAAAATCGTCACCGACACGGTCCCGGAAGACTTCCTGCTCAAGGATTATAAACGTGCCTACGGCTGTCCTGACGTCGAGGTTGTTAAAAACTTGCCGATTCATCTGAAACGTAAATAGGAGACAACAGCCCATGATTTTTGCAACAGTACAACCACTCGAGAAGTACGATATTATGTGTGAAGGGCGCCAGGCCGGGATCTACAGCACATACTTTGGTCGGTCGCCGGTGTTGTTCAATCTGGTCACCCGGGCCAGTACGGTCCCGTTTCAGTATGAGCCTGGGAATGATGGCCTTCATCATTTTTTTACCCTCGACAAAGACTTCCTTTATGAAGAGACCCTGGGGCAGATCGTCGGGGGCAGGACCGTGGAGAGACTGTGTTCGGAGCTGAGCCCGGTCCAGATGTTTGATTTTTTCAAAGCCAACCTCAGCGATCTGCCGGCGCTGGGCGTCACTCGCTACTGGTACGGCGACGTTGACCTTGTCCTCGACGTTGTGCTGGCGAGGGCGTTGCAGTGGAAGAAATATCAACGTGGCTCGCTTTCTCAGGACGGTAACGTGATCCAAGTCCGGTTCGGCTCGCTGCTGGAGAAGGGTGAGGAGGTGTTCCTGCTCAAAATGAACCCATATCATAAGGATTTCAAAGATCCCAAGGAGGTGGGAGGATGAGTAAAATTCTAGAACGAAACGAGATCAGTAAATATTACATCGAGCAGATGAGCCAGGATGAGCAACGGCACTATGCACAGTTCGGTGACCTGGCTATTGTCAGGGTGTTCCACGGCAAGCTGTTGGTCGTGTACAACATCCTCTCCGGGAGCGCGGTCCCCAATATCCTGACGAATCTCAGGGTCACCGGAATCAACATCGTCAATAAGGACGTGGTCCTCGACGTGCTCGACCTGAAGGTTGGGAAGACTTGCTCGGTCTCGTATATCCCGGAGCTGCTGTGTGGCTATGACGTCTTCGCCATGGTTCCGAGCGAGTGCATGGTCTCGAAGATCCTTAAGGAGAACGCCGACGGCTCTGCCATGGATGTGGGGCTGTCGGCAGGGCTGTTGCTCCGGCACCGGACCAAGCCGGCGTTCAAGTCGCCCGGGTATGTGTACTGCCTGGGCCTGTCGGATTTTCACCAGATGTTTGGTGATGATGGTCGGCGGGCGTTTGAGAAACTGGAAGCCCACGTCAGGGAGGGGGAGGAATGAAAGGCCTTTGGATATTAGGTTTGCTCTGGGTAGCCATAATTTTTGCTTCGGCTCTTTGGTTGGCCTCCTCCAGTTGCAAGCGGCAGGGGGGAACACTCGTCCGGGGCGCCTATTGGTTCGAGTGCGTGGATAAACAAAAGTTACAGGAAGTCGGCGTTGACGTCGAGACACCTGAGACTGAATACGAGCGGGGCTTTACTGCAGGCTTTAACCTCGGACTTGAATGTGGTGCTGATGTTATCCTTTATTTTATAAGGCACCCGGGTGAGGAGCACAGCCAAAAAGCTATAGGGGAGTATCTCAAGAAATGTAAGGATCAAAAACTACAGGAGATCAAGAATTGAGGCCCAAGTATGGACATCGTAGATAAGGTCGGGAAGGAGTTCCCCTCAAGGTACACACCCTACCCCTTCCAACGTCAGATTATCCTCGACGCCGGCGCTGACTCGACGTCGCTGGAGAAGATGGACGTCGGGACCGGGAAGACGATCGTGTCGTGGTTCTTGGCCCTGGGCTCGTCAATTGTAGGAGACACGACGCAGATCTTGATCTTGTGCCCGCCGACTCTGATCAGGAAGTGGCACGAGTTTGTCAAAGAGTTTGAGAATATTCCTTCAACCTGTGCCTATCAGGGCAGCCCGAAGGAGCGAGCCAAGATGAATCTTACCGAGGCCATCATCATCATGGGCTACCAGATCTTCCTGAAAGACTTTGACAAGGTCTACACTCAGATGAAGGCTCGGAAGGTATATGTGATCTGTGACGAGGTTAGCCTCCGCGATTCAGGCTCCAAGACATTCAAGAATCTGCGGCAACTGTTTTACAATGTGCTGACTGTGAAGCAACTGAATGCCTTGGACACGGACGATCCGGTGAAGCCATTCACGCTGCTGAACGCGACGCCGGTGTCGAACCCGGGCCAGGCGTATGGCTACATCAAGACGTTGACGCCGTTCGTGTACAAAACCCAGGAGCAATTCAACCATCTGCACGTGGCAAAGTTTGACCAGTACAAGAAGCCCAGGGTGTTCAAGAATATGGACCTCTTGGAGACCAATTTCAAACTCCGCAGGTTTGACGCCAACGCCGACGAGTTGCTGGACATTCCGCCGATCACCTACATTCCGATCAAGTATGACCTCGATCATAGGCACTTGAGGCTCTACCAGAAGATGACCAGCACCGCGGTTGCGGAATTTCCAGCATATGCAGCCAAGAACGGGAAGGAAATTGACTCGTTGTTCACCAGGCTCCAGCAGATGGTGACGAACCCGGAGATGTTTGGCGCCGAGTTTCCGCCGGTGTATCTGGAACTGCTCGATGAACGTCTTGAGGAACTTGGGCCCGACGAGAAGGTCATCATCTACGGTCACTTCATCGACACGAACCGGAGGGTCCTTCAGCATCTTGGTAATACTGCCGTCGGGCTGTGGAGCGACTTTACGCAGATGCAAAAGAACAAGAGTGAGGACGCTTTTAAGGCCGACGTCAACAGAATGGTCGCACACTGCAAGTCTGGTGGCGTCGGACTGGATCTGCAGCATGCTCGGCACGAGATTTTTATCGAGATTCCACCTGATCCGCCGACGTTTAAGCAGGCCGTCGGGCGGATCCACAGAGATGGCCAGGCGCGGAAGCAGTTCGTGAGCATATTCCTGGCCGCTGGCACAATCCAAGAAAGGATCTACGACAATCTGATCGTTAAGGACAAAGTTCTGTCTGATGTCATTGGTGATAAGAAGTCGTTGCAAGATTTTCTCTTGTAATAGAAATAACAATTATGCTACAATCTAAGAAGTCAGGAGGGCGATGAAATGATGAATTGCTCCTGCAATGCTATTGGCTATATGGAAGAGTCTGAGGACTGGCACTGGGGCGTGAGACACATCAAGCATGCCGGCAAGGACCATATTTGTGGTGAGTGCTCAGTCCAGATTAAGAAGGGACAGGAGTATTACTATCACACCTGCTTTGGTGAAGGGACCGCCAGGAATTACAAGGTCTGTGTCGACTGCCAAGGTATCATTGAGCACTTTTTCTCCAACGGTTGGTGGTTCGGGCAGATCTGGGATGATCTGGAGTCCTATCTTGATAATGCTTGGCACGGAGATCTGCCCAGTGATTGCATCAGCAAGTTGTCTCCGGCTGCCCGGGCCCGGGTTTGTGATTTCTTACAGCGGTATCAGGAGCCCTGATGAAGTGGTGGCTAAAATTTCTGTTCATCTGCAGTGTGTTTGGCGTCGGGGCCTGGTTTGGGAATATCCTGACGACCAACCACTACGAGAGGGTCTTGGCAGAGGAGAGCACCTTGCATGCTCAAGTCTGCCAAGTGCGGGTGGAGGAGGTCCTGCAGCAGATCAGCCTGAAATTTTGTGCGGCTTGGAACGTCTCAGTGCCGCCGTATGACAAGAGTGTTGCTGAATTTATCAACGAGGAGGATCAGAAATGAGTGTGTTGAAATCTGAACAGTTCAAAAAGACTGCCTTGGGGTTTGGCAAGTGGTTGCTGACCGCCCGGCTGCTCCGTCGGAACAAAGGCTCAGAGTATCTGTCTGATAAAGTTGCCGAGGAGCGGCAGAATACCCAGATGTTGATGGGCGCCCTGATGGAGTTTGGCAGGGCTTCCCGAATACCCTATGATGAGATTATGGGATTCCTCCGGGACCATAACGTCGACGTTAACGTTGCGCCGGACTTCCAATGGGAGCAGAAGTGCCTGCCCGGGCCCAGGATGGTTTTGGAGGTGGTGGTGGTTGAGGAGGAGTTGGGATGAAATTCTTCTCATTGGTAATGATATTGATTGCCCTTGGTTTGAACACCTTTCTCGGGGATGGTGACGATATAGGAGTTTTATACTCAGCGTTTTGGATAATCGTTGCTATCATAGATTCGAGGGATTGCTGAGGAGGGGCTATGTGTCAGGATCATGATTGCGCCTGTTATGGCGGCGAGGCATACGGCCGCATCCAGCATCTAGAAGCCGAGCTTGCGCGGAAGGATGAGGCGCTGATGGAGATAGAAACAATCGCTGAAACTTGTGTGGAAGATGAGCTGACCCACGGGAAAGATGAGCTGAGTAGTGCGTATCGTATTTTTGTAACGATAGCCGACAGGGCCATGGAGGCACGGAGCAAGTGAAAGAAGATATTGTACGAGGTTGGAAAATGTTCAATGCTCTGGTTGATTTTTATTATGCCAAAACCGGCTTGATGCAGTAACGGAAAGGCTGAAATAAAATAGTACGGCGGTGGCGCAAGAAAGGGTATTGCGTATTTCCGCACAGTGCAGAGTTCGATTCTCTGCCCGCCGTACACTTTAAGGAGAGATATGTGCAAACATTGTGCCGAAGATCATAAAGGAAAAACACTGACAAATGACTTATCCGCATGGCGAGCAGATCGTCCAGACGAGTGGACTATGGATAGATTTATTAGGAAAGCCCAGCATCTCGAAGCCGAGCTTGCGCGGAACACCCGCGCCTCTCAGTGGCAACCGATAGGGACATCACCAATGGACAGGCCAATTTTGATCCGCGAGGGAAAGGGGCTACCTGATTTGGTGCAGTGGAGATACAGGCGACCCGAGCGCGTCATTGACGGGACAACGTTTCTTGCTGTGCCGGCAGGTTGGTTTCGACTGGGTGGCCCAAGAACACACATCCAAAACCCGACCGAGTGGCTGGATATACCTGTATAATCCACTGGCAACCGCTACCTGAACCCCCGGAGGCAAAATGAAACACATTGATCCAGCTATTCTTGTATTCCTTGGTGTAGCCATCGCGGTAATGGGCTTTTTGCTCTCTGTCATCGGAGGGTATATCTCAGGAACATCTTGGTCGGAAGCAGGGGATCCTACCGGACCAGGAGTTTATCGACGTATGCCGTTAGGGTTTTACATGAAGGTGCCAGCCCCGGTTGACTTGAATGACCTGAACGTGGAGTACCGGTTCATCCCAGATTTTTTGAACGGGAGTATCGTTTATGCTGATGAGGAGGGTGTTTTTCACAGAGTCCCTTCAGTTGATGAGGAGGACTCAAAATGACTGAACCTGGGTTGGAGACATACAAGATCCGCTGTGCCGGTTGCGGAAAGTGGGTCTTGGTGATTGAAGAGGGTGTTGACACGCTGTGTGGCGAGTGTTTTAAACAACTGTCAGAACAACCTCAAAGTTTTGACGAACTCAAGGAGAGAAACAATGAGTATTGATCGAAGTGATGCAGCAGACGCCAGACGTCTACGTTGGCTGTTGAATGGGAATGGGCAGTTTATGAACGAGACCTACCTGCAAGGGCAGAAGTTCGGTGATGACGTCGGGCACGACGCCGTCAGGGCTAAACTCGATGCTCTTATGGCGGGGCCCGGGGGTGGTGATGCGCGGCAGTTGACAAACAACAGTGTTCCGAATTCGGAGGTTCAGGCATGAACACGGTAAAAAGAACGAGGGTGACGTCGTCAGTATCAATGCACTGGGAACTCTATAAACAGGTGCAGGACCTGGCAATTGAGGACGGGCGGACAGTTTCGAACATGATCGCGGTCCTGGTCAAGGTCGGGCTCGAGGCCAAGAAAAACAAGAAGGCAGAGGTCGTGCCGTGAATAAGGTCGAGTATCTCTATCGGTTTGAAGATTCCGATGTGCGAGACTATCCTTGGAATCGTCACAAGAAACCTCAGGAATATCTGATCCTCAAGAGAACTCCTTGCGGGGTGTGGATTGATCTCGGTTGGAGGAGCGATAAGAAGTTTGTCAATCTCAAGGCCCATAAGAAGTGGGCTTGTGAAACAAAAGCGCAGGCCTATGAATCCTATGCTGCCCGGAAGCGCCGGCAGATAAAGATCCTTCAAGCCCAGGTGGAGGCTGCTGAGGATCTCTTGAGGATCGCTTCTAATAAGGAGGTCTTTGACCTCGACGACAAAGCACCATTGCTGCTGGATCTGCCACATAAGGGAGCCCCAGATGAATCTTGAGCGACTGCTCTCTCAGGATCCATTTAACAAGTGGATGCAGAAATTCCTGAAGGAGTATACTCAGAATTGCCATAGATCATTTATTCAGCCGATTGGCAGTGCCGGGTTCCGGACTGACCTGGAGATCACGGACATGTTTATGAACATCATGCTGCGGGAGAAGCCCGGCGGCAAGCTGTCCCGGGATATGCTGCTGCAGATATTCTATGCTTGGTATGAGCATAACGCGACCTACCATACCAACTATACTCCACCGAAGATGTTTTTGATGGAGCGTCTGCAGCAGAAGCATCGGTTGGTCCATTACAGGGGCGGGTGGTGTTTTGATGGGCTGGAGCTTGCCGTCAATACCTTGGAAGAGGCCAACGTCTTGATTGCGGCAAACAGAGACAATCTTCAGTACCGGCTGCCGGACTTCCAACCCGAGCCTGATCCTGAAGAGGAACGTCGACGTCAGGAACTACGTCGGGCTGAACAAGACCTTCTCATTGCTGAACTTAATAGGGGGACAAGTGGAAAACGTGGGTAACAACAATCTAGACTACTGTATGAATCCTTTACCGGTCTGTCCCTATTGTAATTTTATTGACTTTGATTGGGCAGATGGGCTCTCTCCGAAAGACGATGGAGACGATTGGGTTGCTTCATGTCCGAACTGTGACAAAGATTATACTATAACGTTAACAGTAACCACAGCGTTTTCTACAGAAAGAATCCAGGAGGGTGATAATGAAGTTTGATCTATTTGATGCAATGAAAATATTGCAAAGAGAATTTGGTGACAACTGCAAAATGATCATCAGAATGTTTGACGGTCTGATTGAAGTTCAGTTATCTATGACTGTGAATAAAATTGGTTACGTCTCTGCGATTAATTTCTCTCCAGAAGAATTGCTCCATTTCAATGAAGAATATGTAATGATGAGGTTCCAATTTGCTATTGATAAACTGAAGGAGCTTGTAGAATCTCATGACTGAAGATAACAATGAGCTAGTGCCGTTCGACGAGCCGTTGCCGTTGGCAGAGATAGAAACGTCGGCCGACAGGCTGGAGGAGATCAGCCGGAAATGCAAGGACGAATTCATCGACGCCAAGGACTCTCGGGACAAGGAGCGGGCGTTCAGGATGTTCCTGGTGACGCACACGGTGATGGCTGCGGATGAGGGCGCCTCTGAGGAGGCATTGGTCAGGAATTTCCTGCTGTCAAAGCCGGGCCTGATGGCCCTGCTCAAGGATAACGCAGCCATGCGGCGGGTCTATGACGCCTTTGAGCAGCACATCGCGCTCCACGGTGCCCATCATTTGCTGCTCTCGCCAGAGGGCTTTGTCGCGCAGTTGCGCCGGATCGCCCAGAAAGCCAACAAAGCCTTGGCTAAGTACTCAGGGAAACCCGACTATTTGAAAAATCAGAAATAAAAGTTGACTTTACGGTATCAAAGCTCATAAGATAAAAACATCTCGTTCATAAAAATCTTCAATGGTAGCCGCCTATGAAACTTTCTAAGTACCTGCAATTGCATGCTATCTCCAAAGCCGAGTTCGGCAGGAGGGTCGGGAAATCCCGGGTGACTGTTTTCCGCTGGTGTGAACTCTCCCGGGTTCCTGATATTACTGGGCTGATCAAAGTCAAAGAGGCAACTGGTGGGGCGGTAGGTAACTTTGAAGACTGGGTGAAGGGGACAGAGGAATGTCAGATGCAATAGGTTTTTCGATCATCACGAAAAACCAAGGCATCCTGACAAAAGAATTCTCACTGACCGAAGAGGGGATACTCAAGAAAGATTCAAGTAAATGCAAACTGACAGAAGGTTCTGTTGAGCGCGTTGACGTTACTTTCGAGAGTGTTGGGGAGATTCTGGATGGCTTGGCTTTAAACCAAGCCATTACTTTGGGAGTGCCCACGGTTTCAAGTGGTGATCTGGTGGCTGTCGGGATGCAGGATAAACACCCAGGGGCCATCACCAGGACGAAAGAAGAGTTCAGGTTTGCTGACCGGTTTATGATCTACTTCGACTATGACCCGCCGCCTGGCAAAACGCCGCTGACGAAAGAGGGGTTGATCGCGAAGTTGCGGTCGCTGCATCCGGCGCTGAGTGACGTGGCGATGCTGTGGCGCCCGTCGTCGTCGTCGTTCATTTACGATGGGGAGAAAGAATTGACCGGGTTGACAGGTCAGCATGTGTATGTCCCCTGCGAGAATCCAGAAGGCCTCGTTCCTTTCATCACCACCTTGAAGTGTGAGTGCTGGTTCAAGGAGCTGGGCTGGATCATGATCTCGGCAGCCGGCACGGCCCTTGAGCGGGTGATTTTTGACACCGCGGTATTCTCTCCGGAGCGGTTGGTGTTTGAGGCCGGCGCCCAATTGACGTCGGGCCTGACGCAGAAGTTGCCAAAGACGGAGTTCTACCCGGGGAAGACAATAGATCTGAAGAAGGTTGAGCTTCTCAATTCCAACTTTCTCGCCCCGGTCAAGGTGCTGATCGCCAAGAAAAAGGCAGAACTCAGCAACGAGATCTCCCGGGTCAGGAAGGTCTATATCCAGAAGCAGGCCGAGTCTCTCGCAAAGACCGGTGGATTGGCAGTCGTTACCGCCAAGAAAGTTATCAACAGCCGGTACGACGGCTACCTCTTGTCACAGGATTGGCTCCAGACCGACGAAGACGGCTACGTCTCCGTCAAGGATATTCTGAACGATCCGCAGTCGTTCGTCGGAATGTCTTTCCGGGACCCGCTGGAACCTGAGTACGGCAAGTCAAAGGCCAAGATCTTCGTCAACGAAGACGGCAGCATCATCTGTAATTCATTTGCCCACGGTGGACGGACCTTCAGGCTCAAGCATGACGAGGCGACCTTTGATGAGTGGCTGAATAACGCCTCAGGCAAGGAGATAGAGGACAACTGGCTCAGGATGGTGGCCTCTGCCTCTGACTCCGCGGTAGCTGAGGCTAAATTACTCGAGAGGTTAAAGATCGCCCTTGGCGTCAGCGTCACGGTCCTGCGTAAGGATTTGACTGGCTTCAAGAAAGCGGAGAGGGAGGCTGTAGAGCTTAAGAACAAGGTCGGTGAGAACGGCTACCTTGCCGGCCTTGTTCCTCCTGATGATGACGAGGACCTTACGCATGACCAAATTGCTGAACTGTATATCAAACAATTGCCCAAGGATGTCGTCGGCGCCGAGGGGGCTGTCTACCAGTACAATGGCAAGTGCGTCTGGGAAAGTCTGGACCTCAACGCCGTGCAACAGGGGATGATCTCCAGCTTTGACGGCGTGGCCAGGTGCTCCCGGAAGCAGGACTATAAAGCTATTGCCGTCCACATCTACGACAAGCTCAAGGACGAGTTGTTTTTTGTCAACCATCAACCCTGTTTCGCCACGCCCTCTGCCTGCTATATCGTCAACGGCAAGGATATCAACGAGACCAGGCATGACTCCAAATACAAGATCAGGCACATGTTTAAGGTTGACGCCGACCCCAACTGCTCTATCCAGATGTTTGACGGGTTCCTGCAGTGGGCATTTCAGAATGATCCGACACAGATCGACCTCATGCAAGAGATCTTTGGCGCGATCCTGTTTGGGATCCTGAACTACCAGTTTCATAAAGCAGTGCTGTTCAAGGGGCCGGGCGCCAACGGCAAAGGCGTTATGTTCAATATCATCCGGCATATCGTCCCGCAGGATTATGTCTGCGTGATTTCGCCTTTTGATATGAAAGAGGGGTCGTATCGGGCGAGCATGGCCGGGAAGTTGCTCAACCTCGTGCCGGAGCTGCCCTCGAGCAAAAAGATCCCAGGAGAGATCTTCAAGCAGATCGTTGACAGCTCACTCGTTTCCGCCCGGCGTCTCTACGAGGCGCCGTTTTCTTTTGTTCCGATCTGCTCACAGGTTTTCTCCTCCAACTATTTCATCGACTCCGACGACGCTTCCGAGGGCATGCTCCGACGGTGGCTGTTTATGGGTTTTGACTCCGTGATCAGCGAGGAGGACAGGATCAGCGACTTTGGCAGGATCGTTGCCGAGGCCGAGGGCCCAGGCATCTTAAACTGGGCGCTGGAGGGGGCCTCCCGACTGCTGGAGCAAAACCACTTCACGCATACCAAGACACATAATCACATCATGGATCAGTGGCAGATCAGGATCAACCCGGTGACCGGCTTCGTCTCTGACGGTGATTACGTTATCCATGACGTCAATAGCATTGTTAATCGCGACGCCATCTTCCACGCTTACAGTGACTGGTGCGAGAAATCACATAACAGGCTGATTCAAAAACAGGCCTTTGTTGAGGCTATGGATAAAAAGTACTCTGCCATCTATCACAAAGGGTGCTGGTGCTATGCCGGGCTCAGGTTGGTAGGGCATAATTGAGAGGCGCAACGGTTAAAATGTGGAAAGATGAAATAGAGATGGAGTTTATTAAGCTGATGAGTGGCAGCCTGCCTGAAGCCTGTACAACGACTGAAGCAGCCTCAACTACCCAAGCGCTTACTCTTGCCAAGATACTGGAGATGAGGCAGAAGCTGTATTCGATGCCTGCAGTACCAGTATCCCCAAAACTGATCCGGATGTCTTGGCCAACAAAACAAGCTCGGGGTCACCATAAGAAACGGGTCAATAAAAAGTGGGCGAAACGGTACGGCTCAGCCATTGATGTCTCCGTTGATAAAGGGCAGTGCTATCAGTTTTCTGACTTTCTCACAGGTAAGCCAGTGATTGCTGCCTATCCAAAAACATTCGAGGGCCTTCGGGTCGTTTATCCGAGGGCGCTTTGAGAGGACAAGGATGAAAGTCGATGGAATAACAATTGGCAAGCTGACCCCAAAGCACCAGCTTGAGGTCAAGATCACGATCTCCGAGATGTTCAGGCTTCGGCTGATCATTGCCACAGCCCTGTTCAAATTGGCTGGCTGGATCTTGGGCTGTGGCGTTAAGGTTACCAGTGAAACAATAAAAGAAGGAGGTGATTGAAAAGGGCTTGACTTTAACTTGGAAAGGCAATACAAAATGACAATGGTAATGATGCTGACTTTGATTAACACAATGAAAATGAGGTAAAGAAAATGGCTTTAAAACGAAACAATGCTGCCCCTTCCCCTACTTCTTCCCCTGACACCGGCGCCGACGTCGAGACCGACGTCCCTATGGCTACCGACACCCCCACGGGCAAGCCGAGTACTCGCTTGCGCAAAGGGGCGTCGCCGTCAGCTGGGGCGCCTGCGCCTGAGGTTACTCCCGAGGTTCTGCCCCCGGAAGAGACCAAGGTCGAGGCCCCTGTCGAAACCGCCGTCGCTGCCCGGCCGGCTGCCAAGCCCCCGGCGACGTCTGGTGGAGGTATGGGCCTGTCTTCGCCGTTTGACTCTCTGGAGGGCAACATCCCCCCGGGTGAGCTGACCTTTGGCAGTATCCCGCGGTATACCGCCAGCAACGGCCAGGTAATGAACCAGGATAAGAAGCTGGTTGGGTCTTGGATCCAGTTCGAGCCGGTGTCGTGGAACTACTCCTACATGATGGCCCCAAACTCCAAAGATGAGGAAGCCAAGGAGTTCTTGAAGTTCTCCTACGACAATGAGATGTGTACCGACGGTTCCATGACGCTGCAGCAGGCGCTTAAAGAGGCCCAGGAGGCTGGCTATACCGATGCGTCGATCAAGCGGTACATCGAACTCTTCGGCATCGTCCTCAGCGCCGAGAAACTCCCTGACAACGACCCGGCTCTCAACAAGCTGGCGATGTTGTCGTTGTCGCCGGAGTCAGTCAAGGCGTGGAACGGCTTCAAGGTGCAGGCTGCGGTCCAGGTCAAGATGGGTAAGATGAAGGTCGAGGACTTGAAAGTGGTTACGGCCACGGTCGTCGTCAAGACCTACAGCGGCAACACGTTCTCCTGCTTCAACTTTGAATAAACTTTAACCTTTAACCGTTGGGCGGGCAGATCTGAATCCTGCCCGCCCAATTTTAGCTCATCCACCATGTGTGGACGGAGTCACGGAGCCCTCTCGGGGGCTCCAGCTTTGCCTTTGGATGGAGGAACAAATGAAAGTTGGTGACACGGTTGAGTGGGAAGATGGCTTGATCCCGGAGCGGAGAAAAAAGTCTGGGAGTATCATTGCTGCAGTTCATAAAGGGGAGGATTTCAGACGCACTCTCAGACAGCTTCAGCTTCCTATGTTTCATCGTGCTTGGGGGTCAGAGAAACCAAGAAACTATGATAGCTTTATTGTTATGAAGCCGGCGATTTTGCCTGACCGCCCCACAGTGTATTGGCCAGACGTTTGTAAATTGAAACTTGTTGAAGAAGGAACCAAATAATGCTTGACCTTCCCGGAGTCCACAAACCTCGGCTCGTGATCGACGCCTCGTCAGTCATGACAGCCTGTGCCTACATCCGCCATGAAGAAGACGAGACCGAGATCATCTTCGAGGGCCGTAAGTACCACGTCCAAACCGACGTCGACATCTACGACACGTTCAAAGGGACGTTGACCAAGACGTTGACGGATCTGAAATTCAGCCCGGCGGACGTCATCTTCGTCAAAGACCCGGTCAATTCTCGCGGCAACAGGGTCAAGATTTTTCCCGAATACAAAGCCAATCGTGAGCCCCGGCCACCTGAGTGGTATGCGGCGTACTCCGCGGCGATGGAAAAGGCAGAGACCCTGATCAAGGATTTTGGTGGGATTGTTGCCACGCCCAAAGAAGGCTACGAAGCTGACGATTTGATCGCCGAGATTTCAAACAGGTTCCGGCACACAATCATTTGGACGCGGGACCGGGACCTCCAGTGCCTTGAAGGCGACATCTTTCTTGAGGGGCAACTCAACCCTCCTCACCCCTCCGGATTGATTGAGCCCAACCACATCAAGGTCTGGAAGGTCTTGGTCAAGGGCGATTCCTCTGACAACGTCCCCTCAGTCAAGGGCTTCGGTCAGCAGAAATTCATGCAGCTGATCGAGGCCTTCGGCGCCGACGGCTTGGACTTGATGGCAGAACTGCTTGAGAACGACGAACTGCACCGGCTCTCTGAAGACGTCGCTGACTTGCCATGCCTACAGTTGATCCTGGACGACATGCAGACGGCCTACACAGCCTGGGCACTGTTCTCTTTCCAGCATGTGCCGGCCTACAAAGTGAAGTGGGGAGGCGGAGTGCAGAAACTCCGCTTCGAGCCCGGCATGGAGAAATGGTGGCCGTCTCGCCGGCTGATCACCGACGCCAATATCGAGACCCGGGCCGAGACAATTCGCAAGGCGCTGGAGTCTGCTCAACACGTCGCTCTCGATATCGAGACTGACACGCCTCCGGAGTCGAAGGTTTGGTTGGAGAAAAACGGTGAGAAGATTGATACCTTTGGCTCGGAACTCGCCGGCTGCGGGCTGACGGCCGGCCCGCACAGCTTCTACTTCCCGATCCGGCACAAGGACACTGACAACGTCGACGTCGAGGACTTGAAAGAGGTCCTCAGGTGGATCCCAAAGACGACCCCGATCCTCTGCCATCGGGCAGGGGGATTCGAGTTGCCGGTGCTGTTTCGGGAGTTTGGCGAAGACCAGACCTTCGGCGATCACGGCTTCCTCCCAAATGTTCACGACACCAAGATTGCTGCCAACTATGTCGACGAGAACACGCCGATCACCGGCCTGAAGTCACTGTCAAAGAAGTGGTTGCACTACACGCAGCTGACCTATGAGGAGACCCTGGCCGGCCGGTCCGGTATGTTTGAAGTCACCGGGCAGGAGGTCCTCAACTACGGCCTTGACGATACTCTTTGCACGGACTCTCTGTGGAACCTGTTCACAGCCATCATGGAGTATGAACGTACTTTGGATGTCTTTGTCACCGTTGAGCAGGACTGCCAATACACTGCTGCCTTGGCTATGCACCGTGGTGTTGACTGCGACCTTGATAAAGTTGAAGAACTTTCTGCCCGGGACCAGGCTGCTTATGATGAGCACTGGCAGAAGTTCTTTAACTTCTTGATGGATCTATCTTGGGAGACTCGGGAGCTTGTTGAGGTTGACGGAAAGAAGATTCCGAAGGCAACCCAGCATCGTTGGCCCGGGACCTATTTCGAGCCCTTGACTGAACTCAACGGCGTCCAGATCAAGAGGATGTACGGAGTCCTCTACGGCGAACCATTCAAATGTCAGGCCCGGAATCTGGATGCACTGGCTGCGTTCTTCACCGAGGCCCCTCTGGCTGAGGCTATTGCCGCTGGGGATCTGGACAAGGTTAACGCCGAGTATGAGGCCCGGTGGGTGCCCAGCCCCAACTTCAACCCCGGCAGCCCGATGGACGTCACTCGGCTGATGTACGACGCCCTGAATATGCCTGTCAGGATCAGGAACAAGCCCACTGACAAGATGCGCAAGGAAGGGCGCGGCGGCACACCCTCGACTGACGAAGAGGCGGTCAAGAACGCCATCGCTTTCGGTGACGTCGGGCAGTACGAAGATGCTTTCAAGACGCTGCTGGAGTTGAAGAAGATCATCACTCGCTTCTCGCTTTTCTATGACAAGTACCCCGTGTTGGTGCATTGGAAGGACGGCAAGCTCCATCACCACCTCAACCAGTCGTCGACGTCAACAAGACGTTTCTCCCATGGGGCTCCCAACCTCGCTCAGATGCCCAAGAAAAAGGGGAAGGAAATGCGGGGCATTGTGACTGCCGGCGACGACGACCACGTTATCTGCAAGCTCGACATAGATGGGCAGGAGCTTAAGCTCCAGGCTTGGGATTCGCAGGACGTCAATTTCTTGTCTTGCTATATCGGAGAGAATAAGCGGAAGCTCCACTCGTTGACCGGGTTCAGCATTGATCAGAAAAAAGAAAAGCGTTGGGCCACTTATGAGGAGTTCCAAGCAGCGGTCAACGCCGACGACGAGATCGCCGCCAGGGTCTACCATCAAGGCAAGGAGACCAATTTCTCCACGTCGTATCTTTGCATGGCGAAGAAGCTGGGCAACATGCTTTGTGTTCCTGAAGATGAGGCCCAGGCATTCATGGACGCCAAGGCAGCAGCATTCCCCGGCCTGATGCCCCACGTTGAGAAATACATTGCTGAATGTGAGAAGCGGAAGTACTCGTTGACGTTTCTTGGCGGGCGCCGTCACTTGCATGTGCCGTTCTCGACGAATGATAAGTTCTACCGGGCCAAAGCTGGCCGGTGGGCTTGGAGTTTTCGGATCCAAGGTTCAGCATCTGAGCAGACAAAATTGATTATGGGCGCCCTTTGGCGGTCCGAGGTGTTCTTTCTGTATCGGTGCTCCCCGGTGACCTCGGTACACGATGAAGTCGTCAACAGAATTCACAAAGGCGACGTTGACGTCGTCGTCCCTATCTTGCGAGACTGCGTGTGCATTCCTTATGGCTCGATGGGTATCCCGACAACGAGTACCCCTGAGGTCGGGCCGAACTATGCCGATTGTAAAAAATATGAGTGGCCGCTAACAAATGAGGAGGTAGTTTGATGACAGAGTTTAAGTTTGCTCTTGGTTCGGAAGTGAAAGACTTGATTACTGGTTTTTCTGGTGTCATTGTGGCTAGAACTCAATGGCTGTACAACTGCAACGTGTATCGGGTACAACCAAAAGACCTGAAAGAGGGAGCAATCAGAGAGGCTGGTCAGTTTGACGAGCCCCAGTTGGAGTTAGTGCAGGCGCCAGTTGTTCAAGAACGCCGCACTACAGGTGGACCTGACCGCCCAGTTGCTCGAACAAACAGAGTTTGAGGAGCCGACATGGAAACATCAGTAGAAGCAGCCATCAACAAGAAACTGCACGAACTCGCCAAAGAGATCTTCAACGAGCACAGCATCAGGATCGACAACGTTCAGTTCGACTATCAGATTGTTGAGTCGGTTGGGCAGAAACCTTATGCTGCCCGGGCCTCGGTCAAGATGCTGACAATCTACATGCCGGAGGGTGAAATATGATTATTCTCGCAATTGACCCGGGTATCAGCGGCTGCCTTGCCCTTTTGGATGAGAACAACGTCCACGTCGACCACTTGTTCATGCCCTCAACCAAGATCGGGAAGCGGAACCGGGTCAACGGCGCCGCCATTACCCGCTGGCTGGAACAGTATAAGATCGATCATTGCTACCTGGAGGCGGTTCATTCCATGCCAGGCCAAGGGGTGTCTTCCGTATTCTCATTTGGCCATTCTGCAGGGCTTGTGGAGGGTATTGTGACTGGTTCTCACATACCACTGTCGTTGATTACTCCGCAGGCGTGGAAGAAATGGGCGGGCCTCATCAGTCAGGACAAGGATGCTGCCCGGGCCCGGGCTATTCAACTCTTTCCTGGGATCTCTGATCTTGACTTCAAAGGCAAAGGCCAAGCTCTGGCGGACGCCTTGCTGCTGGGGGTGTTTGGTAATCTTCAACGAGTGGGGAAGGTATGAAACTCACCAAGATCCTGCTTGAGAACTTTCAAGCCCATCAGCACACCGAGCTTGAGCTTGACGCGATCACTCTGATCACTGGCTCTAGCGACTCTGGGAAATCATCGTTGGTCCGGGCGTTACGGTGGGTATTCTTCAACCGGGCGCCCAAGGGCAACTTTATGCTGGACCGCAAGGGCACGACCCGGGTTACCCTGACCTACGACACTGGCGACGTCCTGATCCGGGAGCGAGGTCCAAAGGTGAACCAGTACCAGTTCAACGGCGACGTCTTCAAAGCGATCAAGGCCGACGTCCCTGCCGAGGTCAGCAAGTTCCATGGGGTCACTCTGGACAACTGCCAGTGGCAGCATCCCCATTATTTTCTCTTGGATGAAACCGGAGGGAATGTGGCCAAGCGCCTGAACGAGGTTGCTGACCTGAGTATCATGGATGAGTCGTTAAAGACCGTAAATGCTCTTGTGCGAGACGCCGACGGCAACGTCAACGTCATCAAGATGTCAATCACTGGGATCAACGACCAGCTGGACGGGCTGCAGTGGGTCGCTGAGGCGAAGAAACTAGTTGACCAGGGGGTTGGGCTGCAGGAAGCCTATGATAGGCTCTCATCGACAAAAGAGAGTCTCATTGGGGTCATCGGCACTATCACCGACATTAGCTCTGAACTGGACCAGTTTCCAGATATGTCAGGATTGACATATATCGAAGACATCCTCGCCCAACAGCAACGTCGTGATGATCTCTTTGCCCAGGGCACTGCCCTGATGAACGCCGTTGACCGGGTTGACGTCTTGCAGCAGGTTATTGAGAAATTCCCTGAGATCAGTATCTCCGACGTTGAGGTCGGGATTGACCTTTGTGAGACTCGTGCCGTGGTAGAACTGGCGCGAAAGAACCTTGTTGATGCACGTCAACGGATCGCCCAACTTCAAGAGAAACTCGACGTCCTGCCTGACGTTGACGTCATGCCCGACGTCGCCGGCTTCGAGATCAAGAAACGCGACCTCACCGCCGGCAGATCCACCCTGCGTGGCGCCCTGGTCGCTGTTGATAAATGGCAGGGAAAATTGAAGGCTGCCGAGCTTGCTCTGGTTGATGCTGAAGAGGCCTATGAGGCCCTCAAAGTCGACCTCGGCGTCTGCCCGGTGTGTGGTAATAACTTTACAGAAGGATGCTGCGAATGAATAACCTGAGAATGCAAGAACTGATCACTCTCGAGTGCGAGAAGCTGGCGAATTTTCTTATTGAGAAGAACAAGGCCTATGGCAACTCTGCGGCCGAACCGGTCAGGATTTTTTCCAAGGCCGACCCGCTGGCCCAGATTGATATCCGGATCGACGACAAGCTCTCCCGCATCGCCAAGGGCAACGAGTTCCACGGTGATGATACTGAGCTTGACCTTGTCGGCTATCTGATTCTGAAGAGGGTGCTGCGCCGGAAGAAGATGGAGGACAAAGAAAAAGAACTGAAAGCGTCGATGCCGGCGCCAGCTTTTATGGGGTTGGGGAAATGAACATACTACCAAATTGGACGGTCCCCTTTTTGGCTCTTTGCACCGGGATACACGAGGTTGGGAGCCGGGTAACATGCTCGCCACCTGTGATGAACACTGACTCAGACTGGCTTTGCCTTACAGGAGACTGGCACGAGTTTCTAAGCGTAGCTATCCGCGAAGGTTTTGAGGTTGGAGGTTCCGTGCCAGCAAACAAACTAGAGCAAAGAAAAGAGTTGACACTGTTTACCTCTTTCAGGCGCAAAAGCGATGACCTTAATTTAATAGTTACCGACAGCCCAGAATTTGCAAAGAAATTTCTTGCTGCAACGAGTGTTGCAAAAAAGCTTAATCTATTAGCTAAAGCTGATCGAATTGCGTTGTTTCAGGCGGTACTTTATGGAAATAGCTGCCAGTAAACCCAACACAAAGGAACACGAGAATGATTGATCTACGACAGAAAGAACTTGACCAGTGGCAGAAGAGAAACTTTGGCAGCCATAATGACGACCTTCTCAAGTGCGCTCTGGGTATGGCTGAGGAAGTTGGTGAGGTCTGTCATCACGTTCTGAAAGGAACCCAAGGCATCCGTGGTGGGGTTAATGGCCTCAACAAGGCAGAGATCGCTGACGGGGTTGCTGACACAGTGATCTACGGGCTGCAGCTTTTGTCTATTCTCGGGCTGGACGCCGAGGAAGAGATCGCGGCTGTGATTGCTCAAGTCTTGGCCCGGGATTGGAAAGCCGATCCGGCCGGGGCCAGTGCAGGGAAACCTGTCAACGGAGGGCGATTCGCATGACCGACGTTAAGATGGTTGAAATCTATTGCAGGCTGGTAGCTGAGACTGATCTGGCAATCTGCATCACTGACGATGACGAGACAGATTACTGGATTCCCAAATCACAGATCGATGATGAGACTGAGATTATGCCTGTCGACGGCACTATGACATTGGTGATCCCGGAATGGCTGGTAGAGAAGAAGGGTTTGATATGAAAATCATAGCCACCGCCGACCTCCATATGACAACCGCCCGGCCAGTCAATAGGATTGACGACTACGAGGCTACCGTGCTGGATAAGTTCAGCCAGATCCTCGCCCTGGTCAAGGAACACGACGCGGTCTTGACCGTCTCCGGGGACCTGTGGGACACGTCGAAGTTGTCGAAGATCCCGTATCAACTGACGAACAAGGTCCTGCAGATGATCAGGTTGCTGAAGGTCAGGGTCCTTGCGTGTCACGGTCAGCACGACATGACCTACCATAACCCGAACCTGCAGACTTCGCCGTACTACACGCTGTTCGTCGGTGGCGGTATTGAAGTGCCTGGCGCTCTGGGCATTACCATTGGCAACGTCAGGTTCTACGGCTCTGGCTGGGGTCAGGATATTCCCATGCCCATGGAGAAGACCGACAACATCGTCGACGTCTTGCTCTTGCACCGAACCATCACCCCTGGCGAGCCGCCGTTTTTCTTGAAGGACGCCACGCCGGCACAGAAGACCTTGGAGACCCTGTATAACTTTGACCTCGTGCTCTCCGGCGACTATCACGATCCGTTCATCGCTGAGCGCGACGGCGCGTTCTTGGTCAACCCCGGGCCCATGCTCAGGTCCAGTATTGATAAACGGGATTACCGGCCCCGGGTGTACTTGATTGACACTGATACCGCGGAGATTGAACCTCTGTACCTCGACGTCAAGAGCGACGTCTGGAATGATGAGCGGATCGAGAAACAGGCCCAGCATGATATTTCCGTCAGTACCAACGGTCTGCGGGATGCCATGGCCAAGAAGGAAGACCGGCCTGACTTCTTCAAGATCCTCGACGGTGTCGTTGCTGAGGCTGAAGACGTCGAGCTAGCCGCAATGACAAGGGATGTATTAACCACGGCACGAAAAAATCTGGAGGGTATTCGATGAGCTTGGAGAAACTGAAGAAGTTGAAGTCGGTGTTGGAAGAAAAGCAGAAGGAGAAGGCCAAGGTCGAAGGCCAATTGGAGTCGGCGTTCGACCAGTTGAAGACGTTGGGCTATGACACTGTGCCTGAGGCCGACAAAGCTATTGCCAAGATGGATGAGGAACTGGATAAGCTCGACGTCGAGATCGACATCGCCGTCAAGGATCTGGAGACGCGATATGCCGCACTCCTCTAAACTTGCCGAGTTCAAGGAGAAGGTCGACAAGAAGCTTTGGAAGATCGAGGATCTCCGGCAGCAGGCCGACGCGCAGCAATGCCTGCTCGTCAGCGCAGAGAAACAGCAGAAGCTCGCCGTTGACTGCCGGGGGTTGATCCAGAGGGCCGTTGCCCTGACGCAGGAGCAGCTCAAATACAAGATCTCGAACATCGTCACGCAGGCGCTATCGCTAGTGTTCCCAGACCCCTACGAATTCAAGGTGGAGTTCGTTGAGCGCAGGAATTCTACCGAGTGCGACCTATTGTTCTCCCGCGGCGGTGAGGATTACGACCCGCTGGAGAGTGCCGGCCACGGTGCTGCCGACGTCGCTTCCTTCACCTTGCGGATCAGCTACTGGCTGTTGTCCTCGACGGCGCCGTTCATCCTGCTCGACGAGCCCTTCCGCCACCTGTCTGAGGACCTCCAGCCGGCCGCGGCGGAGATGTTGCGCATGCTGTCGAAAGAGTTCGACCTCCAGTTCCTGATCGTGAGCCACGAAGAAGAAATTACCAACTGTGCCGATCGGCGGTATGACTTCCGATTGACGGACCGGATCGCAAGAGCAACCTTGATGATGTGAGGAGGGGTGATGAAGCTGAATCGCAGGCTGACAAAAGAAATCCTGAACACGTTGGAAGAGCAGATAAGGTCTGGCGAAACAACCCGGCAGGCTGCCGCTGATATTGTCGGCGTGACCGGGCCGGTGATGTGCCGGTGGGTAACCGACGGCCGGCCGCTTTGGGATCGGTACACCAAGTTGCGAGAATATAGTTCCCGTGAACCCCTGGCCACCCGGACGGTACAGACCCCTGAGTGGGGCCTCCAGACATACGCTTACTGTGCTAAGAAGCTTCAGGTCTCTGTCCCGTCATTTGCTAAGAGACTGCACAAGCACGGGCCCGACAACCCCAGGACGTGGATCGTCGGGAAGCTCGTCGAGAATAACCTGAAAGAGTACCAAGACAAGCTGGAAATGAAATCAAACTGGGGAAACCTGAAAGGCCGGCCTCGGGATCACAACCTGAGCCGGATCCCTGAACCAACCAAATATGAGAGGCGGATGTATGGAAAAGATTCTTCATGGGTTTGACGGTAGCTGGACGCCTGGCAAAGAGCCCTTTAACTCGGAGACTTTTTCTGTTGGGGTCTTCCCAATTTTGAAAAAGTCCAGCGGGAAGGGGACAAAAAGAGGAAAGGTCCTGGTCAGAGTTCGTGGGCTGACGTCTGATCCTGAGCCTGTGTATACCAAAGCTCGGGAGATCATAGATCTTCTCGACGCCGGGAGGTACACTGACCCAAAAACTGTGAGGATCAAATAATGGAATGGTATGAATTCGTGGCCTTTGTGTTGGGGCTCTTTATCTTGGTACCGGCCTGGCTCTATATGTGTACCTTTATGATCACGTCGGCGTTCAACCAAGCACGGATGAAGAAAGCTGGCGAGATGCTGAAGATTATGAAAGCGATGCAGGAGGCAAAGCGATGAGCGGGAAATCAATTAAGAAACTGCGCAAGGCCCTCCGAGACGTCAACGTCAACGTCGACGACCCTAAGAGGTTCCGGCATCCACGGACGTTACAAATCGTCGCCAGCGACGGGCGCAGGGTCTACAAGCTGGCCAAGAAGAAAGCCAACAAGATCCGGCAGTCTGGAAAGCTGCCTCAAATATAATTCAACAGCCGGCCCGCTCGGCGGTTCCAGCCTTTGATAAACCGCACTTGCTCCGGGTACCGGTCCAGCAGGTCAGCATAGTGACTCACTCGGTACCCGATCAGCCCCCCGGCTACTCGATACGGCGGGGGGCCGGTTGACGCCAAGATCGTTTTGGGCCCGACGTTGCCGTCGACGTTGAGAAAGTTGTTCCCTTGGTTGATTGACTTCTGCAGCCACTTGGCGGCCGTGCCCGGGCCACAGTTCACCGAGGAGTCGAACAGAGCGACGGCGATGGGCGACAAGAACATGTGGCACTGTTGCTTGAGCCAGTAGTCAAGATAGTAGATCTCCAGCGCCTGCTCCCGAGTAATATTCTTCAAGTCGAGGTCAGGGTACTGTTTCTCAGAGAGCCCAAAGTTTGTAAAGCCCCCACGGTCCAGAGGATCAGCGTTAGTCCCCCCCTCTTCCTGAAAGAGGAACACCATCGCGAATAAAAATGTTTCCGGAAAATTCATTTCTTCTCCTGAAATTCTTGATGTACTCGAGATCGGAACAGTATTGTTCCCAGGTGGAGCAGGAGCGGAGCAACAGCTTTGTCAGAGTCAGGATTGGGGTATTTTCGGGCCTCGTCATTAGTCTACTCCTTGCCATTTCCTGATCCGGAGAGGGCCTTCTTGCGATGGACAAAACTTGAAAAATCAATAAAGGTCAGCCGTTCCTGAGCCTGTCCCACTCGTAGAACGGCAAAGCAGTACGGACAGTTCCGCCCGACAGGTGTGCCGTGATTGCACCGGCAGTCTTTATGCGACGATTCGGAGATCTTCACGACCCACCACGACGCCTTCCGACATCAGTCGGCAGATTTCGACAATGTTCTTGTTCCAGAGTTTCCAATTTCCTCCATGTCCGAGAATCAGATGATGTTTGCTGCAGAGCGTGATCAGATTGCCCCAGACCAACTCCAGTTCCGGAAACAGGTGGACACACTTGATATGATGCACCTGCATCATAAGCTCGACGGCGCCACAGGCGGCACAGGCCGGGTGGGCGACAATAAAATCTTCCCGGAGTGGCCGCCAACCTGACGCCCTGACGAGGAGTTTCTGCTGCTCTCTCAGGGCGCCAGACGTCGGGAGTATCGTCGACGTGAACGGAATTATAATGGCCACGGCTTAGCATCCAATATTTTTGTTATAACCTCCAAGTTCATCGGCAGCATCTCGGGATGATCTTGAGTTCGACGCAGGGCCGGCGACCACTTCGGGCCAAAGTACCAGACCGCTTTGAACATCCTGATCCGCCGGAGATCATCCACGCCGTCAAACTCCATCATCTCGTTGAACACCTTGTGGACGGCCCGGTGCGGCTCGGTGCGGCAGCCACAGTAGACGTCATGAATCACAGCGGCCCGACGGTACTTGCCGGTATAGGGAGAGCCGATGATCTGCCAGAAGATCCCGGGGACGCTCGCGCCGTTGATCACACTGCCGGCCGGTGCCTCCCAGAGTTTACCAGCGGAGTCGATAAACGTCAACGTCTCTAGCAGGCACATGTTGCGCCCGTCGTCCAGCCACTCAGCTTTGACTCGCCCGCTGAACATAACTCACCCTCTGGGCCTGCAGTGCCGCTTCAACATAAATACCGCTTCCCCGCCTTCATGCTGGAGCATCTCCATATCGTCGAACGAGATGTAGAACCGGCCGTCAACGCCAAACTTTGTGCCCCAGCTATTGAGGCCGCCAAACAGTTTCTTTTTGGGAATGACTTGGTCGATAAGGTAGCAGTGGCCGCCGATTAACCGGCCGGCGGGCCGGATCAAGCCGTCGACGTCGGGGTCGGACATGCCCTCATACCAGACGGTGCCCATGACTGCAGGCCCGTTGTAGCCTACACCAAGGATCAGGTCCTGTAGGCTGAACGCCCAGCGATAGTTATCAAAATAGCCCAGTCGTTGGGCCACTTTTACCGCGGCCAGAACACTTGACCCCTCATATCTGGGGCTGGCCCCCGGGTAAGCTCCTCCTTCCCAAGGGTCTTCTTTCTGCGCTTCCCAGTAGATTTTCTCCCGGGCGAAGTTGATGTCCAACCCGGGAACTTCCGCCGGGCAGGCAGCCAATTCGTGAGAAACGCCGGCACCGGTACACATTCCATCAACACCCTGATCAAGACGTAAACGGCACCGCCAGTAGTTTGCTCTCGGCGTCTTGGTCTCAAAAGTTGACCTGATCGGAAAGCCCTTGCTCCGGGCGTCGAAGTCAACAAGCCGCCCGAGCCGACTGTCGAGCACCTCAGTGCCGTCTTTCATGATGACAGTCATATTCCATTACCCTTTTTCAACGTCGCGATGAACTCCTCCAACTTTCCCAGAGTCACTTCAATCCTGCACCAACGCTGGTTGTCGATCTCTCTGGCACTGTGCCTGGCTGCCTCCATTGTACTGGTAGTTATTTCGAGCTTCGCCAGGTTCGAGTGGTTTTCATCAATTTGTTTGGTGATACTCTGCACACAGCGGAGTGACTGTTTCTCGTGGATCTCTTCAGTGATGTAGTTGGCCTGCTCGATCCCTTGGAGCCGTTGCTCATGTCCTCGAAGCCACTCCTGTTGGTTATCCAATCGCTCAAGGATCTTCCCCTCGATCGCCCCAGACTTTCTCCAGACAGTGATAATCGCCAAAGCCGAAGCCAACAGCGCCGCAACCGCTACCAGTGTATCAAAATCCATCACCTCACCACTCCTTTGCCCGGATCTAAGAGATCACAGACTGTTCCGGTTTGACTTCTTCTATATCTCCGCAGACTGAGCACACGTCCCAAGTTCGTGAAGACACCTCCTTGCCGTCAACAGTTCTCTTTTCTTCGTGACGCTGCATCTTGTGAGGAGCGAGTGGCTTATGCCCGCTTGGCCCTCTTGCCAGAGTAGCCTGGCAGTCTTCGCACCCTTGGCAGGGGAAAATTGGATAGCCAGAGTCCCACCGCTCTTGCTTCCCACATTTGCACCTGGCATATTGCATTAGTCAGCTCCTGAAGACTTCCTGGCCTTGTCCGCCAGCCCGATTACCCCGCCGCCTGCGCCGACGCCGACAAATATCTCAGCAACGCGCCGGATGAGTGCCGCCCATTCTGGATATCCGGCAAGGGCTACCCCGTCAGCGATCACCGGCATAAGTAAAGCAGCAACGATGACAAGCACCATACTGGCGTTGACTTTCTTTCCATCCATTGCTTCGATAATAGTCATGTGGTCCTCCTCACGGAACAATTGGGAAGTTCGGCGAAATCGACGGCGTATTCGTGGCCCGCTCGTCGGTGCCAGACTTCAGCACTTCCGGCGAAATGGTAGAGTGGCAGATCGTCAACACCCCGCCGCCATACACCTGTACCGTCAGGTTTCGGCTACTATCAGCGCAGCCGGCCAGAAGCATCAACGGAAGAATCCAAAATACCCTTTTCATCATCCCCTCCTCATTTATATTTTTGGTAGCAGTCGCCGGTATGCTTCTGATAATCGGTAAGCCCATCACCCCGGCCATCGGAATAATATTGATATTTCTTCCCGCCGATGGTCCAGACGAACATGCCAGCTGTGCCGGTTTCACTCTTGCCCCGGAAGTAATGGTTGGTCCATTGCTCTCTGCCCGGTCCCTTGTCGAGTCCGTCTTTCATGTGGAAGTGGAACGCAGTGTCGTGGAAGGTCACGCTGGTTACGTCATCCCCGGCGCAGAAGACGATGGTGGTGCCCTGGCCGCGCCATGACATGTGGTTGATATGGGCAAATCGTTTTGATGTCGTCGCTTCATCGGCAGGGGGTGTCACCGGGGGCGGGGTAGCGTCTGGCACAGTCGGCGCATCGGTTGAAGGGTAAATCACGGTAGCAGTTGCGCCCTTATATGCAGGCCCGGCAATGACCACCATATTACCTTTGGTCTGGGAGTTGCGGACCTCGATGTTACCGTCCTTGTACGATCCCTTGATCGTGTACTTTTTGCCGCCGGTGCGCAGGTCGAACTTGCCGTAGCTCGTGATTGGCTTGCTGAAGTAGAAGTCAACCTCGTTCCCGGAGATGGAGCGCGTACCCTGTTCGGTCGTTACCGTTGGAGTAGGCACCGGATCTGGAACCGGAACAGGCACGGCCGGCGGGTCATCTTTCGGGAAGTAGCCCATGGAATACGCCTCGCAGTTCCCGGCCAGCAGCAGCGCCAGTATCAGCGCAAGAATGTGTTTCATTTTTTCCTCCGTTCCTTGATTTTTCCCCATGTATCGCCAGCCGCAAGGGCCGCTATAATGCAGGCTATCAACAGAATAAATTTCATAATTCGCCATACCCAAGACAATGCTTGTATTCGTGGTTTCGGATCGTATCCCAGTCGAACATCAGGTATATCTGGCAGGTACAGATTTTATCTGTCTGCCACCTCTTGATCCCTGCGCACCCGAGCCGAGCGCACCCGAACAGAGCCCCGCCGGTGATGAGGGCCAGATACCCCTTCGGCCCGCAGTTGGTATAGACGCCTGGTCCGATCACTTCCGCCCGGATATCCACTTCGGTCAGCGGGTCCAGTGGCTTGTTGTCGTGCTTCTCCACCAGGACCGGAAGCAGGTTGTTTTGCGGCAGACCGAGTGTACAGCCTGACATGAGCAGCAGGGCGGTCAGCAACAGGGCTTTCATCATCGTTTCCTCATCAGCCACGGGACTATTATTGTCATGACTATCTGATTTTTCTCCAGTGTAGGAATAGGCATATCGTGGTGCGAGTACCTGATACACCCCTGACATTCTGGAAACCGATTCAGCGCGGCCTGGTGTGCCTCACCGACTGGTCGCCCGTCAGCCATTTCCATGAACATGAAGTCCTGAAACGACAACGCGCTGACAGACCAGCAGCCCGCACACTGAGGCGCGGCCATGTCACAGTATCCGACCGCATCTATTGCGATGTTTGCAAAAGTTCCAAAACCGGTTCTGCACAACGCCCCGCACCCGGCGATGAACGCAAAATCAAACGGCTCCTTGATATCGAATGCGTCGGCCCTTAACTCATCTTTCCAAGGATCAACCATATCGCATCCGGGCCATGATATGTAGTGGTCACTGTGCGCGGCCATGTAAAAATTAGATTTTCCAACCGCGTTATCAATTACTGCCTGTCCAATCGGGGTAGCGAGTGCAGTTGTTGGGCCGGGGAGTTGACTTGCTGCATTCAGCGCCCACATTGACCATTCCTGGTGGCAATTCCGTTCAGCCCATGAGCCGGAAACAACCAGCGTATCGCCCTGCGCTATCTTGCAGATCAAAACCAACCCGCATAAGCACCCGAGGGCAATGAGCCAGCAGTCGAACCGGAAGCGCATTACATCCCTCCCGGATCAGCGGTGCCTAATACCCGCAGGTTTTTGAGGGCGAAGGGGTAGGCTCCGTTATAACTTAAAACCCACGATGTACCTAAATTGTAACTACCATCATACGCAGTTGCCGAAGACCAGGTTGCATTAAATTTAGTCCTTAATTTATTTTTGCTTACTGACCAGGTTGTCTCTAACGCATCAGTGTCTCCAGTAACGAACGCGCCTGTTGCGACGAATGGAGCATTTGTAGAATCATCGTTCCGCAGGTAGACAGTTCCAGCCGAATTCTGTAAATAAAGAATTGAATCAACCCTGTTTGATAAACTAAAAATTGGCACATATGCTGCCACAGGAATACTCGCACTCCCGAACCCCCAGGTAATGTCAACAGAAACAGTACCTTCCCGTTGCCTGAAGTTCGTGCCATCTGCAACCGGGATGGTCAAGTTGTCTCTACTCCGAGAAGCAGCGGCACCCTCCACGACGATTCTGCTTGTTGGGACGTAGCCGGTTTCCGCTTGCATCAGACACCACGTTATCGTGTCGCCATCGGCTACGGTCAGGCGCATGGTGTCGCTGGCGTTCGCGGTCAGGGTCTGCGAGTACAGCACAGGCGCAGTAGTTACGGTCTGCGGGGTACCTCCGACTGTATTTGTACCGAGGGTCAGCACATCGCTTGCCGTGGCCCCGTAGGCAACCAGAGAGAGGGTATGCGTCGCAGCAGAGAGTGCCCCGGTAAAGTCCACCGTTGCATCCCCGCCACTGGCCGTAGTGACGTACCACTTCGTAGCTGGGGTTAATCTCTTGTACTTGTTGGTATTGGTGATTACCGCGCTGACATCGGTGACAGTGGTCGAGCCGGTCCCGCCGTGAGTTTGGCCGGGGATAGCTGCGGTAGCTGCTGCGGTGTTCTTTGCCCCGGTGCCGAGGCCGGAGACGAAAGTGCCTGCGAGGTTTGCAGCGCCGATCTCGTACAAGGTGAGGGCGGTGATGTCTACTACTGCTCCACTTGTAGCGGTCTGCAATAGCGGCCCGATCGTCGCATCAGCCGTAAAATCTACCGTTCCGAAGCCCGTCATATACAGTGCTCCGGTACTAGGACTCCTAACCTCAAAAACACCGGTGGAAACCGTACCTGCGACTGTTAGCCTGTATCTCTTCCCGGTATTAGTTGATCCTGTTTTATATATCTTCCCGTTTGCGCCCGTAGTCGTAAAAGTGTTCGCATCGTTTATCGTCGCGCTGCTTGCGCTCCACCCACTCGTAAAATCATAGCTTGCATAGATATTCGTAGTGGACAGCATATCCGGCCCAACGGCATTGTAAGCCCCGGCAATCTTGTTGGTGCTCGCTCCGTCATACTGGTATCCGGTAAGCTGGGCCTCGGGGATCGCTTCGCCCTGGGCCTCGGTCACAACGCCGTTGGCATCTACCGTGTTGCCGTTCTCGTATGCGAGGAAATCCACCCCTTTATGAGGTTGACCCCCATAATACTGGTGAGTTGATCTGTACTCAGAAGGTGCGGTTATGCTCTGGCCCGTGACTTCCTCAAGCTGAGCGTTTTTTACATCTACTGCATCACCGCTGGTGCTTATGATAACTCTTATATTAGCGGACGATGCTAACCCAAAATCTGCCACACTATACCTTACCCAACTGCTGGTTACTGGTACACCTACAGCCGTAAGGTTTGGGTCCATCAGCGATATTGTCCCGGTCCCGCTTGCCCGCTTAATCCAGATGGAGTTTCTGAATGTCCGCACATCTCCGCTAGAAACTGTAACCGCTTGTCTGATATTCGCGGTTGCTCCTGTTGCTGTTACCCTGTAAGACCCATCCCCGTTAGACGCTACAGTTGCCGAGGTTGTGCCCCAACTCGCGACCGAGAAATCCTCACTCGAATCCGCAGCAAGCAGGTTCGCTACCCGCCGGGCTTTGAATACTGCCTCGTTTACGTTGGTGGTGCGGACGTAGTTGCCTTCCCAGTCCTCGAAGACTCGGGCGGAACCTCGGGTGAAGGTGGCGGTGCCACCGGTCGGAGTACCTTTGTACTCAAGGGAGGTGATCAGGTCCGCAGTCAACTGCGGTTGTGAAGCACCACCGATGAACTGCTCAGCGTTGGCAGGAAGACCAAGCCCCGCAATCAGCAGGGCGACCAGCAGAGTATGGAGAAATCGTCGCATCTTAATCCCCCAACATTGCAGTATACTCGGCCTTGACGCCTAAAATGTTGAGCGTCGCCACTGCGGTCGTGGTCCCGGCCGCATCCATCTGCCAGCGCCAATAGAGGGTATCCCCGGCAGCGCATGGCCCGTTGCAGGTCACGGCGGCGGATGTCGTATGGTCCACTCCGCTGCTCCCGGTCACAGCCGCGTCATCGATGGCTATCTCCGTGCCCCAGGTGGAGTTGATCGTCTCTCCCGGCCCTCGGCAGGCGCAGGTAATATCTGAGTTCAACGGCCCGGTGTCGGCGGCGGTCTGGACATACTCAAGTTCAAAAGTGATCGTCCCGGCGTTCCAACCGTCGCGCATGACGGTGTTGCCGTAGATGGTGGAACTGTCGCTATCTTGGCAAATGATGGAATACTGATACGGCCCGGAGTTGATCTGAACCAGGTTGGCATATCCGCAATACACCCCATCCCCGGCTGTCCCGGCAGCGTTCCAGCGGATTGAGTCAGTTACGGTGCTGGTGGTAGTGTATGGGGTGTCGGCACCGCTGGTGATATCCACCAAGGCCGCGGTAGTACCGTTTCCAACATAGAGCAGATCGTTGTCAGAATCCCAACAGAGCTTCCCATCAGCAATGAATGAAGAGCAGTCGGTGCTGATCGCGATCTCAGGTTGAGTCCCAAACGGAGTAGAGAACCCTTGCGCCCAGACAGTTGGGGCGATCCCTAAGAGAAACCCCAGAACGATTATTTTTTTAAGCATATTGACTGGTTTATGTAACTTACAAAAAGTTACAAGGGGCTCCTTCAAACCCATTGAATTTGTGTACATTTCCTGCTTCCCAGAAAGTAGTTTCATTCTCGGGCAATTGCCCAAGAATCAGCGCTTCTCTCTCCACAGGCTTGACGTTCGGGCAACCCGCCCGTAGTATATTTTGAGCTGCGTGAAGGTCTCTATCAATAGAGACACCATTACAAGAGCACTGGAAAGTTCTCTTATTTAACGGCATGTCATGCAGCTGACCACACGCCATACAGAGCTTCGTACTTGGGAAAAACCTTC